>Ga0163179_10000594_pt1 | contig 25925 bp, 18 predicted proteins | sample AtlANTMetagenome_FD_109643 | JGI IMG/M metagenome (GOLD analysis project Ga0163179, IMG submission 109643) | Marine eukaryotic phytoplankton communities from the Atlantic Ocean - Atlantic ANT 2 Metagenome | ecosystem: Environmental > Aquatic > Marine > Oceanic | place: North Atlantic Ocean...
TACCCAAGTAAATCTAACTTATATCCTATTTGATAATGAACAGAATAAGTCAACAGGAGGACAAAATTCTTACCAGAAACATTTAGATTATATTAATCTTGCCATTAATTCAGGTTTTAATGTTGAAAAAAATATTGTGAGAAAAGTAGAGGATCTCAAATCAGTTGTAAAAGCTATTAAAGGGTTAAAATTCATTCATGTTAAATGCGGATTAGATGAGGAAATGCCAAGACCGCCATTGGATGAAGTAAAAAAGAGTAAGTTTTAATAGTTTCATTATTTATTTGATAAATACCAGTAATTATGAATCTTGGATATATGAAATATTAATGATTAAAAAAGGAGATATAAAATCAAAAAATTAAGTTCACCAAATATTCTGTGGGTGATTGTCGACTCGGTAAGAAATTATCATACGGATGCAGACGATCGAGGGCGAATAGACATAATAGATAAGCTTGCAAAAAAAGGAGTTGAATTTACCACTGCTGTAACTTCTGCTCCAAGCACAGTCATGTCAACAAGCGCAATGATGACAAGTGTACCAGCAATCTACCAGAGCCTAATTTATGAAGGTTTTAATAGTGAAACAAGAAGTCTTAATACTCTTCAATCAATATTGCATAAAAGTGGCTACAATGTTCTAAATACTATTTTTTTCCCAGAGGGTAGAGCCTATTTAGCTCCTATGATAGGCGATATATGTGAAAGATATTGGCCGGATCATTTAGATCGAAATGAATTTTGGGGCAATGACGATATAAATGAAATATTAGAAGCATTGCTTCATGACGGATTAGCAGACCCCTTCTTTTTATATTTAAATTATAACTGCAGGCATGACCCAAAAACTTCACAGAAAGTAGAGCATGGATTAAAAATGCTTGAAGAAAAAGGTTTGCTTGAGAATACAATCATAATAATTAATTCAGACCATGGTTATCCAGACCCTTCAAGGAATATATCCTACACTCAAATGAGAGATTTAGGACATGATTTAATTATGACTGATGATAATATCCTCGCACCTCTAGTTTTTGTTGTCCCAAACACCTCACCAAAAGTTATAAAAGAGCCTGTTTCATTACTTGATATCTCTCCAACTATTCTTGATATTGTCGGAATAAATGATGGAGAATTGAAGAATGAACATGAAATGGGTAAAAGCTTAAAATCTCTTATTTCTGAGGAAAATTTATCACCAAAAAATCAAATACAAAGAGTTGATAATAGGTATATTGCACAAAATAACAGACTTTCTGCACTAAGGGACAATAGATATAAATATATTTTTGATTTCGATAATGATAAGGAATTTTTTTATGACATTAAAAAAGACCCACTTGAACTTAAAGATTTAATTAATGACGAGAAAAAAAATAATGAAATAAATAGATTTAGAACTATATTTAAAAGTGAAGAATCAAAAATTTTGAATCATCATCTATCTTTTATTAAAAAAAGAATGATTGAAACTATCGGAAAAGAAGTAAAAAAAATTGCACTTGTTCAAATAAATAATGACAAGATATTGGACTTATGCAGGAGAGCAGCAAAAGAATTGAATATTGAGATAAATAATGTGGTAAGTGATTTAAAATTAACAAGCGAAGGCAGGGCCGAAAATTTTGATTTATGCATTCTTATTCTAGAAGGCACAAACCCAAGAATACATAGCCTCCAATATCATCTTTCAAAAAAAATAGAATCAAAAAAAATACTAATATTTAATGAGAACTTTACTAAAGTCTCAGCTCCAAAAAATTGGATCATAGCTTCTATAGAAAAATTTTCTAAAGTACTTCTACCTAGATTATTTACCTCCCCTAAAACTTTTTTTGTAGATTTTTTTAACGCATTAAAACGATTATTGAAGTTAAAGAAATAATTATGACGATAAAATATTATTATCATAAGTAATAAAGCATTAATTATTTGTAGAGGCTTGCTTAGATTATGAAAAATATCTATCTGAATATACTATCCCTCATAAATGTAGGTTTAGGATTTATATTTATATTAGCGCTAGGTCAAAAACTTGGTTTAGGTGCTCAAACTGATGTTTATTTCTTTGGTCTTGTCTTTATTACTTATTTAGAAACATTTGTAAATATTACATGGTTTGCAATAAAGCATTACTATGCTGAATTAAGAATACAAGATAAAAAATCACTAAATAGTATATATGTTACTTTGTTAAATAATATTATTGTTTCATCTTTAATTATCGTATTTTTTTACTTTCTCGCAACAAACTATTTTGATTTTATGCCTCCAAAATATAAGGCTTTTTTAGATGTATTTATTTACTATCTTGTGATTAAAAGTCTGATGTCGTACAACAAAAATATCTTAAATTTAGAACAAAAATATGCTTCAGTTTATTTAGTGAATATCTTTGTATATGCAGTAAATTTATTGGCAGTTATATTTCTTATGGAAGAGAGTGTAATGATACTGGCTTATACTACAATTGCATCAAGTAGTTTAGTAGTAATATGGCAATTGAAGAAGATCTTCGACTTAAATAATTTTAAATATGAATTAGTTTTTTATGAAAAGAATGTTTTTAGAGAAATATTTACTAGTTCGCTTAAATTAAATTTCGGTACAATTTTATATAACTCTAAAGACATAGCAATTGCTGCGGTTTTTGCGGGATTCGCTAGCGGTACATATTCACTATATAGCTATGCTAATAAATTTGTTGGAGTTATTACAGCAGTTGTTACAGGCCCAATTGAAGTCGTCTATAATGCAAAAATTAGCCATACGATAGCAAAAAAAGAATTTAAAAAAGCAGCGAAAAATCTATTAGAAACTCTGTCATTGACGTCGACATTATTTTTCTTATCAGGCTTAGCAACATATTTTATTATGCCGATTATCCTAGAATTTATGTTGGGTAATAATATCAGCGGCAATGATATGGATATAATCCAGTATTTGTTTATGCTGTTAGCAGTTTATAATTTCCTTAAAGTCATAGAATTGCCTTATAAGAAAGTTCTTAATTTATTTAAATTTTTCAATTTTTCAATTTACATAAATATAATTTATTTCTTCATAGTGGTTGTTGGTTACGTTTTAAGTAAGTCAGGAGATCTAAATTATACGTATATATTATTCTTCATAATAATCGGGCAATTAGTAAAAGTATGTTTATCACTGTATAAATACAGAAACTCTATGCATAAGAATTATATTGTTGGCGGTGCAAATAAATGATTTCAACATTTCCAAAATCAGCACTTCTTTTCTTAATTTCACCCTTGTTATCAATACCATTGATATTGAGAGATATTTATCTCAACAAAAAAGTTGGCTACATTTTATTTGCCGGAATTTTTTTTATATTAAGCTATTTTTATATCCCTAAAACCGGCTTCTTTTTTGCTTCCGGAGGAGATAAATCCTATTACATTAATTTATATAATTTTTTCCTATCTTTAAGCTTTGAAGAAGCAACATTATATATAGAAAACAATATGACAGATGTTACTTTTTGGTATCTGATATTAATTTTCTCACATCTTGGCATTCCCTTTCCTTTCTTAGCTGGCTTAGTGATAGGAATATCTTTGGGCATACTATTTTATATTTTTCGTAAATCAGTAATTGAAAATAAACTTTCAAAATTCATGATTTTTACTTTATTTATCACGCTTATTTGCTCATTTCATCTGCCGTCATTATTCGATGGCCTTAGATTTTTCTTTGCTCAATCTTTTATTATTTTGGGTTTTTATCTAAGCTTAGTTAGTAATCAGACTTTAAAAGGACTTATTTCACTCTTATTTGCAGCAACAATTCATTTTTCAACATTAGTATTCTTTATTGCAACTCTTTTGTATGTCTTATTTCAAAAAAATTATAAACTTTTAAAAGTTATATATTTTTTCTCATTTTTGTTCTTATTTATTCCTGCTGAATATTTCTTAATATATTTTGTAAATCTTTTACCCTATGTAGAAATTGATGTAATTTATTTACAAAAATATTTAAGTTATTTTGGTGAAAAACAATTTGTTATTACTAATACGGGGCATGCAATATATGTATTTTTTGGAAAATTATGGTACTACCTAATAACTATCTATGCTTTGCTAAATATAAATAGAGCTGAAAATAAATGGTTTTCAACACTATTAATTCTTTTAGTGTTTGCAAACTTAACTTTTTTATTTCCCTTCGTTTTTAATAGATACGGATTTATAATTTTGGTGGCTTTCGTTTTTGTTGTAATAAATGACTATAAAAAATATAAATTTAATAATTTTTTTATTCTATCATTTTTAATAATCTCAATTCTTACAACTTGTCTTGATATCATAATTGAGAGAGATAGCTTTAAAAAGAGCTATACGAGGGTTGGTTTATTGACTTTGCCAACTATGCTGTTAATGGATCCAACTGATGGAGGAATATTTGATAAAGGTAATCTATTAGAAAATTATGAACAGGATTAAAAGGAGCTAAATTATTTCCACTAAAACAAAAATACTTATAGTAATTCCTTCTCTCGAGATCAGTGGAGGCGCAGAGAAAAATGCGTATAATCTTGGGCTTAAGCTTTCACAGGAATATGATGTTCGATATTTAAAATTTTATGATTCTGATAATGAATATAATGTTGGAGAAAATTACTACAGCCACAATGAAAAACATGGAAAAAATTGGCTCAATAAAATCTTTTTTATTCTTAAAAGATTAATTTTTATAAGAAAAGTATTAAACGAATACAAACCAAATTTGGTACTTTCATTTGGATTTTATTCAAATTTATTTGTTTCTCTTGTGTCCCTAAAAAGAAGCTATAAAGTAGTCTTATCTGTTAGAAATAGTAATATTTACAGATTAAGTCCAATCATGAGAACTTTATCATGGTTTCTTTATAGGAGAATGGACGCTACTCATGTCATTACAAAAAAAATGCAAAATATTCTCCTATCTTTAGGAATTGAAAATACTACCCTTATTTATAATGGACATAACTTAGAGCTATATAAACGCTTAGCAAAGGAACCTTTGCCTATAGATATATCTGATGATAAATACGTTTATTTAAATGTTGGCAGACTAAATTCGCAAAAAGGGCAGTGGCACCTACTTAAGGCATTTAGCATTTGTGCTAGAAACAATTCTAATGCAATCCTAATCATCATAGGAGAAGGTGGGCTAAGAAAAGATCTTGAGTCATTAATAGAATCACTAAATATCAAAGATAAAGTTCTTATATTAAAAAATACTCTAAATATTTTCCCTTATATACAAAGAGCTAATTGTTTTTGTTTTACCAGCCTTTATGAAGGATTACCAAATGTATTGATTGAGGCAATTTCTATTGGCAAGCCAATAGTGACAACTGACTGTATTAGTGGTCCTAGAGAAATTGTATTTCCAGAACTTGATATTGAAGAAAAAATTGAATATCCATATAGATCTAGTTCTGGAATATTGACTGCACCATTCCCTTTTTCAGATATAGATATAAGCACAAAGATATATCCACTAGAAGAGGAATATGCAATTGCGATGGAGCGTATAGCAAAGGATTCAAGCCATGATTTTAATCAGAGTAATAAATCTACGATTTTCTCTGAAGATGTAATAATAGAGAAATGGAAGAAACTAATTGAAACATAAAATACATTCAGGTCTGGGCAGCCTAAAAGACTTAAGTAAAATACTTGAGGGGTATAACGTATCAAGAATTATGATCGTCACTGGAAAAAAATCATTTGAAAATTGTGGCGCTAAATCCAAAATTAATAAAGCTTTAGCAGATTTTAAAGTAACTTATTTCAATGATTTTGCAGCCAATCCAAAATTAGATGATGCAAAAAAAGGCGTTAAATTAATGAATAAAAATGATATTGAATTATTGATTGCCGTCGGCGGAGGAAGTGTAATTGATATGGCTAAATTAATAAAAGCTTTTTGTGCAACTCCAACTCTAACTGATTTGATAGCAACAGGTTTATCTGACTTAATTGATCCAAAAATTCCTTTAATAGCTGTACCCACCACTGCTGGCTCTGGAAGTGAGTCCACTCATTTTGCAGTCGTTTATATTGAGAAAGAAAAATTCTCAGTAGCTGATAAATGTTTGCTGCCTGATGAAGTAATATTAGATGGACAGCTTATTCTTTCAGCCTCTAAATATCAAAAGATATGTAGTGCTCTTGATGCAATTTCTCAATCAATTGAAAGTGCTTGGGCTGTCGCAGCCACATCTAAGAGCAAAAAGCTTTCCTATTCTGCTCTGAAACTTTGTATGGATTCTTTTAGTGAATATATAGATTCTGATAATTCATTTAAATCAGCGCAATCAATGATTGAGGCTTCAAATTTAGCAGGCCAAGCGATTAATATCACTAAAACAACAGCACCCCATGCTTGGTCATATGGAATTTCAATGCAACTCAATATACCTCATGGGCATTCTATATGGATTACGCTACCAAAAATATATGAACTTCATTGTAAAAATAAAAGTTCTCAAAATATGAGTCAAACAATGGTAAAACTTAATAAAATAATTGGAATAGATGATAGTTCTAAGGTCATAGATTTTTTTGATACATTTTTAGCAAATTTAGATATAAAAACATCCTTGTCAAAAGATCTAAATACTTCTTCCTTTGATAGAAAATTTCTTTCAGAGAAAGTAAATATGGAAAGAATGTCGAATAATCCAATTAAATTTTCTCAAGAGAATATCAATTATATTTTCGACTTAAATTAAAAATGCAAAAGAAAGAATCTTTTGAATACGAAACTAGATCAGATATAAAAGGTTTAGCTGATTCCATATTGCAAGTTAAAAAAGTCTTTGATGAACATGATCTATTTTTTTGGATTTCTTATGGAGGTTTGCTTGGAATTATAAGAGATGGAGAACTGATCCCTTGGAATAATGATCTTGAGGCGGGCTGTTGGTATTCTGATATTTCAGATGATCAAATAACTAAAATAGTTGATAGATTAAATAATATTGGCTTCACTTGTATTTTTTATAAGTCTTTTGGGACAATAAATATAAAAAAAGGGCCATTAGTTGACATCAATATAAATTTTTATTGGATAGAAAATGAAAAAGTTATTCGTCCTCATGAAACAGCTTCTAAATACGAAGGTAAAAACTTTTTTGCTTCAGTGTTTTACTGGATATCAGCATTTTTATTTATATATCCTAATTCTTTTAAAAAATTTAAATTTCGCAATAAAAATGAATTATTGAATCTAAAAAATATCTTTAAATTTCTTATTTCTCAAATTTCTAAAATATTGCCATTGAATATTAGAAGGAAAGTTTTTGAATTTTTAATTTCTATATCTGAGAAATTAGGAGGTAAATTTCAAAAAACTGCCATGCCTTTAGAGTATTTTGAAAATTTTGAATTATATCCTTTCAATGGTTCACAAATTTACATTCCTTCAAACCCAGAAAAGCTTTTGAAATTCCTTTATGGCAATGACTGGAAAATTCCAAAAGATAAATGGCGATTTTATGATGAAGAAAATAAAAAAAATACAAGTATAGAATTTATAAATGAGAAGTTTGATTATAGTAAATTAAATCTTAAATAGAATGTGTGGTTTCGTTGGAATAGCTTCAAAGTCTGAATTAGAAGATATAGGCTCATGGACAAAAATTGCAAGTAAACAGATTAAGCATAGAGGTCCAGATGATTCGGGTTATTGGGTTTCAGATGATAATAAAGTTGAGTTAGCTCATAGGCGTTTGGCAGTAGTAGATATTTCTTATTTAGCTGCGCAACCAATGTCAAATGAGGGTTTTGGTTTAACGATCGCTTTCAATGGAGAGATATACAATTATAAAGAAATCCGAGAGGATCTTAAAAAAATTGGATATTCATTTAAATCTAGTTCTGATACTGAGGTTATCTTAGCCGCTTTCAAAGAGTGGGGTAAAGAATGCATCAAAATTTTTAACGGCATGTTTGCATTTGCTATATATGATTCTAAAAATCAAGAATTATTTATAGCTAGAGATAGAGCAGGAGAAAAACCTCTTTTTTATTGTGCAGACCACACTTCTATATCCTTTTCTTCAGAGTTAAAGGGACTAATTAAAAATAAAAAAATAACGAGAGAAGTTGATAAGAAATCATTAGATTGTTTTCTTTCATTTGGCTTTGTCCCTGGAAAAAAATGCATATATTCTGAAATTAATAAACTCGAAGCTGGAAGCTGGCTGACATTTAATACTTCGTCTGGAAAAATAGTATTAAAAAAATATTGGGAAATTCCAAATTCTACTAATAAATTTAAAAGAGAAGATGATTTATTAACAGAATTTGGTTCGCTATTTGATGAATCAGTAGCAAAGCAATTAGAAGCAGATGTACCAGTTGGAGTGCTTCTTAGTGGCGGCCTTGATTCAAGTTTAGTTACAGCAGTCGCGTCTAAGCAAAAAACTAACATTAAAACTTTTAATGTAAGATTTCCTGGATTTGGTAAATTAGATGAAACAGAACATGCAAGAAAAATTGCTGATTACTTTGGCACAGAACATATTGAACTTGATGCAAGCAATCCAGACCCAGATTTGCTCATTGAGCTCGCGGAACAATTTGATGAACCAATAATTGATAGTTCAATGATTCCAACTTATCTGGTTAGTAAAGAAGTTAGGAAACATTGTACTGTAGCTCTTGGCGGAGATGGTGCTGATGAACTTTTTGGAGGATATTCTCATTATGAAAGGCTTTTGAAGCTGGAAAAATTTATAAAATTTATTCCAAAAAGATCTTTGAAATTAATTTCAAATCTAATTTTAAAGACTTTTCCTGAAGATTTTAAAGGTTCAAATTGGGTTAACAGTTTTCAATTTGATTACTCAACTAAATCTCCGCTTGTTGCAAGTTATTTTAATATTCATAAACGTCAAAAATTACTAAAAAATTTCAATATTTCTAATATTGGTTTTGCAGAAGAACTTCATAACAAAATATCGCCATCAACAGGCGATTTATTGGAAAGAGCTACAAGATCAGACTTTTTAACTTACTTAGTTGAAGATATTTTAGTAAAAGTTGATCGTGCAAGTATGATGAATTCGCTAGAAGTAAGGGCACCATTTTTAGATTATAGAATTATAGAATTTGCTTTCTCACATATTCCTAGTTTTCTAAAAGTAGATGGCTCCAATAAAAAAGTTTTTCTTCAAAGATATGCTAGAAATATACTTCCACAAAACTTTACATTTGGTAGAAAGCAAGGTTTTAGTGTTCCTCTTAAGAACTGGCTTAAGGAAGGTCCATTTAGAGATTTCTTTTATGATGTTCTTCTTGATAAAGAATCAATTTTTAATAAGAACGAAATAATTAAAACACTTAACGCAAATGCTAAAGGAAGAAATAATTCAGAAAAAATTTTTGGTTTGGTAATGTTTGAGTTATGGAGAAAGAGCTATAATGCAAGTCTTTAATCATGGATAGTTTAGAAGGAAGTTCTGGATTTATTATTGGAATTGATGCTCTTAGAAGTAAATCAGGAGGAGCTAAAGCACACTTAGTAGGAATAATTTCGTATCTTAAGCCTGAAAAATATGGAATTAAATATATTCATGTCTGGAGTTATAAAGAGCTACTTGAAGAGCTTCCTGAAAAACCATGGTTAATAAAACATTGTCCACAAGAATCGACCAAAAATATATTTTCTCAACTTTTATGGCAACGGTTTAAATTATCAAGATCATTAGCTAAATCTTCATGCGATATAGTTCTTAATCTTGATGCTGGAACCGTCAATACTTACTCACCAGCAGTTACTATGAGTAGAGATATGCTTTCTTACGAGCCAGGTGAAATGCAGAGATATAAATACAGCCTTCCATGGTTGAGGCTTTTAATAATTAAGTATGTTCAAGCTTGGGCATTGAAAAGAGCATCATCTGTTGTTTTTCTAACCAGATATGCAAGCGAAGTAATACAGAAATTTACAGGACCTCTAAAAAATATTTCTTATATACCTCATGGAGTTGGATCTAATTTTCATGATGAACGACCTTTAAAAGAATTGCCTGATAATTTAAATGAACCTATAAAATGTGTATATGTCTCAAATGTTGCTCCATATAAACATCAAAGACATGTAATCAGAGCTATAAAATTATTAAAAGAAAAAGGCTACGATTTATCATTAGAACTCATTGGAGAAAATAAAAAATATAAAAATTTAATTGAAGATGAATTAATAGGGATAGATTGGGTTACTATGCAAGGCCACATAAAGCAGAGAGACTTGCCTAAATCAATATCAAGATCAGATATTTTTATTTTTGCATCAAGCTGCGAGAATATGCCAAACACTCTTGTTGAGGGTATGGCAATAGGAATGCCAATTGCTTGTTCTGATAGAGGTCCTATGCCAGAAATTTTAGAGGATGGAGGATTGTATTTTAACCCAGAAGATGAAGCTTCAATCTCAGAATGTATAGAAAAAATAATAACTAATAGAGAGATTAGAAAAAAAATTGCAGCACATGCAAAAATACTCTCAAAAAAATATTCTTGGGAAAAGTGCTCTGATGATACATTTAGTAATTTAACTAAAATATTAAAACACCTGAAGAACATCGCTTGAAATTTAACTAGAATATAGGAGTTAATTTATATATGCATTCAAAACCAGATAATATGACTACTAAAAAAATTTGCACAAGGTGTGTAATGGATACAACTGATTCAGCAATTACTTTTGACGCTAATGGGGTTTGTGATCATTGCACAACATTTGATAAAGACATTTTACCTTTTTGGAATTATGGCAAAAACAAAGAAAAAGAATTAGAAAAAATTGTTAGCGATATTAAAAAAGAAGGAAGGAAAAAAGATTTTGATTGCATTATAGGAATGAGTGGTGGTATTGATAGCTCATATCTTGTTTATTTAGCTAAAGAGGTATTAGATCTAAACCCTCTTGTATTCCATGTTGATGCTGGTTGGAATTCTCAAGTTGCTGTTAATAATATTGAAAAAATTGTGGATGGCTTGAATCTAGATTTGTATACAGAAGTCATTAACTGGGAAGAAATGAAAGATTTACAGCTTTCATTCTTTAAATCAGGTGTACCACATATTGATGCTCCACAAGACCATTCTTTTTTTGCAAAGATGTATAGCTTTGCTTCTAAATATAATGTCAAAAATATACTAACTGGTGGAAACTATTCAACTGAGTGCATAAGAAACCCAATTGAATGGATGTATTATCAATCTGATTCAAAACAAATGTTAGATATTCATAAAAAATATGGCACATCAGAATTAAAAACATTTCCTACCACCAATATTCTTTGGCACAAAATTTATCTTCCGTATTTAAAAGGAATAAAAGTTCATAGACCGCTAGATATGATGAAATATGATAAAGAAGAAGCAAAGAATCTATTGGTAAATAAATTTGGATTTCAGGAATATCCTCAAAAACATTTTGAATCAAGATTCACTAAATTCTATGAAGGTTATTGGCTTCCAGAGCGTTTTGGTTATGATACCAGAAAAGTACAATTTTCTAGTCTAATTCTTACTGGCCAAATGACAAGAGATCAAGCAATACAAGCCCTCGAGAAACCAGCACTTAGTGAAGATGAAGCGAGAATAGAATTTGACTATGTATGTAATAAAATGGAAATTGATAGAAGTGAATTGGAATCATACTTCACAAAACCAAAAAAGACTTATAAGGACTTTAAATCACAACAATTTTTTTATGAATTTGGATCAAAAGTTATGAAAAGTCTAGGTCTTGAGAGGGGTGGAAAAAGGTGATTGTAATAATTGACTATGGTCTTGGAAATATAAAAGCATTCTCAAATATACTACAAAGAAAAAATTTTGATTTTAGAATTGCAAAAAATGAAGAAGATTTAAAAGGAGCATCAAAAATTATACTTCCCGGTGTTGGTTCATTTGATGCTGCAATAGATGCTTTAAATAAATCAGGTATGCGCACAACACTTGATGAACTTGTTCTCGAAAAAAAAATAGAAGTATTAGGAATATGTATTGGTATGCAGATTATGTGTAAGAGCAGCAAAGAGGGCATAAAAGAAGGTTTGGGATGGATAGATGCAGAAGTAAAAAAAATAGAAGAAAAAGATGTATATCCCCTTCCTCATATGGGATGGAACACTTTGCATATAAAAAAAGATGACAAAATTTTTAATGACATTATTGCAGATTCCGAATTTTATTTTTTACATAGCTACTATATCGAGTCAAAAAATGAATCCGTAATTGCTTATTCAGATTATTCTTGTGAAATTGCATCAGTCATAAAAAATAAAAATATCTATGGTATACAGTGTCACCCTGAAAAAAGTCATAAAAACGGAGAAATTTTCTTAGAAAATTTTGTTAGATAGCATGTTGAGATCAAGAATAATTCCTATATTACTTGTAAGAAATAATGGCTTAGTAAAAACATTAAATTTTTCAAATGACGTATATGTAGGCGATCCATTAAATGCTGTAAGAATATTCAATGAAAAAAAATCGGATGAGCTCGTAATTTTAGATATAGATGCTTCAACAAAAAAAAATGAGCCAAATTTTTCTTTGATATCTAATTGGGCTGCTGAGTGTAGAATGCCATTATGTTATGGGGGCGGCATAACAAATAAAGATGATGCTTTAAAAATTCTTTCACTGGGAGTTGAAAAAATTTCAATTTCATCTTCTGCAATTAAAAAACCTGTTTTAATTGATGAAATAGCAAGTTTAGCTGGATCTCAAAGTGTGGTAGTAACAATTGATGTAAAGAAGAAATTTTTAAAAGGTTACAAAATCTTCACAAGTAATGGAACTATTCAGCATGATATAGATTTATTAGATTATTTAAAAATTGCTCAAGATTATGGGGCAGGAGAAATAGTAATTAATAATATTGATAGAGATGGAACAATGAAAGGCTATGATTTAGATCTCCTAGGCGATATAAAGAATAGTATTAATATTCCTCTTACTTTCTTAGGCGGATGCGGTAGTGCTAAAGATATTTCTGAATTAACAAAATCTCATTATCCTATTGGAGCTGGAGTGGGCAGCCTTTTTGTGTTTAAAGGAAAATACAAAGCAGTTTTGATAAACTATCCAAGTAAAAATGAGATTAAGGATATTTTATAAAACTATTTAATGAAACAGATTCTTCAAAATATATCTAATGGAAAAACTGATCTTATAGAAGTTCCGTGCCCTAAAAATAAATCAGGTAATGTATTAATAGAAACAAGAAAGACCATAATTTCAAAAGGCACTGAAAAAATGCTTATAGATTTTGGCAAATCTAGCTTATTGGGTAAAGCAATATCCCAACCTGATAAAGTTAAACAAACATTAGAAAAAATTAAAAATGATGGTTTATCTGCAACATATGACGCTGTAACTTCGAAATTAGAGCAGCCAGTACCACTTGGTTATTGCAATGTTGGAAAGATAATAGATTCAAGTAATACTAATTTTGCAATAGGAACAAGAGTAGTATCAAATGGCTTTCATGCTGAGATAGTAAGATGTCCAAAAAATTTAGTTGTACCTATACCTGATAAAGTGAATGATGAAACAGCATCATTTGTGGTCCTTTCTTCAATTGCGCTCCAGGGCATTAGACTTGTCAATCCTTCAATTGGTGAGAAAGTCATAGTTTTTGGTCTTGGTCTGATTGGTTTATTAGCAGTACAAATATTGAAAGCAAATGGATTGAAAGTTTTAGGCATTGATATTGATACAGATAAATGTGCACTTGCTAAGAAATTTGGAGCAGAAACTATTGATTTATCATCCGTTAAGGATCCTATAAGCACAGCAAAAGAGATGATGGATGGTAAAGAAGCTGATGCAGTTTTGATAACTGCCTCGTCTACTAGTAACGAGATAATTCATCAGGCTGCACAAATGACAAGAAAAAGAGGGAAAATTGTGCTCATAGGAGTGGTCGGTTTAAACATAAGCAGAGATGATTTCTATGAAAAAGAAATATCTTTTCAAGTTTCTTGCTCATATGGGCCTGGAAGGTACGATAAAAGTTATGAAGAAGAAGGGCATGATTACCCATATCCTTTTGTAAGGTGGACAGAAAAAAGAAATTTTGAAGCAGTTTTATCTTTAATGGAAGAAGGAAAAATCTATGTAGAAGATCTAATTTCTAAACAATTCGATTTACATGAATTTAGAGAAGCTTATGACGAATTAAATAATAGTAATTCTCTTGGCATAATACTAAATTTTCCTATTGACAACATAGATGAGAAAAAAGTTAGGTCAATACATATATCTCAAAAAGAAAATGTTAATGAATCAAACTTGAAAGTATCATTTATTGGTGCAGGCAATTATGCTTCTAGAACATTATTGCCCTTGTTTAAAAAACATAGATCACTTCTTGAAACAATCGTTACAAGCAGTGGTATTGGTTCCGCATTCCATGGAATAAAGAATAATTTTAAAACAGCATCAACAGATATAAATTTTGCATTAGATGATGAATCATCTAGCGTTGTGATTGCAACACGCCATAATCAGCACGCTGAACAGGTCATAAAATCAATAAAGAGCGATAAAAATGTATATGTAGAGAAGCCTCTTTGCATTACTTTAGAAGATGTTCATAAAATTGAAGAAACAATGTTGAAGTCTAATAAAATTCTAATGGTTGGATATAACAGAAGATTTGCCCCACTAATAAAGAAGATGAAAAGCCTTTTAGTCTTAAAGAAACATCCAAAATCTTTTATCTTTACGATGTGTCCAGGTTCTATTGATAATGATAGTTGGGTTCAGGATATCAATGAAGGTGGCGGAAGACTAATAGGCGAAGCATGTCATTACATCGATTTAATGCGTTTTTTAGTTGGAGAACCAATAATTGATTATAGTGTTAGGAAGTTAAAAGAATTCGATGACAATATTTCCTTGGAAGATAAATTTATTATCAGCTTGGCTTTTAAGGATGGGTCAATTGGGTCTATAAATTATTTTGCTAATGGCGGGACAAGTTTTCCAAAAGAAAGGATTGAAGTTTTTTGTGATGACTCAGCTTTAAGACTTGATAACTTTATGAAGCTTGAAGGTTTTAGTTGGGATAATTTTAATAAACAGCGTGTTTTTAGACAAGATAAAGGACAATCTAATTGTATAAAAGAATTTTTGGATTCTGTAAATGACAATCAGGGAAGTCCTATTCCACTTCAAGAAATTCTTGAAGTGTCTAAAACAACGATTGAAATTGCCAACAAACTCAGAGGCACCTGATTTGTAGCTGATGTTTCGAGCAATCAAATTGTATTTAAATACAGTAAGACATCTCAAGCCATCTCAAATTTTTTACAGAATTAAAAGAAAAATTTTTCGAGAAAAAGTTAATTTTCTTAAATTTAAGGTAATTGAAAGGCCATATCACTGGAAATCTTATCAAGTTTATAAAGAAAAAATTAATACAAAGAATGAATCTAATTTCTTAAACAAGAAAAAGTTATTGAAGTTGCCTAATGATTGGTCAGAAGGAAATAGCAAATTATGGTTATATAATTTGCATTATTTCGATGATTTAAATTCTGAAAACTGCGATATAAAAAAGGAATTTCATCAAGAACTTATTAAAAATTGGATTTCACATAATAAAAATCTAAATACAATTGGTTGGGAACCTTACCCAACATCAATAAGGCTGGTTAATTTTATTAAAGCTTGGTTATCTGGTTTTGATTTTGATGATGAAATTGTGGGCAGCATTCATCACCAAGCCCAATATTTGAAAAAGAATCTAGAAAAAGACATTCTAGCAAATCATTATTTTTCAAATATTAAAGCATTATTATTTTATAGCTGCATGTTTGATCATGAAAAGTTTTTTATTTTTTCTTTAAAAGAAATAACTCGCGAGATTGATGAACAAGTATTAGATGATGGAGGAAATTATGAAAGATCTCCTATGTATCATTTGTTATTCTTGGTTGACCTATTAGATATTTATAATCTATTGAATTCTTTTCCAGAAAAAATTAATCAAGAGAAAATTATACATTTGCAAAGAGTAATCAAGAAAATGATATTTTTTTCTGAATTAATTCTTCATGATGGGGATATATCTCATTTCAATGATTCTGTTGAAGGTATAGCTCCAAAATATAAAAGAATAATAGGGTATGCAGAAAAGCTCGGTATTGTTTGTAGCAACCAAAATAAAGAAATACTGAGTGATCTTAAAAGTACCGGTTTTTTTGTGGGCAAATGTAGAGATTTAAAAATAATATATGATGCAGGCAACATTGGTCCAAGTTATCAGCCAGGCCATTCTCATGCTCAATCATTATCTTTTGAGTTGTCCTATAAAGGAAAAAAAGTATTTGTTAATTCTGGTATTTCCGAATATGAGAACTCAGAAGTTAGATTTTTTCAAAGAAGCACTGCATCCCATAATACTGTAGAAATCAACAGTATGAATTCCTCCGAAGTATGGCATAGCTTTAGAGTAGCAAGGAGAGCAAAGGTATATAATAGATGTTCAGGCTATCTTAAAAATGAAAAAATGTATTATTTCAAAGCATCTCATAATGGTTATTCCACTATATTTAACAAAGTAGACCACATAAGAAAAATACTATTTAATGACCATAATTTCTTTTTAGAAGATACTGTTCTTGGTAAGTGCAAAAATATTTGTTCAAGAATATATCTACATCCTGACATAAAAATTGATTCTGAAAGAAATAGCAATAATCTGTTTCTTATCTCAGACGATTTTGAAATAGCTTGTAAATTTATAAATGCTGAGTATGAAATAATTAATTCAAATTATTTTTCTTCTTTTGGCAAAATAGAAGATAACAAATGTATAAAAATTATGCCCACTAATGCTAAGTTCAATTGTAAATTTAACTTTATTAATTTGAAGTAATGAAAATATTGTTATTAAGTTATTTCTTTGAACCAGATTTAAGCGCAGGATCCTTTCGATCATCGGCTCTATATAAGAGATTAAAAAATCTTGGCCATGAGGTAGAAGTTATAACAACATTACCCAATAGATATGACAGTTTTGATGGGAAAGTAAATAATGAATTGAATTCAGACTCTTCAAGTATTTTTAGAATTGATACAAAAAACGACAGTTCAAAATTTCTTGGTCAAATTAGAGCCTATATAAATTTTTTTTTGGGCGCTCTTAAGATCACTAAAAAAAATGATTACGACATTGTTTATGCTTCAAGTTCTAAATTGTTTACTGCCTTTCTAGGTGCAGTAATTTCAAAAAGAAATAAATCCTTACTATATTTAGATATTCGTGATATTTTTTTAGAAAGTTTAAGAGATATATTTAATCCATTTATTAGCTTTTTCTTGCTACCGATATTATCTCTTATTGAGAGATATACATTTAATCATGCTGATCATATAAATCTTGTTTCAGAAGGTTTTGAGAGTTATTTCACTACAAGATTTAAAGATAAGTCGATTAGTTTTTATACAAATGGCATTGATATAGAATTTTTAGGTAAAGATTTTCAAAAAAAGAAAAATTTAGACTCTAAAATTACCATCTTGTATGCCGGTAATATTGGTGATGGTCAAGGTCTTGAAAAAATAGTGCCTAATATAGCTAAAGACATGAATGAGAAATATGAATTTCATATTTATGGCGATGGTTCAAAAAAAGAAATTCTAAAAAATAAATGTAGAACTGCTACAAATGTAAAATTTTTTGATCCGGTAGCCAGAATTGATTTACTAGATAGATATACTGACTGCGACATATTATTTTTACATCTTAATGATCTTGAAGCTTTTAAGAGGGTTATTCCATCAAAAATATTTGAATATGCTGCTACAGGAAAACCTATTTTAGCAGGGGCAGAAGGGTATCCAAACAGATTCATCAAAGAAAATATTATAAACAGTTATGTATTTGCTTCATGTGATCAAAAAGATGCATTGCAGAATCTTAGAAATATTGATCTCAAAATAGTGGATAGAGAAGAATTCAAAAATAAATTTAGTAGAGAAATAATCATTGCAAAACTGGCTGATTCACTTATATCACTTAAGTGATTGCATGCGATAGTGTATAATTTTTTCATGAAAAAATTATCGCTAATTTCTCTTCTTATGATTTCATTTTTTTCATTTACTCAATCTATGCCGGAAGATTTAGAGAAACTAGTTAGTTCTAACCCTGAATTAGCCACTTATATTAAAAACCAACAAGAACTAGAATCAGCTCAAGAAACTACTACAGGCCTCGATAAGTCAATTGATAGTCGGGATGAAGATCAATTGGGCGAGAAAAGACAATCAGATAGCAATATTTTTGGGTTTGACTTCATCAATAGCATTCCTAAATCAATATCAACAACCTCTGACCTACCTGTTCCAAGTGATTATGTTATATCCCTAGGAGATAAATTAAAAATTATATTAACTGGAGGCAAGAATGCTATTTATAGTCTTCAGGTAGGTATGGATGGTAGTATTCTCATTCCTGAGCTTGGTGCAATAAATTTCTTTGGCGACTCAATTAAAGATATCAGAAAAAAAATTAAACAACTTGTCGAATTGTCTTATGTGGGAGTAGATGTTTCTGTTAGTTTAGAGACTCTTGCTGCAAAGAAAATTAATATTATTGGCGCAGTTAAAAATCCTGGAACTTATATAGTAAGCCCATTCAGCACAATTACATCTTCCCTTTCATATTCAGGCGGATTTGAGGATTACGCTTCATTAAGAAATATTGTTGTATTAAGAGATGGAGAAAAGATAAATTTCGACTTATATGAATTTCTAATCCTAGGATCTAGAGACAGCGATATAAATATTCAGCAAAGCGACACTATCTTAGTTCAAGCAACAAATAATCACGTAGAAATTGCGGGTGCTGTAAATAGGCCAAAAATATATGAATATAAGTCAGACGATAAATATTCTGATCTAATAAATTTTGCACTTGGTTTGAAAAGAGAAGGTGATGAATTGAATATATCCGTTCTGATGAATGAAGATGGAAGAAAAATAACAAGAAAAATAAGTAAAAATAATATTATTGCTAATCAGAATATAGAAGCTTTATATGTTGGAAAAAGTGTAAACACTATTGATAAAGGTGTCTTTATCTCAGGTAACGCAGTAACTTCAGGCTACTATGCATCAACAGATGCAGATATGAGCGAATTTTTGAAAAATCTTAAATTTTCTAGTGAAATATATCCATTTTATGCAACGTATCAGAGCACTATTTCTAGTGGTCTTATGGTAAAAAGCTCTGCATTTTCACTATCAGACCCTGATTCATATTCTGATTTAAAAGTCAGCAATAATACGGATATACATTTTTTTGATAGAAAAGATTTAGATATTTTAAATTTTGAGGAGGAGGAAACTTTATCTGATTTATTAATTGTTGAAGAAAAAATCGAAGATGAAGAGAAAGAAGACAAGGAAAACAAGGAAAACCCAATAAATAATGTTAATGGTAGCGATCTAGTTTCAATCTCTCTGCCTGGAGAAAGTTTGTCAATTCCTCTCAAGGGAAAAATTTCTCCAAGACAAATTCATTTATTTTTAGGATCATCTTCAGATATCGATTATGCAAAAGTTTCAGTTGTAACGAACAAAGCGACTTTTACTGATGCCTATCAAAAGTATTTTGATGCTGAAGAAATCGTGGCGATTTCATTTCCCTCCATCAGGGAAAACTTAATTGAAGTTGAAATTAGAGGCGAGGTAACAAACCCAGGAACTTATACTGTTTCAAGCTCAACAACTTTATCTGATTTGTATAGACTAGCAGGAGGATTACGTGATGCTGCTTTTGAGCCTGGCATCAGATTCCTCAGAGATGAGGTCAAACAAAAACAAATTAGAGCTATAAAAGAAGCAAAATCGCTTCTAACGGACACAATGATTCAAAAATCAAATTCTATATCAGCTGGAGGTATGGTTGATATAGAAGCAATTCTACAACTTGCAGATTTAGTTGAGCCTTCTGGAAGAATAGCTGGAGAATTCTTTGAAAATTCTGAATCTTCAAACCAGTTTTTATTAAAGAATAACGATTCTATTTTTATTCCATCAACATCATATGAAGTAGTCGTTCAGGGAGAAGTTTTAAATTCATCATCTTTTATTTTTGATAAATCTATGGATTATAAAGACTATATTAATGCAGCTGGTGGTTTTTCAGATTATGCAGATAAAAGGGCAGTATTTGTTATTAAAGCTAATGGTTTATCAGTTACTTCAGGAAATAATGTATTCTCTGGGCAAGCAAAGATTGAACCAGGAGATACAATTGTCGTGCCTAGAAATCTCAATCAACTTGAAGCACTTCCTATGATTAGTATGGCAACTAAAATAATAGCTGATATCGCATTTTCAGCTGCCTCGTTAAATGCTATACAAGATTAGATTAGTATTTTTACTGCTAATTGGAAATTTTCTTTTTTCAGACTCCATTAAATACAATAATCCAAATAATCATGGGGTCATTGGCTTAGTAAATATGCCTACAGCTAGGTTCTATGAAGAATCATCTTCTGCACTTACTATTTATAGAGGTGAACCAGATAGAAAAATAACCATTACCATGATGCCTTATGATTGGCTTGAAGCATCTTTTTTTTATACGAGCATTAAAGGTAGACCTTATGGCTCTGGTTTCAATCAGGACTATAAAGATAAAGGCTTTAATGCAAAGTTTCGATTAAAGGATGAAGGTAGATTTCCAGCCATAGCAGTCGGTTTTAATGATTTAGCTGGAACAGGCATATATTCTTCAGAATATATCGTGGGAAGCTATGGCATAGATAATCTTGATTTACACCTTGGAATTGGCTGGGGCAGACTAAATGATGGACAGTTGCAGTATAACAATCCATTAGCAGATTTAGACGAGTCATTTCTTACAAGATGTTTGTCTTGGGGATGTGACTCTCAAGATAGTCAAGGAGGAACATTTAGATGGAAAGATTATTTTTCAGGAGAGAAAATTGGAGTCTTTGGTGGTATTAGCTACTTATTCCATGATAACTGGCTATTTAAAATGGAGCATGACTCAACCAATATACCGCTAAGGTTAGGGTTCCCTGAAAGAAGCTCAGACTATAACTTTAGTTTGGAATATATTAAACCTGGCAATATGGCAATTTCTCTTAATTTTGAAAGAGGAGATTATTTAGGTTTTAAATTTGTTTGGAAAGGTAATTCATCAAGACACAATGCAAAACCCTACAAGAATAATCAGCCCTATGAAGAAACTCCACATGGCAGACTAAGATCCCTCTTGGACTTTAATCAGATTGAAGTAAAAAAAATAAGTAAATCAGAAGATAAATTAATTCTGAATATAAATGAATATAATTCTTATTCAAATTTAAATAATCTTAATTTAAATATGAAAAGAGCTATTACTGATTCAGGTATAGAATTTGAAGAAGTTGTAGTTAGTTACAATGTTAATGGTTTAAAAGTTAATCAGATAGATGCAGATATTAATGAAGATAATGCTGAGATATTGTATTCGAGAGAAAAAGAATCAAGATTTTTTTCTTCTCCAAATCTTGTTTTAAGGCCTTTTATTGCTGGAAGAGAAGATTTCCTTAAAGTAGCTTTAATGGCTGAGCTAAATACTCAATACAGTTTTAAGAATAAAATATTTTGGAGCACAAATCTAAAATATGCTTTATGGCAAAATTTTGATGATTTATATATTCCGCCTGTATTCACATATCCGAATCAAGTCAGGTCCGATGTAAAAGATTATTTAAATAATTTTTCTGATAGATTGATTCTCGGAAGATCCCAAATAGATTATTTTGAAACTTTATCTGAAGATCACCATATACAAGTATCTGCTGGGGTATTTGAAGAGATGTTTAGTGGTTATGGCGTTGAATATCTATGGAGTAAAAATAATCTCCCTTTTGCTATAGGTTTTGAGGCATTCGAAGTTTATAAAAGAGATTATGATTTAGCATTCGGTTTACTAGACTATTCAAACACAACTGGCCATATAAACTTTTATTATGAGAATGATTTTATTTTGCCATTTTCTCTTCATTTATCTTATGGAGAATATTTAGCTGGAGACAAAGGCTATACCTTTGATTTATCAAGGAGATTTGATAATGGAGTTGTAATGGGAGGTTTTTTTACTAAGACAGATGTCACAGCAGAACAATTTGGAGAAGGAAGTTTTGATAAAGGTATTTACTTTAAAATACCTATCTCTGGAGATTGGTTTAACTTCTTGTGGCGTCCTTTAACTAAAGACCCAGGTGCAAAACTTATACGAAAAGATAATCTTTACCGATACCTAAGAAAATATAAAGACTAAGTACCTGTACCAGTTCCAGTTCCAGTTCCAGTTCCAGTACCAGTACCTGGATCAGGTGTTGGTGCCGGTGTTGGTGCCGGTGTTGGTGCCGGTGTTGGTGCCGGTGTTGGTGCCGGTGTTGGGTCTGGCGGAGGTGTAAAAGGCCCGGATTGCTCTGATGAACCACCATCTCCTTCATCTGCAGACGCAGCTGCTCCGAAGGCTAGAGCTAATAAACTAGCAATATCACTAGCATTAAGACCGCCTGAAGAATCTTCTACCTTTTCTGAATTATTGTCTGACTTTTCTTCTTTAACTTCTGTTTTTTCTTCATTTGCTTTTACAGCATCTTCATCAGCAATTGCATATGCTGGTATTAAAAGTAACGATAGTATTATTCTTAGTATTTTCAAAGCTCTAATCCCCTATATGCTTATATTACAGTAGCTTTCTCGAAAAAGAAATAGAACTATGTATGAAAAATAGTTACATTTTGTTTCAATCTCATGTCGTTAAGATAATTAATAAATAAAAAACTATTGTAAAATGCATTTAAAATGCAAAATCCTGAGTTTGAGAAAGAATTCCAAGAATGGCTTGAAGCCCTAGAAAATGTAATTATTTCTGATGGCAGAGAGTATACAGAAGAGCTACTTAGATCTTTATATACCGAAGCTAGATTAAAAGGAATTGAAATACATGAGTTAAATGACCCTCCTTTCAAGAATACTGTCCATTCAGATGAAGAACATCCTTACCCAGGAAATTTAGAATTTGAAGAAAAGATAAGACACTTCATAAGATGGAATAGCCTTTTAACTGTTTTAAAAGCAAATAAGGAATCTGATTTAGGAGGCCATATATCAACTTATTCATCTGCAGCAACTTTATATGAAGTAGGTTTTAATCACTTTTTTCGAGGTTCTGATAAATCGCTCGGCGATTTAATATATTTTCAAGGCCATTCATCACCAGGAATATATGCAAGGTCTTTTCTTGAAGACCGTATATCTGCAAAACAACTTGATAATTTTAGGCAGGAAATAAAAGGTGAGGGCCTGTCTTCTTACCCGCATCCATGGTTAATGCCGAATTATTGGCAATTCCCAACAGTCTCAATGGGATTGGGACCAATCTTTGGTATTTTCCAAGCGCATGTAATGAGGTATCTGGAAAAAAGAGGCTTAATTGAATCAATTGAAAATAGAAAGGTCTGGGTCTTTTGTGGTGACGGAGAGATGGATGAACCAGAATCCATGGGATCCATTAGTCTAGCAGGCAGAGAAAAGCTTAATAATCTTGTGTTCGTTATAAATTGTAATTTACAGAGGTTAGATGGGCCAGTTAGAGGTAATTCCAAGATCATCACTGAGCTTGCTAAACAATTTAGTGGCGCAGGCTGGAATGTTGTGCATTTAATCTGGGGAAGAAAATGGGATGAATTGATAAATAATGATGAAGATGACCTATTACAGAAAATTATGAATGAAACAGTAGATGGAGAGTATCAAAACTACAAAGCTAAGGGCGGTAAATACACTAGAGAGAATTTTTTTGGCAAAGATCCAAAAGTACTCAAAATGATAGATTCACTAAGCGATAAAGAAGTTGAAGATCTAAATAGAGGAGGGCATGACCCAACTAAAATTTATAATGCTTATCGCTTAGCTTATGAGGAAAAGGATAGACCTACAGTAATTCTTGCTTTTACGATAAAAGGTTATGGCATTGGCTCAAGACAAGCAGATAATACTGCTCACCAGGTAAAAAAACTTACGAAAGAGAATCTAGAAGATTTTATTGATAAATTTAATCTACCAATAAAAAAAGAAAGTTTAGATGATCCAAATTTTCTTACCCTAAATAGAGATAAAAAAGTTAAAGAATATTTACTCTCAAGAAGAGAAGAATTGGGAGGTTTATTACCTTCAAGGAAAGTCTCCAAGAAAAAATTAATAGCAAAAAAAGAATCTTTCATAGATTTCGATAAAAAAGTAGATAGAGAACAGTCAACAACAATGGTTTTTGTAAGGCTACTAACTAAACTTTTAAGAGATACAACAATAGGTTCAAGAGTGGTACCAATTGTTCCAGATGAGGCAAGAACATTTGGTATGGACGCTTTATTTAGACAATTTGGTATTTATTCTTCCGAAGGTCAAAAGTATGAACCAGAAGATGCAGATAAAGTGATGTTTTATAGAGAAAGTGAGTCTGGAATAATGCTTGAGGAAGGCATTAATGAAGCTGGTGCATTCTCAGCATGGTTAGCTTTAGCAACTTCTTATTCAAACAATAACTTGCCAATGATTCCATTCTATATCTTTTACTCTATGTTTGGTTTTCAACGTATCCATGATTTAGCTTGGGCTGCTGGAGATTCTAGAGCAAAGGGGTTTTTACTTGGTGCAACATCAGGCAGAACCACATTGAATGGTGAAGGTTTGCAGCATCAGGATGGCCATAGTCATATTCTTGCAGCAACAATACCTAATTGCCGCTCATATGATCCATGTTACTCATATGAACTATCAGCAATAATACAAGAAGGCATAAATGATATGTATGTGAATGGCAATGATAGGTATTATTACATTACTTTAATGAATGAAAATTATTCTCACCCAGCTAAACCAAAACAACTTAAAAATGAAGAGATTCTTAAGGGAGCTTATAAGTTGAAAGAAAATAAAAATATGAATCTTAGAATATTAGCTTCAGGTGTTACCCTAAATTTTGCATTGGAAGCTGAGAAAGAACTTAAGAACTATGATATTAATGCTGATATTTGGTCCATAACAAGTTTTAATGAATTGTATAGAGAAGGAATAGAGATAGAAAGACAAAACAGACTAAATTCAACATCAAAAAAATCTTATGTTGAGAATTGTTTTAGTGATCAAATGCCAACAATTGCAGTTTCTGAATATCAAAAAGCATTTCCAAATCAAATAAGAGAGTGGGTTAACGGAGAATATAAGATTTTAGGTACAGATGGTTTTGGTAGAAGTGATACTAGAGAAGAACTAAGAGATTTTTTTGAAATAAGCAAAGAGCATATAGTCTTAAATAGTTTATTGTTGCTTGGAAAAAAGAAAGAAGCGGAAAAATTCATTAAAGATTCTGGTATGGTCTTAAGTAAAGAGGCACCATGGAAGAGCTAACCACTATTGAATTAAAAATTCCAAATCTCGGAGAGGCTGAGTCAACTGAGATTATTGAGATAAATATAAAACCTGGCAATAAAGTTAAATTAAATGACCCTCTAATAGTTCTGGAGTCTGAAAAAGCAGCAATGGAAGTTCCTTCAGATCATGACGGTGAAATTGTCGAAGTTTTGGTTAAAGAGGGTGATAGTGTCAGGGAAGGAATGCTTTTCGCCAAAATTAAAGCTAAAAATATTCCAAGCACCAAAAAAGAAATAGATAAAGTAACACCAAAAGAAATAACTGAATCTAAGCAACCAATTAAAAAAGAAGCAATAACAGTATCAGGCATAAATGCAGGCCCAGCAGTAAGAAAATATGCAAGAGAGCTAGAAATTGATTTAACAAAAATTAATGGTACTGGAAAAAATTTAAGGATAACTA
>Ga0163179_10000595_pt1 | contig 25916 bp, 19 predicted proteins | sample AtlANTMetagenome_FD_109643 | JGI IMG/M metagenome (GOLD analysis project Ga0163179, IMG submission 109643) | Marine eukaryotic phytoplankton communities from the Atlantic Ocean - Atlantic ANT 2 Metagenome | ecosystem: Environmental > Aquatic > Marine > Oceanic | place: North Atlantic Ocean...
GTATCGGCCGATTTTGCTTTCCTTAGCCGCTCTACGATGACGTCGGAACAGACCATCAAGTGGGAAGATGGCAACGAGTACCCACTGATCAAGCTCGACATCTCGAGTGCATCACACCCGTTCTTCACCGGTAAGCAGAAGATCGTCGATACCGCGGGCCGCGTCGAGCGCTTCCGTCGCAAGTACGGCATGCCGAAAGCCGAAGCCTAAGCTTTCCTACCGTAACGTACGTTCAATCCGCATTTAGCATCGCGCTTCTGGCAGAATGGCCATTGCGTGAGTGCACAAGTGCGTCCGCGCGATAAGAAGATCCAGAACGCACTCCTAAGGAGAGCGAAGTGTTCGAGCGTCTAGAACAAATTCAGCCCAGGATCGACGAACTCCACGCGAGACTGCTCGATCCTTCCGTCTCCAGAGACCCTCGACAGCTCAAAGAAATCAACCGAGAGCTCTCACAGTTGCAGCCCCTCGCAGAAGCGGCGCAGTCCTGGAAGTCCAAACGGCAAGAGCTGACGGATCTTGAAGAGCTGCGAAGCGATCCTGAAATGAAGGAGATGGCTGAAGCAGAGATCCCCGATCTTCAAGAGGCTATCTCGACACTCGAGGAAGATATTCGCCTATTGTTGCTTCCGAGAGACCCTTATGAGGGCCGCAACCTCATCCTTGAGGTCCGCGCAGGCACTGGCGGCGACGAGGCCGCGTTGTTCGCCTACGACCTCTTCAGGATGTACGCCCGATATGCTGAAGCGAACGGCTGGCGTTTCGAACTACTGTCACGAAGCGAAATCAGCGTAGGGGGCGCGGGTGGAAAAAGCGCCATCGGCGTCAAAGAGATCTGCGCGTCTGTTTCGGGAGAAACCGCGTACAGCAAATTGCGTTTTGAGAGCGGGGTACACCGCGTTCAACGCGTTCCGCTCACCGAAAGCCAGGGGCGAATCCACACCAGCGCAGCCACCGTCGCCATCTTGCCGGAGGCCGACGAGGTCGAGATCAACATCAACCCTACGGAATTGCGAGTCGATGTCTACCGTGCCAGTGGTCCTGGCGGACAATCGGTCAACACCACCGACTCGGCGGTACGGATCACGCACATTCCAACAGGTACCGTCGTCCAGTGCCAAGACGAAAAGTCGCAGCACAAGAATAAAGCGAAGGCCATGAAAGTGTTGATGGCGCGGATCCTCGCCAAACAAGAAGCAGAGCGGCACGCGGAGGAAGCGGAAAACCGACGTGCTCAAGTGGGATCTGGCGACCGATCAGAGCGCATCCGCACGTATAATTACCCGCAAAACCGTGTCACAGATCACCGCATCAACCTGACGCTATACAAACTGGATCGCATCGTATCTGGCGAGCTCGAAGAGATGGTCACCGGCTTACTCACCGATCATCAGGCCGAACTGCTGAAAGCGCACGACTTGTAAGGCATGAAGACCCTCAGCGAGGTGCTACAACTCGGCACCGACTTTCTGTCCGAAAAGGGCGTTGAGAGCGCGAGATTAGACTGCGAATTGCTGCTTGGGCACACCCTTGGCCTGACACGCGTACAGGTCTACCTCAACCACGACCGCCCACTGAACAGCGCAGAACTCGCGACGCTGCGCGAGGGCATGCGTCGTCGCGGAGAACGTGAACCGCTCGCCTGGATACTCGGGAAAAAAGAGTTCTACGGACGTGATTTCGTAGTCGGCCCCGGTGTCTTGGTACCTCGCCCCGACACCGAAACTCTGATCGAAGTATGCCTAAATCTACTCCCGACGGAGACCGAACCGGTGACCTACATCGCCGATATCGGCTGTGGAACAGGATGTATCGGGCTGACGCTCGCCGCTGAGCGTCCGGGCTTAAGGGTGTTCAGCGTGGACATGTCCGAAGAGGCGCTGCGTTGCACGAAAGCAAACAGCACGGCGCTTGAACTCAATGACCGCGTGGCGGTCTTGCGTGGCGATCTACTCTCACCTGTCCCCCCGGAACGGGCGATCGACTGGGTCATAAGCAACCCGCCATATATTGCTTCTTCAACGCTTCAAAAGCTCGCGCCCGAAGTGTCGCAAAAAGAACCCAGGTTGGCCCTCGATGGCGGCATCGACGGACTAGACACGTACCGACGTTTACTCACTCAAACGCGAGAACGGGCGCGTGTCGGCTTGGCCGTTGAGATCGGGTTCGATCAAGGCGAGAGCGTGCCCGAACTGTTCGAGCGCGCGGGATTTGTAGACGTAGAGGTCCACCAGGATCTCGGGAAACGTCCGCGCGTTGTTACCGGGCGCCAGCCATAGCTATCTAGACGGTTCCCCATTTACCGAGGCCAACTCGCGGGACCTTCTTGAGCATCGTGGACTTGACGATTTCTGACAACACCACAGCGCCAGAAGCCATTTCCATGAGCTCTTCGCGTCCGTTCGAGAGCGACAGCTTTCGACGAATCAAATCGGGGCGAAGGTAGAACTTCAGGTAAGCCTTTGTGCGGTATGCCCGAAGCTGCTCCGCCGTGAAGGTCTCGGTCTCAAGCTGCGGAATGGGTCCACCCCCGTTGAGGGTGTACTCTTTCCAAAAGTCGCCATCGACGTAACCGCGCTCCTGCGCGACCTCGTAGAGATCTGTTGCAGGCAATGCGGTCGCCACAGAGAACGACGCCCAGTCCAGGCCCAGACTCGCTGCGAAATCGATCGTACCTTCCACATCATCAGCCGTTGCGTCGTAGTAGCCAATCATGAAGTAAGCGCGGGTTTCAATCCCGACTTCACGAGAGATCCTAAACGCACGTTCGGTCTGCTCCCGCGTGATCTGCTTGTTCATGATCTTCAACACACGATCTGTACCGGCTTCAACACCCATGTGAATAGAACGAAGCCCTGCCCGCTTGAGCAGCGTCAAAACCTCTCGGTCGACGGTATCAACACGCGCACGGATGTTGAACCTCACCTTCAGATCTCTCCGAAGGATCTCTTCAGCCAGTTGACGCATACGCCGACGACCGATGGTGAAGGTCTCGTCGAACATGACGATCTCACGCACACCAAACTTCTTCTCAAGCCACTCCATCTCTTCGGCTACGAGTTCCGGCGAACGGAAACGCAACTTATCAGAGTAGACCTGCGAACAATATCCACAGTGCCATGGGCACCCGCGCGTTGTGACCATGGTAGCGAAGGGCTGCAAAACCGTAAGGCAGTGATACCGGTCCATCGGCATGATGTCGAAGGCCGTGAACGGATACACATCGAGTTCTTTAGTGACTGGGCGCGGCGGGTTCCGGATCAACTCACCGTCCGGCTTACGAATGATCGTCCCTAAACAATCATCCATGTCCGAACCGGACTCGTAGCGCTCACAAATCTCTAAGAAAGTGTCTTCTCCATCACCCACGACCGCGACGTCGAAGCAATCCCAAGTCAGCGATTCTTCGGGGTAGATGCTCATGTGCGGTCCACCCAGGACCACCAGAGCATTCGGTGCGGCTTCCCGGACCATTTGCGCGATCTCGATCACAGCCGGCCAGCCCAGCGTCTTCGAGGTGAGCGCAACGATGTGCGGATCAAACTCTTGAACGGTGGCTGCTGCCTCCTTGGGGTACAGGTTCGACGCGTGAAGGTCGATGTACCCTACAGGGAAGCCATGCTGGCGGACCCAGGCGGCCAGGCCGCCCAACGCGAGACTCGGGAAAATCCCCAGCTTCTCGGCAGCCTTCTTCGAAAGCGGCTGCTGATCTGCGGCCTCGTGGTACTTAATGAAGAGCACCCGTGTGTTTTTGGGCTTTTCCACGGCGGTCTCCGTACAAAGCAAAATCGCGCGATTGACCTATCATAGCATCAGGTAGCCTGAGAGTCCTGTCTACCCTGCACACACAACGAACTTAACAGTCCTTTTCGCAAACAAGAAAACCATTAAATGCAGGCTGCAGCGCCACTTCTCTCAATTTTCGATAACGGAAGTGAACATCAAAGACTGGCATTGAATCCGCTCGCGGTATACGAAACTGCGCTTTGCGCGCTTTGGTGCTGCTCTTGAGGTTCGGATGCTGCGAAACTTCCTAAAAAGCCTGGTCGGACTCGTCTTTCTTGGAGCCCTCGTGCTCCTCACCGTGATCAATGTGTGGCAATCAAACCGCATTGAACGCAATCAGATCGACTTACTGTCCCGTCTCAACGCTGTAGAAAAAACAATTGAAAATGGCGATTTTGGAGTGGCCTCTGGCCGCTCGGGTCCCAGCGGTGGCATCTGGGGTGCTACAGAACCCGACTACGTGACGTCGGCGCTTTCCGACTCGAACAACGTGTTCAGTCGCGACAACGCCAACTGGCTGCCTTCAGAAGCCAAGCAGGGCGGGACACTGAACCTCAAGTTCGGATCCGATCCCAAGGGCTTCAACTGGCTGACAGAAAACGGAGCAGACGTCTCTGAGATCCAGGCCTACGTGAACATCTCCATGGGTGGCTATCACCTGAAAGACGTCACGAAATACGCCCCTCAACTGGCGTACCACTGGGAGATCTCCGAAGACAAAAAGACCCACACCTTCAAGCTTAGAAAAGATTTCTACTGGCACAAGCCCAACGTGGACTGGGCCAGCGGCGATTACGACTGGCTCAAGGGCGACCACCCGGTGACCGCACGTGATGTCGAGTTCATGATGGACATGCTCACGAACAACCAAGTGGCAGGAGCGGCACCACTTCGTTCTTACTTCGACGAACTCGAAAGCTACGAAGCGATCGACGACCACACCTTCCGCATCACATTCAAGACCCCCAAATATATGCAGAAGGTCATGGTTGTAGGCCTCTACCCGCTTCCTGAATTCCTCTACGCCTACGACGAAGTCGGTGAGCGCTACGAAGAAGAAGTGATCGGAAAACGTTTCGAGGACCACTGGTACAACCCGAACGGCATCGGTGCCGGCCCCTATACCTTCAAGCGCTTCGAGCCCGGTGTGGCTATCGAGCTTGAAAGGAACGCGAAGTACCCTCTCGGCGGCAACGCGTCAGAACGCATCGTGTACTCGATTCTTAAGGACCAAAACCAGCCCCCACGTAAACTACGGACGGGCGAACTCCACCTGTCGAACCTTCAGCCCAGCCAATACCGCGCTGAGGTCTTGGAAGGAGAAGACGACTCGCCGTTCAAGAACGGCAAGCTGCAAGCCGGCGAGTATTGGGCCTACAACTACTTCTACGTAGGCTGGAACGCAGACCGTCCACAGTTCTCCGACAAACGGACGCGACAGGCCATGAGCCACGCCTTCAACGCGCAGTTGTTGCTCGAAGACGTATTCTTGGGTCTTGGCGAGCGCTGCACCGGTCCAATGCCTACCGTCCAGCCCTACTACGACCGCTCTTTAGAGCCTTACGAGTTCAACCTCGCTCGAGCCGGCGAGCTCCTCGACGCAGCGGGCTGGACCGACTCCGACGGTAACGGAATCCGTGACAAAGAAGTCAACGGAGAACGCATCGAGTTTGAGTTCCAACTCATCGTTTATGGCTCTTCGAACGAATACAAGACAGTCGGAAATATCTTCAAAGAAGATCTGGCCAAGATTGGCGTCAAGATGGTCGTCTCGCCCATGGAATGGGCCAACCTACTCAAGAAGGTCGACGCGCGTGAATTCGATGCGATCACGTTGGCTTGGGTGTCCGGACCACCGGTCGACTTCCGCCAAATCTGGCACAGCTCACAAGCCGATCTCCCCAAAGGCAGCAACCGCGTTGGCTTCCGCAATGCCGAAGCGGACCGCATTATCGAAGCGCTCGAGATCGAGTTCGACGAAGGGAAGCGCAAGACACTGGCGCACGAGTTCCATCAGTTGTTGTACGAAGAGCAGCCATACACCTTCTTCTACACTCGTAAGACCAAGGTTTTCTGGCAACCGGAGTTGAAGAACGTCTGGTTCCAGTTGGTCCGCCCGCATATCAACCCGCGCGCCTTCTTCTTGGCCGGCTAAACGGAGCACGGCACCTTGTTCTCTTACGTCGTAAAACGCATCCTGCTCATGGTCCCGACCTTCGCGGCCATCAGTTTGGTGATCTTCGTGGTGCTCAACTTCGCTCCAGGAACACCTGGCGCACAGATGCAGAGCGGCGAAGGCGGTGGCGCCCAAGACGCATCCACCGCGGGCGAGCAGCGGGAGAGCTACAGGATCTTCAAAGAGCAGTTCAACCTCGACAAACCCGTGTTGTTGAACACGCGCTACAACCTTGCGCGTGGCGAAGTTGAGACGACGCTGTCGCACATCTTGAACGAAAACGGTGACATTGCTCCCGCGCTTCGAATCCAAGCCCAAGAAGATATCGAAAACTGGGGTCGCTACGCCGTTCCCGGTTTGATCGACATCTTAAAGGACGAAAACGCCAGCGCCGCACTCCGCGCGCTCGCCTCGCAGCGCCTGACCTTCAACGCACAGGTCCAAAACAAAAAGGTCTACCAAAAGAACCTTTCAGATGAAGAGCGTGCCGAGATCAAGCGTATCGCAAAGGCGAACGCCCAGATCAACGCGTTGAGTTTCGCAAAGTCCGATCCACCAGAGAAGGCTGCTGAAGTCACCAGCGAATGGGCGGCTTGGTACGACACCAACCAAGAAACCTGGAACTATAGCGGTGCAGATAAGCTTGGGATTCTGCTCTTCGACACCCGGTTCGCCAAGTACTGGGAGAACCTGGCCAAGCTGAACTTCGGCGTATCTCACGTCGACAAGCGCCCAGTGCTCAACAAGGTGTTCAGCAAGCTGAAATACTCCATCACGCTGAGTATCTCTGCGGTGATCATCATCTACAGCATCAGCCTGCCGCTGGGCATCTGGTCGAGTATTCGACAGAACACCACCGCCGACCGCGTGGTGACCACGATCCTGTTCATGCTTTACAGCTTGCCGAGTTTCTTCGTCGCCGTTTTCTTGCTCAATCTACTGACGCGTGGAACACCACTACAGATATTCCCGACATCAGGCTTTGAGAGCTTAGATACCAGTCAGATGACCGCGCTCGAGCACATCAAAGATGTCGCCTGGCACGTGCTTCTGCCTATCTTCTGTATGAGCTACGCCGCGCTTGCTGCCATCTCCCGCTACGCGCGCTCCGGACTACTAGACGTCATCCGATCCGACTATGTGCGCACCGCTCGCGCAAAGGGTCTACCGGAAAGCATCGTGATCCTGAAGCATGCCGCGCGAAACGGGATGATCCCGATCCTGACCCTTTTGGCTTCGTTGCTCCCGGCCCTAATTGGTGGCTCCGTCGTCATCGAAGTGGTCTTCGGAATTCCCGGGATGGGCTCGTACCTCTTCGAAAGTATCAACGTGCGTGACTACAACGCGGTCATGGCCGTCCTTCTCATCAGCTCTGCCCTCACCTTGCTGGGCATGTTGATCTCCGACCTCTCCTACGCGCTGGTTGATCCGCGCATCACCTTCGAGTGAGCCCATGAGCGCACCGATGATCCCCGACGTCAACGAACCCGAAGATCAAACCTTCGGCGATATCGTCTGGATCCAGTTCAAGAAGAACGGGGTAGCCTACTGGTCCCTCTGGGGACTGGGCGTACTGTTTGTGCTCGCTACGGTCGCGCCGATCCTCGCGAGCGGTCGACCGTTTGTATGGGACATCGGTGAAGGGACGTCGTACCCGTGGTTTAGCTCACTCTTCGATCGAAACTACTTCGAAAACCCGGTCGATATCTTCTTCAACTTGCTGCTCGCCTGTAGCCTCCCTGTCGCTGCGCTGTGTTGGTATCGGTTGCGCCGAATCCACGCGATGGGCCTAGACAAGCGACCAAGACGTGCGCGTATTGGCCGTGAAATCCGGGTACTTGTCGGCCTCATCCTGGCGTTGTTCTTGGTCGTATTAGCGAATCCACACAGCGAGCCATACACACAATACTTCGATCAGTATGAAGAGCGCGTTGAAGCCGGCGAAAACGTACGGGCGGTGTTCCCAACGGTGCCGTACATGTTCCGTACCACCGGCTTCAAGAGCCTTGAGAAACCGAGCAGCAGCCACTGGCTGGGCGTCGATGAGAGCACCCGCGATGTCGGGGTGCGTCTGCTTTATGGCACGCGTATTTCGCTCACGATCGGGGTCATCGCGGTCGCTATCTATGTCACCATTGGAATTATCCTCGGTGCCTTAGCGGGCTTTTATTCGGGCAAAGTCGACATCATCATTCAGCGGCTCATCGAGATCGTGATGAGTATTCCCGCGCTGATCATCATCTTGGTGCTCGTCGCCTTCCTCGAAAAACCGAGCATCTTCCACATCATGCTGGTCATCGGGCTGGTGAGGTGGACTGGTGTCGCACGACTAGTCCGTGGTGAATTTTATAGGCTCCGCGGGCAAGACTTCGTGACCAGCGCCATAGCGCTCGGCTTCCCGACGCATCGCGTCATCTTCAAACACATTCTGCCCAACGCCATGGGTCCCGTGCTCGTCGCCGCGACCTTCGGCGTGGCTGGCGCCATCTTGCTTGAGAGCACACTGTCCTTCCTGGGCCTTGGAGACTTGAGCGCACCCAGCTGGGGCCAGACGCTTTCAGAAGGCTATTCTTCTGGCGCTTGGCACCTCATCCTGGCGCCAGGATTCGCTATCTTCCTGACCGTTTCTCTCCTCAACCTTGTCGGTGAGGGGCTGCGTGACGCCCTCGATCCGAAGATGCGGAAGTGAGCGTGTCGCGATGAGTCAGCCTATTCTCCGCCTGGAAAACCTCCGCACCTACTTCCACACCGATATCGGCGTGGTCAAAGCGGTGGACGACCTCAACGTCGAGGTACAACCCGGTCAAACGCTCGGCATCGTCGGCGAGTCTGGATCCGGAAAATCGGTGACCAGCCTGACGGTTATGCGCCTGCTTCCAGGGCATATCGCCCGCGTCGAAGAAGGCTCAAAGGTTATCTTTGCCGGCCGAGATCTCACGGAGATTTCAGAATCCGAAATGCGGAAGATCCGCGGCGCCGAAATCTCGATGATCTTCCAGGAGCCAATGACGAGTTTGAACCCCGTGTACACCACTGGGAACCAGGTCATGGAAGCCATCATGCTTCACCAAGAAGTGACCACGGAAGAGGCGCAGGAACGGACCATCGCCCTGTTCAAAGAGGTCGGGATTCCCGACCCCGAACAACGCATCCACATGTACCCGCACGAGATGTCCGGTGGCCAAAAGCAGCGGGTCATGATCGCCATGGCGCTCTCGTGTAATCCCAAGCTGCTCATCGCCGATGAACCAACCACCGCGCTGGATGTGACCATCCAAGCGCAGATCCTCGACCTGTTGCGAAAACTACGCGACGAACGCGGCATGGGCATGATTTTCATCACCCACGATCTCGGGGTGATCGCCGAGATCGCCGACGAAGTGGCCGTGATGTACCGCGGGAAGCTGGTCGAATACGGTACCGTTCGCCACATCTTCGCCCACGGGAAACATCCGTATACAAAGGGCCTACTCGCCTGTCGTCCGAAGCTCGACACGACCATGAAGCGACTGCCCACCGTGCCTGACTTCATGGACACGACCTACCACGAAGACGGAAGCTACTCCGTCGAAGAAAGAGAGGTCTCCGAAGAGTGGCTGGAGAACATGTCGCATGACGGACGCGAGCGACACCTGTATCCGCCGTCTCGGCTAGCCGAGCTGGGCTTCGAAAGCGACCCTGCGAACTATCGCGAAGGCACCACATTCGCGGCAGAAGACGAAGCGCCCTTGCTTCAGGTCAAAGACCTACAGATGTACTTTCCAATCCGCAAGGGCATCTTTGGGCGCGTGGTCGATCACGTAAAAGCCGTAGACGGCGTGACCTTCGATGTCTATCGCGGCCAAACGCTTGGCTTTGTGGGCGAATCAGGCTGTGGAAAGACCACCACAGGTCGCGCTATCATGCGGCTTGTTGACCCCACCGGCGGTCAGGTCGTCTTCGACGGTACCGACATCACCACCATGTCCGCCTCGGAGCTACAGCCGCTCCGAAAGCGCTTTCAAATCATCTTTCAAGACCCGTACGGCTCGCTCAATCCACGTAAAACCATCGAGACCACGATCATGGAACCGATGGAGGTTCACGAGATCGGTGAAAACTACGATGAGCGTAGAGCGCTGGTTCTGGACCTGCTCGACAAGGTCGGACTCCCTGGAAAGCAGTACCTGAACCGGTACCCTCACGAGTTCTCCGGGGGTCAACGCCAGCGTATTTGTATCGCACGCGCGCTCGCCGTACGCCCGGAGCTCATCATCTGCGACGAGTCTGTGTCGGCGCTTGACGTCTCCGTGCAAGCGCAGGTGCTGAACCTACTCAAAGACCTACAGCTCGAGTTTGGGCTCACCTACATCTTCATCAGCCATGACCTTTCCGTAGTGAAATTCATGTCCGATATGATGGCGGTGATGAACCAAGGGAAATTCGTAGAATACGGTCCGAGTGAGTCTATCTACGCGAACCCCAAAGAAGCCTACACGGAACGTCTTATCGACGCGATCCCTCGCGATAATATCGAGCAGATCGATAAACGACAGCAGCAGCGCCTCGATGCACAAAAAGCAAGAGGCGGGACCGACACCGCAGATTGACCCTCAGCCTACGGCTCACCGATAGGCTATTCCCGCGGGGTCGAACCGTACCCATTTGAACGCGGGACACTTTTCGAATTATGCAGCGCCGAATCCACAGTGGAATGCGGACAAACCCCGACGTGCGCGCCTCCTGAAAACCTAAAGGACGAACCCCCATGGCCAACCCCTCGTTTCGTTCCGTACCCGAACTGTTTCAACATCGGGTCAAGTCAACCCCCAGCGGCGAAGCCATCTCGTTTCGCGATGAAAACGACGCCTGGGCATCTTGGACTTGGCAGGAAGTCGCCGAACGCGTACGCGCGGTAGCGTGCGGACTTCGCGCACATGGCCTCCAAAATGAAGAGCGCTGCGCTATCCTCTCCGGAACATGTGCCGAGTGGATACTCGCCGACCTGGGCATATTGTCGGGTGGCGGCGCCACGACGACAATCTACCCGTCCAACACATCCGAAGAGTGCGCGTACGTCATCACGGACTCCGACTCGAACTACGTGTTCGCCGAAGACACCGAACAGCTCGATAAGCTTTTCGAAGTTCGAAGCGAACTCCCAAACGTGCGTAAGGTCGTGCTGCTCAACGGAAACCACAGTGATGACTGGGTCATCAGCTTGGATGAGTTGATGAGCGACGGACACTCTTGGGATGAAAGCAACGAAGGCGGATTCGACGGCGTCTGCGCCGAGATTGGTCCCGACTCACTCGCGACACTCATCTACACCTCCGGCACCACCGGCAAACCGAAGGGTGTCATGCTCACCCACGACTGCTGGGTTTTCGAGGGCGAGAGCATCGACCAGGTCGGCCTCACGATGGCCTCCGACAAGCAATTTATCTTCCTCCCGCTCGCACACTCCTTTGCGAAGGTGCTTGAAGTGATGTTCATCCGCGTCGGTGTACCCACCGCTATCGATGGAGACATCACCAGAATCGTCGAGAACCTCGGCGATGTGCGCCCCACATTTATGGGCGCGGTGCCTCGAATCTTTGAAAAGGTGTACAACGCGACCATTCAATCCGCGAAAGACGGCGGGCCGCTCAAGTACCGCATCTTCAAATGGGCCGTAGGCGTAGGAAGCAGAGTCAGCGATTTGAAGCAGGAAGGAAAAACCCCAGGTCCGTTGCTATCGCTCAAGTACGGCATCGCCGACCGTCTGGTGTTCTCCAAACTCCGGGACAAGCTTGGCGGACGCATCCGCTACTTCATCTCCGGTGGCGCGCCACTCGCTCCCGAAATCGCCAAATTCTTCCACGCTGCTGGCCTGCTGATCCTCGAGGGATACGGCCTCACCGAATCGAGCGCTGCGAGCTTCTGCAACCGCCCCGATCATTACAAGTTCGGTACCGTTGGCCCAGCGATGCCCGGTGTCGATGTGAAGATCGCCGACGACGGCGAGGTCCTCATCCGCGGTCGCGGGATCATGAAGGGCTACTACAACCTGGACGAAGCGTCACGCGAAACGTTGGTGGACGGGTGGCTACACACGGGCGATATCGGTGTCCTGGATAGCGAAGGCTTCCTAAAAATCACTGACCGTAAAAAAGACATCATCGTCACCGCAGGCGGAAAGAACGTCGCCCCGCAAAACCTTGAGAACACCCTCAAGGCACAGTGTCCGTATGTTTCCCAAATCATCGTGCACGGCGACAAGCGGAACTTCTTGTCCGCGCTGGTCAGCTTGAACGAAGAGAGCACAGAAAAGTGGGCGAAATCAGAGGGTCTATCGCTCTCCGGCTACAACGAACTCGCCGCAAGCGACGAGGTACGTGCACTCATACAAGACGCCTTCAATCACCTCAACGCCGACCTGCCGAGCTACGAGACGATCAAGAAATTCGAGATCCTACCTCGAGACCTGACGGTAGAAGACGGGGAGTTGACGCCCACACTCAAGGTCAAACGCCGCGTGGTGGAAGGGAACTATCGCAGTCTCCTAGACGCATTCTACGCTGGCAGCCTCACAGGAATGTAAACGCCTATGAGTTCCCGTATTCCCGGATTTTACCGTTTAGACCCCGCCGCACGCAGACAGGCGCTGGGTGAAGCCACAGGTGCAGATCAGTCCACCTTGGATGTCCTCACCGATGGCGGTTTAGACGTTCAAGCAGCCGACCTGCTGATCGAAAACGTCGTCGGAACCTACGCGCTGCCATTGGGCATCGGCGTGAACTTCCTGATTGATGGAGAAGACGTCGTCGCGCCGATGGTGGTCGAAGAGCCGTCCGTGGTCGCAGCCGCAAGTAATATGGCGCGCCTCACCCGGCCGAGCGGAGGCTTCCAGACAGACATCGACCCCTCCGTCATGATCGGGCAGATTCAGATCACCGGCTTCGACTCTGCCGCGCAATGTGTAGCCACGCTCGAAGAGAGTATTGAATCGCTCTCCGAACAAGCGGACAGTTTTCTCGCACCACTTCACCCGTATGGCGGCGGACTCCGCGGCATGGAGGTCCGACAACTCCGTTACGACGAACCGGGGGAGACCGCTGAAGATATCGTCGTAGTGCACTTCTACGTCGACTGCGTCGACGCGATGGGCGCGAATATGATCAACACGGTCGCAGAAGGCATCGCGCCAGAAATCGAGTCGCTCACAGGGGCCACCGTAGGACTCCGAATCCTCTCAAACCTCGCGGATAAGCGACTGGCAAGAGCCTCGGTACGTATCCCTCCCACAGCTTTCCACAGCGACCCCGCTGTCGGCGCACAGATCGTCGAAGGTATCGCTTCTGCTTACCGGTTCGCCTACGCCGATCCGTACCGTGCGGCCACACACAACAAAGGCATCATGAACGGTATCGACGCAGTGGTACTCGCTACGGGAAATGACTGGCGCGCTATCGAAGCGGGCGCCCACAGTTATGCCGCACGTGACGGTCAGTACCGTCCCCTCACCTCCTGGAAAGTAGACGATGAAGGCCACCTCAACGGCACCATAGAGCTTCCCATGCAGCTGGGTATCGTCGGAGGATGCACGCGCGCTCACCCCACGGTTCGGGCCAACCTCAAGCTGATGAATATCAACACCGTCAAACAACTCGCGAAGGTCGTCACCGTCGTTGGGCTCGCCCAAAACCTCGGTGCGCTGCGGGCCCTCAGCACCGATGGCATACAAGAAGGCCATATGCGCATGCACGCCAGAACATTGGCAGTCACTGCAGGCGCGCGCGCTGACGAAGTCGCTGGCGTCGTACAGCGGCTGTCAGCAAAGCGAGACTTCAGCCTGGCGAGTGCCGAAGCGGCGCTGGCCGAGCTGCGACAGCAGGACGGCTGAAAAATCATGCAGGGCATAGGACGCGCCTGCGGCAAGATCATCCTGGCGGGCGAGCACGCGGTCGTCTATGGCGAACCGGCGCTCGCCGGAAGCATCGACAGATGGACGCAGATCGAAATCCAAGCGCGCCCCGGGCCGCTGGAGATCTCGACGCCCAATACGCCGGACGCAACGCTGCAGAACGACCCAAGGCTCCTTGAAGCCATCCTGTGCGTACTCCCAGAAGAAGGCTTCTCGGTGCACATTCAGGGTGACCTTTGGATTGGCCGGGGCTTGGGAAGCTCCGCCTCGCTTTCCACTGCATTGATCCGGGCCTGGAGCAACCTGAAGGGTGAAACCAGCAACCAGTCGGAGCTGGAACAACAGGTCATGCGACTAGAGACCGTGTTTCACGGCCAACCTTCCGGCATCGACCCCGCAGTCATACTTCGGCAAGGACTCGTGCGTTTTGAACGCGGCGCGAATCCACAGGCCCAACCGCTGAACCCTCAAAAACCGCTTCGACTTGTCGTCATCGACAGCGGAACGGCGGGTGACACCGCGGCTTTAGTAGAACGCGTACGCAGCGAGTATCCCGAAAACGAAAAGACGATCCGTGCAATCGGTCAGCTGACACATCACATCGAACGTGCGCTGAACACCCCCGACGCGCTCGGCCCACTGCTGACAGAAAACCATCGGCTGCTCCAAAACTTGGGCGTCTCCACGCCAACCTTAGATCGTATCGCTGAACAGGTGCTTCAGGCCGGGGCACTCGGGAGTAAGCTCGCCGGAGCGGGCGGTGGAGGTGTGGTCATCGCCCTGGTAGACGCTACATGCGAAGCACAGGTGCTGGGCTCGATGTCCGCCGCTGGATATCGAGCCTTTGCGACCGACCTTCCGACCCGAGCGACGTCATGAAAGCTACAGCCATCGCGCACCCCAATATCGCCCTCATAAAGTACTGGGGGAAACGCGATTTGACGCTGAACCTCCCAGCGACGTCATCGCTCTCACTCACCCTCGATCGTTTTGAAACAAAAACGACAGTGGAATGGGGCGCGCCAACCGATGAGTTCATTATCGACGGGCAGCGACAAGAAGGCGCACGCGCCGCGAAGATCGCACGCTTTCTCGACCGCATTTCATCGGACCGACCCGGTGTACGCGTACATTCGGGCTCCAACTTCCCCGTAGCGGCCGGACTCGCCTCATCTTCATCAGCCTTTGCGGCGCTCGCCCTCGCAGCCACGCAAGCGGCGGGACAAGACCTCACTCGCGCAGAGCTCTCGGCCTTAGCGCGGCAAGGTTCGGGATCAGCTTCCCGGAGTTTGTTCGGCGGGTTCGCCCTTTGGAATCGTGGCGAACTTGTCGATGGAACCGACTCACACGCCACAGCCATAGCCGCTCGCGATCACTGGGACGTCTGCATCGTCGCAGCTGTTGTCGACGCAACGCGCAAAGCCGTTGGCTCCACAGAGGGAATGATCCGCTCTCGAGAGACCAGCGCTCACTACGCGACCTTCGTCGACACCTCCGACGCGCTCGTCGCCGAAGGCAGAGCCGCTGTAGAGCAGCGAGACCTACCCCGACTCATCGCGGCGATGGAACGGTCCACAAAGATGATGCACCGCGTGATGGAAAGCTCACAGCCACCTTTAGAATATGTGAAGCCCTTGAGCCGTGCGGTCACGCAGCATGTCGAAAACCTACGAGAACAAGGCCTAAACTGCGGCTGGACGATGGACGCCGGACCCAATGTGAAAGTCCTATGTCGTCGCGAGGATGCTCAAGCGGTGTCTAAAGCGCTCAAGACGCTGGTAGACAGGGTGGAAGTCCTCTACCCTGGAGGCGAAGCTCGGCTGATCCCGGAGCCGGAATGACCTCGATCTTCGCTCCAGGAAAGCTCATGGTCGGCGGCGAATACGCTGTCTTAGATGGCGCGCCTGCACTTGTACAAGCCGTCAGCGCTGGAGTGACGTGTCTCGTCACCGCGCACCCTCATCTGCGTATCGACACCCCTGACGGTGACGATCGCTTCGTCCGCGCGGCCCTGGAAGAGATCGGCGCGCCGAGCGCGCATTACCGCTTCTCCAATGTGGGAATGGAGGGTCTCCAAAGCAAACCAGGGGTTGGGGGATCCGCCGCGGCGACCGTCGCCGCAGTCCGCGCAGGTGGCGGCGAAGGCCTCGAAGCCTACGGCATTCACCACCGTGTTCAGGGTTCCGGAAGCGGTGCTGACGTGGCTGCCAGTCTGTACGGTGGACTGATTCGTTTCCAGCCAAACAGTCCTTTTCCAACGGTGCGACGACTGCCGCCGGTCCGCCCCGTGGTCATATTTACCGGTCAGTCTGCAAAAACCGGCCCAAGAGTGGCGCAGTACCGCGCATGGGCGCCTGAAGCACGACAGTCTTTCGTTAGCGACATGACCGCAGCGGTAGACAATTTCTCGGCTCAACCGATTACCGCGACGAAAGAGATGGGCGCGCTTCTGCTTTCCATGGCGCTTAAAGCCCACATCGACTACGACACGCCAGCGCTGGTGCGGATACGCGCCCTCGCCGCTCAAGAAGGCGGCGCAGCTAGAGCTTCTGGCGCTGGGGGGGGCGATAGCGCTATCGCCTTCTTCAACGACGCAGATCAAGAGAACGCCTTTATTCAGACCGCGACGGCCGACGGATTTATGATACTCCCACTTAAACCAGCAGCCCCGACTGGGTTGATCCCCTACCAAGAGCACACCGCATAAACGGAGATTGCGCAGCGATGAGCGACATCCGATCCAGAAAAGGAGACCACATCGATCTGTGTATCGATGGGGACGTAGGCTTCCAACGCCGTACAAACCTCCTAGAAGAAGTCGAACTGCTCCACGACGCGCTGCCCGAAATGGCAGTAGAAGACGTCGACCTCTCTTGCACCATTTTTGGTCGAGCATTGAAAGCGCCGCTTTTCATCGCGGCGATGACGGGCGGCGTCGACCGCGCAGAAAAGATCAACCGGGACCTGGCGAGCGTCGCGCAAGAACTCGGTATCGGTTTTGCTTTTGGTTCCCAACGCCCGCTGCTAGCTCACGGCATCGAAGACGGATATCGCGTACGCGACGTTGCCCCAGACATCCCCGTGCTGGGCAACATCGGAATCGTGCAAGCGCGCGAGGCGACGGTCAAGGCGCTCTCCGAAATGCTTGAGACATCTGGTGCGGACGCGATGTGCGTTCATCTCAACCCAGCAATGGAAGTCATCCAACCAGAAGGTGATCACGATTTCCGTGACGGTCTTCCAACGCTCCGACTTCTGGCTCGCGCGCTCGGCAAACCCGTGATCGCCAAAGAAACGGGCTGTGGACTCTCCCGTTCTGTCGGGGAGCGGATCAAAAACGCGGGAATCCAGTGGGTAGATACCTCCGGGGCCGGAGGTACCAGCTGGGTAGGCGTAGAGACGCGGCGCGCAAAAGGAAGCGGCGTCGCGTTAGGCGAACGATTCTGGGACTGGGGAATCCCAACGGGAGCGAGCGTGGCACAACTCTCCGGCCTTCAATTGAACGTCATCGCGACGGGAGGCATTTCGGACGGCCTTACGGCGACTCGTGCAATCGCGTTGGGTGCGACAGCGGTAGGCATCGCGCGTCCAATCCTTCAGGCACACGCAGAGGGCGGAAAAGACGCAGTACGCGCACAGCTCCAACTTATCCTTAAGGAAATGCGCCTCGCACACATGCTGGCGGGCGCTAGAACCTCAGCGGAATTGCAGACCAAGCCCGTAGTCCTCGGCGCAAAGCTGCTTCGCTGGGTCCCCAGCGACGCGCCGCTTAGGCAAAGAATCGTCGGGATGGGCGCATTTTGAATGTGGTGATCGCGGTCGACTCCTTCGGCCAATTCGCCAACGCCCATACAATCGCAGCACGCATCTCCGAGACGATCAGCGCGGTGGGGCACACGCCTAAAGCACACCCGCTGTCAGACGGTGGCGAAGGGATGGTCTCCGCGCTTGGCGCACACCGAGATCTTTTGATGCAGCACATCGAGGTCCCAGGACCTTTCGACACCCCTGTAAACGCAATTGTCGGATGGTACGGGGAGATGGCGGTCATAGAGTCCGCACAAGCGTGCGGCTGGCCTGCTCTTCGGGGTGATAGCCTCAACCCACTCGAAGCGAGCAGCGAAGGTGTTGGAAAGCTCCTTCGAAGTGTCGCGCAACGCACAGATGGTCCAGTCCAACTCGGCTTGGGCGGTAGCGTCACAGTAGACGGTGGTCTGGGCGCGTTGATAAACCTCGGCCTCGTCGCCCTCGACGCGAACGGGCACCGCGTAAAGCACTGTAGAGGCTTGGCGGGACTATCCCAGGTCAAACATTTGGTAGGCCAGCCCAACTGGGACGATCGACTGCTTGAGATCCTGACAGATGTCCAAACCCCGCTCTACGAAGCGCCAAGGATCTACGGCCCACAGAAAGGCCTGTCGAAAAACCACATCACCGAGGCGACAGCGCACTTCAAACAATGGGGCGATGTACTCCAAAGATGGCGTCAAGACCACGGGTACGCGCCGATGGCGCCGTCATTACCCGGAGGCGGTGCAGCAGGAGGGCTGGGCTATGCCTTGGCCGCGGTGCTCAACACCGGCTTGTACCCGGGCGCGCGGCGGATCGCGCGGATGACCGGGTTAAACCGCGCAATAGCCAAAGCAGATTGTGTAATCACGGGCGAAGGTAAGCTCGACGCAAGCACTTACGAAGGAAAAGTCACCGACATCGTGATTCAGATGTCTCGGGCACAGAAGAAACCCGTATGGGCGGTGGTCGGTCAAGCCACCGACTCGCGTACGGCCCCACAAGGCCCCGATCGTATCTTCGTTTCAACCGGCTCCGAAACACCTGAGGAACGGTTGGATGATGCGCTTACACAACTTCGAGACGCATTGAAGTGCCACAAAGTAGAATAGAAGACTATTCTAAAAGACAGTAAGATCCGATGAGAATGAAGAGAGGGCCCGATCCCTTCTCGAATACATCTCTTGTCTCCTCTCGTTCCAAGGCCCCCGCAATGTGGAACTGGCTCCGGCGATTGTTTCAAAAACGCACAGCACCTCGTGCTGAACGACGCCAACCTCTGCGCCTGGTGCAAAAAAACCAGGCGCCGGTGGTCGATGACTTGCCAGAACTCGAGCCAGCTTCCGTTGGCGTACCTCCTTGGGACTTAGGGGGTGTCGCCCCATCACTCGACGCAAAGGTCGTACGCACAGCGCTCCTCGGGGACCTCTTTCGCCGAGGAGACGAATGTGAAAACGACGGAGACCGTGCGTTCATTTCACGCCTTGTACGAATCGTCGGCACAGAGAAGCTTGATCTGCCACCATTTCCTGATGTCGCCCGGCAATTAGACAAGCTGCTTCGGCAACCCGAAGTTCCCATGAACAAGGTCGTTAAAATCGCCGAGCGCGATCCATCGCTCGTTAAACGCATCTGGCAAATAGCCTGCAGCGCAAACTTTCTTGAGCCGCCAACAAGCTTTCAAGCGGCCGTTTCAAGAGTGGGATTTGACGCCCTCTGGCGTGTCGGGATGAGCACCTGCATGTACGACGCTGTGTTTCGCGTGCGCGGCTTCCAAGAAGCGGTCGACAGAGTGCGTGCCCACGGTGTTGTCTCGGCTGAAGTCGCCTCCTGGCTGGCGCCTGATGACAAAGGCCAGATCTACCTCGCCGGTCTCCTACACGATGTCGGCAAACTGCTCATTTACCGAACAGCCAGCGTAAAGCCCCCCAATCCCCCTCCGTCCATGGAATACGTGGAGCAGATCGCACAACGGTATCACCCAGCGATCGGCGTGCTTGTTGCGCGGTCATGGCAATTAGGCGACGTCGTCACCGCCGGTGCGGGATTCCATCACGCGCCGGATATGGTGGACGAAGCCTTTCGCGACGTCGCGTGGCGGGTTCGTATCGCCGACATCGCGACATACACCGCGGAATATGCCCGGAACGGTCAAGACTGTGGCGGGCTCATGGCGCTGCTTGAGATCGAAAGCCCACGCTTCGACGCTGCACGGGCAATCGGCAAAGCGCACGGTCTATTCGATCAACTATCGCTGCCCGGCGTCCCGCCGGAAGCGTCACCCAAAGTGCCTACCGCCTAATCCAAAAAAGGCGTAGACTACATCCCTTGGCGTGTCGCCTGTTGTAACGCCTGAATAGAGCGCACTACCGCTGCGATTGACGGCATTCCTCGATTCGACAACCGAATCTTGCGTTCCGGGTTGACCAGATAGAGCGACGGGATCGCGATCGGGCCAGACGGTAACTGTACCGATGCCAAAAACTGATTCGCCGTGACACAGCCGGGATCAGAGAGCAGCGGAAACGTGAGGTTTAACTGATTGGCCAGACCCTCCAGAGCGCCTGCCTCGGCGGGCGAAACGGCCACTGGGTGGCAGCCGAGCTCCATGAACTTCTCCGTCTGCTCTTCGACCTCAACAAGCCAATCGCGTGATCCCGCATGGGTGAGATCGGCACCGATAAACGCCATGACGGTCCAATGCCCGCCCTGCCGAAACCAACGCCCGTTATGCGCCTGAAGGTGCCATTCCGGCGCCGTTTCCCCCTCACCCAAAAGCGGGGGGTAGAGACGATCCTTAATCGCGCTCTTCAACCCATCGGGTAAACGCGAAGCCAAATTGACGAGGCTCATCCTTGCTCCAACCACTGAATGGAGCGCAGGTTAGCGGACCAAGCAACAGACGACAAGGAAAAGTGGAGTTCTAAGGTTCAACTCGCTACGTTTTGAGAGCGTGGAACACAGGAGTAATCAATGAGCGATGAAGCGGTCGCAGCGGGCGTTAGACGCCTCATTCGTCGGATCACAGAAGAAGCTGGCGCAAGCGCGGCTGGGACGCACCACGCTTTAGTAGTGCTCCTAGAAGAATATGGCGGCATCGTTCGACGGGTCCTGCCGGAAGAAATGGACGCCGACGACATCAAAAAGAACTGTGCAAAAAAGATCGCGCAGGGCGACATCGGTGCGCCGATCAACGAAAACCTCCTCGAATCTGCGCTCGAGTCCGCCAAGGCCAGAGGCAAAAAGAAGGTCTTCGAACATGACTTCATCATCGCGGTCCTACAATCGCTGGGGATAGCCCCCAAAGCGGACACCGGCTGGAATGTCCCGCTCAAACAGCAGAGCGCTCAATCCCCCTCGGCTGCTGAAGAATTGAGCAATGAAGAACAGACGACGCTCGAGGAGTCTTCTTGGCAACACCGCGTAAAAAAGCCGACGCCCACGCTTGAGCGCCTCACGCGAGACCTCACGCAAGAGGCTGCCCTCGGCCGCCTGCCCCCCGTCGTAGGCCGAGACGCTGAAGTTCAGGCGATCATGGAGACCCTTCTTCGTCCCACCAAGCGAAACCCCCTACTCGTAGGACCTGCTGGTGTAGGAAAGACCGCGATCATTGAAGGCTTCGCCCAGCTGGTCGTCGACGGAAACGTCCCGACACTGCTCAAAAATGTGCGCGTATTTGCGCTTCAGGTCGCTGATCTCACACAGGGCATGGGGGTTGTCGGTGCGCTCGAAAAGCGCATCAACGCCATCATTAAAGAGGCAGAACAAGACGGAGTGATCCTGTTCTTGGATGAGATTCACTTGGCGATCGGCGGTGGCGCGGGAAGTCAATCTCGCAACGACATCGCCAACCTTCTGAAGCCCCCGTTAGCACGCGGCAGAATGGCATGTATTGGCGCGACCACCGACGTAGAGTTCAACAAATACGTGACGTCAGATGCGGCCTTTGCACGTCGCTTTCAACCGATCCGTATTCAAGAGCTTAGTCGTGACGCGACCCTGCACATCTTGAGAGCGCGCGCAGAAAAGGCAAAAGCACGCGATGGCATCGTGTTCGAAGCCGAACCCATGCTCCACGTCGTCTCGTTGGCAGAGCGCTTTATCAGAAATCGATACCTTCCCGATAAAGCTATCGATATCTTCGATCAGGCCATCGCACGCGCCCGAATCCAAAACCAAGAAAAGGTGGCCACAAGTGATGTACACGATGTGATGAGCCGTCTTATTGGCCTGCCCATCGAGGGCGAAGCGTTCAGCGCGCGTATCGAGCTACTCGAACGCAGACTGGTCGATGAAGCCGGTTGCGATACTGAGAGTTCCGCCGAGCTGGCACGTCGTCTACAAGTGACCATGCGAGGGCTCGACATGGAGCCGCTTCGACCGAACGCCGTGTTACTCGCGGCCGAGGGCGGTGGCGACCCGATGGCGCTGTGTACCGTGATCTCCGAATCCCTATTCGAGCACTCGGACTGTACGGTTGTCGATCTGTCGACCTCTACCAGCCCCGGGGAGATCAACCGCCTCACCGGCGCGGCACCCGGGTACATAGGCTACGACACTCCCCCCGCATTTCACGTCGCGATGCTCCAACGCCCCTGGTCTGTGGTGCTCTTCTATCGCCCAGACCTCTCGCACCCCGTGATTCAAGCCGCGCTCGCGTCTATGCTTCGCCGAGGCTGGATCGAAGACGGCGCTGGACGTCGAATCTTTCTCGCTGATGCCATCTGTGTGCTTGTGGTCGCCGGGGTGAAAGATCCCGGGCAACGCACAATGGGCTTCGGCGCCGGAGACGTCACCCCTCCGGCCAGCGAAGGCCCCATCGCAGCTTGGGGTATAGACCCACAACTAGACGCTGTAATCGATATTCGAGTCAACCTCTCTCCAACCTCGGGGCCGACAGCGTCTCGCGTCCTCGAAGCCCTACTCAACCCCATGGCAGAGCGGTGGGCCGAAGACGTTGGCGTTCATGTGCACTGGGATGGCTCGGTGGTGGACTGGCTACTTGAGGAAGCCGGGGGCTCTAAGGCACCCCCGGGGGCCATAAGTCTGCTCTTCGAAAACCGCGTCGCGCCAGGCGTTGTACAAGCCATCGCAGCCGGAGGCCTCTCCGCAGTTACGGTGTGTATGGTCGACGGCCAACCCGTGGTTACTGAAACCGCGGAAGCATAACCCCCCTTTCCCAAACATTTAGGAGTCTCCTCATGTCCGAACTGTCCGAACTCGTCATCACAATCTCCGAACGGCTTGATGGCTACCTCACCAAGATTCAAGGCGAGGGATACGGTAGACACAACGACCATCCCAACCAATTCCGCGTCAGAAACGGCAGCGCTATAGTAAACATCAGCGTCCAGCAATGGGGCGAAGAGGAAGCCGCGATCTTGTTCCGCGCCTGGGTCATTCAGAAGGCCGAAATGACGCCTGACCTCATGTATTACCTGCTGCGCAAAAACGAATCGATGCGCTTCGGGGCCTTTGGAATCGATGAAGAGCACGACATCTTCTTCGAACACTCGATCATAGGGTCAACCTGTGACATCGAGGAGTTCCGCGCCTCGCTCAAGGCGGTCGCGTCTATCTCTGATGGACTCGACGACGAGATCAAAGAGCAGTTCGGTGGTCTCCGCGCGATTGACATCAACGACTAGGCGCTCACTCCGAACTCGTTGAGCTCAAAAGATACTCATAGAGCGAGAGGCGCTGCAGGTAGAACCGACGCGACCTCTCCGGGTCGAGCGCCCTCTCTTTGCCGCCCCCACGCCCATCATCCACGACAACCCGAACAGATGGGATGTCGAGGTTGTAGTGCTGCACATATTTTCCGACCACAAGCCCGATGGCGGCCAATTCACGGTCCAGTTCACCGCGTTGGCTGCGGAACAGCAGCACGATCTCCGCGACTTGGGGCATATCTTGGTTTCGCCCGCCCCACTGCAACACAGGCGCGTCGACGCTGACCACCTCAACCTTCAACCGAGAAAGCTCGATCAGAAGGCTACCTTCCAAGCCGTCTTCCCCTTCAACGGGAACAATCCCAGCGTGTAAGCGTAGACGAAGCTCGTCTTCAATCGTCTCGTAGGGGGAGAGTTCCTTCGGCTCGACGGAACCTGGTCCGCCCGCCAACTCCTCAACAACAGCGGCAGTACCCGTCTTGTCGGTCTTCACCTGTTCGGGCGCTTCAACCTCGTCAGCAGGACTCGGCGTCACAACACGACCGACACCATCCGCTGGCGCGAAGGTCATCTCAGACATGACGCGCACATTGTAGCGAATGAGCAAAAGGGCCATGCCACCTATCAACAGCGCCGAGAAAACGACACTCAGTCTCACCGGAGGCGGCGGTTTCCGCTCTGCGGTCGGAAGCGGTAACGCGGGGCGCGCTAACGGCTCATCAAATTCGGGGGGCGGGAACGGGGCAAGCGCCGCCAACTCTGCCCCGCCACGCGTTCGCCCTCCAGAGACAAGGTCCCGAGGGAACGCGATCACATTGCCATCATCACTCTGAACAGAAGCCGCCGGTCTGCGATCCTTCACCGCCGGAACATCATTAGAGACATCAGGCTGAGATATGGGTTGCTCGGAGGAAGAAGGCCGTGATGGCGTGTCTTCAATAGGTTGGAAGGCAAGGTCGGAGAACGTCAGTTCTGGTAGGTCCAAATCGCTCGTCTCTTCAGAAGAAGCCGGCTCATCCGACGCGTCAGGAACGTCCTCATCGTGCTCGGGTTCTGATTCATCAACCTCCACATCGGGGCCTTCTAGTGTGACGGGCGCTTGAGCCTCCTCCGTCTCTTTGGAGTTGGTCAGATCTGTCGCCGCCTCGGCCGCGTTCTCCTTACGGATGGCCTCCACACGTGAGGACCGCTCCTCGAAGATAGAGGCCAAAGACGCGACCGCACGGGCGGGACGCCACGCGCTCACCTCCGGATCAAACACAGGATCATTCGGTCGCAGATCTCCGTCCCAAACCAAGCGCTCAAGCGCACTCAGCCCAGATACTGGAAACTCGAGTCCGTCGCGACGAATCAGATACCGGCCCACAATGCCCTCATAACTCTATGCTCGCGGATGCTTAGGCCCACGTCAATACTCACTCCTATCCAACTGGCCGAACCCGTCCTGGTTGGATACTTCATCGGCCTTGTGAACGCTGACTCAAGGCGTTTTCACCTTATGCCCGAAGCCGAGCAAGACAGCAACGGACTCCGGGTTTGGTCTACAGATTCTCCCTATCGCCTGGAGGCCCTCTTGGCGCTTCTCAAAGATATTGTCTTCCTCTCCGGAAAAAGAACACCTTTTGGCACCTACTTGGGTGCTTTGGCCAGCGTGGACGCCAACACACTTGGTGTACACGCAAGCAACGCAGCGCTCGCCCAAGCGAACGTAAAGCCCGAAGACGTGGACCACGTGATCTTCGGCAATGTGATGCAGACCCAAGCGGACGCCATCTACTGTGCCCGCCACGTCGGACTTAAGTGCGGCATTCCAGAGGAAGTCGGCGCAGTCACGGTAAACCGTCTCTGCGGCTCGGGATTCGAATCGCTGATTCAAGCCGCTCAGCGTCTGCAACTCGGCGAGCACAACATCATCCTAGCGGGTGGAACTGAGAGCATGTCACAAACGCCACATAGCGTTCGCGGCATCCGCGGCGAAGTTCGCCTATTCCAAGGCGCAGCAGCCGGGGAACCGTTGCCAGCCAAGATGAACGACTACCTCGGTGAATGCCTATTCGACACGATGGCTGGTATCCCGATGGCACTCACCGCAGAAAACCTCGCCGTCCGATACGAGATCTCTCGTGAAGACGCCGACGAATACGGGTTCCGGAGCCAGAGCGCCTGGGTCGCTGCACAACAAGCTGGGCACTACGACGCTGAGATGGCCCCAATCACGGTTGGCGACAATGTGATCGACATCGACGAACACCCACAACTTTCTCCACTGCAGCCGGAAAAGCGTCGCAGCCGTTTTAGCCGTGAACGCATGGGCGAACTGCCCACAGTCTTCAAGAAGAACGGAACCGTCACCGCTGCGAACGCAAGCGGGATCAACGATGGTGCCGCAGCGATGGTCATGACGACCATGGACGTCGCCGAGTCTCGAGGCCAGGCCCCCATTGGCCGCCTACTCGGATACGGCGTCGCAGGTGTCGATCCCAAACACATGGGAATCGGTCCCGCCCCGGCAATCATTCAAGCGCTCGCGCACGCGGGGCTCACCCTCGAAGATATGGACCTCATCGAAGTCAACGAGGCCTTCGCAAGCCAGTACCTGGCCGTCGAA
>Ga0163179_10000597_pt1 | contig 25844 bp, 35 predicted proteins | sample AtlANTMetagenome_FD_109643 | JGI IMG/M metagenome (GOLD analysis project Ga0163179, IMG submission 109643) | Marine eukaryotic phytoplankton communities from the Atlantic Ocean - Atlantic ANT 2 Metagenome | ecosystem: Environmental > Aquatic > Marine > Oceanic | place: North Atlantic Ocean...
GCTCTTGCACCCCCTATTTATATTAAGTCATTGATATTATTAGCTTTTTTATTTATTATATTATTTATAGCCCTTGTTTTTATGGCTATCATTTATTTTTATATAGTATTTATATACTTAAGTACTTGTATTTATTAGGTTTTATAAGTGTTATTGTATCACTAAGCTAGTATAATACACCCCATCCCCCTTATTTTTATGGCTATTGTACTTTTTTATATAGTGGATGTACGTTTTTTAAAAAAAGTTCTTGCATTATGTTTTTGTTTCTTTATATTTGTAGTTGTAGCGAGTTAAAGAATTACAAAGTTTCTTAAGTGTAAATATACATTAGTAGATTGAAAAAGAATAACAGCACTTAATATAATAAACTTAGTAATCTAAACAATGAAAGAAACAACTACACAATTTGACGACCAAGTATTTAAATAGTAAATGATTAAAAAAAGACTTGACGACCAAAACGAAAACGACTAAATTAATATCCAAGTTGGTTGAATCCGACAAGCAAGATAGGTGGAATCCTAATAGACGGACAGCTTGAAACACGCTGAGTATACGTCAATAACTCACTGAGATTCGTGGGTGCTGAGCTAGACAAAACAGAGTTGCAACTAGCCGAAGGACGGAACTGGACAAGTATGTTTAATGTAGGGGTGTGAGCTATGGTGACATAGGTGACAACCACACCCTTATATTGTCACTCTCAAAGTGTCTATCAATAAAGTTATTGACAAGTAATTAGTATTGATAGTATAACATTAATCAGCCATAAATTAGAAAGCGAGGTCACAATGACAACTACAATTAAAATAACAGATATATCATTCCGTAAAGTGAACAACGGACAAATGAGAGTTAATCATGGGTATCAAGGCAATGGTACTTTGATTGGCGGTAAACTTGTAATATTCAGAACACCAAGAGGTACGTTTGCTGATAAGAAGATGAAGAAAAAGCTTGATAGAAAGTACAAGAAAGCTTATGAAGAAGGTAAAGCTTTATTTAGTTAAAGCTTACCTTAAACTTGATAGGCACTTTAAGATTGACAACTAACAGCGAGGTATGCTATGACTAATTATCTATTAGGCGACATAATATTATGTATGACATTTGGATATGCATTAATATTTATATTTTGGATTTGGTGGATTTGGAGAGGTTATCAGCCATGAACATAGAACAAATACATGTATCAAAGATGACAGGAAAGCTAGAAGGATTTAAAGCCATATCTACAAATACGACTAGCAATCCGTTTTGCATAAAGATGTTTAAAGCTAAAAAAGATACGATATGTAAGAATTGCTATTCACATATTATGCTTATGTCTTATCGCAAGAATATGGTAAATTGTTTAGAGAGAAACAGCAAGCTTTTGAGTGAGAGTGTTTTACATAGCCAACAATTACCTACAGTTATGGAGATATACTTTAGGTTTTCTGCTCATGGTGAGTTGATAAACCTTACTCACTTGATAAACATATTTAATATATGTGAGAAAAATAAGCTTACTACGTTTGCACTATGGACAAAACGTAAAGACTTTGTTAAGAAATTATTACAGACTAGAGATAAACCTAGTAATCTAATACTAGTGTACAGCAATCCAAACAAGTCTGATATAATGTACGAGCCACCTGAAAACTTTGACAAGGTGTTTAACAATGTGCTAGAACATGAGAACGTAGAGGAGCAAAACTGTACTGGTCAAAAATGTAAGGATTGTTTGGCTTGCTATAAGTTTGGCGGTACGGACATAATAGTAGAAAAAGTAAAGAAGTATTGACAAATAATATCAACGAGGTATAACATGAAACTAATAGAGAGTACAAAAGAATTAAAAGTAGGTGACATATGCCGACTAGGTTACGATTGCGTAAATAGTGATGAGTTTATGTGGGAGACTACAAAGATTACAGAAGACAGAGTACATGGTAAATTCTGCTATCTAGATATGGATAGCGAGTGGTCAGCAGAAGGCGACTATCTGTATATGTGTAATGGGTTTTTGTGTAGAGGTAGCGGAGCAGAGCCACTATGGATTTTAGAAGACTACGAAAAATATGTTGACATTAGGTACAGTAAAGATTATAGAAGAAGTATGAGCTACGAGAAAGATGGAGAGAGATACTTGAGATGGGCATAACAAACAAAGATATAACTGTATGGTTTTCATGCGGAAGTGCTAGTGCCATAGCTACACTAATGACGCTGAAACACTACGGAGATACTAACAACGTGAGAGTAGTAAATAATCCAGTCAAAGAGGAACATGAGGACAACCAAAGATTTCTGCATGATGTGGAGAAGTGGCTAGGTATAAAGATAGAGTACGCTATCAATGAGGATTTTCCTGATTGCTCTGCGGAAACTGTATGGAATAAGCATAAGTACATGGCAGGAATAGCAGGTGCGCCTTGTACTATGAGACTAAAGAAACACGCTAGACAGCAATGGGAGAACAAGAACAACTCAGATTATCTAGTGCTTGGATTTACTGCTGAGGAGAAGAACAGAGCAGATAGATTTAAGATGACAGAACGTGACACCTTGCTACCTATACTTGTAGATCTTGGGTTAACTAAACAGGATTGTTTTGACATATTAGCAAAGAACAATGTAGAGTTACCTAAGATCTATAGGTATGGCTTTCCTAATGCTAACTGCATTGGGTGTGTCAAAGCAGGGTCACCTACCTATTGGAATCTTGTACGAGAAAAGTTTCCTGAGGTATTTGAGAAGAGACTAGAACAATCCAAACGTATTGGAGCAAAGCTAGTTAAGTATAAGGGTAAGCGATTATTCTTACATGAGTTACCTAAAGATGCTAAGGGTAGATCATTAAAGAACTATAGCTTTGAGTGTGGTATATTCTGTGAGGAGAGACTATGAAAAAAGAATTTAATATATTCATTGCATTAGTAACAGTATGCTATATAGTAGACGTAGTATACAACTATTATTTTTAACAACTAATGAGGTCAAACAAATGTTATTAAATAGAAAGATAGTAAAAGAGATGCGGTTAGTCTTACAAGATAAGCTGACAGATCTGGACAACTTTGAAGTAGAAGTAGGTGGAGCTAACTTTAGTGACACAGAAGTAACATTCAAAGTTAACCTTAGGATAAAGGGTGCTAAGTCTCAGAGTGAGAAAGAGCTAGAAGATTGGGCAGGTATATACAAGCTTGATCTTACCAAAGTAGCAAGACTTGATGGCAAAGAGTTCAAGCTGTCAGGATATAGACGTAGAGCTAGAAAGAAACCTTTCTTAATAAAAGACTTGCAAAATGGTGGAGAGTATATTATAAGTGATGACACAGCTAAAAAATACTTTGCAAAGGAGACAGCGTAATGAAAGCAATATTGATAGACCCAATGTTTGAAACTGTACAAGAGATTGAGTACAGTGGAGATTACAAAGACATATACAAGCTGATAGGATTTCAAAACGTATACATGAATGATAAGAAGCTGATGACAGGCTACACACCTAGAGCATTTGATATAGTTCGAATACCTGTAGGATATGATGGCATATATGTAGACGATGAAGGATTGTATGCTGAGTTACAGTTTAGATGGTCATTTAGATACAATACTGCACACCCACCTATCAACCTAGTCAATAAAGGATTAGTGCTAGGATGTGATGATGAAGGTGATAGTATAGAACCTGACTCTACAATAGAAAGTCTTAGAAGTAGTATAAAATGGGAGTGGGTATTTGAAAAAGAAAGTGAAACAGCCTAAGAATAGAAACCCAATGTTTATCCGTAAGGCAACCATGACTATCAATGACAAGAGAGAAAAGGTTGCCAAGCGGAGACATGAACATGAAATATATCAAGCTAAACTTTTGAGGAAGGAGTTAAAAGATGTATAAGACAGTAGCAAGTTTCTTTGATGGTTTCTCAGGCACTATGTTTGCACTTGACAAACTAGGTATTGAGCCTGATGAGTACCATGCATTTGAGATAGACCCCTATCCTACTGCAGTGAGTATGTATAACTTTCCTAACATCATTCGACATGGTGATGCTAGGAACTGGACAAAGCTCAAAGGCAAGAAGATTGATCTGCTAGTAGCAGGATTCCCTTGTCAGAGCTACTCAGTTGCAGGTTTGCAGAAGTTCCAAGATGACCCAAGAGATATGTCTAAGGTGCTGATACAAGCTCTCAAAGAACTAGATGTTGACAGAGTATTGATTGAGAATGTAGCGTCTATGCCTGTACAATGGCGAGACTATTTTACGCAGACATTCAAAGAGATCTTCCCTGATATAAGTCTGTACTTAGAGAATAGTGCTAAGAGTTCTGCACAGAGTAGGAAAAGATTTTACTGGACAAACATTATCTATAATGATATAGAAGATGAGCATGTTGTACTCAATGATATATTAGAAGATGGTGCTATGGCAGATAGAGACAAGTCACATTGCTTAGATGCAAACTATTTCAAAGGTGGTAATCTTAGTCATTACTATAACAAGGCTAGACGACAGATAGTCTTTGACAAGAATGGTTGCAAACAAGTTGGCGTAGCTGATCTTAAAGGCTATGACATTATCAAGCGTGTGTACAGTAGGCAAGGCAAGAGTCCTACGCTGACGACTATGCAAGGTGGTTGGCGAATGCCTAAGGTAGAGTGTGGTCAGATTATCAATCGTAAGATTAATCCTGACACAGGCAAACGTGACGACTACAATGCTGACATCAAGGCAGAGCCAAGACTTGAGACTAGGGGTGATGGCAAGACTAATACACTATCGACAGTACAGAAAGATAATGTAGTAGTTAATCATGAGGAGATGTATTGGAGAGCATTGACTCCGCTTGAGTGCGAGAGATTACAAACTGTGCCTGACGATTGCACTAAGTATGGTGTTACAAGCACTAATATGCGTGTGCCTGTATCAAACAGCCAACGATACAAGATGCTAGGTAATGGCTTCTGTGTCGCAACAATAGCTAACATATTAAAAGGAGTAGATATTGATGACTAAAGATTGGTTTGACGAACATATAATAATAGACTTCGGTGACAGCGAGAAGAACAAACAGCAAGCTGAAGAACTAAAAAACAAACTCAAAGAGAAACTTGAAGAGGAGTTTACGGATGCAGAGGGAAGTTAAGTGGGCGATACTATTCACACCCTTTGAAGAAGAAGGTACTGAGTACGTCAAAGAAGGATGTGGTGCTATGTGGACAGAAGATAGTCCAGTTAAAGTACTTGACACTTATGAAGATGCACAGATAGAATGTGCTAAGTGGAATACTGGTGAAATAGTACGATGGATTGTTAATGAGCGACATAACTTTGAAGGAGAACACTATGAGTGATGAAGAATGGAATGACTTAACCAAAGACCAACAAGGCGATTGGATTGAGTACCAGAACCATAATTGTGAGCATGAGCCTGTTTATTATGAGTTCTACGAAGATGGTCACAGATATCATGGTTATGAGTGTGGTCATTGTGGTAAATTATTGCAAACAGGATAGGAGACAACATGAGTGATGATGTAAAAGAAGAAGCGTTGAAGCAAGCACAAGAAGCATACATAATATTCCATAAGTTTCTTAAATACTTTGGATACACTATGTTGTTTCTGATATTCTTGTTGTACTGCAATGACTTCTTTAATGACCCTACAGCGAGTAGGCATTTGCCTGAGGAGATAGCAGATCAATATGACCCAAAGGGTTTGAACATAAGGAAGGGAATATGAAACCATATCATAATGAAGGATTCGGCAAGGCTTTCTTTGTAGTCTTCCTGCTACTAATACCCCTACCTATATTTGGGTTATGGGTAGTAGATGGACAAGATTGGGTGGACAGATTTACCACCAAGTATTTCTCACCTTGGCAGTCTGAGTGTTGGGAAAATGCCAAGCATGAACGTGTATGTAAAGGCGATAACAACTGTAAATTTTGGAGGAACTTTTGCCATGAAGAAGAATGATAACGACAATAAAGATCCAACTGAAGGTCAAGCTTTACTCTTGACAATGGCTATGTTAATTGGTATAACACTTATTCTAAACGGATGTGCTGAATTTTTTATAAGGATAACTTAGTATGAATAATGGATATATAATAATTAAGGTAGAACATGAAGCAGATGATCTTGAAGTTATATGCAAAGAATGTACATGGGATATAGATCACGAGCTTATGTTAGATGCAAAGATAGTAGGATATGTAGAACACAATCCTGATTTTGATTATGAGGTATTACACTAATGAAACATGAATTTGAAAATGATTGGAACGACCTGTCTATACTAGACGGAAAACTTATTGATAAAGAATTTGACAATACTATTGAAGAAGACTTCAGTATTATAGAGCGATACAAGAGGATAATACATGAAGAAAAGACAGAAGAGTAATTTAATTAAGCAGAAAAAAACTAGTAAAGAATGGTTACAAGATATAATAGTAGCTCTAATAGTTATAGTTGTAGTGGGTGGTATGATAATCTACGCTCACTTTGATATAGTGGGGATAGTAAACGGATGATACTAGAAACAGCATTGATGTGTATGGCAGCAAACATCTACCATGAAGCTAAAAATCAGCCAAGGGTAGGACAGATAGCTGTGGCACAAGTAGTTATGAACAGAGTAAAGGACAGTCGTTATCCTGACAATGTGTGTGATGTTGTCAAGCAAGGACTCACATATAAGAATGGTAAAGTAGTGCTTGGAAAATGCCAGTTCTCATGGCACTGCGATGGTAAGATTGACGATGTAAATAAAAAGAGTAAGCAATGGCGAACCTCTTTGCGGTATGCTTCTATGGTTATAACAAATAAGATAACACTAGATGTTACAGAGGGTGCGACACATTACCATGCAACCTATGTGCGACCTGCATGGGCAAGAACAAAGACTAAAACAGTTAGAATAAACAGACACATATTCTATAGATGGGAAAAGAAATGATATTTTGGGATTTACAAATATTAATTTTTGTAGTATTATGGATTTTGGTTTTCATAGCAATGTGCGTAGGTAATTATAATGACCTTACAATTAAACATAAAAAAGATAAAGAATCTGAGTGACATGGTAGGCTACTACCTACGTAGTCCTCAGTTCTTGGCACTTAGACCGCAGACTCAGAAAGGGTATGAGTACAGGCTGTCTAGTGTGTTAGGTACACCAATAACTCCTGCATCAAAGTTAGGGGATGTTAAGTTGGCTAAACTCAGTGTGGCTCACTGTAAGTCAGCTTATCAGATGTGGTTGAAGAGAGGTGTACGAACTGCTAACGTGATGGCGACAACGACTTCAATAGTTCTTAATATGGCTGAGGAACTGGAGTTGATTGTGCGTAACCCAATGCGGAGCGTTAGTAAGATGAAGGAGCGTGGACGTAAGGTCATGTGGACAAGCGATCAAGTAAAGGTGTTCTTAGACACGGCTTACTCTCAATATAAGTGGAGAAGCATTGGTTTGATTGTACACATGGCTTACTCCTTCGCTCAAAGGGTAGGGGATATGAGATCTCTAGAGTGGAGCAATATCAACTTCGATGAAAAAAGACTTGACCTCGAACAATCGAAGAAGAGGGCAGAGGTACATTTGCCTATAGAGGAGAATCTACTTGCCATGCTCACTAAACAGCATGAAGAGTTTAGATTTCAAAACTATGTTGTACCTCACCCCTATCCTAGAGGTGGGCAGTATAGAATCTACAATGATGTAGATATTAGTCCACTGGTAAATCAGATTAAACAAGTAGCGAACTTACCAAAGGAGCTTACAGCTATGGACATGAGAAGAACAGCTATCACTGAGATGGTTGAAGCAGGTGTTGATACCACTCAGATCATGGCAGTGTCAGGACACAATAGTCCTAACTCAATCGCACCCTACATTAAACATACCTACAACTCAGCGAGTAACGCACTCAGTAGAAGGGAGACATACAAGAATGCCTAACCTACCATCAAGAGATTTCTTACAGAATCTTGACATCAAAGAAGGAGAGACAATTAATATGGATTGTCCTAAGTGTGATGGTGTCAAGAAGTTTTCGGTCAGTAACCTAGATGGCATGTTGCTGTACAACTGCTATCGTGCATCGTGTGATGTGAAGGGTTCTTTCCTGACGAACATGTTAGTCGATACTATCAAACAAAAACTAAGTGGCGATATAGAGGGGCAGCCACATCAGAAGTTTGAGATGCCTGAGCAGATAACAGATGGAGATAACGCTTATGTGCAACGCTTTAAAGCACGATGGGATCTTATGATAGACTTGCTCTACGATGTTAAAGATAAGAGAGCAGTGTTTCCTATATATAAGAATGGCAGACTTGTTGACGCTATTGGTAGAGCTTTGTATGACTCGCATCCAAAGTGGTACAAGTATGGTAAGTCAGGTAAGTATTATTCTTACTGTATTAATCCATGTAGGAAAATAGCTGTAGTGGTTGAGGATTGCGTCTCTGCTACAGTGGTGGGACAGAACATACTAGGAGTCACTGGTGTTGCACTTCTAGGAACGAATCTTTTGAGAGAGCATAAAGAATATCTTGATACGTTTGATAAGATTATTGTTGCTCTTGATCCAGATGCTCTTGGTAAAACAATAGAGTATACCAAAGAGTTAAAGAGCTATTGTGATCCTTCTCAGGTGGTGGCTATGCACATAGAGGATGACATTAAATATAAACGAGAAGCAGACATGCTTAAATTAAAGGAGTTAGTTAATGCTTGATGCAGTAAATCCATTGACAGGTAAGAATTATTATTATAAAGATAGTGTTGAGGCGGTAAAGAAAAGGAACGATGCACAGATGTATGTAGACGGTAAGTATGTATCGAAGTCACATCCATTGTATAAGCCGGGAAAGTACAGAACATTTAATGATGCTGCTTTTTCTGCTTTGCAAAACTACGAGACTTGTGCAAAAGGAGAAGTATACATTCTTAAAAACCCTGCGTGGAAGGATTGGTACAAAGTGGGTAAGGCTGTTGACGCTACAGATAGGTGCAAAAGTTATCAGACTAGTAGTCCTCACAGAGATTACGAGCTAGTGACCTTTGTAAAAGTAGATGACAGAAATGCGTCAGAGAAGTTGATGCACAACTACTTTACTTTCAAATCAAAGGAGCGAAGAGGCGAGTGGTTTCATCTTACTAATTATAATAAAAGCAAATTCGATTCAGCATTAAGGAGAGTTAATGATAGAACTAGCACTAATTAGGAGTCTAATGCATAAAGACTTCTATGACGATCATAAGGGCAGTAAGTGTCCAGATAGATTGTTTAGTAAAGATGTTAGGAAGATTAAGCAAACGCTTGATACAACGATGCATAAATACGAGAGGGATGTCTCTTTGACAGAACTACAAGCATTGTTCTTTTCTAACAACGGCACTATGACATCAGCGAACAGAGCTTCTTACGAGGTTCTGTTCAGCAAGTTGTCGAGAGAAGAGGCTATGAATAACGAGATAGCCAAAGAGGTGCTGTCTAAATTGTTTCAACAAATGGTAGGAGAGGAGATTGCTAATCTAGGATTTGATTATGTTAACGGAACTAAGTCTAACTTAGAACCACTGAGGAATATACTTGATAACTATCAAGATGACTTCACACCTAGCTTCCGCTTTGAGGGAGATGATATAAGTTTCAATACGTTACTAGAACATCTTAATGTAAAGTATCAATGGAAGTTTAACATTCCGTCCTTACGTAGACGAGTCGAGGGACTTAGTGGCGGTCACTTTGTTATAGTTGGTGCAAGACCTAACACTGGTAAAACATCTTTTCATGCTAGTCTTATAGCATCAGAGGGTGGCTTCATAGATCAAGGTGCTAGGTGTGTTGTGCTGTGTAACGAAGAAGCATACAAAAGAGTTGGCTTGCGATATCTATATTGTAAATCTAAGATGTCTAGTGAAGAGGTTCTAGAGAATAGAGACATGGCTATTAAGAGATATGCTCCTGTTAAAGAGTTGCTATCTATCAAAGATGCTACAGATAAACGTATGGATTATGTAGAACAGCTTGCAAAAAGCGTTAAACCTGATATAATAGTTCTCGATATGGGAGATAAGTTCGCAGTGTCAGGTTCAGATAGATCAGATATTTACTTAAAAGAGGCAGCAATTCACGCTAGAAACATAGCAAAGAAGTACAACTGTGCTATCATATGGATGTCTCAGCTATCAGCAGAAGCAGAAGGTAAGATAAATGTTAATCAATCTATGCTTGAAGGCAGTAAAACTGGTAAGGCAGCTGAAGCAGATTTGATGTTATTAATTAGTAAGAATCCTGAGATTGAAGGGCAGGACAGTAACGATCCTCAACGTCATATTAGATTGGCTAAAAACAAACTAACAGGTTGGCATGGCACAGTTCATGTCGAGCTAGATGTAGAGAGAGGTATATATTCAGCATGAAGATTGTACTTGATGTAGAGAATACAACAACAAAAAGGGATGGTAAGTTGCATCTTGATCCTTTTGAGCCTGACAATTCTTTGACACTTGTTGGTGTGTCAGATTATTTGGACAATGAGGCGACAGTATTTGTGTTTGATCACAAAGAAAAGACAATAGAAGACGATGATGCAGACAAAAGATTACAAAGAGTGCTTGACAACACCACATTATTGATAGGTCACAATCTACAATACGACCTTCAATGGCTTTGGGGGTGTGGATTTAAGTATGATGGAAAGATATTTGACACAATGTTGGGGGATTATATACTACAACGTGGTCAGAAGGGGTCTGTTAGCTTAGAAAACTGTGCAATACGACACAATTTAGACATGAAGAAGTCAGATACACTTAAAAATTACTTTACTAGAGGGTTTCAAACAGATGATATACCTCTTGACGAGCTATCAGAGTACCTAAAACAGGACTTGAGAGTAACGAGAGAGCTTTATTGGAAGTTGATGGACGAGTATGATAAGCCTGAGTCCCAATCTTTAGTAAAGGTGCGTGATATAAACAACGAAGTGTGCAAAACACTAGCAAGAATGTACATGAATGGCTTTGCGGTGGACAAAAATGCCCTTGCTCAGGTTAGAAAAGACTTTGAAGACGAGCTTTTAGCTATAGAAAATAGGTTAAACACATTTGTCAAGAAATTAATGGGCGATACTCCCATAAATCTTAACTCTCCAGAGCAGGTTAGTCAAGTTATCTACTCTAGAATACTACATGACAAGAGGAAATGGGCAGTTGCCTTCGATTATGCAGACACAAAAGAAGAATTTAGGAAGGCTGTCAAGGAAAATAGTTCTATGATGGTAAAAACTAAGGCTAGTGTATGCAAAACGTGCAATGGTGAGGGTAAAATACGCAAGATTAAGAAGGATGGGACTCCATTTGCCAAGCCTAGTCGCTGTGTAGATTGTGATACGAGAGGCTACAGGCTTGAAAAGCTAAATGAAATGGCAGGACTTGGCTTCTTTCCCCCATCAAAGACATGGGTTAGTGCTAATGGTTTCTCTACAAGTAAGGGCAACTTAGAAGGTCTTATAAATATAGCTAAGTCAAAGGGTCTTACCTACGCAGAGTCATTCTTATCTGATCTGAAGAGACAAAGTGCTGTGTCTAGCTACCTTTCTGCTTTTGTAGAGGGTATAACTATACATACAAAGAGTGACAACAGACTACACGTTAAGTTGTTACAACATAGGACAGCCACTGGCAGGTTTAGTGGAGCAGATCCTAACATGCAGAACATGCCAAGAGGCGGTACGTTTCCTGTTAAGAGAGTATTTGTGTCTCGTTGGAGCAAGCCTGACTACGGTATGCAGGGTAAGATACTTGAAGCAGACTTTGCACAGCTAGAATTTAGGGTGGCAGCACTTCTTTCGCAAGATAAAGTTGCTATGGAAGAAGTGTCTACAGGTTTTGATGTTCACTCCTACACCGCTAAAATCATCTCTGAGGCAGGGCAACCTACATCTAGGCAAGAAGCTAAGGCACACACCTTTGCGCCTCTCTACGGAGCTACAGGGTTCGGTAGAACGAAAGCTGAGGCTGAGTATTATACCCACTTTATGGGTAAGTATAGAGGCATAGCTAAATGGCACAAGAAGTTAGGTGATGAAGCTATAAATCTTGGCAGGATAAAGATACCCTCAGGTAGACAGTATGCTTTCCCAGATGTAGAGAGACGAGCAAGCGGTGCGCCTACACACTTCACTATGATAAAGAACTACCCTGTACAAGGGTTTGCTACTGGCGATATAGTTCCTATAGTTCTTATAGAGATAGAGAAGCTACTGAAGATAGACGATTTAAAGAGTATGTTAGTAAACAGTGTGCATGATTCTGTAGTGTTGGATGTCCATCCTGCAGAAGTTGACAAGGTGCTGAACATAATACGACAGGTCAACAAGAACCTAAAGATTATAATAGAGAGTCATTACGATATAGATGTAAATGTACCAATGCTATTAGAGTCAAAAATAGGTGATAATTGGCTTGACGTAGCAGATGTTCAGTGATATAATTCACTTTCTTATTTAGGAGAAAATATACATATGGAAAATGGTTTAGCAATAATTGGAAAATCTAGTGCTGATTTAGCAGAGTTGATGGGTATGTCAAACGTACCTGCTCGTTCTACCTCAGCATTAGCAGAGATTAAACAGGTTCATCAGAACGTAATGGGTACAAAGAAAGTTGATGGTGAGATGATGGAAGTTGCCATTGTCAAGGCAGGAGCTTTTTCAGTAGTTTTCCCTGATGAATCTGTTTATTACAGTGATAAGATAACAATACGTCCGTTTATGCAACGCTTTCAGTTTCAGCGTTACGATAAGCATTATCAGAAGCCTGATGGTGGTGAGGGCAGAATGTTACGCACTGTTATGTCAACGTCCTTGAACGGTGATTTAAAGGATAATTATGGTGGGTTCAACTGTGGTAGACCCTCTGGTTATGTCAAGGACTTTGACTCGTTGCCTCAAGAAACACAAGACCTTATGAGAAGTACCGACAGGTTCAAGATCATATTTGGTTTGTGTACACTCGACAGCCCAAAGGATGCTGAGGGTAAGCCTACTGAAGTAAAGGAGTTTCCTTTCTTGATGAGAATAAAAAACCGTGACAGTTTTAAGGCTATGACTGACTTGTTTTCTCAGATACAAAGAAAGAATAGACTTCCTATTCAACATTTAGTTCACATGTCGTCACAAGTAAAGAGTATACCTAGTGGAGCTACCTACGCTGTTATGAAACCATATCTAGGTGAGTTAGTAGAGATTGACACTGACGATCAGGAGACACTAAATAATTTTGTCGAGTGGGTAGAGTCTATGAACACTATCACATTGAGTAAGTGGGAGGAGCATCATCGACCTGACGAGTTGTCAGGAGACGAAGAAGAGATTGCTTCTAAAATCATTGAGATAGAGGAGTAGGCATGAACCATCCTGCAGAGTTGGCGGTACATTCTTTCTTACAAAAAGTCATGCTAGGTGAAGCTAGTGTTGACGGTGCTATTCTTGACCTCGTAGCTAAAGATGTAAGAGATTCGTTAAACCGCCAGTTCTCAGGGGGTAAAAGAGAGTTTAAGTTGAGGATGTCCAACATAGGACGTAAGAGATGTCAACTTTGGTTTGATAAGAACTCCCCTGAGGATAAGCTACCTAACTCTCCTTTCTTCATTATTAATATGATTCTAGGTGATATTGTAGAGGCAGTGTTTAAGGGATTACTAAGAGCGTCTAATGTAAAGTTTGATGACAGTGACAAGGTTACGTTGAAACTTAGTGATAGTGAAGTTGATGGATCGTATGACATGGTTATGAATGGTAAGGTTGATGATGTAAAGTCTGCCTCTCCTTGGTCTTACGAGAATAAATTTGTAGACTTTGCTACACTAAGTGGCAAGGATAGCTTTGGTTACGTAGCACAGCTAGTTGGTTACGCAAAAGCTAAGGGTGTTCCTGTTGGCGGTTGGTGGGTAATTAACAAAGCTAATGGCAACTTTAAATATGTTAGTGCTGAAGATGTTGATATGGATACTGAACTTAAAAAGATACAAGAAACAGTAACCTATATTAATTATGGAGGTAAGTTTGAACGATGCTATGAACCTGTAGAAGAGACATATTACGGTAAGCCTAGTGGAAATATGAAGCTAGGTGTGGAGTGTAGTCTGTGTAACTATAGAGAGAAGTGTTGGGAAAACCTACAAGTACTACCCTCTAAAGTTTCTAGGTCTTCTAATCCACCTTTAATAAACTATGTGTATCTTTCAAATGCCCAAGACACAGTACAGGAGTAGGTTTGAAGAGGACGTAGCAAAGGTATTACGTTCTGAAAAGCAAAGGATTCGATATGAAAAACTATCCATCAAATACGCAGTACAAATGTTTAGACTCTATAAGCCTGACTTTGTTCTTAACAATGGTATTATTATCGAAGCGAAAGGGTGGTTTAAGCCTACTGATAGAGTAAAGCATTTGTTAGTACAGGAGCAGTACCCTGATCTGGACATCAGGTTTTTATTTCAAAACGCATACAACAAGATTCATAAAAATTCTAAGACACGTTATTGCGATTGGTGTGACAAGTATGGATTCGAATGGACAGATAAGGAGATACCTAAAAAATGGTTGACAGAAAAGAAAAAGAAGATACAACTAGGTGTACTGAACAAATGGAAGTAGATACAGTTAATAGTCCACCCCACTATAATAACGGTGGTATGGAATGTATTGACTATATTCGGCAGCAATTAGGTCAAGAATTTTCTTCCTATTGTCAAGGTAATGTGATAAAATATCTTCACAGATGGAGATACAAAAACGGTGTTGAGGATCTAAGAAAAGCAGAGTGGTATTTAAAAGCTATGATCAGAGATGTAGATAATAGGAGTATGATAGTATGAAGTTTAAAATACTAGCTGAGGTAGAGATAGACGATGAGTCTAGTCATCTTCCTGTCACTTGTGATGCTGACAGCAAAAAGAAAGAAGGAGAGAAAGTAATTTCAGATATAGTTAAAGATCTCCTATATGATATGGACGATATAGAAATATTACAAATAAAGGTAACAAAAGTATGAATGATTATCAAAAATTTATAGCTGTATCTAGGTACGCTAGATGGCTACCCAACCAAAACAGAAGAGAGACTTGGGAAGAAACGGTGGACAGATACGTAGATTTTATGTCTGTAAAAGTAAAGGGACATCTACCTATACCGCAGTTAAAAGATGCTATAACAAAACTAGAAGTTATGCCTTCTATGAGAGCGTTGATGACAGCAGGTCTTGCCCTTGAAAGAGATAACACCGCAGGATATAACTGTAGCTATCTACCTGTTGATGATCCCAAATCGTTTGATGAAGCTATGTACATTCTACTATGTGGTACAGGTGTTGGTTTTTCTGTGGAAAGACAATATGTTAGTCAGCTTCCTGAAATACCTAAGCAAATGGAAGACGTTGACACAATTATAAAAGTACAAGACAGCAAAGAAGGTTGGGCAAAAGCATTACGTAAACTGATAGGACACCTGTACATGGGAGAAGTTCCAATGTGGGATACGTCTGCCATCAGACCTGCAGGATCAAGACTAAAAATATTTGGGGGTAGGGCATCAGGTCCTGCACCATTAATAGACTTGTTTAGATTTACCGTAGCTTTATTTAAAGACAATGCAGGACGTAAGCTGTCTAGCTATGACTGCCATAATCTAATGTGTAAAGTTGGAGAGGTTGTTGTATCAGGTGGTGTACGTAGATCTGCTATGATTAGTCTGTCTAACCTATCTGATGGACGTATGCGACACGCTAAGTCTGGACAATGGTGGGAGACTACACCACAGATGGCACTTGCTAATAACTCTGTATGCTATACTGACAAGCCTGACGGTGAAACATTCTTGAGAGAGTGGACATCTCTTGTTGAGTCTAAGTCAGGAGAGCGAGGTATCTTCAATAGGATATCTGCACAGGAACAAGCAAAGAAGTTTGGCAGGAGAGATCCTGACCATGAGTTCGGAACTAACCCTTGCAGTGAGATTATACTTAGACCTTACCAGTTCTGCAACCTTACAGAGGTTGTGATACGAGAGAAGGATAAGTTTGAAGACTTGAAGAGAAAAGTTATGCTTGCTACTATTCTTGGTACGATACAGTCTACCCTGACTAAGTTCCCTTATCTACGTAAAGTATGGAAAGATAACACAGAAGAAGAAAGACTACTTGGTGTTAGCCTTACAGGAATAATGGATAACGAATTAACTAGTGGAAAGAAACATGGACTTGATAAGACGCTTGAATCACTACGGCAGGTTGCTGTTGAAACGAATAAAGAATGGGCAACAATCTTTGGAATCCCACAAAGCACAGCAATCACCTGCGTCAAACCAAGCGGAACAGTATCACAACTTGTGGACTCAAGTTCTGGTATCCACCCTCGTCATAGTAGTTATTATATCCGTACTGTTAGGGGGGATAATAAAGATCCTCTTACTAACTTCATGATTGATAGCGGTATACCTAGCGAACCTGATGTGATGAAGCCTGATACCAACACGGTGTTTAGCTTTCCTATGATGTCACCTAGAAAGTCTGTGATGAGAGACGATATGACAGCCATAGAACAGCTACAAACGTGGCTCACATATCAGCGACACTGGTGTGAACACAAGCCCTCAGTGACCATATCTGTGAGGGATGATGAGTGGATGGAAGTGGGGGCATTTGTCTTTAAACACTTTGACGAGATGTCAGGTGTATCATTCTTACCACACTCCGACCATACTTACCAACAAGCACCCTATCAAGAGTGTACAGAAGAGGTATACAATGAGTTTAGCGGTAAGTTCGGACATATAGATTGGGAAAAGTTTCAAAGTTATGAAGAAGAAGATAACACGCATTCTTCTCAGACGTTGGCTTGCTCTGGTGACTCATGCGAAATTGTGGATATAACATGAATACAATAGTTATATTTGCTACTATATTATTTAACGGTCAGGTAGAAAACTTAGAGTATAAGGGTAACGTGTTTGCTAATCAACAAGAGTGTACGGAGTATATAGCTAATAATGGTAATCACATTAGCACCACTCTAAAGAAACATTTAGATAAGGTTTACCCAAACAGTAGCGTTTTGATAATAGCGTGTTCGGATAAAACTAATTTTGTGAGTGATGATGAAACCGTATGAACAAGGATACAGCACCTTTGTAAGAGGTAAGCTCTCTGAAGGAACAAAGATGCTGAGAGGTAATCCCTTTCACCTTGGAAGTGTAGCTTCTAAAGAATGGGAACGTGGCTTTAGTGCTGCGTATTATCGCAACTTGGGGAGGCGACATGACTTCAGCGAGGAGAGAAGCAGAAAAGGCTTTCAAAAAAACGGAGGTAAATATGGAAGATAATATTAGTATTGAAGATATGGCAAAAGATATCGAAGAGTTAGATCAACAACTTAAAGATATGAAAAAAGCCTATCGTGAAAAGCGCATGGCAGGTTTGAAATCTGCTATGGAGGCACGTAAATCTGCAGATGAAGCAGTGCGTGAAGAGCTTAGATCGTTAGGTGTGTCAGGCTATTCATCTTCATGGTCTAGTACAGATCCACATAAACTTTATACCAAATGGTATTAACTTAAATTATCTTTTAGTAAGGGGGTAACTCGTCAAAGAGTTCCCTCTTTCTTTTTAAGTATCCCTCTAAAGTTGTCAACTCTACGTTGGTCATATCTTTAAGTTTGTTCTTTATACCAAGCTCATTCATAATTCTTTTTAGCTTGGCATCTCCCACTTGCCTATCTATCTTAACTCTTCTGTAGTCTATGCCTTGTTTAGTATTAGGCATAACACTTAGCTCATCTCTAACAACAGCCTTAGCTCTCCGAATCGCAGCCTGTACGTATTGTTGTTTATCTGCAAGACTTGCATTTTTAAAACCTTTTCTCTTTAACAGTAGTTCAGCCTCTTGTTCTAGTATGGGTGTTATTACACGGTTAACGTAGTTATCATGCTTAGGTATACCTGTGTATATGCTACTTCTCCAGTTAGGCTTACCCACCATACCAAACATTATTTCTGTAGCAGTTCTAGGTTGTTTAACTCGCAAACCCATTATGGTTTGCATAGGACTAGGATCATAAATATCACCTTCTCTGTATGCAACCTGAGCTTTCTCTCCCATTAAAAATTCATCATCATCTGTAAACATTCTTGTTAAACTCTCAAATATATTGTCTGTATATTTAAGACCGTTTAAGGACAACGCTCCCCCAAACCCTTCCGCTAATCTTCGGTCTATTCCCGGATCTGTATCTGAAGCGTACCCCACTATTCTATTTACTGGATCTAAGAATCTAGTATACCCTGACCCTATGTTTCCTAGCAATGTCCCAAAACCTTGATTCAATAGAAACTTTACGTAAGAGCCTTCGTCTCCCTCAAGCAATCCTCTCTCAATAAATGAGTACAGCTTAGTAAGATCATTACCAAAAGATAAGTCTTTTGCTGTTTGACCAATGGCAATTTGTTTACCAAACTCTAATGCTATGTCTGAGGTGTCACCACCTTTTTGTAAAGTATTAAAGTATCTACCTGCTGCCATAATTAAAGATAATGGAAAGGTGTTTGCTATGTCCACAACGTCCCCACTACCTGTTTCTATCTCGTTAAAAGCATATCCTTTTGCCTCTTGTTTTTCTTGAAAGTCCATTGACATAAATAGTGCCGTAGTACCCACCGTTGCTTTTGATAAAGCTTCAACAGCGTCTACCTTTTGCCCTCTAAACATAGCACCTATAGCAGGTAATAGTCCAGTTGGTCCCCATGCATAAGAGAAAGCTACCACGTTATTCATAAATCTACCAAATGGCAATATGAATCCACCCACAGGATTGCCTGAAACAAACTCTACACCCTTTGCTAATTCTCTTCCATAATATCCGGGTCTGTCAAAAATATTTACATTTTCTAATTGCTTGGTATAGTCAAAAGAAAACACAGACTTCATTGTGTCCTCTAGAGCTTTGTCAACAACCTCCTCAGACAACTCAGAGAAGTCTCCCTTTTCTATTGCATCTGAGAATGTCATTTGCTTTTGTATACGTAGTTGTTTATCCAAAGAGTTCATAAACACTTGACTCTTTGTAACACTATCTTGTAAACGCACACCTGATATTTTAGCAGCTCCATCCGCTATACTTTCAAAAGCTCTGAATATACCATTAGCTTCGTCTATATCAAACCTCTTTGCTGTTCTGTCAACACCGCCTGAAAAGGTATCAAATAATCTTTGTCTTAACTTAGGATCAGTTTGAAGTATCTGCATGTATGAGTCATAGGTTGCGTATGGATCAACAAGAGTTTTAAACTTTTCTTTTTGAAGTTGAAACATAGCTTTGGATAAAGCAAAGTCTTTACGTCCTGCTTCACTTAGGCTACCACCTTTCATTAAACCTAACGTAGCGTAGATACCCCCTTGTAAAACTTCAGCAAGAGCATTAGCGGTGTACCATTGTCCCCAACCAAACACGTTAACGGCTGTTGTTTGTGGTGCAGATACAAGCATTCTTTTCCATAAGTTTTGTGCATAGCCTATAGATACAGGCGATCCTGTTCTCTTTTCATCAGCCATAGCTTCTAATACTTCTTCTACAAAGTCTCTTGGTAATGCTTGTTCGTCTGCTATTTTCTGAGATACTGTACCTTGTAGGTAGGCTAAGTCTTCTCTTAACTTTTTACCCTGTACAGCCACAAGAGTTTGTGCAGAGTCACGTATACTTCTAGCAACAACACCTGCTATTCTTGGTGCTAAGTTATCACGTATACTACCAAATCGCATACCTGTGTGCTTATGAACTAGATTGTCAATCTCTAATTCTTTTTTCTTAGTTAAGCTACTAAGTATAATTCCAATTTGATCTGACTTTGTTGTGCTAGATGGGAACTTAAACCCTGCTTCTTTTGCTAGATCTATTATATATGTACCATCTTTCTTGTTGCCTAGTAGACGAGTAACAACATTTGGACGTAGTGGCATGTCTAGTTTCTTTTCTTTTCTAACAAACACGTTCCCTAGTTCGTCTATCTGTATGGTAGATAGCCCCTCTAGATCTGCTGCTTCATTATCTAAAGCGTTCTTTGCCAGTATCTTTTGTCCTTCACGAGCCAACTCTTGTTGTATTAGACCTCCATCTCTTTCCTGTTCAAATGTTTTTTCTAAAGCTTTCTCAAATTTATCACCAAACTTTATTCTTGATTGCTTAGTTACTTGTACACCTTCAGTTGTCTTTTTTGCAGCCCTTCTGAGTTTGTTATACATACCATCTCTGTCTGTCTTTACTTTCGTTTTTGGTAAAGCCGCTATAGCAAGAGATGTACCTGCTAGAGAAGAACCACCTGCAACAATAGTTTGTGACAAGTCGAAGTCATCTCTAGAACCTGCTTGTATTTCAGTGGCTTGAAGTTGTCTATCTTGTGCAACAGCGACACCTGCGTCTGCAACACCAGTTGCCCCTGCTACTTTTAGCCTTTGTTCGTTTAAACCTTTTTGTATTACGTCATTGTATGCTTTTCTTGCAGACTCTTTTGACACACCTATATTGGGATACTCTGAAGTCATCTTTTTTCTATAGGCTTGCATAGCTTTTTTCTTAACTGCTTTTGTTGCAGCTTTACCACCTAGCATACTTAAACCTTTGCCTACACCAAAGCCTAAGTAGGTAGAGGGGGAAGACAGTATAGCTTGTACATAGTCTGACACACCATCAACAGCCCCATACAGCCCATCATTTACAAACACATTACCTAATCTGTCATAAACCTTAAACGCTTCTGCAGCTCTCGCTCTTTTTGCATCATCCGCTTTGTGCATATACAAAGCCTCTGCCATAGTAGACGCTTCGTTAACATTGAAGAATCGCATATGCCGTGTAAAAGCATCCACTACTTCTTCTGGATTTTTTGTAAGAAAGTGCTTACCTTTTCTGTCTACCATATACGCTTTGATCGCATCTAGGTAAGCAGTGTTTTGCTCTAGGTCATCCATAGTTAAAGCAGAATCTTCTCCAGATAATGTTTTTTCTATAGGAGTTATTTTAGCAGGGTTGTTATCACCCATGTACTCTTGAAATAAATTAGCCATTAAGTTTACCTTATCTTAGGTTTACCATTCTCGTTGTAGTATTTACCCCAACTCTGTCTCCATTTTCTTCTCTCATCTTTATCACTTGGCATGGGAGGTCCATCAGGCAGTTTTTGTCCATACCTTGCAAGATGAGATGTACCAAAAGCTTGAAGAAAATCATATATAGCTCTGCTACCATTCTGTGCTACCATCTCAGGTAAGGCATTCCTAGCACCATCTAAATTATCGCCTCCTGCGTCTGGAGGAGGTTGATTGTTGTTATTATTAGGAGGGGGTTGATTATTGTTAGAGCCACCAACATTAACTGTAGTAGTACCCTGTAAGAAAGGTACTTCTGCTATTTGTGCTTCGCTTAGATCAAACACATCTATAACCTTTTGTCTAGCTTGTGCCTCAGCGTATGCTTTTGCTATTTGATATATGTCTCCACCAAATCCTAAAGACTCGAAAGCAGGGTCTATTGTTTGATTTATTATGCCTTGTGTAATTTTAGATCTGTTAGCCATACTTGGATCTAAATTAAATGCTTTTATTATCTCTGCCTCATTCTTTAACAAGTCATCGATGGTGGTAGCGTAAAGCTTTTCATATCTTGCTCTGTCCGTACTGCTTATAGTAACAGGTATCTTAGTAACATCTACCTCTGCAGCATCAAACTCACCACCAAAAGCATCAGCATATCTGCTCTTCATTGCTATCTCATTAATGTCCTTGATACTATAGTCACCCTTGTACATGGTGTTCTCTAACTTTCGTCTTACTCTTTCCTTTGGATTTAAATTAAGAGCTGCAAAAATTAAGTTACCCATGAATGCTTCATCGTTATCTGATGGCATAGCCTTTTCGTTTTCTTTGAATAAGTTAAATGTTCTATTCCAAAACTCTTCCATAGGCATAGCATCATCTTTAAACTCAGTAGGTAAATCAAGTATCTCGTCAACCATTTCTGGTGTTAGTTCTTCAGGATTCCTACTTGTAAGTTTCTGTTGCTTTATTTCTCTTAGTTTCTTTTCTATTTCTTTGAGGCTATTGATGGGATCTCCATCCTTTGCATAATACATAATGTGTCTATTCTTAGCACCTAATCCTCTAAGTTTAGTTGCTAAATTTTTAGCAGTATCTACATCTAACAATCTCTTTTTAAAATCTTGCTTGTTAATATCAAACCTGTCCATCTCCTTCTCTTCAAAGGCAAGACCAATAGTTCCTCTATCTTTTATACCTTGCGTCATCTGATTCAAAAACGCTGCTGTAAATGCTTTACCTTGTCTACTCATTACATACTCCTAGCCATTAATCCTTTGCCTTCTTTGGGCATATCAGGCATTTCTTCCTGTTCCTGAGGGACGTTTTCAGCCCCTTCGTCCGTAGATACCATCGACTCTTCTAAACTTTCGTCCTCTGACAGCCCTAATTCTACCTCCCTAGCGACTGCATTTCTGACTTGATCTGCTTGTCTCTTCTTTACTCTGTCATTTTCGCTTACAGGAAGTTCTTTTACGTTTACTCCATAATCTTTAGCTGTTGCTAATATTAGTTCGTGTAATACAGGAGCTATAAGTAAACCTATATCTATACTATGCTTACCCTCCATAACTCCGTTCATGTATATACCCTTCACCAAGGTTGCAAGAGGGAAGCCATTCTCAAGAGCTAACATCATATCCTCTACTATCTCTTTGTCTGTAAGTCTAGGTAAATAATATTTTAGAGCATCCTCTGTTGTAGTAAACTCTGCAGGTCTTTCCCATGAGTACCCCTTAGGTTCATCTGTTAAAGACTGTCCGGGAATGGGGGCTTTTATACGTACACCTTCTTTTATCATTTTACAAACCTCTTTGGTCTAGCAACAATAGACTGCTTCTCTTCTTCTGTTTTATCATCTAATATTCTGTCTACGAAAGAACTGTCCTTTGGAAAGGATCTTTCTACCCTATCTTCAAATGTCACTGATCTTTCCTCTATTTGTTTTATAATCTCGTAAGCTTCCTCTAAAAGTTTTTTGCCGTCTTGTAACATAGTTGTATTATCTTTTGAGCTATCTGTTACATTGTCTATCTCTCTCTTTAAGGTATTTAGTTCTTTCATTAACTGTGCTGACAGTATAGACTCGTCTACATCAAAACTATCCGCACCTAAAAACTGCTCTTGACTACCTTTAAATGCGTCTGGTATTTCTGACTCCTTTATCTCATCCTCTTTAAATGAATCAAATTTAAAAGGTTCTATATTTTCCATGATATTCAACACTGAGTTAGCATACTTTGTTGCTTTCTTGTTGCCAGAGCGCACAGCATTAGGACCACCATTGTACATAGTGGCTATGTCTTTCAGGCTTTCTGCACCATACTTGTCTCTTAGCATAGCAAGATACGCTACACCTGCTTCTACAGACCTTTGTATGTTATAACTACCTGAGTCCTTAGTTAGCTGATCCATAGTTATTGGATTACCTTTAAACTCTTTGTAATATTTATTGATATCTTTTAGCGCAATGGGTCTGACTTGCATGATACCTTCTTCGTCTAACGCACCTTTCCTGTATTTTAAACCTGACTCCTGTGTAGCAACAGCCTTAATAAAATTGTAGGGTAGATCATACTTCTTTGATAAGTCATTCATAATTACATTCAGATTAGATCCCTCAAATCTATCGCTAGTAGTTGGAGGAATTATTATATCTGTCTCTTTAGGCTTTGTTAGATTTATAGTGCCACCTGCGTATATCATATCTTTGTCTCTGATAGCAGGATTATCCCTGTTTAATCGTAGTATTTCAGGCACTGACATATTATATTTAAGTGCAAGTTCAGACAATGTATCACCTGCTCTCAACTCATACTCAACTGTGTCTCCTGCGTAGTCAGCATTGTCTCTTTGATACAGCATATTCTGAGCCACAGCTACAGGAGAATCTGTATTTTCTGCCATAAACTCTGTGACCTTTTGTGATGTAGGTGCGCCAAGTCCTGACAAAGATATACCTGTATCCTGCCCTGTTCGAGAATCAATATAGTTTTGTCTTGATCTGTTTAAACCTGCTAAATAATCTACTGCCATGTTTTATCCTGCTCCTGCTACCTTTGCTTTAGCACCATAGTAACCAAATATACCGTTAACAACTGCCCCTGCAAAGTTACCTAACGCACTAGAGTACGCACTATCCGCTGCCCCATCTGCACTTAGCTCTGCTTTAAGAAGCTCTACTCTTCTAGTCTCAGCATTCTCTGCTGAAGCAAAAGCATAAGACATCAAGTCACGCTCTCTTTGCCAGATCTCGTCAAGACCTTTTTGTGTAAGAGCGTTAGCTTGTAGCGCATCCTGTCTGTTTGCCTCGTTCTGAGCAGCAGTATTTACAGTCGTTAACTGCTGTCTCCACTGTGCGTTAGCTTGGGCTATGACTAACTCGTTTCTTGCGTTGAACATATCTCTTTGATTGTTTAGTTCTTCTTGAAACTTCGTAAGAGCGTTGTCCTCTCCTGCGTTAAACTGCTCCATAGCATTTGTCTGTGCAGAGTTAAACTCATCTACTTGTGTCTCTAACTTTACAAAAAACTGATTCGCTTGGTTTTCACTCGTAGCGTTAAACTGTTTCATAGCATTCTCAGAAGCTATGTCTGTAAATAGACCCTGTATTATGGATTGATTAGAAAACATGTCAACCTGTTGCTCTGCATTAAAGTTTGCCATATCCATTTGTAAGAATGCTTGAGCGTTTCTAACTTCTGCTTGCTGTCTATTATTTAGGTTAGCCATATCAGCCTGAGCAATAGCTGCAGATTTTGCCATAACAAGAGCTTGCTTATTACCTAGAACAGTCATGTCTGTAGTTTGAGCTAGTCTAGCATTCTCTAATTCAATCTGTACTTCTGAAGAAAAGTTTCTGTTTGCTATGTCTGATATGGTTGCAGCATTTCTTACTCTTGCTTGGAAACCTTGATCAAACTCCATACCTAAGAACTGCGCTCTTTGTTGGGCAGCCAACATTGCACGTTGCTGTCTATTACTAAGGTTCTGTGCTTCAAACTGTGCTACTGTTTTAGCATCTTGCATAGCTATAGGTAAGGCACTCTCCATTGCAGCTTGTACTATAGCTTGTCCTGCCATAGAACTAGCAGCCAAACCTCTTTGTGCCATAACTGCTGTGGCTTGACGCATAGCTCCTGCCGCCCAAGGAGGAGGATCACCACCCTCAAACTGTGTCATAAGGCTAGTAAGCTGTCCTTGTACAGTAGCTTGATTTGATGGTGCGCCTGTCGCTGCCTCCACCCCTTCAAGAAAGTTCTTAGCAACCTCTGCGTTTGCTACACCTGATACTAGCTCTCCAACCTCTAGTTTTCTTTTAGCAGGAGACTCTACTTGTACATTATTTGTATCTGTAGCTGCCTCTACATCTCTTATATTTAAGTCTTCTGTTTTTATTATCTGCGCTTTTGCTTCAGCGTCTGGACTTAATGTTCCTGTAGTGGTTTTTAGTGCTTCATCTCTTATGTCTTGAGCAACATTTGAGGCAGTCTTTGTTACAGTGGTTGGCTTTGTGGGATCAGCAACAGTATCTGCTGTGCCTTCTCTTACGTCTGCATCTGTTCTATCATCTAACTCTCCTGTGCCTGTTGTTAATAACTGATCTTTAATAGACACATCGTCCGTAGGCATAAGGTTGACTTGCTGTCGTGTTACAATATCGTCAGGTGCAGACACGGTTGTACCAAC
>Ga0163179_10000598_pt1 | contig 25820 bp, 19 predicted proteins | sample AtlANTMetagenome_FD_109643 | JGI IMG/M metagenome (GOLD analysis project Ga0163179, IMG submission 109643) | Marine eukaryotic phytoplankton communities from the Atlantic Ocean - Atlantic ANT 2 Metagenome | ecosystem: Environmental > Aquatic > Marine > Oceanic | place: North Atlantic Ocean...
CTCTACACCTCGAGGAAGGAATAATTGGTTCGCTGAGTTTTTTGATAGGGGATTTATAGATGATTTCCCAGAATGGATATCTATTAAGGCGAGTTATAAGTCTAATCCTAGAATGTCTGAAACGGATATTCAGGAGGCTAGAAAAAGTATGTCCGAAGCTGAGTTTCGACAAGAGTACGAAGCTGACTTCAATACTTATGAAGGCCAAGTCTGGAACTTCAAATTCGATGAATGCGTAGGCTCCTTCCAAGAGACTGAAACTCTAGGAATGGACGTCTTCGCAGGACTCGACGTCGGGTATAGAGATCCCACTGCTTTCTGTGTGATTGCTTATTCATGGGATGAAGAAAAGTACTTTCTTCTGGACGAATACTTAGATGCAGAGAGAACTACTGAGCAACACGCTTTAGAAATACGAGCAATGATAGATAAGTGGGATATTGATTATATTTACATTGACTCTGCTGCTCAACAAACACGATTCGACTTTGCACAAAACTACGATATTACAACAGTAAATGCTAAGAAATCAATTTTAGATGGTATTTCTCACGTAGAAGGAATAATAGATAATAATAGATTATTAGTTGACCAAAGTTGTAAAGAAACTCTCCAGGCGTTGGATCAATACCAATGGGATCCTAACCCTAACCTTTTAAGAGAGAAGCCAAAGCATAATCGTGCATCACATATGGCAGATGCACTGCGTTATGCATTGTATTCATTTGAAACATCAAACAGCGGCTTCTAGAGATACCATATCAAAAATAATGTTTGACATGATACCTCAGATTCGCTATAATTCTGGTATTCGAAAATGGATTTGAAAAGAGACATAGTAAAATACATAAGAGACAAAGCAAAGAACAAATATGAAAAAGGCACTGAGTGCTATATTTGTGGGGAAAAAGCGGAACTTGATTTTCACCATTTTTATTCTTTAAGTCCGTTAGTACATAATTATGTAAAAAAGAACAAGTTACTTCCTGAGAATATATTATCTTTTCGGGAAGATTTCATACAAGAGCATTGGGCTGAGTTGTATGAGCACACAGTAACACTATGCCATGCACACCATTTAAAGTTACATAAGGTGTATGGAAGAGACCCGGCCCTCACAACCGCTAAAAAGCAGGAAAATTGGGTAGAAATTCAAAGAGAAAAACATGGCATGGTATGATAGAATAATTGGTCGACAGCCGGAGGCGGATGAAGAAAAGCTGAATCCTGCCCAACGATACTTCGATCATACTGTTCAGCCCTCTAGAGAATTTACATTCAAGTATGAAAAAGCATACGAGGATATTGAAATTGTCAACCGAGGCGTCAACCTTATTGTAGATGACGCAGCAGAAATTAAGACAAATGTAGGAGCACCAATAGCCGGAGTTCAGGGTATAACAAAAGGCGTAAAAAGATCTAGAGTAAACCTTCTTCTAAATAAAGAGCCTAATCCTTTTCAGGACATTAGTACGTTTAAAAGAAACTTAATCACAGATTATATTCTTGATGGTAATATCTTTATTTATTATGATGGTGTTCACCTCTATCATCTTCCTGCCAATAAAATGAATATTCATGCTAGTCAGACTACTTATATTGAAAAGTATACTTTTAATGAAACAGTAACTTATAGTCCTAGTGAAATTATTCATATCAAAGATAACTCTTTCTACTCCATATATCGAGGAGTCTCTCGTCTTAAGCCTGCACTACGAACAATGATTCTTATGCAGAATATGCGGCAGTTTCAAGACAACTTTTTTAAGAACGGAGCTGTACCAGGATTAGTACTTAAAAGTCCTAATACTTTAAGCGAGAAGATAAAAGAAAGGATGATACAATCCTGGACGCTCCGTTATCGTCCAGACTCAGGAGGTCGAAGACCTCTTATTCTTGATGGCGGAATTGAATTGGATAGTATTTCAAACACTAACTTCAGAGAGTTAGATTTTCAGAATGCTATCGCAGAGAATGAAAAAATTATATTAAAGGCACTAGGTATTCCACCTATATTGTTGGATTCCGGTAATAATGCAAACATTCGACCTAACATGCGAATGTACTATTTAGAAACGATACTGCCTATAGTTAAAAAGCTTCATTTTGGTTTAGAACGTTTTTTCGGTTTTGAACTAAGAGAAAATGTTACTGATGTACCGGCTTTGCAGCCAGAACTGAGAGATCAGTCACAGTACTACACAGCCTTAGTGAATGGAGGAATTATTTCTCCTAATGAAGCAAGAGAACATTTAGGATTTGAGCCAGTAGAAGGCTATAATGATCTTCGTGTGCCTGCTAATATTGCAGGTAGCGCAGCAAATCCAGATGAAGGCGGTAGACCTGTAGAAGGAGAAGAAACAGATGGCTAGATTACGAGTAAGAAACCAAATCCTACAAGAGATCGGTATGTTCATGCTAGAAAAAGGAAAAGTTCTTGAAAAGCATGATTACGATCAATGTGAAAATGAGGTTCCTATTCGTTCTGGTATGGCATTAAATCACTTTGGTAGTTGGTCAAGATTACTTCAAACTCTTGAAGGTAGTCTACCAGATATTTGGGCTGAGATTAAGAAGGCAGAGAATCCTCCGCCTCCACCAAAGCCTAAGGCGGAACCTAAGCCTAAAGCTACGCCTAAGCCTGCTCCGGCAGCTAAAAAAGAAGAGAAGTAATATGGAAAAGATATTTAATCTAACCTCTACTTTCAAGAGTCATGTGGCAGAAGACGGTTCAGCTATGATTCGAGGAATGGCAAGTACTTCTGATTTTGACCGTGCGGGGGATTCTATCTCTCATGAAGCATGGACAAAAGGAGGTTTAAAGAATTTTGAAAAGAATCCTATTATTCTTTTTAATCACGATTACGATCGACCAATAGGTCGAGCTACAGGTCTAAAAGTAACAGATAGTGGCCTGGAGTTAGAAGCAAAGATTAGCAAGTCTGCACCTGCTAATGTTTGTGAGTTAGTTAAAGAAGGTATCCTTGGAGCTTTTTCTGTTGGTTTCCGAGTCAAGGATGCTGATTATATCACGGAAACCGACGGACTAAAGATAAAGGACGCTGAATTGTTTGAAGTATCGGTTGTATCCGTTCCTTGCAATCAAGAAGCTACTTTTTCTCTGGCGAAGTCTTTTAGCTCTATGGAAGAGTACGAAGAGTTCAAAAAAACTTTCATAAATAGTGTCGAACTAGCCGAGCCGTCTCTGGCTAAGGATGAAAAATCATTACTAGCTAGTGACGCACCGGATGGAACCCAAGAGGTTCAAAAGGAGACAAAAATGTCGGAAGATGTAAAAACTCCCGAAGTCGACTTGGAAGCTTTTGCGAAAAAGGTAGCAGAAGAAACTGCTGCAAAGATTGCAATGAAGCAGGCCGAGCAAAAAGCCGCAGATGAAAAAGCTGCGCAAGAAGCTGTAGAAAAAGCGGCTGCAGATGCAGAAGTTAAGGCTCAGCAAGAAGAAGAAGTTAAGAGCGCAATTGCAACTGGTATTGAATCAGGTGCTGAAAAGCTTTTGGCGGACGTACAAGAAGATCTTACTAAGCGCAATGCTGATATGGAAGAAACTCTTGCTAAGTATAAGAGAGAGCTAGAAGAGAAAGCTGACGAAATCTCTAAGATGCGCGACTCTAAGCGAGTATTTGCTGATCGTGCTGCCAAGTCTGATATTTCAGCTTGGGGTCAAGATTTCTTGAATGCTCACATGTTGGGTGTTATGACTCAAAAGGGTTGGAACACTTCTTATGCACAAGATATTCAGGAAAAAGCTGGTATCGACTATGCAACCAACGCAGGTGATATCGATCAGGAAGTATCTTCTTTGATTGAAAAGGAAATCATGAATGAGCTGAAAGTAGCTCGCATGTTCCGTGAAATCCCTGTAAACGGTAAGTCCACAGTGCTTCCTATCCAAGTAGACGTTGACCCTGCATCATGGGCAACTAACGCTACTTCTGGAAACTTGGAAAATCGTGGCGCTTCAAACGCTACTTACCAGCCTAAGCAAGTTATCTTGAACGCTTATCGCTTGATCTCAAGCACGTTTATGGATAATGAAGTTGACGAGCAGGTACTTGTTAACTTGATGCCTATGTTGGTTGAAGGTGTTGCACGTGCACATGGCCGCGCAGTAGAAGCCGCTATCCTTAATGGTAACGGTACTATCTCTGGCCTTGACGGACACGCAGCAGCAGCTACTGCCAAGCACGATATCGATGGTGCTTCATTAGCATCTGGCAACTTCTCTACTATGACCGGTGCTACTTTATTGGCAGCACGCAAGGAAATGGGTAAGTATGGCCTGAATCCTTCAGAAGTTGTTTACATTGTAAGCCAAGCCATGTACTACGATCTGTTGAGTGACTCTGCATTCCAGAGCCTTGATGAAGTAGGTACTGAGCTTGCTATCAAGGTGACTGGTACTATCGGTGCAGTCTTCGGATCTCCTGTTGTGGTTTCTGAAGAGTTCGCAGCCGAAGCAGCCGGTGTTCCTGTAGCTTTCTGTGTATACCCACGCAACTACGTACTTCCTCGCCTCCGCGGTGTAACTGTTGAGCAGGATTACGAAGTAATGAATCAGCGTCGTGTTATCGTTGCAACCCAATCTCTGGGCTTCAATGAAATCGTCGCAGGTGCTTCTGGCGACCAGCCTAGCATCAAGATCGATTCAGTAGCTTAATCATAGCTAGTAACCGATGGGGAGGGTAACCTCCCCTAGGTTTTTATTAATTTACTTATGGCAGATTTAATTACATTATCAGATTATAAGGACATGGAGGGAATCAATGGTCCCAAGGAGGACTTACGTATTTCTCGCCTTATTCCGTCTGTAAGTGAATTAGTAAAAACCTACTGCGGTAATTCGTTTGTAGATTTTTATTCTAATAATAAAATAGAAGATTTTGATATTCACTGGAGTACTTATGCTGTACAGCTCACTGAGAGTCCTATAGTTAATATCGTTTCAGTACAAGAAAGGGGAGGGTATGATCAAGCATATTCCACACTCACTACTACAGACCATGAATACTATCTCGATGCGCGTACCGATAGCATTGTTAGAACTAATAAGTCTGGGTCTCGTCTTAATTGGAGTAAAGGTGTTGGTGCTGTAAAGATTACTTATAAAGCAGGATATTCAGAAGTACCTTCTGATTTAAAACTTGCTATTTCTGACTTAATTACTTATTATCTTAAAGATGAGCACAAAGAAAGAAGAACTTTAGGCGGCGCATCTATACAAAATCAAAGCTCTACTACTCAAAGGGATAACGTAGCTTTCCCTGATCATATTAAGCGAGTACTAGACTTATATAAGAACTTTTAATGGCTGCTAAATACCCAAAAACTTTAAGAGGAATAAGAGGAGCTCTTCAACGAGACATCTTCATGAGATCTAAAGCCGTAAGAAGGGCTATAGATAGAAATCCGATGGTTTTACAAGTAACAAAACTTGATAAAGAGTACGCAAAAAAGTTCAATGAATTTGCAAAACAAATAAATGCAGCTGCAGAAGAGCACGGAGCAGACTCCGCAAAAAGAATTACTTTGGGCGATAATGGAGCAGTATTTACAATAAAAACTGCAAAAAGAATGGTTGATACAATGGCAGCAGGAGATAGTGCTGCTACTGGAGAGAAGTTAGGATTTGCTAACTTTAGACAGCAAAATTACTTCTTCAAAAAACTATTTCCAGAATTAACTGGAAATTATGAACTAGGCCATAAGAATATAAGCGTGCTTCGTGCTAATTTAGCAATTGCACTTGATGAATTTTCTAAGGATGATCCTCGCAGAAAAGCCCTTTTAGCTCTTTTTAGTATTGTAAAAGAGTTAGATGCTGTAGAGGAAAAAGGTGTTAGCTTAATTGATTTAATTGAGAACACAAAAAAGGCTGCATCAAGAAAGCGAGATTTTTCTGTAGATTGGAAAAAAGATGTTGATACTGTAGGCGGATTAGATTATAGAATTGAGCTGGAGTATGAAGAAATTGGATTAAACCAAGAAAAAGGTCGAATGGCTGCAAAGATCGGAGAAATATTCAAAGCTCTAGTAGAAGGTGAGGCAGAAAGAGTAGAGACTTTTTTAGCAGGAATACCTTATGAAAATTTAAGGGGCTCTCCAGATCTTATAGATGATATTCTTGATTTAGCTGCTGATACAATAGATCCCTCTAAAAAAGCAAAGAGGAAAAAGTCATCACAGAAAAACAGAGGCAAACTAACAGGAAGGGGCACTAAACCGGAAAATAGAGCTAAGCTCACGGAAATAAAAAAGCCGAGAAAAACAAGAGCAACTACTTCTCAGAAAAAAGATGTCTCTCCTTTAGCACTAGCTTCTTTAATAAATAGTAAACTACCTGACGTAGTTGCAAAGAACATGGTTTCACCTCGTCTTCAGTTACAGACAGGTGCTCTAGCACAAAGTGCTAGAATAGTAGATATTCAGCAAACTGCTCAAGGATTTCCAAGTATAGGATATACTTATAGAAAAGATCCTTACCAAGTTTTTGAATCAACAAGCGGCACTAGGTTTTCTGATAGAGAAAGAGATCCAAGAGCTTTAATAGATGCGTCAATAAGAGAAATTGCAGCGACATTAGTAACAGGAAGATTGTTTACTAGGAGACTATAATGGCATCAAGAGACTATACTTCTCGCCGTGCAAACATTCTGAAAGCACTTGCAGAGCAGTTAAAAGAAATTGATGGGTCTGGCGCTTTTCTCACAGATTTACAAAATAACGTTCATCCAAGGTTAAAATTCTGGGATGAAGTAGATGAATTTCCTGCAGTGCATTTAAATGCCGGCAGTGAGTCTCGGCAGTATCAGGGTGGAGGCTATAAAGATAGATTCTTAGTGGTCACAGTTCGATGCTATGTAAATAGTGAAGATGATGCAACTGAAGAATTAAATCTTCTTATGGAAGATATAGAAACAGTACTTGAGGAAAATTCTCAATTAAAATATGTAGACGCTCAAAATAATGAGTTTGCTACTCAACAGATCACTATAATCAGTATAGATACTGATGAAGGTGTATTGGAACCTTTAGGTGTTGGTGAGATAACTATAGAGGTTCGATATTAGAAAAACCCGACAAGAACAGATGTTCACGTTCAGGCTTTTTCAAGCTCTTAGGAGAAAATTATGGCTCAGACATTATATTTTAGTCGTGATACTAAATTTTACGTTGAATTGCCGCAAGCTAGTGGCGAATTCGTATGGGAAATTCCGATACTTGATGGATTTAGTTTCTCACAAGCGACAAACTCTACAGAAGTTACTCTTGCTGAGATGTCAACAGGCGGAACGTCGCGAAGAGGCCGAGCCTTTTTTAACGACTCTTTAGCACCTGTTGAATTCTCATTTAGTACTTATGTTCGTCCTTATAAAACTGCGGGCTCTGGTACAGGTGTATTTGGTGACACTCAAAACGAACATCACGCAGTAGAAGAAGTTTTATGGGCACTTATGGCTGGTAATGCTGCTGTAAGTAGTGCAAACTTTACAGGATTTACTAGAGATACTACTGATTTGGACATTACATTTGCAAACTCAAATGTAACTGAATTAGGACCTACTACTCCAGGTAGAGAGCCGAATCTGTACTTTAGTCTTGGAACTGGAAAATCAAATCCAAAGATCTATAAACTATCAAAAGCTGTTATCAATGAAGCAACTATTGATTTTGATATTGACGGTATTGCTACAATTAACTGGTCTGGTTTTGCTTCGACAATTGCTCAGGCAAGCTTGCCTACTGTAGACTACACAGAAGATATAACTGCCGATGATAACTTTATTAGAAACCGATTGACAGAACTTACTATTACGGCAGACGACACTACAACTTTCCCTGGCGGACATGGTGGTGTTACTGGTGCGTATGGCTTAACACTAACCGGAGGTTCTGTAACAATTACTAATAATGTAACTTACATTACACCTGAAACATTAGGTGAAGTGAATACTCCTGTAGGCCACGTTACGGGCGCTCGAAGTGTTACAGGAAGCTTTACTTGCTACTTGTCTCACGATACAGCAAATAGTAATAATGGTACTTCCACAGACTTCTTTGCTGATATGACAGCAGCAAATGCATTGAATAAGATTACAAACAGCTTTACTACTACATTTAAGGTGGGGGGCGCTTCTGGTACTCCTCGTTTGGAACTCTTAATGGATTCAGCTCACTTTGAGATTCCTACTCATAACATCGAAGATGTTATTGCGGTAGAAACGAATTTCCACGGATTGCCGTCTACAATTGACGCTACCAATGAGCTTGCTCTCAAGTATGTAGGTGCAACCTAAATCATACTAATCAGAAAAAGGGGCTTCGGCCCCTTTTTTTATTCACCTCTAAAAAATAATTCTTGACTTTTACTCTCATATCAACTATACTATGACGATATTGAAATTTGTACAAAGGATTTATCAATGACCGAAGAGAAAAAACCAGTTTCACTAGCCAGTCTAATGACTGCTTCAAAAACAGTATCTATAGACTTTCCTGGATATACAGGAATGTCAGTAGATTTGTGTTACTTAGCAAGAGAAGAGCTAGTAAAGTTACGGAAAAAGTGTATTTCTACAAAATGGAATAAGAAAACTCATCAACCTGAAGAAGATCTTGATGATGAAAAATTCTTAGTAGAATATACAAAAGCAGTTATTAAAGGGTGGAAAGGACTCAAGTATCGCTACCTAGAAGAGCTTCTTTTGGTAGATATAGCAGATCTAGACCCAGACGACGAGCTTCCGTACACCCAAGAAAATTCAGAACTATTAATGCGAAATGCAAATGCTTTTGATACTTGGGTAACTGAAACAGTAGGTGACCTTGAAAATTTTACTGGAAACAAGTAGATGAGGTAAAACGTCTGCTTGAGAGACATATAAAAGAGCAGAACTCTAATTTTGATCTCGACAAGTACCTATTAGTCTGTGAACAGCTAGGCGAAGAGCCTGACCCTGCCAAAATGCCACTAGAGGCTTCTGCGTTTCCGTATGAAGTTCAGGTGGCATTTTTTGTGCTCGGATTATTACCAGATCGTTATGAAGGAATGTCCGGAACGTATATGGGAAAAGACTGGAGCTCTGCAACTTTTATATTTGAAGCGTATAATATAGAAGATATACAATCAGTAGTATTCTTTGCAAAAACATATGAAACTATGTTAGTAAACGAAAGAGCAGAAGAACAGAAACGAAAGCAAAAACAAGCAGAAAGAAGAGCTAAAGGCGGAGGTAGTAATACCTTCCATGTATCAGGTTAAATGGCTAAAAAACGTACAGTATTTGTCGATGTCGTCGTTGACGACAAAGGTACAACCAAAAAACTTGCTATTGATAGTAAGCGTCTTTCTGACGGTTTAGAAAAAGGTCAGAAGAATACAAAGTCTTTTGATAGAAATCTTCGAGGAGTTATTCAAACTTCTCAAGCAGGGGGCAGAAACTTTGCCGCTCTTGCTCAAGGTATTACTAATGGTATCGTTCCTGCATACGCCGCATTTGCTGCTCAAGTATTTGCAATCGGTGCTGCATTTAGATTCCTACAATCTGCAGGAGATTTATCCACTCTTCAAAAAGGACAGCAAGCATACGCTTCCGCTACCGGTATAGGTTTAAGAACTTTAACGGGCAGAATTCAAGAAGCTACAAATAATCAAATAGCTTTTACAGAAGCTGCTCAAGCAGCTGCTATTGGTACAGCAGCAGGTTTAAGTGCTAATCAATTAGAAAGATTAGGTGGTGCAGCAAAAGATGTCTCTCTTTTACTCGGTAGAGATGTAACAGACTCATTTAATCGTCTTGTGAGAGGTGTAACAAAAGCAGAACCTGAATTATTAGACGAACTTGGTATTGTACTTCGTTTAAAAGATGCTACAGAAGAATATGCTCGTGCTCTTGGTAAAAATGCAAATGATTTAACCACATTTGAAAGAAGTCAAGCAGTTGCGAATAATGTTTTAGGGCAGGCAGAAGAAAAATATGGAAGAATAATTGATATTGTTAATCCTTCTGTAAATGATTTTAATAAATTTGGAAAAGCATTCGATGATATTGTAAATAGTGTAAGAAAAGGGTTAAATGCTTTATTAGGACCAATTGCAGGATTTTTAGCAGAAAATCCTTTTGCAACTCTTTTAGTTTCTGCACCTTTACTGAATGGAATTATAAAAAGTATGATTCCTTCTTTTAATGGATTAGGTGCTGCTGCTTCGGATATGTTTGGAGGACTTGCTGCAAGTTTAAAACAGACAGAAAAAGCGGCAAATATAGAACTTACAAGTCTTAAATTTTTATCGGGGGACGCTGAAGCGGCAACAGCATTTGTCAAAATGACAAATCAAGAGCTTGTAGAGCTGGCCGATGTAAGTGAAACCGGTTTTAGGGGATTAAAAACTTTACAGCAAGGAGGAAATCTTGCAGGTAAAACAATTCAAACAAATTTAAAGCAAGCAAGACTTGGCTTGGGGGCTTTTGCAGACCTTCCAGAGACTGTACGAGACGAATATGTAAGAATGTTTGAAGACTTAGGAACTGCTTCCAAGCTGTCCGGAAATAAATTAAGTTCAGAGATGAATATTGCTACATCAAAAGCAAGATTAGCTTTTGTAAAGTTTAAACAGTCAGCAGTAGTCCAACTAAATAAAATAGCAATCGCAGCACAAAAAACCGCTGTAAAAATAGCTTCAGTATTTACTCGACTTATAAGTGTTATTGGAATAGTTAGTCTTTTAGGTGATGGAGCAAAAGCATTATTAGAAAAACTTGGCGTGAATTTTGACGCTTTAAGTAAAAGTCAACAAAAATACTTAGGTATACTTGAAAGTTTAAATGACGAAAATGCAGATTTTTTAGAATTTCAAAAAGAATTAAATAAAGCATTTCAAGATAATAATCAAGTTTCTCAACGAGTTACAGGAAATATAGCGGAATTATCTAGAAGTATAGATTTTAACGAAGAGACTAGACAAATAAAAGCCCTTTTCGAAACTTTAGGTGATGATAAAGGACTGAAAAGTATACAAAAAGGCTTTTCAAAGGCAGCAGGAGACTTAGGAAATTTATTAGAACAACAATTAACTCGATTAAAAACTATACGAGATACACTAGTTGGAGTTGAGGCAGGAGGAGCTTTTAACAAGCAAAAGAATGCAGCAGCGGCATATAGAGACGAGTTAGATGCAATAATTAAGCTTTTAGAAGGAGCAGATTCAGGTAATGCTCTTGAAATTCCAAAAAGGCTTCTAACAGATGACGGTCAAATTGATCTATCATTTTTAGCTCGGGCAGCTTCTGCATATCAAGATTTAGGATTAACAGCTAAAGCTCTTGCAAAAGATCTTCCAGAAGTAGAGGCTAACGCAAAGGAAGCTTTTAGAGCTTTGGCTCCCGATAGCACGTATGCTCCTTTAATTGCCGAGCTAGAAGCTATAGAAGCTAAGTATATAAAAATAGCAAAAGATAATGCAAAAGCGGGTAGAGATATTATTGCTGTTGACGAGCAACGTAAGGCACTAGCTCTTGCTGCCTTAACATTATTTAAAGAAGAGCAACAAAGACTAATTGATGCGAAAAACAACACCTTAAAAAGAGGTATTTTTGAAAAGAAAAATTTTACTATTGCATCAAGATTTCAAAAGCAACGAATAAAAAGTGCTATGGAAGAGCTCGCCTTAACCGACGAGAAAAAAACTATAGAGGGAAGTATAGCAAGTATTGTAGAAGGTGCTGCACTATTTCAGAAGGGTGTACTAACTCCAACCCAAGAACAAACTATAAGAAACTTAGAACTTGAAAGAGAACTTCGAGATCAGCAGATAAAGCAACTACAAGAGCAAAGAAAAGAAATGGTTCGTTTAAATCAAGCTGCATTAGATGGAGCGGAACAAGCTCTTCAAAAGAATATATTTGATGTACTAACAGGAAAAGAGAATGATCTTAAGGCTTTTCTAGTAAAGATAGCGGAGGGTACTTATAATACTATTGCAAATGAATTATCGAAAATACTTACAGAGAGTATTTTTGATATCTTTAGTAATAAAAGTGAGCAAACTCAAGAACAAAAAATAAGAGACTTATACACAGGCCAAAATGGTGTTTTTGTAGGAGGAGCAGAGATAATCGCCACCGCAATTTCAACTGAAGTTGATAAATCTATAGCAAGAGCAAAGACTCTCTTTGACCAGTATGAATCACTAGATACACTTCCTTCTTCTGCAGGAAATCCTGTTATAACAAGAAAAGCAAATCCTCTGGGCTCAGGAAAAGCCATACCTCTACCCAAACAACCTAAAGACGACGACGAAGAAGCGCCTTCAGGCCAAATGGGTAGAACTGCAGCTGTACAAGCAAATACAACAGCTGTACAAGCAAATACTGCAGCTATACAAGCTTTAACAACTACTTTAGGAGGAAGACCTTCTACAGGTGCAATTGGTGGAAGAAGTGCTGCTGCCTCTGGGGGACGAAATGCTCGTAATACCCAAATAAATGCAGATGCAGCTGATACTCAAGAAAGTGCTGCTATAATGCAAGATGCAAGTGTAAAAACTTTTGCAAATACTGTAAATACTTTGGCAACCACAGTAGCTGCAGGACAACAGGTTAGCGGTAGAGGGTTAGTAGCTTCGGCTGGAATGACATTTATTTCTGCATTTGGATCAGCAGTAGCAGGAAATCTTACAGCAAGATATGGCGGAGTAATGAAGGCCTATTCCGATGGAGGAATTGCAAGAGGAAGAAATGCAGGATATCCAGCAATTTTACATGGAACAGAAGCAGTTGTTCCTTTACCAAACGGAAACTCTATTCCTGTAGAAATGACAGGGTCTGGAGGCGGAGTAAATAATGTTTCCGTAAGTGTAAATATGGGCGACGGTTCTACAAATGTAGAAGGCGGAGAACAGGGCGGTGTTAATTTAGGTAAAGTAATTGCTGGTGCTGTTCAAGAAGAATTGCAAAGACAAAAACGACCGGGCGGAATACTTAGCCCGCTAGGAGTAGCATAATGGCACTTGGATTTCAAGATTTAGGTTCCACACAAAGAGTACCTGATAAAAACTTTACTAAAAAAGTAAAACCAACTGTTCTTAGAATTCAGTTCGGAGACGGCTATGAGCAGCGAGTAACTGAAGGCATAAATAGCTTAAAAGAAACTTATACTATAGGCTTTAACAATCGTCCGAAAGCAGAGATTGATGATATCGTGGCTTTCTTTGATAATAAAAAAGGAACAACTGCTTTTAACTATACTATTCCTGATAGCAATGCGGGAGGAGGAGAACGTACAATAAAAGTAGTTTGTGAAGATTATAGTCAGAAGTATTCTTATGATAACTTTTATTCTTGTTCAGCAACATTTAGACGAGTATATGAACCATGACAGATATTGCAAAAACTTTACAGAAACAAGATCCAGGCTCTGCTCTTGTTGTACTCTATGAACTTGAGTATGGCACAAGTAGTAAGGCCTACTTTTTTGCAGGTCTTGATGACGATAGTACAGCGGTACAGTTTCGAGAAACTGGAGGCACTGTTCGCACGTACACTGCAATTCCAATAACAGCAGACGGTTTTGAAATAAATAGCGACGGAGCACATTCTCGACCTGAAATTTCTATAGGAAATATTGGGAATGTATTAAGCACTGCTATAGGAAATACGCCTTTAGAAGATCTTGTGGGAAAAAGGCTTACTCGACGAACAACTTTACAAAAATATCTTGTAGGAGAATCAGGAGATGCAACGCCTCCAGTAGAGTACCCAAAAGTAACTTATATTATAGATAGACTAAAGTCACGAAATATTCTAAGTGTTACTTATGAACTAGCTGCACCTTTTGATGTTGCAGGAGTTCAATTACCTAAAAGACAGGTAATTGGAGGGGCTTGCCCTTTTCGGTATAAAAGAGCCGCAACTAGTGTGGCAAAAGAGGACAGAGTAGGGGGGTGTAATTGGGATTCTAAATTTGGAAATCATCCAACAGGTTCTGCTCTTTTTATGAATCGATTTGACGAGTACATCGTGCCTTATACTGGTCTATCTACTTCTAGTTTTTCTAGTACAGGAGTCGCAGGGAATTATTACACAACTTCTGCAGCTATTAAAAAAATTAATGCTGATGGAACCATAACAAACGTTAATAGAGTCAATTATTGGTTATGTTTAGGCAATCCCTCGTCTGCAAGTCAAGTTGCTGTAATCTCTCCTAGAGATAATCACTCCTCGTGGAGAAGAATTCGTACTTTTGTTCCTTATAATGCAGCTCATGATTATCAGGGGTATACAGACAGTCGCTATAATGATTATATATTATATAATAATGTTTTATGGCAAATAAAAAAGAAAACACAAGTAGGTACAGGAAATGGAGGAACTCATGCAGCAATACAAGAAGGCGATAGTTGGACTCTTGGAGATGTCTGTGGTAAAAAAGTATCTTCTTGTAGACTGCGTTTCCAAGCGCTAGAAGCAGGAACTACTACAAGACCCTCTATTATTACCGCGCAACATATAGCTTTACCTTTTGGAGGCTTTCCAAGTGTTCAGCAGCGAAGATAAAGAAATTATAAAATATTTATTTGATAAGTACCCAGAAGAAGGTTGTGGATTACTAGTAAATAAAAGAGGAAAAAGCACTTGGATTCCTTGTGAAAATATTGCGGAAGATAGAAAAGAAAACTTTGTTATATCTTCTACAGATTATATAAAAGCAAGTTTATCTGGGGACTTAATAGCAGTTGTTCACAGCCATCCCGATGGTTCAGCAGAATTAAGTGAGCACGATAAAAAGACAAGTAATTTTTTAGGAGTTCCTTACATAGTTTACTCTCTACCCGAAGTAGAAAAAACAGTGTATACTCCAGAATATAATAGAAACCCTTTTGTGGGTAGAGAGTACTCTTTTGGAGAAAATGATTGTTATTCTCTTGTTAGAGATTATTACAGAGAAAAGTTAGGTATTAATCTTGCCACTACAATTTTTGAAGATGATTGGTGGGAGAAAGGATTTAACTATTTTGATGATCTTTTTGAGCCTTTTGGATTTGAAAAAGTAGATACATTACAAGAAAATGATGTCATAGTTTTTCGTATGATGGCACAGGTTCCAAATCATTGTGGAGTTTATTTAGGGGAAGATTTATTTTTACACCATGCAGTAAATAGACTATCGTGTAGAGAGTCGATAAATTCTGTGTGGAGAAAGTATATAGTAGGGTATTATAGATGCAAACAGTTTATTTAAATGGAGATATAGCAAAGTTTGGAGCAGTGTGGCAAACAGACTGTAGAGACATTCGGGACATTTTTAAGCTAATTGAATGTCAGACTCCTGGTTTTCGTAAATATTTAATTGATGCGTCCGAAGCAGATGTATCTTATGAAATAAAAAGAGGCGAAGACTTTGTAGATACTGTAGAAGACTTACTACTTAGTCTAAATAATGAGGATGTAATTATTACTGAAGTTCCTTCTGGTTCAAAATCTGGAGGAGGAAAGTTAGTAGCTGCTATTGCACTTACAGTTCTTATAATGAACCCGGCTTTATTAGGCCTTAGTCCGGAGATGGTAGCAGCGATAGGTGACTTTACAGGAAAAGCTATAGCGGGAACAGGTGGAAAGCTAACAGTAGGAGCGCTAGGTATTGGTATCGCCACAAATCTAGCACTACAAGGAACTGCACAATTACTTGCTCCGGGTCCGGAAGTTGATGCCTCCGAAGCAAATAAAGGATATTTATTTGGAGGAGCAACAAATACTGCAGTTCAAGGCATGCCCGTACCTCTTGCTTACGGAGAGCTTGTAATTGGAGGAACTCCAATTAGTGTAAACTATGATAATCGTCCCATTGCAATTGGCACTTACACAAATAGTGATGATGATGATGGAAAAACTTTAATTGATTATACAGGAGGAACCTTTGTTCCTGGCTCAAACGATGCTACTGATAGCACCTCAGGGGGAGGGGATGATGATTATGATGATAATGACGGACCGCCCGTAATCGTAGTTGTTGATGATCACCTTTATGAAATGACTTCTCCGGATACAATTTTAGAAGGAGCAACAGGCACTATTTCAATAAGCACAACAAATGTAAGTGATGCTACACACTATTGGAAAGTTGAACCTTCTAATCAATTTGGCACCTCTCAAGGAACGGTTGCTATTACAAATAATAGCGGAAGTTTTACTATATCTCCTTCAGCCGATGGGACTGCAGAGGAAGCCCAGCTATGTGTGGTGGTACTTTATACAGATTCTGCACGAGAAGTTTTCGTGTCAGCAACTACTTTCACAATTCCTGCTCAAGTTGCCCAAGATTCAGATGATGAGTTAGATACTGTAACTCCTGGATCGGGAGGAGGGGACGAAGATGGAGAAGAAGATCCACCAATGCCGCCAAGTGATAAGAATAACTTTACCGACATGGCAGGACAAACAACAGCAGAACAGTAGGGAGCGATAAAAATGATCAATGGAGGTTCAAACATATACGACGGTACTATGAATATAGACGTACAAGTAGGCACGGCTACTGTTGGGGAAAGTGCGGCCGCAAAAAGAAATGAAAGACAGTATGGTGTTATATATGATTTGCTAGCTGCGGGTCCTATAGAAGGTGTGGTTGGAGGTTTGTCAGGAATTTATTTAAATGATACGCCTTTAATAGATCGTGCCACTTATAAAACAGTGCGTATGAAACAGCATGCAAATACTAGTATAAATGGAAGTACCGATGTAATAACTTCACCAAATTTGTTTAAAGATGTAGTTTTAACATCGGGGGCTCGTTATGTGCAGATGATACCTACCGGAGCAAATCCTGGAAAAACTGCTGGGGGCGTGGAGACAACCCTACAAAATGCAATGACAAAAGGATCTGTTAGTGTTACTACTGCCGCTTCCGTATTTACTTACATTCAGAGACTGAATTTTGACCAAAGCGGTCCTCAAACTCTTGAGGATCATATTGGAGTAAAGGTACGTATAGCAGGGGCGGGCGTAGACGGTAAGCAGCATGTCGCAGTAATTACTCAAATTCCTAATGGTTCTGGCCCAAATGCGGTAATTTTCCCTCCTATTGAGACTGCAGTGGCTGCCGGGGCTGCCGTATATATAGATAACTTTTTTGCCGTTAGTAGTGTTATAAATGATAATTCAGCTGTTTTAGCTGGCTATAATGGTAATAGTACTAGCAACCAGAATATTATACTCTCTCAAGCTTCTCAATTTTACAATGATAGTAGTTCTTCTTTAAACTATGATAATGCTTTCGCTCACGTTAAAACTGGAACAAGAAATCAATTACCTATAATTGCTGCTCCAGGATATGGAGAAGCTCCTTCAGCTTCCTACATGATTAGTCCTCGTAAAAATTTAACGTGGTTTCAAGGAACAGGGGGAAAAACGCTTTCTCCAGGCAATGCTACTTCAAGTGCTAGTTTTATTTCTGCCGCCGATTTTAATTTAGGACAAAATGTAAAAAATGAAATAGATAGAATAAACATAACAATAGATTTTCCTTCAGGATTAAGGTATATAAGCCCAAAAGGAAATGATGGTCCTGCTGCCGTAGAATTTCAAATAATCTTTGAATATAAATTAGATGCATCTGAGAGCACTTTTACTCAGGAACTAGTCCATGGGCGTAACTATGGAGGAGCAGATTTTATAGACGGAGTTCATCAAGCCGCAAATAATACTAGCAAGACAAATGACTATAGTTGGATAGCGACCGGACAAGACTTTGATCATCAAGATAAAATTGATAATTATTTTGATAATCATGGAAGTTTCTCTCGATATCATAATGCTACTGTAGTTCGTAAAGCTCAGACTGCTTCTTTTACCAAAGATTTTAGTATCATTCTCTCTAAGTATCAGCCTCTTTATGATTGGAAAATACAAATACGTAGGCTTACCCCCGATAATCCAGCACACTGGAATCCTGTAGAAATTGATGGGATGAATGCTCAGCTTTTTGCGAGCTGTAATATACAGACTGTAGAAGCTCAGATTGTAGATAAGTTTACCTACCCAACTTCAGCATATGGGGTTGTTTCATATGCTGCAGAAGATTTTCCAACCCCTCCTAAAAGATCTTATAAGATACGAGGTCGACAAATAAAAGTTCCTTCTAATTACGTTACACGAGAAGAAGCCAACTCGACACAAGCGCAGTATAATAGAAACGTTTCAACAGGTGCTCTAGTTGTAGACGGGTCCGGTAATCCGGTCTATCAACCTTGGAACGGTAGTTTTAGAGGAGATTATAGTCTTTCTGCTACTCATATAAATCATCGTAGAGTTTACACAAATAACCCTGCCTGGATTTTTTATGATGTTCTTACAGATAAAGAAATAGGTCTTGGAGAGTACATACAAGAAACTGATATAGATAAGTATGCTTTGTATCAAATTGCAAGATACTGTGATGAGTTGGTTCCAAACGGTAGAGGAGGATTAGAGCCTAGATTTTCTTGTAATGTGTATATCAAGTCCCAAGCAGATGCGTATAAAGTACTTAAAGATTTAGCTAGTAGTTTTCGAGCTATGATGTACTGGATTGATGGAGAAATAGTATCCGTTCAAGATAGTCCTAAAGAGCCTGTATATACTTTTACTACAGGCAATATAGAAGATGGAATATTTGAATATACGTATACAGGTCAACGAGGTCGTGCAAATCAAATTAATGTAACTTGGAATAATCCTTTAGAGTTATATAAAAGAACAGTTCTTACTGTTGAAGATACTGCAAACATTGAAAGTGTAGGAAAAGTTATTTCTTCGGATATTGTTGCATTTGGCTGCACATCAGAGGGACAGGCTCGTAGACTAGGCGACTGGCACCTTGCAACAACAAAAAATGAAGCTGAAATAGTTTCTTTTACATCCGGACTAAATGCAGCTTTTTTGCGTCCGGGAGACATAATAAATGTTCAAGATAAGAGACGTTATGGCTTTGAAGCCAGTGGGCGTACAGGATCAGGATCAGGCACAATAAACAGTGGGAGTACTCATTACATTGAACTAGATAGAACCGCTACAGCTCCTGGTGGAGGTAATCTAAATGGTTGTAATTTATACTTAATATTTACCGAGCCTGGTATATATTTAGCACAAGATAGTGCAACGATTAATAGCGTATCATATGTAAGAGGGCAGCTTTTACTAGAAAATGCCTCTGGAGGAGCTATTGCTACCCAAGAGCAGGCAGCAAATCTTATAGATGATTCAAACAATCCTGTTATTACTCACTATTCCGAAAATTCAAGAGTCGAAGTAAAAGCAATTACTACGAATGCTAGTTCAGCAAGTACTATTGCGGTAAATGGTTTATTTTCTTCTACACCTCAGCAGGATACTATATGGGCAATAAGTAGAAAAGATGATGTAAATACTGATGACTTACAAGAATACAGAATTTTATCAATAGCAGAAGAAGAGGACGGTAAGTATTCTATAACTGCTTCTTTATATGCAAAAGATAAGTATGACGAAATTGATACTGATTTTTCAGTCGCTACTAATAGATATATACCTCGTCCAAAAGTCGCGGATCTTGTACCTGCTCCTACAGGACTATCTATTGAGCAGCTACCTTCTTCTTCAATTTCCAAAGATGGTACTGGAACTACGGTTTCAGTAATCACTTCGTGGAGTTCCCCTACAGAAACTTTTAAAGATTCTATTGGAACTACAACGCGTATCGGATATAGATTTTTATCTCATTATCAAATTCAACATACGTTCCCCTCGGCAGGTAATAGTGCACAGGAAAATAATTGGGGAAATATTAGAGATATACCCGGCAATACTAGTACAATGACTTTTCCAAATGTAGATGCTGGAACTTATACTATACGTATAAGGGCTGTAAATACTGAAGGAGCTCATTCTCCTTGGAATGAGATAACGCGCGAAGTCTTCTCCTTACCTCCAGGGACAAGTAGAATTGCACGAGTTCCTCGTGGTGGGTTTTTAACATTTAGTCCTGAGTTAAATCAAACTACAGGTCTTCTTCAAATTGATGCAACTGCGTATCGTTATATTCATCCAAGTGGTGAACAGTATATTTTTAATCCCGCAACCACTGCTCAACTACAGCAAGCTTTTAATAGCTTACCTGCAGGACAAAAAGCTTTTTGGGTTTTTGATGCTAGTAATACTTCGGATCCCTGGCTTGTTATGCAATTGCATACAGATACTGTTACTTCAGATATTACTGGTAATGTTTCAAACTTTAACTACTTAAAAGGGGTATCGGCTTCAAACAATGGGCTTACTGCAGCAAGCGGGACAGTCACAGTAACTGCTGGAAGTACGGAAGTTACCGGAAGTAGTACTGCATTTACTACAGACTACTATGTTGGTGGTTTTATAAAAATAAGTACAAATAGTGCTGCCGGAACACAGGTTGCAACTTCTGAATATAGAGAAGTAGTTGAAATAGAGAGTAATACAAAACTATTCGTAAGAAATCCTTTTACTAGAAGCTTCTCTGCTAAGCACGCAATGAAGCAAACTACTGGAATAAGATTCCAGAAAGATGCTATTCTTGCAGAAATTACTCGAGCTTCGTCAGGCACTTCTCCTTATAGCGCAGAGTTTTATGTTCAGGGTAAGGGTAAGAGCGGTTCAGATACTACAAAAACTGTTCATATATTTAGAACTGGAACTTTACCTATTCCTACACCGGATCCTACTTCAACGGAATTAGGAAGAGATCCTGTAGATAATGATTATGCTACACTACATTATGAGGATAAAGACGTAGTTTTAGTATATGATGGAACAGGATGGGGTGAAGAAGAAGATATTCTTGATGGTAGATTAATACGAGAAAATACACTTCCATCAGACGTTATCGAAAGCACAGCAAGTATTGATAAAATAGATAGACTAAAAAATCCCTATGATTTACAGTCTACTGCAAATCCTGGAAATAAGGGAGAGATAGTACTAAGAAATGTAGGGGACAGCCAAAATGCAACCACATGGGGAGCGGTAGGGGTTGTAAAAATAGCCACAGTTGATAGCGAGGGCGCTCCTAAGAAAAGAAAACTTGATAGTATAACAAAACGTTCCTACGTACATCTAGTTGAGGACGTTTCTGACGCTGCCCAAGATAGTGGGACTGTTCCTTCAAAAATATTATTTCAAGCAAATGGTAATTCAACGCTAGTAAGCACTACTACGTCTAGCACTATTACATCGCAGGGATATAAAAGTAGCCGAGTATACTTGCAAAATGCTAATAGTGCTATTAAGCTAGGGGATCTTTTCTCCGCCACAGGAATATCAGGACTATTTGCTACCCCTAAGGTTACGGGTATTCAGATATCTAGTAGTCCTTATTATGTTACCTTAAGCACAAGGGTTCCTTCGTGGTCTGGTTCACGAATTGGCACCTTTACAAGACAACATCATGTTATAGGTGTAGATAACACCGTTCTATCTGTGGGCACCCCTAATACCAGTGCTAACTATATTGTCAAGATACAAACAGGTACTCCAAGCGAAGCAGTGACAGGGGAAGCAATAGTTGCAGGAACCGTGACTGACACCGCAATAGCAAATGGTACTATTACTGGTACAAGTATTGCATCTAATACTGTAGCAACAGGAAATATAGCAAGCGGGGCAGTAACCGCAAACGAGATAGGATCTAATGCAGTTACAACTGCGAAACTAGATTCTGGAGCAGTAACTGGAGCAAAAATTGCTTCTGCTACTATTAATAATTCAAATATTACGAATGGTACTATTACTGGTACAAAGATTGCTTCTGCTACTATTAATAATTCAAATATTACGAATGGCACTATTACTGGTACAAAGATTGCTTCCGCTACTATTACTGATACGAATATTACAAATGGCACTATTACTGGTTCAAAAATAGACTCTGCCACTATTACCGGCAGTAATATGGTTAATAGTACTATTACAGGTACTCAAATTGCAGGCTCTACTATTACTGGAAGTAAGATTGCAGGAACTACTATTACCGGCAGTAATATGGTTAATAGTACTATCACAGCTACTCAAATTGCAGACTCTACTATTACCGGAGGTAAGATTGCTTCAGCAACTATTCAAGCCGCAAATATAGTAGACGGTACTATTACCGGAACACAAATAGACTCTGCTACTATTACTGGATCTAATATTTCTGGCTCAACTATTAGTAATAATTTATTAATAAACAATACAATCCAAGGCGGAAAAATTGCACTTGCTACTATTCAGGGCGGAAATATTGCAGCAAATACAATTACATCAACTAATATAACTGTAACCAATCTTTCGAGCTTATCAGCAAATATAGGTGCAATTAGTTCTGGAAGTTTGCAAGGCGGCACTGTTCCAGACGCAAATACTGCTCCAAGTGGAACGGAGACGGGAAGCTTCTTTGATCTGACACTTGGAAGATTTGTAGTTGGAAATGCAACAAATTATGTTCTTTGGAATGGCACTGCTCTTGTAATTGGAGGAGATGTAATTGCAACAGGAAATATTAAAGATGATGCAATTAGTGCCGCAAAAATTGCAGATGATGCTGTAACTGAGGATACAATTGCAGCGGATGCAGTTGTAAGAGCAAAAATTGCAGATAATGCAATTAATGCAAATAAGATTGCTTCGAATGCAATTACTGCAACTGAAATAGCTGCAAATACCATTACTGCGAATCAACTTACTACTGGAGAGTTTGTAACAGCTACCGCAAATATTGGTGATGGTATAATTACGAATGCAAAGATAGGCAGCTTAAACGCCAATAAAATTGAAGCAGATACCACTTTTTCAAATGATCTAACTGTAGGAAGTACTTTTACTATGAATAGTTCCGGAAAAATGTATAGTTCCGGTAAAACTGATTTTGGAAATGCTACTGCAGGGTTCTTTCTAGGCTACTCAGGAGGTCAGTATAAGTTTCATTTAGGAGATAACTCAAATTATGTAAAATGGGATGGATCTGCTCTTACTATAAACGGTACTTTAAATATTACAGCAAGTGAAGTAAGCGGTCTAGGAGACGCTGCAACTCAAAATGTTGCTAATATTAATATAGGAGATCTAGATAATGCAAGTAGCTTTAAAGGAGCTCTAGGTAACTTAAATAATCCAAGTTCTGCAATTACTCCCACTGATGATACATTAGCAGCTACAAAAATTACTGGAGCTCAAGTAAACTCAAATGTAACTTCTATTTCTGGAGGAGTAATTCAAACAGGCACTCTAAATGCAGATAGAATAACTGCCGGAACTTTTACTGCTTCAGATATTTCAGGAGATATTTCTACTATATTAGCCGCATCGGCAGAAGGCTATGGGTCTGTATATAATGGCCAGCAAAGTGCTAGCGGCACCGGTACTCATGGAATTATGACAAATGCAGTATATGCAGCAGCAAAAGAAGCTCCTCAGCATACTCGAACTGTAGGCTTTTTTACTTATACTGTTGCAGCCAAGGATTATCCGACTTTTTATCTTCCTGCGAACTCAGAAGGGCATACGATAGTTTCTAACCTTCAAGTATTTACTTCAAACAATACTGTCCAAGTATGTCTATATATAGAAAAGCCTAGCTGGATGGGTTATGCAACTTCAAGTTATAGTGGTACTTTTATTAATGCTAATTCAAACAACCCCAAGGTTAGTACTTCTACTTGTACCGCTCAAAGCAATTCTGTAGCAGATAGTAGCTATGGAGCTGATTTGAGAGTTACTGTAAATGGAGATGTGAGAGGAACATTAATTCCTGGCTGTTTTTTACAAAAAGGCGCATATGGATACGACTGTAGAGTAGTATATTGGGAATATGATGCCGCAAATGATAGAAGTACAATTTGGTATCAGTCTCTGCTTACAGGAGGTGGTAGTAGTGAATATGCTCAGGGATATCGAAATGTTGCTGTTTATAGCTCGGGAGATACTGTTAGGACTTACATGTATCAGTTTAGTTCCACACAATACTACAGACCTCTGATTGCTGGAGCAAGAGCTCCAACACAAACCGCCGTACTTAGTGGTTTGGATAACCATATTATAAATTTAATAGGATCAGCAGGAGGGCAAGTAACTTCTGCCCATACCCTTTCTATACTAGCCACTGGCAACGGGACTGGAGTTATACAGAAACTATCAGGTACAGTAAGCGGAGTAAGATAATGACAACAACATATGAAATAAGAGAATTATATACACGAGGAGAGAATAAAACTATAATATCTGCTAAAGTTAGATGTACTGTTACAGAAGATGGGCAAACTGCATTTACAGAAGATGAGGTTTGTTGCCAACCAGCAGATTTTCCTGGGGATTATTCTTTTGTTGCCTTTGAAAATCTTACAAAGGACTTAGTGGAGAGTTGGATTCTTAGAGATGATTGGAAAGTTTTTTGCGGTAAAGAGATGGAGGAGAATGCTTTGGCTCAAATAACTAATCCTACAATTGATACAAACAGTCTTCCTTGGTAATATATAAAATAAACTTAAAAAGACATGTAAAAAAATAATTCTTGACTCCTCACGTCCTGTTTGATATAATTTCATCATGGAGAAATTGAAATGAGTGCAGCAAACCACGACCTAGTGATTGACCAAGGATCGACTTTTGTGATTGACTTAACAATCAAAGAGTCCGGATCCTTGAAAAACTTGACTGGCTTTTCAGCCAGGGCTCAGATGCGCTCAACAAAGACAGCATCGGGAGTAGCAGCTTCGTTTACTTGCACCATTGCAAACCCTACGAATGGAGTAGTAAAAATGGAACTACCAGCACTTACATCGACTGCGATGGCAGCTGGTGTTTATTTTTATGACTTAGAAATACACACAGCAAATGATGCAATAGTAAAACGACTTATAGAAGGAAAAGTTACTATAAATCAAGAAGTTACGAGATAACGATGTCGACTCCTCCAGCTACTCAAGTTACGATTACAGAACAAGTAACTGATTTAACTGTTACAAATACTAATGCAATTTCTGTAGATTTAACAACAGAAGACGTTTCTGTAAGTATAAATAACTTTGCAATTCCAGTTAATTTTATGGATGCAGCAAACGTTGTTTTTGCTGGCCATAATACTGTTACAGCAAATAATGTAAGTGATGCTATAAAGCAACTTGCAGATCAACAATTTAGAGGAACAACTCCTCCTGCAGATGGAACAGCCAATCTGGAGGAAGGAGACCTTTTTTACGATACTGATGACAATCAAGTTAAAGTATACCGCGAAACTAGTTCAGGAGTTTTTGAGTTTGTACCTATAATAGTAGGTGACGCCTCAGGTGATTCAGATACGCTAGACGCAGGAGCCTTTTAAGGCTAACCCCGGAGTTTTAAATGGCTCAAACTATAAAAATCAAAAGAAGTACCAGTACGGCTACTCCTTCCTCTCTGGTAGCCGGTGAATTAGCTTACTCGGATCAAAGTGACAAACTATTTATTGGACAGCCTTCGGATAATGCAGTTACCGTCATTGGCGGTAAGATATTTATGGATATGCTGGATCATGCAGCGGGTACCCTGACTGCATCTAGCGCAATAGTAGTAGATTCGAGCAGTAAGATTGATAAGCTTCTTACTGGTAATATGCGTATTAATAATACTGCTAATCAGATTGATACTACAAGCGGTAATTTAATATTAAATCCAACCGCAAATTTAGTTATAGATTCTGGAACAATAGACGTTAGTACGTCTGCAACTCAGTTTTCTATTATGGACAACTCTGCAACAGCTCTTACAATTGCAGAGGGATCAAACACTTATATGACCTTTATCACC
>Ga0163179_10000599_pt1 | contig 25781 bp, 16 predicted proteins | sample AtlANTMetagenome_FD_109643 | JGI IMG/M metagenome (GOLD analysis project Ga0163179, IMG submission 109643) | Marine eukaryotic phytoplankton communities from the Atlantic Ocean - Atlantic ANT 2 Metagenome | ecosystem: Environmental > Aquatic > Marine > Oceanic | place: North Atlantic Ocean...
CCCAGATGAGCTGCAGATTCGACACGATTCCAACTTCCCGAAAGACCTTCTGGGAATCACGAATCTGCTGATTGGTCGTATGTCGATTGTAGAACTCTTGATTCACACGCTCATTGGCCTGGATGCCCATGCACACAGCCCTCAAACCTGCAGACTTTAGTTTCTGCAGTGGTTCCAAGGACACCATGCGCGGATCCACAAGCACTTCGAAAGGCAAGCCTACACGCTTGGGCCATTTTTCAGCGAACTCATCAATCCAAGCCTTTCGAATCGGAAAAACCTCATCGTCAAAGCGCACCACCTTGATGTCTTTGCACAAGGTCATGGCGTATTCCATTTCTTGGATCAGATTCTCGACACTCCGCACGCGGAAGTTCTTTCCCAATCCTTGATACAGCGGCTTGGTCAGCGTGTTGGAACAGAAGGTACACGTCCAATACGGACACCCCCGACTCGCCAACAGGGTGTACTCCGGGTTGGTGATGAACGGGTCGCCCTGGGAGACCTTCGAGCCCTCCACGTGAAACTTGTCTTTCTGAGTATGGAAATCTCGGAACGGAATGTCATCGAGTTCCACCAAGCGGGCCAGCTCATTCTTGTAGACGTCCTCGCCCTCCCGAACCCAGAAGCTCTTGCATACCCGGATGTCTTCGCCTTCATCCATGGCCACAAAGAAATCCACCACAGCATGGTCGACTTCCCCAATGGAGATGGCATCCGCAATAGGAATACACAATTCCGGCAAGAAGGTGGGATGCATACCTCCCCAAACAATGGGAATTCCAAGCTCCGCACGAATTCGCTCCGTCAGAAACTTCGCCATGCGATGAAATGCACTCGCTCGAACTGAGAAACCCACCACCTGAATTTCACGCTCTCTCAGGAGTTTGATCAGATTTTGAATTTCCTCTTCCGTAGGCCATGGGAAACGGTTGTTGACCCAATCCTTGAAATACACCTCCGTCACAGAAAACCCGGATTCGCGCAACACGCTAGACACGTGTCGCACACCATTGTTCTCCAATGCGTACAAGCTGACGACTGCAATTCGTAGTGACCGAGACACTGACCCCTCTTTCATCAATAGCAGAATAGCCCAGCAACCCGACTTGCTCCAAGTTCTAACCAAGGGCTGAATCTAAACAGCAAACCTCTTAGAATATCTTTCATGCTAGTCATCATCGGAGCCAACGGTCGAACAGGGGCCGCGATTGTTCGAGAAGCAATCGCGCGAGGCCTACCTCTACGCGCTGTGGTTCGAGACGACCGAGACGTGCAAAATCTGCCGGAAGAGTTGGACCTGCACAACCTAAGCTACGCCGATCCAACTGCGCCAAATGCACTTCCACCCGTCTTGGAAGGCGCCACCCAAATCATCAGCTGTATCGACCCACGAACCAGTGGCCCCGGGGCAATTATCTATCCGGGGCAAGCCGCTGAACACATTGTCCAAGCCGGCGCCAATGCTGGAGCAGAGGCGATCCTCCATGTATCGGTAATGGGCGCCTATCGCTGGGCCTATACCTCCTTGAACCGAAAAGCCTTCTACCTGGAAGGTGGGGTGCGAAACTGCGATGCCCCTTGGGCCATCCTCCGCGTCAGCTGCTACCACGATGAAGTCATCGAAGGACATGTGGTGCCACCCGACGGCGGACGCCCGAGCCCGTTTAAAAACAGTTCCCGCTACAGTCCTGTTTCCAGGGCAGACGCCGCAAAAATGATTCTGGACTACATGCAAGTGTTCCTTCCAGGCCGCGCCCCCTGCATCGGAGGCCCGGAAGTATTTACAGGTCCCGCGCTGGCCGAACTGCTCCGAGACTGGACACAAGGAAGCTCCAAAAAGAAAACAACCTATGCAGGCCTTCCCCCTGGCGATGTCTCTGTTGCACCCACCACAACCCGGCGCACCATTGGCTGGATCGCACCGACCACATTGCTGGACTATCTCCAGAAAGGCGGCTCCGAAGAGCAAGAGAAAAAGTCATTGGCCGTCTACGCCAAACGCACGCCAGAAGCCCACCCATCTGATTTGGGTCAGGACAATACCGCGCTGAGTTCTCTCCAAACCAACCTCAGGCGGGTTGTGCACGAACAACTCATCCTGGATTTGCCCTCCGTGGGAATAGACAATCCATCCGTACAGTTGGACTTCTCCAAAGCGCGAAGAAACAAGCCCAAAAAAAGCGCACACGACGGTGAGATGCACCGGTATTCCGGTGTGCGAATCGTAGACGCCAACGGCGAGCTTCTTCACAAGGGCAAGATCAATTTCCTCCGAGACCAACTCGCAGAAGTTTTCTACTGCTGGTGGGACCAAGGAGAAATACCCAAGCACGTCTGGGATGAACTCGACATGGGTGTGCGGCGACGACTCCGAAAAAATGCACGCTTCAACGGTGATCCGCGAGTGGAAGCCTCGCGCAGTGGTAAACCCGAAAAGGCATAATCGCCGCTAAATGTTGATTCCCCGTTCGATGGCCGCCATCCACGGATGGACGCTCAACGCCTCTTTGTCGGCCTCCACCAGATTCTGAGCAATCTCATGGTAGACCCCTTGGGCTTCCAACCAGATCTTTTTGGCTCGTTCCCGCTTGTTGCAACTCTCCGCGTAACGCGCGCTGCACAGCAAATACTCGAGCTTCAACACACGCACCGGCTCTTCTTGCATCCAGTGCAGCACGGGACCAAAGGACAGGTCTGGATCCTCTCGAGTACCCATTGCCCGCGCTCTCGCGGCACAGGCATCACCCAACGAGGGCAAATGGGTCTGCTGCTGCAGACTCTGAATCGCCTCTGCAAGATCATCGGCACCCTTCTCAATGTCCCCCAACTTTACTCGGGCCTCTCCCAGCAATGCCTGGAGCTGGGAAGTCATCACGTGCACGCCCGCCTCTCGACAACTCTGCATAAGCGGCTCAAGCAAGGACACTGCGCGTTCATGGTCTTGGGAAACCAACGCAATCCGTGCCTGAATCAAGCCCACCGCAGCTCGCATGTGCAAATGCTCTTGCAAATCCACATCACCGATGATGCCGCGGACGCGCTCCCGAGCACGACCCAACTGAAGAAGCTCCACCTCGGTCTCCGCAAGATTCAATACAAACAGCGCTTTTCGGGTCCAGTTGCCACCCTCGCGCACCGCTCCCAATTCAGGCTCCAACAAGGTCACAACTTCCGAGAAGCATCCACGTCGACGGAGGATGTCACAGAGATTGCCCTGGCAGTGCCACATGCTCGTTTGGTCCCCAAGTAGCGCGAAGCGCTCGATGGCCCCCCGCAGGTCTTGTTCCGCATCTTGGAAGCGACCACGGCACTGACGAACCACGCCTCGACCTGCCAAAGCCTTGGCCACAATACGCGGCCAATCCCCGCGCTGGGCCGCCATAAGGGCTTCCTCAAAACGCGCCGTTGCCTCTACAAAATCGCCCAAGTACCAGAATACAGATCCCAGCTCCATGGAAATCATTGCACTCAATTTCGGCGCATCTTCATTGAGGCGGCGCTTGGCTTTATCCAAAGTCGCTCGGGCGACCATCAGCTGTCCTCGAGAGATCTCACCTCGTGCGCGATGAAGCTCGACTTCGGCTTTCAGAAGATCATCCGGCGCGAGTGCAAAGGCCCTCTGCAAAGCCGGCTCCGCATCTTTTCCTCCGGCACGGGCCAACAAGCGTGCCCGCCCAAGCAGCAAATAAAAACGACAAAGGGATGCCCGATCCACCTGACGAACACGATGCACAACCTCAGAGAACATCTCCAGAACACCGCGGGCTTCTTCTGCACGAAACCAATCCAGGAGAGGATCTGCCCACACCACCAAATCTTCCAGTGCTTCATCGATACGACCTGCCGCCACCAAGAGACGAACTTTCTCCGGACCCGGGGGATCATGAAGAATCGCATTGGACAGTCGCCGCTCAAAAACCGCGCGTCGCAGCGGACGCATCCGCTCCATGATCATCTGTCTTGTCAGCTCGATACGAAAGTTCCAGACCGCACCATCGACCAACTCCCGGGTCTCCACAAGACGGCGAGAGGACAACTCATCAAAGAGTACCTCCAGTGCTTCCTCGGAGATCTCCATGGCAAAAGCCATCGAGTCTAAACGTGCCTCGCCCCCGGCCACGGCCAGCAACTCCAAGGCACGATTCAACTCCACACTCAACCCATCGATTCGTAGCCCAATGGCATCGCGAGCCGTCGTGGGAATGCTCAACTTTCCTTCCGAACGCTCTTCCCAGACCACACCTTCTTCTGTCACGACCGGCGCAAGCACCCCGCCCTGAACCATGGCCCGCACCACCTCCCCGACGTAGCCAGGAAGACCCGAGGTCACCTTGTAGATGCGCTTACAGATCTCTCTCGACAATGGACGGCCTCCGAGAATGGAGGTGGTCAATTCACGAACCTGAGCTGCAGTCAGCGGCCCCAGTTCGATGCGATGGGCGTCCGCAACACGCTTTCGAATCGCCGTACCCGGCGCATCCGACTCGTCGGGTGCAGTACACAAAAAGAGCACGGGCACATCCAAGGTCTTGAGCTTCTGGCGGACATAGGAAATCGCATCCAAAGCATTTGGACTCGCACGATGCAAATCCCCCAGCGCAATCACAACGGGCGCTACATCGGCTTTGCAGCGCTGCACCAATATCTCCACCATGTCGAGATACACGGCCTCTAATCGAGAGGTCGCCGTCATCCGCATTTCGCTCCAACTCTGACTTTGAATCGGAACCTCGTTGCCTTCCAAGCTGTGGCGAATATCCTCGATGACCTCCGCGAGAATCCCAATCCCCCGCTCGCCACCAAAGTTGCCGCCAAAGGTCCGCAAGCCCATCTGTCGAGCCAAGGCCACTGCCATGCGCATCATCCGTGCACGGCCTGACCCCTCTGCTCCCACAATGAGCACCATCGAACCCGGAGTAGGTTCAGTCAAAATGTCACGAAGTGAATCAAAGAATGCTTCACGTCCCACCAAGCGGCCCGGCCCCAGCATCAGTTCAGACGAGGACTTTTCATCTGCCTGGCCCCGCAAAAACTCGGCCACCACACTCGCAGAAAGTGGTCGGTCGGCTGGATCTTTCTCCAAGAGCCGCATCACCAACTCATCCAAGGCCGCAGGAATCTTGGAGACAAGCTTGCTCGGTGGTGGCGGTCGACGCTCCACATGCAGCTTGGCCAACTCATGCGGCGAATCCGCATCAAAAGGGCGCTTACCGGTCAACAAACGATAAAGCAGCACGCCCATCGAATACAAATCAGAACGCCCATCCACATGACCGCCAAGAATCTGCTCGGGAGAGGCATACGCAAAGGTGCCAACAAACTCGCCCTGGCGCGTGATGCTTTCCGCACCCGACAAATAGCGGGCAGTGCCGAAGTCCAAGAGCTTGGCTCGCCCATCCGGTAGCACCACAATATTCGATGATTTCAAGTCACGGTGCACAATCGCCCTGTCGTGCAAATACTGGAGGGCGTCTGCAAGATCGGCCACCACGCGAGTGACCTCCTGGGTACGCTTTTTATTGCCGGGGCGACCGATATTCTTCGCGAAGACCTGCACTGGATCCCCATCGAGTAACTCCATGCTGAGATAGGGATTTCCCTCGTGCATGCCATAGCGATACACCCGCACAATATTGGGGTGATCCAAGCGGGTAAGCGCCCGGTATTCTCGAGCAAAACGGGGACGTGCCAAGCCACGATGGGTCAACAACTTGACGGCCACCCTCCGGCCTTTGTGACCCTCTTGAGCCTCAAAAACAGCAGCCATACCACCTTGCGCAATCGAGCGCAGAACCCGATAGGGCCCAATGGTATCTGGCGATGGCACCTCGATGATGTCCACAACGTGTTCCTTAAGCTAGTTTCTTGCCGGCCACTCGCACAACACCCCAACAGGCTACCAGACCCGCCAGCAAGCAGAGCCAAATTGGCACACCCAACATGACCGGCAGGCTACCCATCAGAATAGAAATCAAGCCACACGCCAAGGCATAGGGCAGTTGGGTGCGCACATGCTCAATGTGATCACACCCTGTTCCTAAACTGGAGAGCACCGTGGTGTCGGAGATGGGCGAACAGTGGTCACCAAGACATGCACCCGAGAGCACCGCGCCGCTTGCTGCGTAGTGCAGAGCGGGATCCGTAGACATCGAAAAGGACATCAACAAGACGGTCGGCACAAGAATGCCCATGGTGCCGAAAGACGTACCCGTGGCGAATGCCGTGAATGCAGACACCACAAAAACGAGGGTCGGGAACAACCAAACCGGAATCTTACCGCTCAACGCCTGCTCAAGATAATCGCCTGCCTCCAATCCCCCTTCACCGATAGTCCCCGCCAAAGACCATGCAAGAATCAGCACCAATAAGGCACCCACCATCTTGCCCATGCCTTCAAGGCCGGCCGCAAGCGTCTGGGTCAGCCCACTGCTCTTGGTGGCAAGCGCGAGTAGGGCCGCCAATGAAACGGAGGCCACAGAGGCCAGAAACATGGCCTGGTACCCGTCTCCAACGCCAAATATATCCATCAATCCATAGCTGATAGTCTCATCGGGCTTCGCCAACGCCTGAGCATCTAAGGCCTGCACTCCACTCCAGTACAAATAACCAAAAGCCATCCCGATCAGTGTGAGCATCGGCAAGACGGCTAACCATGCCTTCCATACACCCCCTCCGGATGAATCCTCTGAGTCGTCGGCAACAGGGTCCAGGGCCTGAGCTCGCTTTTCAGCTTCAAGCATCGGGCCAAAATCGCGCCCAGTATTCGCGATCATAAACACAAAGAAAATCGTGAAGATGCAGTAGAAGCGATAGCCCACCCCGGCCACGAAAAAGCCATAGCCGTCCATCCCCTCTTCCAAGACCCCTTTGGACACCGCATCCTGGATTCCCTGATCCATCAAGGAAACCTCGTAGCCTGCCCAGGTCGAAATCAAGGCCAAAGAAGCAATGGGAGCCGCGGTGGAATCCACAATATAGGCCAGCTTTTCGCGGGAGAACTTCAGCTTGTCGGCCAAGGGCCGCATACCGCTGCCGACAATCATGCAGTTGGCATAATCATCAAAGAACACCGCCAAGCCAGCCGCCCAAGTCGCCAACATGCCCGAGCGACGCGTGCGGGCATAGCGGGTCAACCAGTTGACCAGGCCTCGCGTACCCCCACTCACCGCCATGATGCCCACAGTCGCGCCCACCAATAACGAGAAGAGCGTGACCTTCTGTTTGTCCGGATCCGTCACCGAGTCCCAGAACTTGTGCCCCATCTCCCCGACACCCCAAATCAGAGCAGAAAACCAGGTGTGTCCATCCAGCCATGCAATCGTGAAGCAACCCAGAAGAAGCGCAACGCCCAAGCTCACCAAGACATTGCGTGTCCAGAACGCCAACACAATCGCCACCAGGGCAGGCAAGATGCTAAAAAAGCCGGCTTCCACCTCTTTCTCCTTCCGAGAGAGACTCCATAACTGATGTGGCTTCGTCGAGTCTGTACTGGACCACGACAGTCACTTGTTCTACCATCCACAGTACTTCACTATTACGCCCTGAAAGGACAGCTCTCTTGATTCAGTTGGTCTGTGCCACGCCCGAAGAATTGGGACCCTTTCCAGGCTGGGAACTTGGTCTTGGTTCCGTGCCTGTGGCGGCGAATTTAACCAAGCTCCTGTACGCCGAGCGGCCCGATGCCGTGCTGATACTTGGCACTGCAGGCAGTCTTCCTGGCGGCCCGGCACTTGGAAGTGTGGTGTCCGCGCGACGCATCGGCTTCTCTCCCGGGGTTGCCGCGATGGGTCTTGGCTACATTCCCAAACCACCCGATCCAATTTTCTGCGACCCCACACTGCTCCCAGAACTGGATTTGCCCCAAGCCGATATTCTGACCGTCGGTGCTGTGACCACCGACAGCGTACTCGTCAATCGCCTCTCCGACGGCTGGCAGTGTGAACAAATGGAGGCCTATGGGGCGGCCTATGCCTGCCAACAAGCCAAAGTCCCCTTCGCTGCAGTCTATGGAATCGCCAATAAATGTGGCCCCGATGCACACGCCCAATGGTTGGCACATGTCAGTGAAGCACGAACAGCCCTGCATGAAGCAATCACCCAACTTGCTGCGCAATTCCGCACTTAGTGCCTACACAAAAGCCCGCATTCGGTTAGCAAAAAAGAATGCTCTGGCGCAACGTCCCGATTTTAGCTTTCGATACCGAAACCACCGGTCTGAACGCCCATGAAGGCGATCGGGTCATCGAATTTGCTGCTGTAGAGCTCCACATGGATGACGAGGGCCGGGTGACCTCGGTCGAGCGCCACGAAATGCTCATCAATCCAGGAATCCCCATTCCCAGGGAAGTCGTCAAACTCACCGGCATCACCGACGAGGCCGTGGCAAAAGCACCGCCTTTCGAGAAGCGGGCACAGAAGATTCAGTCGCTACTCACAGACAGCATTGTGATTGCCCACAACTTCCAGTTCGACCAGAACTTCATTGCGAGCGAATTTCGACGTATTGGTCGACACTGGCCCAATACACACGCCGAAATCGACACCCTTGAACTCTCCATTCGGTATTTCCCCCATGAGCGCGGCCACAAGCTCGGACAAATGTCTGAACGACTGGGGGTCACCCTCAAAGGGGCTCACCGCGCTTCCAACGATGCCGAGGCCTGTGGCCGCTGCTTTAGCGAGCTCGCGCGCAGACTCAACGCTCCCTCAGACTTTCAAGAACTGATTGAGTGGGCTGGTGCCCTCAGCCGGCCTCCAGAAAGCCCGTACATCAGAAGAGCCCCCGAGAGCACCTGGATATTTGGTGAAGGGGAACACAAAGGGGAGCCTATCGAGAATCACCCCAAGCATCTGCAGTGGATGCTGATGGCTCTCGAGCGAAAAAATTCCGAGTGGATGCCCCGCTATCCCGAAAACCTGCGACGATGGATTGAGCGCTATTTGCGCTGTCGTGCTGCGGGTCGAGCGCGACAAGGCGGGAAAAGCTTTGGACCCAGCGATTGGGGCATTGACAGCAACGCTGTGGAACCGACGGACAACGCAAATCCCGCAAAATAGGTCGAGCTAGGCTATCCTACGCAGCGTGAAGTTCCTTTTACTCATCGCTGCTTTTTGGAGTGGATGCGCGGCCCTACAGCCCAAACCTCCTGCGCATTACGACCAGTTGATCGCACAACAGGACCGGGAAATCTCTGCACTTCTCCAGCGTCAAGAAATCCTTCGACAGCACCTTGAGCAATGTGACGATCCTACCCAGAGCCCACCCGATATCTTCTACGAAATCAAGCAAGTGCTCGGCCCGATGGGTATCGAACTGAGCCGCCAAGGCCGAACAGTCACCGTTCACCTGCCCAATAGCGTTGTGTTCACCAGCTCCAGTCGACCACGCATCCGAAAAGACGCGGCGATGCTCTTGGATCTACTCTCCCACGCGCTGCGACAACATGCCGGTCATCAACTGGTCGTAGAAGCCCACACCGACAACCGAAAACCCAGCAGCTCTGCCTACCCTAGCAATTGGGAGAAGGGTTCCAACTACGCAGCTGTGTTCATTCGGGAGCTGGTCAAAAAATACAAGGTCGAAGAAGGGCGATTCACTGTGTCGTCCCGCAGCCACATGGACCCGATTAGCGAAAACAGTACCTCCGAGGGACGCGCGAAAAATCGTCGCATTCTTCTCCACATCATCCCCAGGGAGTAAGCCATGGTGCGACTTCTTTCCCTCCTTCCTCTTCTTCTCGCCGGTTGCGGCAAAGACTCCGGTAGCGACACCGGGCCCTTCGATCCCGAGTGCGGTGATTTAGACGGTACAGGTACCGACACTGGCAACCTCCCCGATGTACTGGGCTCCTGGACGGTCACCTTTGGCAAATGGTACTTCTCTGAATCCTGCGACCTCACCGACGACGAGCTCACCGACTGGGTCAATGGCGCCATGCAGGTCAAAGGTCGCGCCCCTGACAATCTCTACGCCCAATTCGGAGACAGTGACGAGCGCTTTTATGGACTAGAATCCAGCCATGGCGGCATTGTGTTTTCAGGAGAACACGAATCGAACCTGTACGGCACACTCCGCGCCAGCATGGGCGGACACGTCTACTACGATGTGTACCGCGATAAAAGCGTGATCGAAGGCTTTGGATTTGTGGGCGTTGATACCACGGGTGATGGGGAGATCGACTGCCCTGCCCGCGGTGATTTCATCGCATTCAAGAGTGACTGACACCGTTGGGTTTTGAGTCCGGCTGCTGCCAGCGCAGTGGCTTGGGCAAGAAGCGAACCTTACCTTCATTCTGGTAATGACCGGTCCCGCCATAGATGCTCTCAGTAGGACTCGCATCGTGAAAGACCACCTGGCCAATGGGCGTACCCACAGCCAAGGGAACAACCGAACGACCCGCCAGACGAACTTCCAAGGCCCAGCGAGAGCAGTAGCCCACATCACCGAGACCCGCACACAGCGCCACAGTAAGTCCTTGGCGTCCGAATGTGGACTTGGCTTTCATCTCAGGAACAATAGCCACTTCACCTGCTGCAGGAGGCCGACTCCCAATCGCTTCATAGGTCGTTGCCAAATAGAACTCGCCCGGCTCCAAGCGAAACACAGGGCAGTCATCCGGTACCACGCCCTCTGCCCACTGGGGATACGGTGGAAGACCATCCATGCCGCCCTCACGAATCTCACGTGCCGTAATTGGGTGTACTTCTTCCCACTGGGAATCATCAGGCCGATACAAATCGCGCTGTCCATAGCGCCCTTTCATCCGGTAGAGCTCTGGTCCAAGGCGAATGTCATAGGAGTTGGGATTCACGAGCGCCATCTCAAAGGGCTCAATCACAATATTGCCCTTGTTGTAGTGCTCTAAGATGGCTTCCTTACAAAGAATCACACCGACCTCCTTCTGGCGAAAACGAAAGCGTTCTCTATCCGCTAACCGGGCAGTTGCGCACAGGCTTCCACCCTTTCAAGAACATCCTTTGCAGGCACCACTTCCTTGAAGGAAACCACCCCTCCAATGCCTTTGGACAAGCCTTCTTTGGCACCTTCCATTTTGGAAGACACCGCGATGACCAAATTGGAGGGGCCATGCTGGCTCAAAAGCTTCAAACGGCTCTTGAGCCACTTCTTTCTCCAGAAGCCAACAATGTCGAAATAGGCCACACGGCCATCTTTCTCTAAGCGGTACGTCGGCACAATAATGGCCTCATCGCCGAGCGGAATAGGCGGAGCTTCCCGTTCCAATCGCCACCCGGATTCTAGCGCCTCAAAGCGCTCCTCAAACCACTCTTCTACCCGAGACACATACACCCCGGTGTCGCGGTAGTGGGATTGGAGCCCCATCGTAGAATCCAGAGTCATGCTTTTCCGCAACCCACGTTTTCCCCAACGGATTGTCGCATCCATCCGCCAAGGACTCTCCCACAACAACAAGGCCGGAAACCAGTTGGCCAATCCCATGCCGTAGCGAGTCGAGAGTTTCAACAAAGAGGTCGGTCCATCCAAGGTCAACAAATAGCCACCGTCCACCGGCTCACAACGACTCATCAATCCGTGAAAACGAATGTATCGAAAGAGCTGACGGAGCCGTGCCGAGGGTGGGTTTTCTAAGAAAACCTCCAGACTCTCACAGCGCAGCAGCGTCGCCTGTACCAAGGCCACATTGTAGCGATGCAGAAGCCACTCAGAGTCGTTGATCTTGGTGGACTGAATCTCATGTTCTTCTTTGCGATCCGAGTACAACATCCGGCGTAAATCTGCCGGCGTGAGTGACAACTCTCGGGCCACTTCCTCATACACCTGAGATGCTCTTTTTCGGCTGGGATTTTGGGAACCCGCTGTGAACATTCGTTCTCGGAGCGAGGCTGGAGAAATAGGGGGGTCGGAGCCAAAGTCACTGTTGTCCGCAATGAGCTTAGAGAGGCCTTTTGTGAGCTTGTGATCGACCGAATCCCCAATCACACCGCCCACCTCATCGTCGATGCGCTTGCGGGTCCACGATTCCGCCACCGCACGATGGTACAAATCAATCAACGCCTCTGCACGCTCGCGGTGTTTGTCCACAGCGACAAAGGAAGGCGATAGCGTTTTTTTGTGCACGCGCACGCGCAAGTGAGGCCCCGTCAGCATTCCTCCTCCTCATAGGCTTCGTGCTCTCGTCGCTTTTCGGAGTGGTCTTGTTCTTTGGTGCCCGAGGCAATGACCTCATAGAGCGTGGCCTGCTTACCCGGTTTGGGGCGCAAAATTCGACCCAAGCGCTGCACATGTTCACGCACCGTGGAAGTACCTGAAAGGACCACACCGACATCCGCATCCGGCATATCCACCCCTTCGTTGAGCACCCGAGAGGTCGCAATCACCCGATAGCGCCCTTCACCAAAGGCCTCGAGCGTAGCCCGCCGTTCCTTGGCGTCGGTCTGATGGGTAATACAGGGAATCAGGAAATCCTTGGAGATCTGATAGACCGTGGCGTTGTCGTTGGTAAACACCAGAATGCGGGAGTCCGGATGACGCTCTAAAACCTCTTCCAGCGCATCCATCTTGGCGCTGGCCTGGTGCATGATTCGGCGGCTCTCTTGGTGGGCTTTCAATGCTGCTCGTCCCGCTTTGGAACGTGCCGCCTCCCGCAAAAACCGTCCCCAACCGTTCGCACCACCCATGTAAATCCGTCTGGAGCCGATGAAATGGCTGTACACCGAACGAGCCGCGGTATACCGCTGGGCCTCCTCCGTGGTCAGATACACCTCCATCCGGTGGGTCTCATAGTCGGCGAGCACACCGCCACGGAGCTCCCGAATGCCTCTGCGATACACCTCGGGCCCGACCAAATAGGTCAGATCCTGATGGAGATCATCCGGTCGCTCTGGGGTAGCCGAGAGTCCCAAACGAAACGGTGCTGTGCACATCTCGGCTGCTTGGGCGTAGGCACCAGACGGCAGATGATGAACCTCATCAAAGATCACCAAACCAAAGCGATCTCCATAGCGATCCATGTGCAAATAGGCCGAGTCATAGGTGGAAACGGTCAACGCTTGTACATCGTGCTGCCCACCCCCCAACATTCCGACCGGCTGCCCAAAGGCCTCCGTCAAAATCCGATGCCACTGGTTCACCAAGTCAATCGTCGGCGCCACCACCAAAGTAGAGCGCTTACACGCCGCAATACACAGCTCCGCCACAAAGGTCTTTCCGGAACCCGTCGGCAAAACCACCAGACCACGACGCTTGGCCCCCTCCCAGGCTTCCAGGGCTTCCTGTTGGTAGTCGCGCGGCGTCTTCTCGCTCAGATGTGTCAGATTTTCGAGACGTTGGTAGTTTTGAACCTCATCCCGATATTCCACACCATTGTCGTGGAGATGCTGGAGCACATCCCGATACCACAGCCCCTCAGCACGCTCTTTTCGGATGCGGTCGTCCCATACAAAACCGAAATGAGAGGACGTCTCTAAAACGCCTTCCAAGAGCAGAGTCCCGCGATGGAAGCTAAGGGTCACCATATACACTTTGTGCCTAACCCTTTGCGAGGACATCGCAGATGCGCTTTTTCGTCTTCCTCTTCAGTCTTCTGGTCATTGCACCGGTTCACGCGGATTCACCACGACGACCCTTCCCTCACGGACAAGAAGACAAGGCCCCTGAAGACGAGACCCCCAACCCGACTGCGGACAGAAAAGAACAGCGCTCGTGCACCCTCAACTTCAACACCTGGGCCAAAAGAAAAGAAGCGCCTGAGACGCATCCCGAACGGGCCAAGGATTACCTCTTCTCCGGCGAGGTCATGCAGAAGATGCGCTCGCTGACCCAAGAATGGCCCGGTATCATCCGGGGGGAATGCATCGGCCGGAGCGTGCGTCGTCATCCGATTTGGTCTTTCCACATTGAAAACCCCACGCGACCCACCACATACACCGTCTTGGTATTCGCTCAACTCCATGCATTGGAATGGCTGGGCACCGAAGTGGTGGTGAAACTCGCCGAACAACTGACGGCATCTGCCCCCGAGGGAGTCAAGGTGGTCTTGGTGCCCATCGTCAACCCCGATGGGAGGGATCGGGTGGAGCGGGATCTGCTCAACGATCGGGTCGGGATTTATCGCCGAGCCAATGCCAATGGCTTGGACCTCAATCGCGATTGGTCGGTCAATCGTGACATCACCTCTTTCTGGGCCAAACTCCCCTTCACCAAGCGCTACTACTACACCTCCCACGAACCGCTCTCCCAACCCGAATCTCAGGCCTTAGACCGCCTAGCAGCCGACATACAGCCCGATGCGGTCGTCTCTCTGCACGCGTTTGGGGGCTATGTCTACTATCCTTGGGGTGGTCGAAATGACCCCACCGAAGACCAACGCGAGCACCAGCGTCTCGCTGAGGTCATGATTCGCTCCCAGAGCAATGGGGGCTACATCACCGTGCAGCTTGGCAAGTGGGCCAACTGGTTCAAAGCCCATGGGGTCGAGATCGACCACTTCTACGGAAAATACGGGGCAAAGAGCTTCATCATTGAGCTGTCCCACTCGGGCATCAATCTCTTCGACTGGGACACCGTGAGAGATTTTTTCCGCTGGTACAACCCCATCGACCCGGCCCCCCATGTCGACAATGGCTACAACGCGGTCCGGGGACTGATCTACGACTACGCCTATCAAGTGCGCAAGGCGGGCATTGATACCGTCCCATGAAGGTCCCAACTGGGACAGAAAGTTCCCAGAAAAGTCCTCAAAACCGCTCGTATGCACATCAAAATACTTGGCACGGCATTTGCTTTAGTACTGGACCGAGACTCGGTTAGCGTCAAAGGCGTCAACGATGAAATCCATCCTTGGCGATCCAGAAGGGCAATGGTGCCCTGATGGCGACTATCGGTGCCAGTCGAACCTGGAGACGGGTTCCTTGGACGCTGACCGAGTTCCTCTCCATCCAGATTGACCAAATCTGACAGTTCCTGCGCTTGACGTGCGGCGATAGACGGCTACTCTGACCCGGCTTTTTTTGGAGAATTGCTGGTGATTACCGTCTCGTCTCTCACGCGCTACTACGGTGCGCATGCTGCAGTAAAAGACGTCTCTTTCACGATCGACGACAAAGAGGTAGTCGGATTTCTTGGGCTTAATGGCGCGGGAAAATCCACCACCCTCAAAGTCCTCGCTGGGCTCATTATGCCCAGTGCAGGCGAGGTCTGTATCGACGGAGTGGACGTTTTAGAAGCCCCTGATTCCTTTCGCGAACGCATCGGCTTTCTTCCCGAAGACCCACCGCTTTACAGCGAAATGCAGGTTGGTGAGTTCCTCCACTGGGTGGGACGCGTCAAAGGCCTAAGCAAAGCAGAACTCAAAGAACGACTCCCCGAAGTCTTGAATCTCTGCCAACTGGCTGACCGGGAAAAGTGGGTCATCGGCACCCTCTCCCATGGCTATCGAAAACGGGTAGGAATCGCCCAGGCGATCATTCACCGCCCCAAACTCGTCTTGCTGGACGAGCCCAACTCCGGCTTGGACCCCGCACAGATCGTGGAAATGCGAAAAGTGCTTTCTGCACTCAAAGAAGAGTGCACAGTGCTCATCTCCTCGCACATTCTCTCTGAGGTCTCCCAGACCTGCGATCGTATCCTTGTCTTACATCAAGGGGCCATCGTCGCCCAAGGTACCGAAGAAGAACTTGCTAGCGCTTTCGGTACCGAGGAGCAGACCGAGGTGTCCTTCGAGGTGGTGGTTCGCGGTAGCGCAAAAGCAGCATCGAGCCTCCTCGATAAAATCGAGGCCGTCACAGGCTGCAGCGTAGAGAGCAACGGTGAGTTGACCACCCTGCTTGTGGAAGCCAGCTCGGACGTGCGTGAGCAAGTAGCCAAAAGCATTGTCCAAGCCGACATGGGTCTCTTGAGCCTCTCGTCTGCACGCTTCACACAACTCGAAAACATCTTCCTCAAACTGACCGGCGGAGGTGACGCATGACCCGTACCCTTCTGATTGCTCGCCGAGAATTCGCCGCCTACTTCAACTCCCTCTGGGGCTATGTGGTCATGGCCTTCATCTTGGTGGTCGGTGGTCTCTTGTTCAACACCCGAGCGATGGGAGACGGTGCCCGACTCAGCACAGAGGTCTTGGAGGAATTCTTCGAGTTCTCTTTTGGTACCACTGTGATTGCTGCAGTGCTCATCACCATGCGACTTATCGCCGAGGAGAGACAAGGCCGCACACAAACCCTGCTCGACGCCTCGCCGATTTCCGACACCCAGTTGGTTCTTGGAAAGTATTTCTCCGCTTTTGCGTTCTTGTCCTTACTCATCATTGCCACGACCTACATGCCAGCCCTCATTTTCGTAAACGGCAAGGTATCCATTGGTCACATCATTGGCGGCTACAGCGGCTTGATTCTCGTCGGTGCAGCGGTTCTGGCCATTGGAACCTTCGGGTCGACCATCGGCCGAAACCAACTGGAGTCGGCAGCCATCAGCAGCGTCATCGTGCTTGTGCTCATCTTGATGTGGAAGCTCGCGCGAATGTCTGTTCCCCCCCTCAGCGAGATCTTCGCAAACATGAGTCTCTTTGATAAGCACTTTCAACCCTTCCAGAGCGGTCGAATAGAGGTAGCAGCGGTGATGTACTACCTCTCAATCAGCTTTGTCTTTCTGAGTCTCTCCATTCGCAAGATGTCCCTGAGGAGGTGGAAATGAGACGCGACTTCCCATTCACCAGCATCCTGTGGCTCGCCGGACTGACACTGCTCTATCTCGGGCGTCGCGTCTTATTGGATGAGAGCACTGCAAACTGGTCGACCCTGATTGGCCTCGCCCTGATCGCCATCGCCCTATTAAAAGAAGGCCGAGCTGTTGGTCGAACAGAAGACCCACTGACCCGAGGCGCTCACCGAACAATCGCCTTAGGCGGAGTGATCGGACTCCTGGGCATACTGTTTTGTGCCCTCACAACAGAACACGGTCTCTGGCCCGCACTCTTAGGTGCAAGCTGGCCCATTCTGCTGCTGATCTCCACGCTGATCGTGGTCATGGTCGACTTGGCGCACACGAGCTCCTCCATCGTCGTCCAACCTGCTCGGATCCGGCACGTCCGCGACACGGCGATTCTGATTGGCCTCGCCATCGCATTGGTCTTTCCGATCAACTACATCGCTATTCAGAAGAACAAGAGCTGGGACTTAAGCTACTTCAAAACGGCCACCCCCAGCAGCGCTACATCCGGTCTGGTAAAAAGTCTTCCGCAACCCGTCACTGTTCGTATTTTCCAAGAACCTGGACAGCGCGTCACCGAAGAACTCAAAGCCTACTTCAAGCCTTTGGTCGGCCCCACCCTCACCTTAGAGGTACTGGATCAAGCTGCCGTTCCGGCACTATCCAAACAGCTCAACGTGTCTGGAAATGAACTGGTCAGCATCAGCTTAGACCCCACCGACGAAGACGAACCGGACGCTACACCACTGACCACGACATTCCCGGTGCCCGCGAAGTGGCAGCGCGCGAAAAGCGTCCTCAAACAACTGGACGCAACCTTCCACAGCAAGCTCGCCGAGGCATCCAGCGGGAAACGCATTGTGTATGTGACCCAAGAGCATGGAGAGCTTCAACTCAAGCCCAGTGGCCGTACCGACCAAAGCATGAACAGCCAAAAGAAAGCGCTGGAGAACAAGGGCTTTAGTCTGAAGCCCCTGAATCGAGCCAAACTCGCTGAAGAGGGTGTTCCAGCAGATGCAAGCGCAGTCGCGATTCTCGGTGCGAAAACCGAGTTTTGGGATGCAGAGGTGGCAGCACTCGGTGACTATCTCACTATCGGTGGAACGCTGCTGATCACCTTAGAGCCCTACTTTGAAGAACCCGCCTACTTGGGTCCTGTGTTGGACCTGATCGGTGTGGAGCAAGAAGCAGGATTGGTAGCCCACGATGGTGTGGGTCACTTCTACCCACGCTCAGGCAACCTGAACAGGGTGATTCGACCCGACTTGGCCAATATCTTGGTCAAGCCATCCTCTTCTCACCCCATGGCGAGTTCGTGGCGTGAATACGGAAAGAGCTACGGAACAATCCCCGTATTCAAGAGCAGCTCCTTCATTCAAAATACGGACTTTGAAGGCAAGTTCAACATCACTCTGCGCTCGGACGCCAAGTCATGGCTAGATGTCGACAAAGACTTCAAGAAGACCAACGAAAAACGATCTTCGCGAAACCTTGCAGTCGCCATCACGGCGGAAGAAAAAGACGGAGGCTGGAAAGCCATCGTCATCGGTAGCACTGATGTGCTCTCCGACAAATGGAATCGTCGACTTCCGCAATTCCCGCTCAGCGACAGCGTCGCCTGGCTCGTGGGTGCGGAGGAACAAAGTGGTTTGTTGAATAACGAGGAAGACATCCGAATCGTCCACAAGACAGAGGATGACCTTGTGTGGTTCTACGGCACCGTCATTGTGGTGCCATCTGGCATCTTTCTTCTTGGTCTCTTGCGTTTGAGAAGACGCAACAGAGGGACCGATGTGATCGTGATTGATGGAGGTGCAGCATGAAACGCTCCATTTGGATTCACAGCCTTCTCTTGCTCGGTCTCTTGGGCTTCTCCTGGAAACTCTCTAAACCGGATGACATCAAAGTTGGGAGCACTGGAGTAGTCGTCTACTCCATCGCCCACAAGAACCTCCACGGACTGACCTACAAGACAGACAAACACCTCTTAGACATCACCGTAGAACCCCTGTCCCAGGATCGCTACTACGGATGGGCAACGCTCAAAAGCACCAACAAGGTCACGCGTCCCATCGCCTCCGAGAGCAATCTGCTTGAGAGTACGCCTGGAAGCGGTGAGCCAACCGAAGTCGAAACAGAAACCGTTATCGAAGAACTGGAGCATCAGTTCAAAGCCGGCAAAGGGCTCGACAACCTCCTACAAGCAGTCACCCCTCTGAAAGCCAAGCGCCGGATTGCCAAGAAAGCCACCGAAGATCAATTGATCGAGTGGGGTTTTCTCAAAAAACCAGCCGATGGTGCCGGACCGACGGAGCCTGCACATATCGGTGTCCTGACTCTGATCACATCATCTGGTAAGCAGGTACTCGAAATCGGTGGCAGCCCCTTTGCAAACCGCAGAACGGCCTTTCCCGATCGCTATGTGCACGATGTGGACACACAAGCGGTCTATTTAGTCGACGGGTCGGTGTTTGGAGAACTCAAATCCATCAACACGCCGCGTATTCAGCACAGCCGCTTGGCCCGCTCGCTCTTCGACAAAAGCCTTTGGGGCCCCAAGGAGAGTGGCTTTAAATCCATCCAGGCGAACAACAGCGAAAAGACGCTGACCATGACGCACAAGAATCGCGAGGACAGGGCCGCCCACACCTGGGTACCCTCCACTGCGAAAGGCGACCCAGCAATCCTTTTGGCTTGGGTGAAAAAACTATTTTCACCTGACTTCCTGGCTCAAAGCTACGTACAAAAAGACGAAGAGCCCTCGCAAGTCGATGAACAGCTCGCATTTGTCGCAGACACAGATGTCGGAGAAGTCACCCTGAAAGTCTACAAAGGCACCTCGCCCGACGGCACAATCTTGTGGTACGCCAAAGGCAGTCACACACGGCAATGGGTCACGCTGAAGGGAACGGCCGCACTCGATATTGTCAGTGAGTTTGAAGACTTCGTCGAGTAGTTACCGACTAGTCGCTCGCTTTCTGGAAGAGACCTGAAAAACGGGATTTGAACGTCACCGCCGACTCAGGGTCGAGCTCTTTAGCGATCGCGCTCGCCAGATGCAGTGCCTCGCGGCCCCACGAGTCAGCTCCAAAGCGATCCTTAGAGGTCTCAGAGAGAAACAGACGTGCCTCAAGGTTCGAGAGACGCAAGCCACGCGAACTGGCCATACCCGCTGCTTTAGCTGCCAGACGCAACGCCTGCTCGTCATCACCGAGTTGCTGATGGGCTTTGGCGGCCTTGATCATCACCTGACAACGCCGCGGCGTCGGTAGTTTTTCCAAGGAAGATTCCGCGACACGCAACATACGACGCGCATCCGCCTCATCTCCAGTTTGTCCACAAATGAGTGCCTGCAACGCAACAAGAGCGGGGAAATAACGCTCTGGGTCCCGTCGTTCGGCAAGCGCACGAGCCACTTTGATATGACCTTCCGTCTCTTCCGTAAGCCCCTTTGCCAAGGACAAACGGGCCATGGCATACCGCGCCACCACCTGCTCGGAGACTACCTTGATTTGTTGAGCGACCTTCAAAGCGCGCTCAAAGGTGCGCTGCGCTGCATCCGACTCACCAATTTCCAACAGGGCCTCACCTGCCACCCGCAGCGCAGTTGCACGGCCCAGGCGGTAGTCCAACTCCATCGAAATCTCAAGCGCCTTGTCGGCATTGGCCTTGGCTTCTGAGAGCCGCCCCTGCCACACCTTCAGCTCGCCCAAATTGCAGAGCGCCACACACAACACTTCTTTCTGTCCGAGACCACCAAGAATATCAATGGCTTCCTGCAGACCGCGCGTCGCACTCGCTAGGTTGCCACGATAGGCATCGACCGCTGTTACTACCAAGAGCAACTCCGCCCGCTCTCGTGCCATTTTCTGACCTTCCGCCTCGGCCATCACTAAGCCCTCGCGGGCCAAGTCCTCGGCCAAATCCAGATCCCCGTTTTCCCACGCCTGAGCAGCCAACTCGAAGAGTGCTTGAACAATACCTTCACGGTATCCAATATTGCGCGCGGTCTGCTGCGATTGCTCCATGAGGACCCCAGCAGAATCCATCTGTTCGAGACGATAGTGGACACGCCCCAACTGTCGCAACGCATCCACTAAGCCGCGTTGATCCCCCAATTCACGGGCCAGTTCCCGCCACGCTTCTATGACCTTGCGTGCATCATCCCATTCACCGCGCATGTACAGCACTTCTGCCCGTAGCTCGAGCAAGCCCTGTTTGAGTTCTTTCACACGCGTCGGATCCAAATCCACTCGAGAGAGATCTTCAATCGCCATGGCCCGCGAGCTGATTTCCCACGCCTGACCAGGAAGGCCTCTCACCCGGAGTCCTTTGGCTGCACTAATCAAGTAGCTGTAGGCTTTTCCAGACTCGCCAGCCAAGCGGTAATGCTCGCCGACCTGCTCCACTGCGGGCTGACCCACGCCATGTCGCTGCTCGAGTGCCCGACCCAATTCGTAGTGGAGTTCAGCACGTTGTTGGGGCTCCAGATCGCGATACACCAAATCTTTCAACAGACCAAGACCTATCTCGTGGTGCACAACATGCTGACCGCGAGTTTCGGTCACGAGGCCCCGTGAAATCAGCGCATCAAAGGCATCTAAGGCCTCGTCTTCGTCTTTGTTGAGTACCTCGAGACTACAATCCAAATCCAGACGTCTACCATTCACTGCCAAGACCTGAAGGACCTGAATCTCCTCGGGCCCTAAGACATCCAGTCGCGCCCGAACCAGTTGACGCACTCCCGGCGGGATTTTCAGGTGGCCAGTTGCGATCTCATTGGCGTCCGCCGCCAAATGCATACGCCGTCCCTCTGAGACCAACACCCCTTGCTGGACGAGTGCGGCCAAGAACTGCGAAACAAAGAGTGGATTCCCCTCTGTCTCTACATGAAGCCTCTCCGCTAAAAGCTGGGCTTTTCTACCCGGCCCAATAAGCGACTCCAACATATCTCGAATTGCAACCTCATTGAGCGCCCCAAGCGAGAGACTCCGAGCCTGTGTACCCAATCGATCTTCGGTAAGAAACCGCTCCAATGCGGGCGTACTTTTGTCGGCACGGTATCCAATCAGCACCAACAAAGGAGCCCGTTCTGCGACCATTCGGCGGGAGAGAATTCCCATCAACTGCAACTCCCTTCCGGTCGCCAAATGAAACTCATCAAAAACCAGAAGCCGAGGACCGTCTTCCAGCAGGCGCGTCAGAGAACTCGCCAGGGCATCGACGAGTTGGTAGGCAGCGTCCACACCAGGCGCTTCAATCTGGTTCCATACATGAAGCGCATCGGTCAGATTCTGTGGACACGCATCTCCTAGTTCTGCGCTCACCTGACGGGTCAATTCCAGAATACTGACCAAACCCGGCTTATCGAGCTCATGCACAAAATGAACGGGAATCCCGATGGTGGCCGCATGTGCGCAAGCCTCTTCAATCAGCCGTGTAACGCCAGCGCCCTCATCGCCACTCAGCGCGATCACCCCGCCGCGTTTGGAAGTCAGTCCACTGACGGACTTCTGCAGGAATTTCATCTCTTCTTTTCGTCCCGCCAGAGGCGGCTTCCACTCCTCCAGGTCGGGCTCAAAATCCCGCTCTTCCAGCTGCTCTAAGCGATACAAAATCTCCAGTGCCGACTGAAAACGCTCACGCGGCGCTTTCTGTAGTAGACGCCAGCAAATCTCATCGAGATGTTCCGGCACATCCGGCTCGATATCGCGGGCTCGGGGTGGGGGAACCTCCAAGTGCGCACGACGGTATCCCATCATGTCCTTGGCCGCGAAGGGTCTCCGCGAGGTGAGCATGGCAAAAAGAATGACGCCAAGCGAATACAGATCCGAGCGATGGTCGAGAGGATTACCACCGATCTGCTCAGGCGAAGCATAGGCCCACGTACCCACCAAAGTCCGTGAGGCGAAAGGATCCGAGTTCGGATCGAGGTCTTTCACGATTCCAAAATCTGTCAGCTTCGCCCGCCCCTCCTCATTCAAAAGAATGTTGGAGGGCTTCAAATCCCGGTGCACCAAACCGCGTTGATGCACATGAGCAAGGGCCTTGCAGATATCAATGAGTAAACGCTCACACTCCTGCCAGCGCTCCTCCAAGGTATCGAAGCCAGAAAAAGATCGAATCGTCTGATGTAAGTCCCGACCTTCAACATATTCCATCGCAATATAGGGATGGTTGAAGATGTCACCGTAGGCCTCTACACGAATGACATTCGGATGGTGAATTCGCGAGAGGGCACGAAACTCCCTCCGAAATCGAGGAAGACCAGTCTTAAAACGCGATGCTTTCAGAATCTTGAGTGCGACCGCCCGTCCATCCGGACTACGGCCAAGCACCACGACGGCCATACCACCCTTACCCACAATACGTTCGTACACATAGGGCCCAATGCGCTGGCCTGGTTCGATAACCATTCCGCCCATCTCAAGTACACCGCTGTCTCCCTCAGTGCTCACTCATCACGCCCCAAGTAATCGAGCAACGTCCTCGCGTGCTTTCATCGAGGCACCCAACTCAGGCGAAAGTCCCGCCAAGATGGGTTCCAGCATCCTTTGTGCACTTTGGATCAATTCCGGCTCTGCATTGAGGTGGGTCTGCGCCAATACCAACTGTAAATGTAGACCACGATAGCCTTCATCCAGCCCATCCATGGCCGACAGCAACAGGGTTGCACCATACTCACTTCGGCCTGCTTCGTGGTGGTCGAAGGCCTGGCGCAAGGCATTATGAACAGCAACCGCGGTGGGGGTCTTTACATCCGCCAACGAAACCGTCGCACCCCGCGCTTTTCGGAGATTGTCGGACTCCTGACTCAAGCGAGCCGCATCACGATCCAAGCCCACCATCTCCAAACAATCCGCACAAATGGCCAACCCAAGAGCGGTCAGATCGATGTCACCATGGTCCTGTGCAATACCGCCTGCCTCTTCCGCCCGCGCAAGCGCTTGACGATAATGGCCGTTGTTGTAGTCCATCCTCGAGAGTTGGAGCAGACAATCCGCTCGATCACGGCTGTTGCTTTTCTTCAACCACACATCCACACGAGAAAGGGCTTCACGCGCATCCGAAATACGGTCCGAGGCCAAATGGAGCTTCGCTAAGCCCAACAAACAGGCTGCCTGCTGCTCCTGCGAGCCTTGCGCTTGTGCGACCTCCAAGCCGGATTGCCACACACGAAGCGATTCTTCGTAATCGCCTTGTAAGCGCAAACATTGGGCCGAGGTGCGCAGAGCCCGAAGACGTTCCGGGCTACCCGGTTCAATTGCGCCCAGCAAAGGTCCGAGCAGTGCCTGAGCGAGCGCCAACTCTCCAAGATGCAAATGGCAGTTCGCCAAATCAACCTTCACACCCATGTCCAACGGGGAACCTTCACCCAGAACCCCACTATCGACGGCAGCCATCAACGCTTCTCGTGCCCGCGACAATTCATCATTGACATAAAGTGCCCGACCGCGAAGTGCGCGAATCCGCCCTAAGTCGGCGGCAAGATCCACTTGCTGGGAAGGCTCGAGCAACACCTCACTGGTCAAAGCCAACTCGGTCAACTCCAGTACTAAACGTGATTCACGTCTACGAGCTGCACGTTGGGCAGCCTGTTCGAGCAGCGGCACCGCCTTGACCGGTTCACCCGCTGCTAAGAAATGTTCGGCGACCGTCTTCGCAATCGATGAGATCCGGCGGGGATTACGAGCGAGAAGTCCCTGCGCCGCTTTGAGGTGCAAGCTGGTCTTTTGCTCAGGAGCAATGCCCCCCAGCACAACTTGTTGAATCCGAGGATTGCTGATGCACACAATCTCATGCAGCCCCTCGGCATCCACAAACACCAATCCTCTTTTCGAAAGGGTATCCAGTGTTCCACGCCGATAGTCCAAGACTTCCTGCAGAATATCTGTCGTAGCCTCTCCACCTAAGATCGAAAGCGCTTCCAGAAGTAAACGATCCCCTTCCATCAAGCGCCCAAGTCGTCCCTCAATCTCCGCCCGAACCGAACGCGGCAAGGGAAGTGGATCCGACCGAAAACGCTCCAGCCGGCCTTTGGGCTTCAAGACTCCAAGCTGATCTTGCTGAACCCAATCCGCCTCAATCAATGCTTGTACCTGCGCTAAAATGGGTCCAGGCTGTCCCTCCAATTCCGCATGCAATCGTCGCCCAACAACCGCCGCAGTGGTGGATGTAAACCCTTGGTCCCTCAAAAGAGCAATGACATCCCTTCGCTCCAGCGACTCAAGCCAGATCACAGAACAATTGGGAATAGCCGCAATGTCTCGGATTCCCTCATTAATACTTGGATCTTTAGGTCCGCTACCGACCGCGCTAAACACGACCATACAGGCAGCATCTTGAGCATAAAAAGAATCGATCAGCGCTTTGAGATCAGATGTGTGGCAGCGATCTAAATCATCGACAAACAACACCGTTGGGCCCGATGTCTGCGCGTCGTTCATCTTGGCTTGTATTGCAGCAACATCGGGGCTGAGCCGCTCGATGTGTACACCCATGGTCTTAATGCCGGCTTCAACAGCATCCATCAGCGCACTCCGACCCGAACCTTCCGGACCCAAAATCCCCACACAACCACTCGCGCCGGCTTTCACCGCGGCAATAATCTCACGGAGGCGCGACATTTCAGCCTCGCGACCATGCAGGCGCATTGGGGCTTCATCCTCATCTGCATCCAGTGCTTCAAGGACCTCCAACGCCGTCTCGTAGCGCTCTGTGGGATTCTTCCTCAACAGCTTGGTACAGATGCGATCCAAACGAGGCGGGATACTGCTATCCACCAAACCGGGCCGACGGGGAGACTGCGCTAGCTGGCGAGCCAAGTACCCCGCAATCGAATCTGCGACGATAGGCCGTTTATTCGTGAGTAAGACATACAACACGGCGCCCAACGAATAGAGGTCAGCCCGTTGATCAACCGGTTCTGAGGTGATCTGCTCTGGCGCCATAAAGGCCACAGTGCCCACCAAACGACCAGCCACCGTCAAATTGGTCGAAAAGACATCGGGTGCCTTAATGACCCCAAAATCCATCAACTTAGGCTCCCCATCTGCGGTCACCAATACATTTGTCGGCTTCAGATCGCGATGAA
>Ga0163179_10000600_pt1 | contig 25763 bp, 23 predicted proteins | sample AtlANTMetagenome_FD_109643 | JGI IMG/M metagenome (GOLD analysis project Ga0163179, IMG submission 109643) | Marine eukaryotic phytoplankton communities from the Atlantic Ocean - Atlantic ANT 2 Metagenome | ecosystem: Environmental > Aquatic > Marine > Oceanic | place: North Atlantic Ocean...
ACAGATGGATCTGTTCAATACATAGGGGCCTGATTCTTTTCCCTGGAAACCCAAAAATGAGCTTGGGTAGAAGACCTCTCAGGTGCGGACCCGGTAAAAAAACTCGAGGCCCTCGACGTCCTCGAACCCTTTTCGGTGCCTTGCCGGATTGAAGCCACGGATACTGCAGCCATGGCTGCAGTCGATGCCGGGGTAGCGCTGGTCTCCGAAAAGGGGCTTCTCGTTCACAAGGCGGTCATTCCCCAGCCCCATGAGAACCTGCCGGATCAAATAGGCTGAAATCGCCTGCCAGAGATACCCAGCTGCCCGGAGACTTTACGAAACCCCTGCAATATCAGTAACAGGTCGCCCCTCTTGGGGACTTGCCTGATCCCGTCCCGGAGGTGACCATCCGGTATGTCTAAAACCCTGCCGGTTCTTCTCCTCCTTGCTCTGGCCCATCCGGCCACGGCTGTGGACCAGGAACACGCAGCCAGGATGGCCGCCAGCCAGGAGCTGTTCCGGACCAGCGTCAGCAATATCCTGAAGGAACACTGTGTGCGCTGCCACGGAGGGGAAAAGACCAAGTCGGGTCTCGACCTCGTCACCCGGGAAGCCCTGCTTCGGGGCGGGGACCAGGGAGTTGCAATTGTCCCCGGCAAGCCCGCGGACAGCCTTCTCTACCTTGCAGTCTCCCACCTTGAAGAGGACCTGGCCATGCCCCCGAAGAAACCCAGGCTCCCTGAGGAAACTATTGCCGCCATTGAGAAATGGATCACTCTGGGCGCTGCCTACGACCAGCCCCTGCTGGAGAGAACCAAGGCTGAAAAGGCGCCAATGCAGGTTAGCGCCGAGGACCGCAACTACTGGGCTTACGCTCCCTTGCAAACGACTGCTCTCCCTCCTGCAGTAAATAAAACGGTTGCGGCCATCGACCATTACCTGGCCGCCGGGCATCAGAAGCACGGCTTGGTGCCTGCGAAACCCCTGAGTGCTCCCAAGCTGATCCGACGCGCCTACTTCGACCTCATCGGCCTGCCTCCCACCCCGGCAGAGATCGAGAAATTCCTGACGAGCAATGATCCGGACGCCTATGAGAAGGTTATCGATGACCTCCTCGCGCGACCCGGTTTCGGCGAACGCTGGGCTCGGCACTGGCTTGATGTTGCCCGGTTTGCAGAAAGCCACGGCTTTGAACACGATTACGACCGCAAGTTCGCCTTCCACTTCCGAGATTTCGTCATTCGCGCCCTGAATGCGGATATGCCCTATGATCAGTTCGTGAAGTGGCAGATTGCCGGGGACGAACTGGCACCCGACAACCCTGAGGCCCTGGCTGCTACGGGGTTTCTCGGGGCGGGAGTCTATCCCACCCAGATCACTTTCAGTGAGGCGGAGCGAATCCGCTTCGATGCCACCGATGACATGGTAGCGACCATGGGCTCGGCAATGCTGGCTACAACCATCGGATGCGCCCGATGCCACGATCACAAATACGATCCCGTCCCTACCCGCGACTACTACGAGCTGCTCAGTGCCTTTACGCAGACCGTACGGACAGAAATCGAGCTCGAAACCAGAAAACCCACGGGCGAGGCCATGGACAGGTTCAATGAGGCCATGGCCAAACTGCAGGCTGAAGCCAGTGCCTTCAGGAAGGAACAGGCCCCGACGAGGATGCAGACCTGGCTGGAGGCCAACCTGCAAGAGGAAGCAAATGAGCCTGACCCGGCCTGGACTACCCTGGTGGCAGAGCCCCTTGTTTCCAAGGGAGGAGCAACCTTCAAACGGCTCCCAGATGGCTCCTATCTCGCCAGCGGGGTGAATCCCGGTTCCGACGTCTATACCTTCGTGAGCACCTCTCCAGTTGAGGAACTGCGTTCATTACGTATTGAAGCCCTGACCGATCCTTCCATGAAGCGAGGAGGTCCGGGCCGGTCCAGCAACGGTAATATCGGGCTCTCGCATCTCGAGGTCACAGCCGGCACCACCAAGCTGGAACTGGCAAGCCCACGTGCAACCTTCAATCAGGCAAATAATCTCCACGTGAAACTCGTTCTTGATGACAACCCCAGAAGTGGGTGGGCCATCGATCCGCAATTCGGCAGGAACCATGCCGCCGTTTTCGAGATCGCTAACCCCGAGGCGGTCAAGGGCCCTGGAAAACGGCTCTCCATCAAGCTTCACTTCAATGTAAACACCCAGCACACCATAGGCCGCCTCCGCGTGTCGGTGAGCAACCGTCCTGCGGGGAACCTGCCCCTCCAGGAGGGGCAGTCAGACCCCGGTAATATTGCCCGGCGGGAACTCCTCGCTCTCGCCCGGAAAATTAAAGAATCCTCCCAGGAGGAGGATCGCACACGCTTGATCAATCTCTACCTTCAGCTCGACCCCGGATGGGCCAGCCTGAACAGCCGGATCAAGGCTCTCGAATCATCCCGGCCGCAGGGAAAAAAGGAAAAGGTGATGATCTCCACCGAGGGACTCAAGCCAATGCGCCATCATACCAACAGCGGAAAGGTTCCCGACTTCTATAAGGACAGTTACTATCTGATCCGGGGCGACCCGACTCAGAAAGACGGCAAGGCTCCCCAGGGGTTTCTAAAGGTCCTCATGCGTGAAGGAAAAGCCGCCAGCCACTGGGTTGTGAACCGCCCGCCCGGGTCCCGCACCTCGATGAAGCGGAGTGGAGTGGCCCAATGGATCACCGATACCGAGAACGGCGCCGGGCATCTTCTCGCCCGGGTGATCGTCAATCGTCTGTGGCAGCATCATTTCGGGCGGGGAATCGTGGAATCCGTAAACGATTTTGGATTCCAGGGGAGCAAGCCGACCCACCCTGAGCTTCTCGATCACCTGGCCCGGGACCTGGTCACCCATGGGTGGACGCTCAAGCGCATGCACAAGCAGATCATGATGAGTGCCGCTTATCGCATGGGCTCCTCTGACCACGAGGCCAGTCTCAGGGCCGACCCTGCCAACCATTACTGGTGGAAACGGGAACCCAGGCGGCTTGAAGCAGAAATCATCCGGGACAATGCCCTGGCCGTCAGCGGGCTGATCGACCGCCGGATGCACGGTGCTGGGACCCTCGACCAGGGCATGAAGCGCCGCAGCATCTACTTTTCAGTCAAGAGGAGTAACCTCGTCCCATCCATGCAGCTTTTCGACTGGCCCGACACCATGACCAGCCAGGGGCGCCGAGCGGTCACCACCACTCCCTCACAGGCCCTCGTATTCATCAACAGCCCCCAGGTCCGTGAAATGGCTGCCCACTTTGCAGGGACCCTGCTTGGAGAGAGTGACCCTGTCGGCAGCGCTGTCTACCGCGCACACGGCACTCCTCCGACGGATGAGCAACGAAGGTTGATGGAACGGTTTCTCAATGAACAAATCGAGAGCTACGGTGGGAAAAAGGAACCTGCCCTCGTGGATTTCTGCCATGCGCTCCTCGCCTCCAATGAAATGATCTACGTGGAATAATACTGATGAACTGCAACCAAATTGAGGATGTCTGGACCCGCAGGGAGCTCCTGGGCAAGGCGGGAGGCGGAATTGGAGCCCTCGCCCTTGCATCACTCCTGCACCAGCAGGGTTACGGTGCTATCGAACTCGGGGAAAATCCACTTGAGGCCCGAAAGCCGCACTTCGAGGGGAAAGCAAAGCATGTTATCTGGCTCTTCATCAACGGCGGCCCTTCCCATGTCGATACCTGGGATTACAAGCCCGAGCTCACGAAACGCGATGGTCAGAAACTGGAGGGTTTCGACGCCACCACCGGGTTTTTTGAAAATGCGGTAGGGCCATTGATGAAGTCCCCCTTTGAATTCAGGCAACACGGCCAGAGCGGAGCGTGGGCTTCCTCCCTGTTTCCCAACCTGTCCAGGCACGTGGACAAGATGGCCTTTGTAAAGTCCTTCCATACCCAGTCCAACAACCACAGCCCCGCCCTCTTCATGGCCAATACCGGAGTAACGCGCATGGGACACCCCTGTGTGGGAAGCTGGGTATCCTACGGCCTCGGAACCGAAAACGAAAACCTGCCGGCCTTCATGGTCATGAGCGACCCCAAGGGTCGCGGGTTACCGAAAGGGCATGCGGCAAACTGGGGTAACGGATTTCTCCCCGGGTCATTTCAGGGAACCTGGATTAATACCAAGGGCGATCCCATACCCAACCTCAGGCGGGTTGCCGGGCTAAGTGAGCAGCAGCAACGTGCCCAGCTCAGGTTTCTCAACGAGATGAACGAGGACCACCGGAACCGCGTTGATGCGGAGAGCAGGCTCACTGCCCGGATCAAGAGTTTCGAGCTCGCTTACCGGATGCAGCAGGAGGCCCCGGAATGCGTGGACGTGGATTCCGAGCCGGAACACATCAGGAAACTCTACGGCCTCGACAACGGCAAGTGCAGCCACTTTGCCCGCCAGTGTCTGATGGCCCGGCGGATGATCGAACGCGGAGTCCGCTACGTCCAGATCTACTCCGGTGGAATGGAGAACCAGCGAAGCTGGGATGGTCACAACGATATCGCGGGTAATCATGGCGGCTTTGCAGGAGAAACCGATCAACCCATCGCTGGACTCCTCCAGGACCTGGAGGAGAGCGGACTCCTTGAGGAAACCCTCGTAATCTGGGGGGGAGAATTCGGCCGACTTCCCGTCGCCCAGAAAAGTAATAAGCCCGGCCGGGATCACAACCCACACGCAGGTTGCTACTGGTTTGCCGGGGCCGGGGTGAAGGGAGGAACTTCCTATGGGGAAACCGATGAAATCGGCCATCGCGCTGCCGTCGACAAGGTCGAGATCCACGATTTACACGCCACTATCCTCCACCTTCTCGGACTCGATCACAAGAAGCTCACCTTCAAGCACAATGGCCGGAGGTTCCGGCTGACCGACGTGGCTGGGCGGGTGATCGAAAAGATCATTGCCTGACTTCCCCCTAGGCCATCTCCCGAAGAATCCTGATAATCTGGCCATTCTGATCCCCTTTCTGTGCTATTATAGGGGCTAGGCAGTACGTTCTACCCTTGAAACAGGCCCTGGAATAGGGCTTCCTGTTTCCCCCGCATCTCGGCGCACTCCCTGTTTAACTATGAGCATTCATGCCCGACTGAATCCTGAGGCCCAGTCTGATCTGGAATCTCAGCGCAGGGCTTCGGTCATCACGAGTCTGACAATTGCCGTGCTCTCGATAGTCCTCGTGATCCTCATCCTCTTCTTCATCCTCCTGCCTTCCCTCGCAATCAATTCACCCACTATCGTGGTCTACAGCGCCGGTTCCGAGGAAGAGGACCCGCTTCAGCAGAAACGAATTACAAGAGAGGTCTCGCCCAAGCCGAATGCTCCTTCCTCCGCAATGGCCAAGGTCATGGCTTCAAGGAGTATTTCAGATCTCGCTGTCCCGGTGCCGGAGGTAGAGGCCGTGCCCGCTCTTACCTACGGATTCCGGGACGATATCGGCCAGGGATGGGGGACCGGGGGCGATGGAGGTGGCGGTGGCTTCGGGCGAATCCCGGCTGCCATGCGGAAGCGCTGTTCGGCCGCCGACCGGATGCGGCGCCTCAAGCAGAGCGGCGGCACCGAAGCCTGTGAGGAAGCAGTAGTGAAGGCCCTGCGATGGTTCAAGAAAGTGCAGAGACGAGATGGCTCCTGGGGGGGAAGCCATCAGGTCGCCCAGACCGGATTGGTTCTCCTCGCATACCTCGGCCACTGCGAAACACCTCTTTCGGAGGAATTCGGCGAAGCCGTCACCAACGGGATGGTCTACCTCATCGAAAACAGCGTAAAGAACAAGGGGCGTCTCTGTACTACCCGCGGAGACAAGCACTGGGTCTACGAACACGGTATCGCCACTTATGCTCTTGCCGAGGCCTATATGTTCTGCCGGGTGCTCGGTCTCAATATCCCCAATCTGAAGGAGTCAGTTCAACTGGGGGTCCAGTGGACTATCGACAACCAGAACCCTTCCGGAGGATGGGACTACAACTTCGACGAAGGGGGACGCGGGGGCGACATGTCCATTACCGCCTGGCAGATGCAGGCCCTCAAGGCCGGTTATCATACCCGCCTGACCTTCAGGAACATGCCCCAGTGCATCAGCAAGGCTCTCAACTACTGTGAAGCGCGGCAGAACAGCAACGGTGGATTCGGCTACACTGGCACCAGTCCGGTCGGGGGAGGACACTTTACCCTCACCGGGGCAGGAGTGCTCTGCTTCCAGCAACACAAGGGAACCAACCATCGGGCCGCCCGCAAGGGAATGGACTACATCGACAAACAAGCCCGGATCAGCTACCAGGGAGGGCCCTGCAATCTTTATGAGCACTACTACGTCAGCCAGGCCGCCATCAACCAGGGTGGTAAGAGTTGGCTCGACTACAACGATAAGTTCCGTGACACCCTCCTGAGCGGACAACAGGGAGATGGCCACTTCCGCTCTCCACCGAATCCCGGGCCGGGAAACAAGAATGATCCGGTCTATCACACCGCCCTCGCCACCCTCATGCTGGAAGTCTACTACCGCTTCCTGCCGGGCACTGGTTTTGGCCTTTAGGAGGTCCGGAAGAAGCGCCGAGAGCCTGGATCCTTGCATCCAGAGACGAAAACCCCTTGGCCTGCAGGCCATTTCGCTATTGTCTCGCTCCGTGAGCACAGCAGTCGTCACCGGAGCCGGGTCGGGAATCGGCCGTGCCATTGCGGCAGAACTCGCAAGGCAGGGCCATGACATCATCATCGTCGAGGTTGACGAAGCGGCTGGCGAGGAGAGCGCCGCCGCCATCCGGGAAGCGGGTGGCTCAGCCCGCCTCGTCCCCTGCGACATTTCGCACACCGACTCGGTTCGGGAGGCATTCGAACAGATCGATTCTCTCGATATCCTGATCAATAATGCCGGGGTCGCCTCGGTAGGCAATGTGGAAGCCTGCACCCCGGAGGAGCTCGATCGCATCTACCAGGTCAACGTAAAGGGCATGTACCACTGCCTCCACTTTGCAATTCCCACGATGGTCCAGGCTGGAGGAGGATGCGTAGTGAACCTCGCCTCGGTGGCATCATACCTTGGAATCTCGGAACGCTTCGCCTACTCGATGTCCAAGGGAGCAGTCCTGAGCATGACCATGTCCATTGCCCGTGACTACATTGACAGCGGAATCCGCTGCAACTGTATCTGTCCCGGCCGGGTTCATACGCCCTTCGTTGATGGCTACCTTGCAAAGAACTATTCCGAAGAGGAGCGCCCTGAAATGTTCAGAAAACTCAGTGAATGGCAGCCCATCGGTCGCATGGGCACGCCCGGGGAGGTTGCCGGCCTTGTTGCTTACCTCACTTCCGAACAGGCCAGCTTCATCACCGGCAGCGCCTTTGAAATCGATGGAGGAGTAACCAATCTCCGCTGACGTTCTTTCCCTCACGATAATCCACAGAATCACATCTCCACATCTCCCCATGAAACTTACCCGCTTCCTCAATGACGGATCCCCCACTCCGGGACTTTTTATCGATGACAATATCATTCTCGATGCTTCCGCATTCGGGGAAGACTGGAATGAGGATTTCTTCGCCAATAGCGGACTCTCCCGCCTGCGGAACTGGCTGGACGAGAACCGGGAATCCGCCCCCACCCTTCAAGCCTCCGACCTCACCCTTGCACCTGCAGTAGCCCGTCCCCCCAAGATCATCTGCATTGGCTTGAATTACGCGGCCCATGCCGCTGAAGGTGGGCTGGAACCCCCAGCTGAACCTGTACTCTTCTCAAAAGCCACCTCGGCCTGGAGCGGACCGAATGACAACCTGCTCATCCCCCGGGACTCGGTAAAGACCGACTGGGAGGTGGAACTCGCCTTCGTCATCGGAAAACACGCCAAGTATGTTGCCGAGGAGGACGCCCTCGATCACATCGCGGGATTCGCGGTCCACAACGACTATTCCGAGCGTGAATGGCAACTGGAAGGCACCGGCCAGTGGGTAAAGGGAAAATCCGCAGACACTTTTGCACCCTTTGGACCTTTCCTCGCCACCACTGACGAAGTGCCGGACCCGGGCAACCTTCGGCTATGGCTCAAACGAAATGGGGAAACCCTGCAGGACAGCAACACCAGCGACCTGATCTTCCCCATTCCTCATCTCGTGGCATACGTAAGCAGATTCATGTCACTCCTTCCCGGAGATGTCATCTCCACCGGTACTCCTGCCGGAGTCGGGATCGGATTCGACCCTCCTCGATTCGTTCAGGAGGGCGATGTCTTTGAGCTCGGGGTCGATGGCCTCGGCGTGCAACGGCAGGTAGCAGTCAGGGAACAGTGAAATCCGGCTTTCTCCTGCCTTGAAGATCACTGGATTCAGAACCCACGACGTACGTTTTCAGACGTCCGCCCACCTGGACGGTTCGGACGCAATGAATCCGGATCCGGACTATTCGGCCGCCTATGTCGTGCTAGAAACAGACGGGGAACACGAAGGACATGGACTGACCTTCACCCTCGGGCGGGGGAATGAACTTTGTATCGCGGGAATCAAATCCCTTGCGCCCAGCCTTGTGGGAATGTCACTGGAGGAAATTACCTCCGACATGGGTGCCTTCTGGCGCTACATCACCGGGGACTCCCAGCTCCGCTGGGTCGGCCCGGACAAGGGAGTCATTCATCTTGCCACCGGAGCAGTGGTCAATGCGGTATGGGATCTCTGGGCCCGGCAGCAGGGCAAGCCGGTATGGCAGCTCGTCACCGGGATGACCCCCGAGGAGATAGTCCGCTGCATAGACTTTCGCTACCTCACGAATGCACTCACCCCGGAGGAAGCCTGCACCATCCTGGAACAGGCCAGGGAAGGCCGCGATGAGCGCCTGGCCCTCCTCCTTGAGCACGGTTATCCTACCTACACAACCTCCGCAGGCTGGCTTGGTTATTCTGATGAGAAACTGCGTCGCCTCTGCGTGGAAGCTGTGGAGGCTGGCTGGACCCACCTTAAACTCAAGGTAGGGGCCGACCTCGAGGATGATATCCGCCGCCTCCGGACCGTTCGGGAAGTAGTGGGAGACCGGATCACCCTCATGGTTGACGCTAATCAGGTCTGGGAGCCCGCCGAAGCCATTGAATGGATGAAACCACTTTCGGAATTTGACCTCTGGTTTCTGGAGGAACCAACTTCCCCGGATGACGTGATTGGACATCGGCAGATTCGTGATGGAATCGCTCCCATCAAGGTGGCAACTGGCGAATGCTGCCAGAATCGCATCCTCTTCAAGCAGTTCCTCCAAGCCGAGGCGATTGATGTGGTCCAAATCGACGCTGCCCGGGTGGGAGGTCTGAATGAGAACCTTGCCATCATGCTCATGGCCGCCAAATTTGGAAAACCGATATGCCCCCACGCTGGCGGAGTCGGCCTGTGCGAATATGTCCAGCACCTCTCAATGATAGACTACCTCAGCATCTCCGGTTCCTGGGAAGGCAGGGTCACCGAATACGTCGATCACCTGCACGAACACTTTGTAACTCCCTGCGTTCTGGAGAACGGGCGCTACCAAGCTCCTTCCGCTCCGGGATTCTCCATCGAGATGAAGGAGGAAACCCTCGCTCAATTTCCTTCCACCTAGAACAGAATCATGGACCTCAAACTTAAGGACAAAGTTGTCATCGTCACCGGTGGTGCCAAGGGAATCGGAGCGGCAGCGGTGGAGCTTTTCGCCCGGGAAGAGGCCATCCCTGTAATTGTAGGGCGCAGTCCCGGGACCGGAGAGGCCCTCCTTGAGCGCATCGGAGCAACCGGGAAGCGGGGGCTGATGATCGAAACGGAGCTGACCGAGGTCGAGGCATGCCGCTCCGCAATCGAGAAAACGCTCGAGAGCTTTGGCAGGATTGATGGAATCGTCCACAACGCAGGGGTCAATGACGGAGTCAGCCTCCGGGCAGGACCAGATGACTTTGTCGCTTCCCTTCAGCGGAATCTCTTCCACCTCTACAATCTCACTCACTTCGCGCTGGATCCCCTGATCGAAAGCACCGGGTTCATCATCAACGTCTCCTCCAAGCTGGCGGTGACAGGTCAGGGAAGTACCTCGGGCTATGCCGCAGCAAAGGGGGCCATCCACGGACTGACCAGGGAGTGGGCGGTAGACCTCGCGGAACATGGCATCCGGGTCAACACCGTTGTCCCCGCCGAGGTATGGACGCCGATGTATGATTCCTGGATCCAGACCGTTGAAAATCCGGAGGAAACCCTCAGTGCAATCCGGTCCCGCATTCCGCTTGGTCAGCGCATGACAAGCGCCGAGGAAATGGGGAACGCCATCGTATTCCTGGCCTCCTCCCGTTCCGGCCATACCACCGGCCAGATCCATCATATCGATGGCGGCTACGTTCACTTCGACCGGTCCTACGGCGATATCGAAAAGGACGAATCCTGACCGCAGAATCAGTCCTGCCGGGCATCCCCGGGACCAGTGTCCACGAGGATATGGTCGAATGGCGGTGGCTTTATCGACGTGCTCTCCAGGTATGACTCCCAATTCGCAAGTTTGGCATGGTCTCTGGATTCGTCCCGACGCTCCATGCGCTTCCGTCTCACTTCCGGCGGACAGGATACAAAATGCACTTCCACGGGAACCCTGAATCGCCCTGCAAGCCATGCAAGCCAGTCCTGTTGCTGAGATTCCCTCGTAAAGGGGCCTGCCAGAACAACTGGAAGATGGGCAAGGTTCACTTCCGCTGTCTGGAACATTGCTTCGTAAACCGGGTCCCGGAAAATATTCTTATACTGTCTGGAATCCCGGTCATCGCGGGAAAGCCCCGCGGCCTCCATCCCTGCCTGGACCACCGGTTCCGTGGCAATGTCGTTATCGAGAAACACTGCGCCAACCCGGACCGCCAGGTCTCGTCCATAACGGGTTTTCCCTCCGGCGGGAGGACCACAGACGACATACAACTTCATTTCATCAGGCGTGTCATCTCCTCCCGGAAAAACAGACGGGAGCTCTCATCCATGCCCCATCCCCAGAAGCGCCCAAACAAACCACGGCAATCACACCTTTCCCCTAGCAGAGAGGTGGGGCTGCCTCAAGGGCTTCCCCATCCCTGCAGCACCTTGCTTATTCCCAAATTGCGAGTGGTCAACCGCTGCTCTTGCATCCCCGGCGCTTTTCTCTGAGGCTTATGCCATGTCCACGCGAACCGGTGTTCTGCTCCTCGTCTCCGGCCCCTCTGGTTCCGGAAAGACCACCCTCTGCCGACGACTGGCCCGGGACGGTGAAGCCCATTACTCGGTTTCCTGCACTACGCGGCCAGCACGGGACGGTGAAGTCGACGCCCGTGATTACTACTTCCTGAGCCGGGAGGGATTTGAGTCCGAGTCTGCAGCGGGACATTTCATCGAACACGCTGAAGTTCATGAGAACCTCTACGGGACCCTGAAATCTGAAGTTCTCGAATTCCTCCAACGTGGCGAGGACGTGGTAATGGATATTGATGTCCAGGGTGCTGCCCAGGTGCGTTCCTGCGATGACCCCATCATTTCTGCCAGCCTGGTGGACCTCTTCGTCATGCCGCCAAGCGAAGAAGATTTGCGAAATCGACTTGCAAATCGAGCCACCGATTCCGAGGAGGTAATCTCCCTTCGTCTCCGTAACGCCCTGGAGGAAATGAGCCATGCCGGGGCTTACACCTATCGACTTATCTCCGGATCCAGGGAGGACGACTACACACGCTGCAGGTCTCTCCTTGTCGCGGAACGACTCCGCGTTTCCCGGCTTACCTGATAGGAACCGCTCCCTTGACCGAAAAAATCTTCGCAACCTTGCCGCAGATGGAGGTTAATTACACCACATGAACATAGTTCTCGGCATAACTGGATCAATTGCGGCATACAAGGCGGCCGACCTTGTCTCGCAACTGACCAAGGACGGCCATGAGGTTCACTGCGTCATGACTCAGGCGGCCACCGAGTTCATTACTCCGCTCACCCTGCAGGTCCTCTCCCGGAATCCGGTTCTGGTGTCTCTGGAGGACGAAAAGCAGTCATGGAAACCAGGCCATATTGATCTTGCGGACCGTGCGGATCTCCTCGTCGTCGCTCCTCTCAGTGCAGATACTCTCGGAAACTTTGCCCATGGTCTCGCCCCTGACCCCCTCTCCAGCATCTACCTTGCGACCCGGGCCCGGGTTCTCCTCGCCCCGGCCATGAATGGGAAGATGTGGAAGCACCCTGCCACCCAGCGCAATGTAGCACAGCTCAAATCTGATGGATGCCACTTCCTCGGCCCCGAGGAATCCGGCATGCTGGCCTGTGGATACGAAGGGGCAGGGCGACTCGTTCCGGTAGAGGAGATCCTCAACTGGATCAAGGCTCTGGGCTCCAGCTAGACCCTGCCTTCTACCCTGAACCCCCTTCCCCTCCAGTCTTCACCTCCTTTCCGTGAACATCCTTGTCACCGCCGGCCCCACTCGCGAGGCCCTGGACCCGGTCCGTTACCTTACCAACAGGTCTTCCGGCAAGATGGGATACGCCCTGGCTAACGCGGGCGCGCAACTCGGGCACCGGGTCACTCTGGTTTCAGGACCCACCAGTCTGGATATCCCCATCAACGTGGACTACATCCCGGTAGAAACCGCCCAGGAAATGTTTGAGGCTGTAAGCATTCATATAGCCAGGCAGGACGCCGCAATCTTCTCTGCCGCCGTCGCGGACTACCGCCCCGCTGCCTTCGCGGAAAACAAGATCAAGAAATCCAGTGACCGCCTTACGCTCGAACTCGTCCGCAATGCCGACATCCTGGGATCGGCCCGGAGCGAATTCAGCTACGAAGGTATTCTGGTGGGATTTGCCGCCGAAACCGAAAAAACCGAGGAAAACGCAAGGGGAAAGCTCCAGTGCAAGGGCTGTGACCTCGTGGTCGCAAATGACGTCTCCCGGAGCGGAATCGGTTTCGACTCCGACCACAACGAGGTCCTCCTTGTCTACCCGGACCGCACCGAACCTCTCATGATGGAGACCAAGGATCGCCTTGCCCATCTGATCATTCAGGCCGTCCAGGAATTACGGATCCGGAATGGCTAGCGCCGAAAGCGTCCTGGCACTATTGCTGAAAATAGCGGTGTCAATCGCAACCCTTCTGCGGTTTCATCGCTTCCATGACACACCTTCAGGCTGCTGAACAGGCCGCCCGCCGGGCCGGAAACCTGCTCCGGGAAAATTTTCACCTCAAGAAAGAGATCGACGAGGCTTATCACCACGATATCAAACTGGCTCTCGACCGGAAATCACAGGACCTGATCACCGAGGTCCTCCTCGACACCTTCCCTGACCATGCCCTCTATGGTGAAGAAGGTATCGCCGGGAACCAGGACGCTGCCATGCAGTGGATCGTGGATCCCATCGATGGAACGGTAAACTACTTCTACGGTATTCCGCATTTCTGCATCTCAATCGCACTGCAAGAGCGGGAAAAGAAGGAGAGCGTTATGGGACTCATCTACGACCCCATGCTCGATGAACTCTGGACCGTAGAACGAGGAAGTGAGCCATGCCTGAATGGCAATCCGATTTCCTGCTCAAGGCGTAGCGCCCTCGAAGAATCGGTCCTCTTCGTGGGATGCGGTAAGGACAAGGAAGCGATGGCCACCGGACTTGAGAGGTTTGAACGTGCATCCAACCGGGCGCGTAAGATGCGCATGATGGGCTCAGCGGCCCTTGGCATGGCCTACATTGCAACCGGACGGCTGGATGCCTACATTGAGTCCCGTATTTCTCTATGGGATGTGGCAGCCGGCATTCTTCTGGTCGAATCCGGAGGAGGAAAAGTCGATCTGACTCCTCATCCAAGCATGCCTGACACCTGGTCCGTGGTCGCCACCAATGGCAGGATTCCGATCGAGGAAATCCTCTGATCCGACAGGAGAGAGGATCCGCAGGCAAACCAAAAGAAGCCCCGTTCCTTCTTTCCACCTTGCCCCGGTATTCTCTCTAGGATGGACTGGCCCTGCTGGATCGCTACGAATTCAGAGCCCCTCTTATCCCACCTGACGCCCACTGATCATGAACCGCGTTGGAATTGGTTACGATGTCCACCAGTTCGCCACTAACCGACCACTCATTCTCGGTGGCGTAGAAATTCCTCATTCCCAAGGACTGCAGGGGCATTCCGATGCGGATGTCCTCTCCCATGCCATTGCTGATGCCGTCCTCGGAGCTCTCGGACTTCCAGATATCGGTCACTACTTCCCCCCCGAGGATGGGTCCATCGAGGGAATCTCCAGCCTGAAGATCCTCGAAAGATGCATGAGCCTCGCAGAAGAGCAGGGTGCCACCATCGTCAATATTGACAGCACTCTCATCGCTGAAGCTCCACGAGTCCTGCCATACCGCGAAGAGATGCAGGAGAAGATTGGAGCCGCTCTTGGGATCGATCCCCAGCTTATCGGGATCAAGGCCACCACCAATGAGCAGATGGGGTTTGTTGGACGCGGGGAAGGAATCGCCGCAATGGCCGTAGCCTCGACGACCTCGTAAAGCCCGGCTATTCCCAACCGGTCGCCTCCACAAGGGCTGCTCCGATGCCGGCAGGGGTCTCCGCAACCGTGATCCCGGCAGCACGCAGGGCCTTTTTCTTGGCCGCAGCCGTCCCTTTTCCTCCGGAAACAATTGCGCCCGCATGACCCATCCGTCGTCCGGGAGGGGCGGTCGCGCCTGCAATAAAGGCCGCAACAGGCTTCCTGCAATGCTCGCTGGCCCATTCTGCCGCCTCCTCCTCGGCGGATCCCCCGATTTCGCCAATCATGATGATGGCCTCGGTTTCGTCGTCTTCGTTGAAAAGCTGCAAAGCTTCAAGGTGGGAAGTGCCATTTATCGGGTCTCCGCCAATCCCTACACAGGTGCTTTGTCCGTAGCCACGCTGGGTTGTCTGCCATACCGCTTCATAAGTAAGGGTCCCCGACCGGGAGACAATCCCGACCCGTCCGCGCTTATGAATGTAGCCCGGGGCAATGCCAATCCGACACCCTCCGTGAGACTGATCTCCCCGCCCAGGCGTAACGATCCCAGGACAATTAGGTCCTACCAGGCGTACCCTACTGTTTCCAGCCATTGCAGCCTTCACCTTCATCATGTCACGAACCGGAATTCCCTCCGTAATGGCCACCACCAGCCCTACTCCGGCATCGACACTCTCTAGAATCGCATCACCTGCAAAAGCAGGAGGCACAAAAACGGCAGAAGCAGTAGCTCCGGTTTCCTTCACGGCCTGCTCAACCGTATCAAAGATCGGAACCTTGTGATCTCCATGTTCGAACACCTGACCCCCCTTCCCGGGAGTCACCCCTGCGACGAGTTGGGTCCCATAATCAAGACTCAGCTCCGCGTGACGTCCGCCAAAGCTCCCCGTAATGCCCTGAACCAGGACCTTTGTGTTCTCATCTACTAGAATTGCCATCCCTTCGAATATTTCAAATTACTGGAGATCAGTCTTGTATGGAGGATACCGCCTTGCTGGCCGCATCCGCGAGGTCGTCAGCAGCAATAATATTAAGACCGCTGGAGGCCAGGGTAGCCTTTCCCGCAGCCACATTATTGCCCTCCAGTCGAACCACGAGTGGAATGGGCAAACCAACCTCCCTGCAGGCCGCGACCACCCCATGGGCAATAACATCACAATCCATGATCCCTCCAAAGATATTGACGAGGATCGCCTTCACTGCCTCGTCGGACAGGATGATCTTGAAGGCTGCGGCAACCTGTTCCTGGGAAGCTCCTCCCCCTACATCAAGAAAGTTTGCCGGCTCCCCTCCATGGTGCTTGATAATATCCATTGTTGCCATCGCCAGGCCCGCCCCGTTCACGAGGCAGGCGATATTACCATCCAGCCCGATATAGTTCAGTGAATGTCTGGAGGCTTCCACCTCCCGCGGATCTTCCTCCCCGGTATCCCTGAACTCCACGATCTCCGGATGGCGGTAGAGCGCATTATCATCAAAGTTGAACTTGGCATCCAGGGCCAGCACCCGGCCATCAACGGTCCGGACCAGGGGGTTGATCTCCACCATCGAGCAGTCGCACTCCAGGAACAGGCGATACAGGTTCCTGAGAAGCCTGCCGAACTGCTTCGCCTCATCCCCGGCAAATCCCAGTCCGGCGGTAAGCTTGCGCACTTCATACGGCTGAAGTCCCATCAGTGGATGCACGTGCTCCCGCAGGATCTTGTCCGGATGGCTCTCTGCGACCTCCTCGATATCCATTCCCCCCTCGGTAGAAGCAACAATGACCGGGCAACAGGTTGCCCGGTCGATAAGAATTGCGAGGTAATACTCATGTCCAACATCAACAGCCTCTCCCACCATGACCTTGCGGACCAGTCTGCCCTCTTCCCCGGTCTGCTTGGTCACCAGGATTTCGCCGATCATATTTTCCGTAATCCCAGCCACCTCAGCAGGGGCAACAAGATGCACGCCACCCTGAAAACCGCTCTTGAAGGTCCCCTTACCCCGTCCTCCGGCATGCACCTGGGACTTCACCACTACCCGCTCTCCTCCCAGTTCCACCGCGGCAGCAGCTGCCTCCTCAGCCGTGGTAGCCACCATCCCCCGGGGGTTTGGGACCTCAAACTGGTCGAAGAGAATCTTGGCCTGGTATTCGTGGATGTTCATGACGCGGGCGGCGCGGACGGTACGAACAGCCCTTCTCCCGGTCAAGGCTGCAGGGAGCCCTTACGCGATGAAGTTACTCCACCACCTCACTTTCAATCGTCCCGCCAGCAACCCGGGTCACCAGACGCTCTCCCTTTCCTGCCTGTGCCGGATCCGTCACGAGATCACCTCTCCCGGTCAGGGTGATTGAAAAGCCCCGCTCAAAAGCCGACTCCGGGCCAAGAGTCCTGAGAAGGCGCCTCGCACGCTCCAGTTGCTGCGAGGCAGCTTCAAGGCAGTGCCTGGCCTGCCGGGCATAGCGCAACCTGAATTGTCGTATCCCCTCCAGCCTCTGATCAACCACAAGGCGCGGATGCCGGGCCTTCCAGCCGGCCCTGCGGTCGGCCAGCTGCAGCTGCCACTGGCCCAGACGTTCCCCCGCTGCACGCTTCATGGCTGCCTCCAGCTCGTCTACCCGCATGGTTGGCTCCCGGAGAACACGTTGTGCATCATGTGCCAGAACACCCCGGCGGGCAAAACGAATGAGATCCTGTGCAGCCCGGAGTCTGTCCCTTACCGGTCTCCGCAGTCCGTCACGCAGGCGCCCAAGCTTCTCACGCAGGTCCTCCCTGTCCGGGACTACCAGCTCCGCTGCCGCGCTCGGGGTCGGGGCACGCACATCCGCCACAAAATCAGCAATGGTAAAATCAATCTCATGGCCCACCGCCGAGACTACCGGGATCGAGCAATCCGCAATCGCCCGCGCCACGCTTTCCTCGTTGAAATTCCAGAGATCTTCCAGTGATCCTCCCCCTCGACCGACAATGATCACATCACAGCGCGGAAGACCATGATCCTCCGGTTCGCTCATCATCTCGATGGCCCGGACAATTCCAGAAGCAGCTCCATGACCCTGAACCGCTACCGGAAAAAGAACCGCCTTAACCCAGGGGGCACGCCTGTTCAGAACGCTCATCATATCCTGCAGCGCAGCGCCGCTTGCCGAGGTCACCAGCCCGATCACCCGGGGGAATACCGGGAGAGTGCTTTTCCGTTCCTCCGCAAAGAGCCCTTCTCCATCGAGCTTCTTCTTCAACGCTTCGAACCGGGCCTGGAGCTCACCCAGGCCCGCAGGTTCCACCCGCTTCACTATCAACTGGGCCTGACCCCGTGCCTCGTAGACCGTCACTTCACCAAGGACCCGTACCTTGGCCCCATCCTGAAGGGCCTCGTACCCGGAGCACCGCCGCGCGGCACTGAAAGCGGCACAGGACAGCTGGGCCTTCTCGTCCTTCACTGAAAAATAGTAATGGCCACTGCCCTGTTTCCGCAGGTTGGAAACCTCTCCCTCTACCCACACATCCCCGATCTCTATCTCCAGGGTGTTTTTCATACGACGCACCAGTCCGCTGACCGACATTGCGCCATCATCTCCGCGCCGATACTGTTTTCCCTGCTCCTGCATGCGCATGAAGCAAGGCTAAGGCAGGGATTACGGAATATGGAGGGCAAATTCCCCGCTCTTCCGGAACTTCCTTGGGGGCAGGATTCTCAATTCCTTGCCAAACCGCCTGTAGGGCGCTTCCATCGCGGCCCACCGCACCCAGCGAGATCATGGCTGACAAAGAATACACCGACCCGGAGCGCATGGAGAAAATCGTGTCGCTCTGCAAGCGACGAGGGTTCATCTACCAGTCTGCTGAGCTCTACGGCGGGCTCAATGGGTGCTGGGATTACGGTCCCCTTGGCGTGGAAGTGAAACGGAATCTGAAGGAATACTGGTGGCGCAGGAATGTCCAGGAGCGCGAAGACATCGTCGGACTCGATGGCTCGATCCTGACTCACCAGGCCGTTCTGACCGCCTCTGGCCACGTGGGAGGATTCTCCGACCCCATGTGTGACTGCCTGCTCAGCAAGGCTCGCCTTCGTGCCGACCAGATCGAACCCCAGAGCGGAGTCGCCTACCACTATACCGGGGCTACCGAGGGCGAATGGAGCGTGGATCGTGAATTTGCGGTCCTCCTCCGGGAAGGCCAGGACGAAAACAAGGCCCGCAAGACCGCGAGACAGTTTTACGCACAGTTTCATCCGGACAAATCCCTGTCCCCGAAAGCGCTGGAGCTGGCCGGGGAATCCACCACTGAGGAAGAAGGGACCACCAGATTCAACCCGGAAAATGGTTCGCTCCTGACCGAGGCCCGGGAGTTTAATCTCATGTTCAGGACCCAGATGGGGGCTTCCTCCAGTGAAGATGACCCCAATGCCGTGGCCTATCTCCGCCCTGAAACGGCCCAGTCCATTTTTACACAGTTCAAGAACGTGCTGGACACCTCACGAATGAAAATCCCCTTCGGGATCGCACAGATCGGCAAGGCCTTCCGGAATGAAATCAATCCTCGCAACTTCACCTTCCGTTCCCGGGAATTTGAACAGATGGAGATCGAGTACTTTTGCCGGCCGGAAGATGGCCTCCGGTTGACCGATGAGTGGCTGGAGGACAGGCTCACCTTCTATGAGCAGATCGGCCTTCCCCGGGAGAAGCTCCACGTTCTTGATGTCCCGGACGGAGAGCGCGCTCACTACTCGAAGAAAACTTATGATATCGAGTTCGACTTTCCCTTCGGCTGCCAGGAACTGGAGGGCGTGGCCTATCGGACGGACTACGATCTTTCCAAGCACCAGGAGCATTCAGGCAGGCCCATCGAGTACTTCGACGAGGCAACCAAGGAAAAGTTCATTCCCCACGTGGTCGAACCCTCGGCCGGATGCGACCGGACCGTCCTGGCACTCCTGTGTGAGGCCTTCCAGGAGGAAGAAGTGACCGATGCCAAGGGCAAGACCGAGGTGCGCACCGTAATGAGACTTCACCCGAGGGTGGCTCCGATCAAGGCTGCCATCTTTCCGCTCCTGAAGAAAAACGAGGAGCAGGTACGAATCAGCAGGGAGATCCAGCGAAACCTCGGACGCTTCATGAATGTCTTCTACGATGAAACCGGAGCGGTGGGCCGGCGTTATCGCCGGCAGGATGAGATCGGCACTCCGTTCTGCATCACGGTAGACTTCGAGACCCTGGGTGAGGAAGATCCGGAACTGAAGGACACCGTTACTCTCCGCCACCGAGATTCCATGGAGCAGGAAAGAGTCGCTATTAACGATCTTCTCCCACGGCTTCTCGACGAAATTCAGTAAGGCCTCCGGGACAGGTCGATTGTACCCGTGAAGATCCAAGTCCTTGCCATCGGGAAACCAAAGCTGCCCTATGCAGCGGCAGGAATCGAGGAATACGACCGGAGGCTGCAACGCTATGCCTCGGTCACACTAGAATATCTCAGGGCACGCGACGAGTCCCCCTCCCTGCTTGCAAGGAGCAGGGAGAGCTACCGCATCGCCCTCGATGAACGAGGCTCCCAGCTCACTACCCTGTCAGTCAGTGAAAGAATCACCCGGCTGGAAGACCGCCCGGACATCAAGAAAGTCAGCTTTCTGATTGGGGGGTCAGACGGCCACTCCTCCGAATTACGTGATTGTTGCGACGAAATATGGTCTCTCTCGGCCATGACGATGCAGCATGAGCTGGCCCTCGTGGTCCTGCTTGAGCAACTCTACCGAGCCTACACCATCAAGCGTGGAGAACCTTATCACCGAGCCTGATCCCCTGGCCCTCCTTCCCGGGCCCCTCTGCTGCCCCTGACCAAGGGGGAGGAACAGAATCGCAGATCCTTTAATCCACTGCCATGCAGCGGGCTCGGTCAATCGTTTGCAAACCGTTATTCGTCGGTTCGAATCCGACCGCCTCCTCCAGTGTTCTTGGCTCAGGATCATCCGGGACCCAACCTCCCCGGAGCTGAGATTATCGAAGAGGACTAAGGTCCCATCGCTGCAGAAACCACGCTCAGCCGCAAGGAGGTCACTGTCAACAAACCTGCCAGCACCGCTGTGAAAGTGCGCCCGCTCAAGAAACTCAGGGACATGGTCTCCTGATTCACTATTGAATCCTAACTCACAAAGCCTTCCAGCCCCAACGGGAAGGATTTTTTATTTTGCGGCAGGCATAAGGCTTGTTCAAGCCGCTTGACGATCAGCCACTTGGGCCCTACGGGCCTGCCTGAAGCTTCTCCATCCCTGACCGATGCCCCCCATCTTCAATCTCTTCACGCGCAAGCAAGGCACCTACAAGGACGATACGCTCTCAGGCCTTACGGTGGCCCTGGCTCTCGTGCCGGAAGCCATTGCCTTCTCCTTCCTTGCCGGCGTGAGTCCCATGGTCGGCCTCTGGTCCGCCGTGTTTGTTGGCTTCATCACTGCCACCATGGGCGGTCGTCCGGGCATGATCTCCGGTGCCACAGGCGCCATCGCTATTGTCGCAGCCGGTGCCGTCAAACTGGGTGAATCCCACGGAGGCACCGAAATGGGGCTGAAATACCTCTTCGTCACCCTGATTTTGGCGGGCCTTATCCAGTTGCTTGCGGGCGCCCTCAAACTGGGGCGCTTCATTCGCCTGGTCCCCCACCCCGTTATGATCGGCTTCGTCAATGGTCTCGCCATCGTCATCGGCATGGGCCAACTCGGCTTCTTCAAGAAGCTGACCGGCCAGGCGGAAGACGGCAGCCCCATCATAAGCTGGCTCCAAGGCTCCGAGCTGGGACTGATGATCGGCCTAGTTATCGCGACCATGCTCATCATGAACTTCCTGCCCAAGCTGACCAAGGCGGTGCCATCCGCCTTGGCAGCCATCCTGCTCATCGGCGGCCTCGGCTACTTCGGCGTCTTTGATGCGCGGACCATCGCCGACGTCCTCATCGATGGCGGAGGTGATGGCAGTCTCGAAAAAGGCTTCCCCCCCGTGTCCAGCTTTGCCGGCCTGCCCTGGGACTGGGCCTTCTTCCAGTCCATCCTTCCGATCGCGGTGACCATCGCCCTGGTCGGCCTCATCGAATCGCTGATGACCCTCCAACTCATCGACGAGATGACCGGAACCCGGGGTGAGGGCAACCGCGAGTGTTTCTCCCAAGGCGGCGCCAATATCCTCTCCGGTCTCTTCGGCGGCATGGGTGGCTGCGCCATGATCGGCCAATCGCTTATCAATATCAAATCCGGTGGTCGTGGCCGCACTTCAGGTATCATCGCTGCGGTAGCCCTCGCCCTGTTTATTCTCTTTGCAGGGCCGGTGATCGTACAGATTCCGATCGCCTCGCTGGTCGGAGTGATGTTCATGGTGGTGATCGGCACCTTCGAGTGGTCATCGCTCAGGACTTTCGGCAAGGTTCCCTTCTCCGAGATCCTGATCATTCTCGCAGTAACCCTGGTGACAGTCTTCCTTCACAACCTCGCCCTCGCCGTATTCATCGGGATCATCCTCTCAGCCATCGTCTTTGCATGGGAGAGCTCGAAGCACGTCTTCGTCAACCTCGAGAGTGACAGCGGCAACGAGCGCCACTACAGCGTGCAGGGTCTGATCTACTTCGGTTCGGCAAAGGCCTTCACCGAGCACTTCCAGTGCCGCTCGGAGGCCAGGACCATCATCATCGACATGGCCCACGCCCGCGTCTGTGACATGTCGGGGATCGAGGCGCTCAACACCCTTGCCGAGCGCTACAAGAAGGGCGACAAGAAACTCCATGTCCGCCATCTCTCCGCTGACTGCCGCCGCATGCTCGAACGCGCGGGCTCCATGCTCCATGTGGAGATCATGCCAGATGACCCTGAATATTCCGTGGCTAAATTCCGGATGGGAACGGATTAGTCCACAGGTGAAATCCCCACTGCCCATTCTTCATCTTGCAGGAGATTGCCTTCTGGCCGGTCCTGATCTGGTCGAGCATGTCCTTCCAATTGAAGGCGCCCGCACTGTCGACGACCGAGCGGGCCAAGCCCTCCAAGAGGCTCCCAAGCATGAGTTTGTCTTGGGTGACCCCTTGGTTCATTGGGGAATTCTTCATCCCAGGTGCAACCCGCTTCACTTCCAACCAGTCCCCGGCAGGTTCACAATACTAGTTCTCAAGCGAGGCCTCTCGGAGGGCCTTGAACCGCCGGGAAATATCAATCGCCTTTTTGCGGTCACTCTCGTCGTAATCCCAGAACTCCTGCACGATCTTTTCGCACGCGGGATAGTGAGAACCATCGTCCCCGATATCCCTGCGCAAAAGAGCCAACTGCTTTTTCAAGTCCTCACGCACCTTGGAATATGCGGGATCGTCGTAGACATTGTTGAGCTCTGAGGGATCCCTGCCCAGGTCGTAGAGTTCCCAGGCAGGCGGCGTCTGGTTCTTCCCCTCGTAATCCGCCCCATAGAAATAAATCAATTTGTGGGTCTTGGTCCGGATGGCCATTTCCCCCGGGTTGTCATGGTGGGCCATGTGCATCCAGTAGCGGTAATAGGCCGCCTTCTTCCAATCTGCAGGCTCCTTGCCGGTCTCGCAGATCGACTTGAAGGACCGCCCCTGCATGGAACTGGGCCGGGGTATACCCGCAAAGTCCAGCATGAGGGCAGGGTAGTCAACATTCTCCACGATAGCATCGCTACGCGTGCCACCCCGGATACTGCCCGGGTGGCGAACGATGAAGGGCATGCGCATGGAGGGGTCATAGGCCCAGCGCTTGTCCTGGTAGTCATTTTCCCCAAGCCAGAATCCCTGGTCCCCAGTGTAGATAATGACAGTATTATCGTAGAGTCCCTCCTCCCTGAGGTAGTCGAAGAGGCGCTTGAGGTTATCATCCACCCCCTTCACGCAGCGGAGATACTTACGAAGGTAGGCCTGGTAAGCCAGGCGGGTGGTCTCACGTTCGGACAGCCTCGCCACGTCATAGTCGGAGGGAAACTCTTCCGGAAACCGTTCCTTCAGGTCCACCGCGTAGGAACGACGCGGGTTACGCTTGCCGATACTGGTTCCGATGTGAGCCATGAGCTCATCCTCATGCCCCCGGGTGGCAATGGATCCAAAAGTCCTGGGAACATCGTAGAGCGTGGGAGGCTCCGGGATGGACACGTCTCTTAAGTAGGATTGGTAGCGAGGCGCGTTCTCAAAGTAGTCATGCGGCGCCTTGTACTGGTGACAGACAAAGAAGGGCTTGTCGGGGTCGCGCTTGTTCCTGAACCAGTCGAGGGCGGAGTCGGTGATGGCATCGGACGAGTGCTGGCCCTCGTGGGTGACGGTATTCTGTGGCCATTTTCTGGGACCCTGGATGCGGAACATGGTGTCGAAGTATTTCCCCTGCCCCGGGAGTACCTTGTAGTAATCGAAATTAGGTTCCTTCTTGAGGTGCCACTTCCCGATCATGGCCGTTTGATAACCAGCATTGCGGAAGAGGATCGGCAGGGCCTGCTTCTCAGGCGGAATATTTCCCCGGAGGTCGAACACCCCGTTCACGTGTGGATACTGCCCGGTAATGATACAGGCCCGGCTCGGCGTGCAGATCGCATTCGTGCAGAACGCGTTGTCAAAGGTCATTCCCTCAGCCGCAAGGGTGTCAATCGTCGGGGTAGGATTGAGATCCTTGAGCACCGTGGCGTAGGCCCCTACCGCCTGGGCGGTGTGATCGTCCGACATGATGAAGAGGATGTTGGGCTGCTGATCAGCTGCCCGGCCCACAAGGGCAGAGAGGGCGAGAACCGTGAGGAAGAGGGTGCACTTGTTCATGAATCTTTTCTGGATCGGAAATGAAAGAAGAAGGCGATCCGTCCAATTCCACTCTCTACGAACCTAGATCAGGTGCTGGCCGTGCTCAAGCCGATCCCGGGAGTCCGGGGGGGACGCTCCCCATGGGGAAATTATTCCGGCAGTGAATTTCAATCCTCGGCTGAAACCTGCGCACATAGTTCCTGACGGCCCGGACATCTCCCGTCGCATCTGTCCGGATTCCGCCGGACTACCGATCAAGCATGAGGCCCATCATTCCCTGACCCTCTCCCTGCTGCGGGGTATTCCAAGGCATGGAACCAGCCGCACTTCCATGAGGGCCCTGGGGCCTGGGGCCGCTGTCGACACCACACCCGCAGAGGAGGCCACCGACCACGACCAGCAGAATCAGGAAACTCTTTCTTCTCATGCAGGAAAATTAGCAGTCCACCCCATCTGCTGGCAAGCATGCGTTCGAGTCGGGGTAGCTTCCCGTCCAGCCTCCTCTGAAAAACAAAAGACCGGTGGAGTCCCTCCACCGGCCTCGGATTCTGAAAGTGTCCGTCTCCGGCTGTTACTGCCCCGTAGAGGAATCAGCGAGGGTCACCTGGTCGCCAGGCTGGATCCGCACGCCGGGATTAATATCACGGGCGTTCAGGTCACAGACCGTCTGGCTGGCTTCCACCGAGTTCGGAGTCAACCGCCCGAGCAGGCGTCCGTCGCGGGTCACCAGCAACTTGGACTGGGGCGTCACATTGGAATTATTGGTTCCGAGGTTAACGATCACGAAACCCCAGGTTGAGTTGACCGAGGTGATTGCGCCCACCTTGGCATTCCGCGCGATCTTGGTCCGGATCTTGGTCAGGCGGTCACCTTCACGGGTATTCGAGGCCTGCTTGTCAGCAACCTCGCTGGTCAGCTTTTCAATGTGCTCGTTGAGAAGGTCGAGATCATCGCCCTTCTTCTTCCGCTCTTCCTGAAGGCGTTTGATCTCGGCCGGAACCTGATTCCAGGTGATTTGCCTTCCACCCAGTTCCTCCTCCAGCTTCTTGTCGATCTTGGCCTTGATTGCTGCCAGCTCGGCAAGTTTCGCATCGTGCTCCGCAATCTCAACCTGAGCCTTCTCCTTTGACTTGTTGAGACCGTTCTCCCGGCTCCTCATGTTACCCATTGACTGTATGAGCTCCGCATTCACACCCTCCGCCTCCCCCAGTGCTTTCTGGGTGTTCGCAAGGTCTTCTTTCTTTTCCTCCTCAACTTTTTCGGTTCCGATCTTGAGCGTTTGTTCTTTAGCAAACAGATCGATCTCCGCCTGGAGCAGCCGGGAATTCTGAAAACTGTACCAGGCAGCCGCAATGGTCACCAAGACAGACAGGATATAGAAAATTTTCTTTGTCATATCAGAAAAGTAAGGGTTTTAGCCACTATCCAAAGGGGTCTTCCTCGTCCGGTTGGGCTGGTTCGGGTTCGGGTTCGGGGTCGGGTTCGGCCAACGGATCGGCATCAATCGGCTCCGGACTCGGAGCAGCGACAGGCTCGGGCGCCGGGGCGGCTTTCTGGGC
>Ga0163179_10000601_pt1 | contig 25728 bp, 18 predicted proteins | sample AtlANTMetagenome_FD_109643 | JGI IMG/M metagenome (GOLD analysis project Ga0163179, IMG submission 109643) | Marine eukaryotic phytoplankton communities from the Atlantic Ocean - Atlantic ANT 2 Metagenome | ecosystem: Environmental > Aquatic > Marine > Oceanic | place: North Atlantic Ocean...
CATCCCATTGGGGTATGGCTGTGGAGACGGTTCAGTTGCGAGCCGGTGTTGTCTCAGATGAACTTTTGCGAGAGATTCAGCGTCGCCCAGAAGCTTTTTTGACGTGGGGCGGACCGGCTTAGAACGGGCCGACAACCCGAATGCAGGTCCCGGCGTTATGCCTAAGCTGTGCTGTTTGCATCGATTGATTATCTGATCTTTTTACCGGTAGCTGTTTTTGGCTACTGGATGATGCCCCGTGCCCGAAAATTGGGTTTTCTTGTCCTGCTTTCGTTGCTCTTTTATGCGAGTTGGAATTGGACCTACCTGCCGCTGCTTTTGGGCACAGCACTTTTCGCCTGGATGGGTGGCCTGTGGATGTCGCGGCTGCATCGAGAGGGTGGCTCGGGCCTTGCTCTTGTTGTCATCGGCCTATTGCTGCCGCTGTTTGTGTTCAAGTACTACAATTGGGCAGCGGGGGCCTTGGAAACCGTTCTTCCTTTTTCTTTGGGTAGAACGGATGCTGCGCTCCCGCTCGGTATCTCTTTTTTCACGTTCCAAGCTATCGCATACGTGGTGGATATTCGTCGGGGCCGTGATGCGGAAGCTTCCCCGGTTCAGTTCGCGGCCTTTCTGACATTCTTCCCGCAGTTGATCTCGGGGCCCATTGTTCGGATACAGGAACTCCTACCCCAGTTGAAGGCGCGGCCTTGGCTGCAGCCAGGCGATGTGGGGTTTGCCTTGTATCGAATCGGTATGGGGGTGACGAAAAAGGTGGTGTTTGCTGACACCTTGAAGTTGGCCATAGTCGCTCCGGTATTTGCGGACCCCGCCAACTACAGTGGCTTAGAAATCGCCATTGCTCTGTATGCTTACACCCTACAAATCTACTGTGACTTCTCCGGCTATATGGACATTGCTTTAGGCTCCGCGCGCCTATTTGGATTGCGTTTGCCTGAAAACTTTGATCGTCCCTATTTGGCGACTTCGGTAGCAGGATTCTGGAGACGTTGGCACATTACGCTATCGAACTGGGTCCGTGATTATGTGTATTTTGGGCTCGGTGGCGCGCGGGTGCAGAGCGAGTGGAAGGTGTATCGCAACATCATCGTGACCCTTGTGGTGATCGGAATTTGGCACAAGGCTTCGTGGATGCTTGTGCTGTATGGTTTCCTCCATGGGCTCGCGGTGTGTATCAACCGGTACTTTAGGAAGAAAACCGGACGCCGACCGGAGGACCCATTACCGAGCGTATGGTCTTGGATGTGGCGGTTTTTCCTGACGTTTCACTTTGTGGTCGCCGCGCGGATTCTCTTTCGAGCAGACGACTTCTCGTCTGCATCTGAGATCTTGGTTGGCCTCAGCGGTAGCTACAGTATGGCGCCGGCTTTTTCAGGCCTGGCTCTGGCGGTTTTGGCCTTGGGTTATCTCTTTCACTTCAGTCCTTTGCGCTTGGAGAGGCGGCTCGGAGATTTCTTCAAGCGGTCGGGGCCTGGCTTTTGGACACTTGGTTTGGCCACGGTTGGGCTGCTATGCATTCTTTTTGGCAGCGACCAGATCCTCGCTTTCGAGTATTATCGTTTTTAACATTTGCTGAAGCAGTACTTTGCTGACATCTCCTCCCACCCACCGACGTGAACTTCGAGACTTCGGGCTCTTTGTGTTGCTATTTGGCGCATTGGCTGCGGAGACGTTCTTACTGCCTCAAGCGAGAGCGGTTCGGCCATGGGTGGAGGGTGAATCCATCCCAATTCTTGGTTTGATCGAAAATGAGGACGAGCCACTGGACGCCACCCAGGTGCTCGATGAAGGCTTCCCGGACCGGCCTCCAGCACTTGCTGTGCCCTTCGAGCGCTCATCAGGGCTTGATGTGTTCTTTTCCGCGCTGAAGGACGTGGAGTCTCAGGAGCGAACTCAAGCGGTCCGGGTCCTGCATTTTGGGGATTCAACAATCGCAGCGGACGGTATTCCAGGAGTCGTTCGTGCCCAACTTCAAGAGCGTTTCGGTGATGCAGGCATCGGCTATGTCCCGGTACGTGTCGACACGCATTGGGTGTATCGACCGGGGCTCCAGCGCGATGCAACGGGGGACTGGCAGACTTGGAACCTCACTCGGGGTGGTGCTCCCCAGCAACGATATGGTCTTGCCGGCATGCTCTCGAGGAGTAGCGGAATCGCGCGTGTTGAGATGTCGATGAAGCGTCCGGATGGGACCCTGGATGCTTTTGATTCTTTAGAGCTCCATGTCTTGCACCAGCCGGGTGGGGGTGAGCTCAGCCTGCGTACTCCAACTGGGCTGCGCCAAACGATATCCACCGCGTCAGAAGTCATGCGGGATGAATGGGTTGTCGTGGACTTACCTTCCAATACGAAAAAACTGCATTTGCATACCGCTGGAGATGGACCTGTGACGGTTTTTGGTGTGTCGTTGGAGAAGAGTGGCCCGGGTGTGGTTTGGGATACCTTGGGAGTGGCCGGCTCATCGATTGGGTCGATGGCGCGTCAAGATGAGCAACATCTCAAGGCATCCGTGGCAGCACGTGAACCCTCGTTGATTATTTATCAGACCGGTGGGAACGCTCTTGGCTACGATAGTTTCCGCGTTGGAGATGGTCTTGCCTACAAGAAGCGCTACCTGGAAATTTTCAAGCGAATGCGAGCTGGCGCACCCGATGCTTCTTGTCTGATTGTGGGGCCTTTGGATCAAGGCAAGCGCAAGCGAGGACAGGTCTTTTCACACCCCGAAATTCCTCGCATGATTGCGTTGCAGAGAGCAGCGGCTGTAGAAAGTGACTGTGCATTTTGGGACGCCCGTGCAGTCATGGGAGGAGAGGGGGGCTACCCACGGTGGATGAAACATGAGCCCAGTTTGACCTGGACGGATCTGATGCATCTGTCTCAAGAGGGCTCAGAGCTTGTCGGGCAACGACTGGTGGATGCGATTCGCGTTGCATATGCCGAGTGGGAGCACTCCAAGATGGCGGTACAATCCAAGGTGCAGCCATGAACTTCTCGCGACTCGCTCGCGCGATCATTGCGCATCGCGTTCGAACCGCTGTCGGGCTTGTCCTCGCGTTTGTGCTTCTTTTTTCAGGAGTCCATCGGGTTGTTATCGATTTTAGTGCGACTGCATTCTTTGCGGGGGAGGGTGAGAAGCGCGAAGCACTCGATGCCTACCGCGACTACTGGGGCAGTGATGACAAGATAGCGATTGTTTTGGTGGATGGTGGTGACTCCACACTCTTGACCGAAAAGCGTATCTCGCTCTTAAAGGACCTTACCGGAGCCTTGCGATCGACGGACGCGTCCGAGCGTTTGAGTTCACCAACGGATGTCCCGCGTTTCCAGGTTCAGTTTGGACGGCCTATACCGGTGGGCCTGCTTCTGGATGTGCCAAGACAAGCGGAGGCTCAGAAGGCCTGGCGAGAAAAGATTCTACAGAATGATTTTTTGGTGCCTTCCCTTCTGTCTGAAGATGGGCAGCTTGCGACGATTGTTGTGCAGCTCAATGGCAACGTGGATGATGTTGTTCAAGTACGGAGTATGGTTGCAGAAATCCGTAGTCAGATTTCTACCTATCAGGGCCAAGATGGACTCTTGATTCGGGTTTCAGGCGTACCAGCGGTTCGTGCGGACATCGGAGACATGATTCTTCAGGAACAGTTTTTGTTTGTCTCGATTGCTGTGGTCTTGATGGCAAGCCTGATGTTCTTGTTGTTCCGCTGTTTTTATGGGGTGTTCATTCCCTTGATCTCAGCCATTACACCCTGTTTGTTGGTCTTTGGGATCATGGGTTGGATGGGTGAGCCGATTGGCTTGTTGAATCAAGCCTATTTTACGCTCATACCCGTCATAGCGATCGCAGATGCAATTCATATGGTCAGCCGATTCCGCGAGGAATTTCAGCGTCGTGTAGATGCTGGGGAGGCTGAAAGTGCGGAGCTAAGGGATGAGGCCATTGGTGCCGCACTGCGGCATATCGGTGTGGCCTGCTTTCTTACGACACTCACGACAGTGGTGGGCTTTTGTTCTTTGATGACAGCCGAAATGCCGATCTTGCGCACTTTTGGTCTGTATGCTGGGGTCGGTATTGCTCTCGCGTATGTCAGTGTACTCTTCTTTATCCCCCTGGCCTTGTCGCTGACTGCACCCAAGATCAAGGCAGAGAAGCCGACGCGTAGTCGTGTGGACGATGCTCTACGCGTGATTGGACGCTTTACGACGCGGAAGCCGTGGTGGTGTCTGGCTGGGACAGGGGTGTTGATTTTCCTGTCGATATGGCAAGGCTCCAAGGTGGTGGTCAACAATCATCTGACCGGTGTTCTCCCAGAAGACTCTCCGACGCATATCGCAAATACGAGGGTCGATGAGAAGATGGGAGGGGTGATCAGTATTCGCTTTGATCTCTTTGGAAGCGAAGGCGCGTTGGCCGAAGAGAGCCTTTTGGCCGATATGTTGGCACTTGAAAAGAAGCTTGTTCAGATAGATGCGGTACGGGAAGTGTTCTCTCCCGCGTCATTTGTGGCGTATGGTGCAACGATTTTGGGTGGGCCGCATGGCATTCCGAGTGCACAGAATATTCGTCGTGTATTTGCGCTAAAAGGCACCGAATCCGCATCGGGTTCGATCATCAGTGAAAAGCAGGATCGTGCACAGATGATCGTGCAGGTGCGTGACGTGGGGGCCAATGCCTTCCAAGATCTTGTGAACGAAATCGAGCCCCTTGTTGATGAATTTCTCTCCAAGCACCCTGTGCGGGTTGTCACTACCGGCACCCCGTATGTCGCTTACGCAGGCATTAATCGGATCACATCCGATTTGCGTACCTCCCTCCTTTTTGCATTTGCGGCAGTCACACTCTTAGTCACCACATTGTTCCGCAGTTTGCGTGTGGGATTGCTCTTCTTGCCTGCCAACGCTTTGCCCTTGGTTTTTGGCTATGGCTTTATGGGTTGGATGGGCTGGTTCTTGGAGCCGACGACGGGGGTGGTGTTTACGGTAGCCTTAGGCATAGCCGTGGATGATTCCATTCATCTCATGGCTCGCTTTCGAGAGGAACTCGCCAAGGGGGTGAGCTTGGATGAAGCTATTGAAGAATCGGTGTTGCGATGTGGTCGAGCGGTCACCATCACGTCCATCGTTCTAGCGTGTGGTTTCTTTGTGGATGTGTTTAGTAGTTTTCCCTATACCCAGGCCTTGGGGGGCTTGGGTGCAGTGGTGATTCTTTCAGCTCTCTTTTGTGATTTGTTGGTTCTACCTCCGTTGCTGAAGCTCTTTTATCGACCTGCTGGTCAAGGGGCGTCCGCATGAGTGAGTCGAAGACACCGACTCTTCTTGATGGTCTTGTTCCGCCCGAAATGGAGTCAGAACTTCTGGCTCGTGTGTTTTTCAGTATTCAAAACTTTGTGCTGCTGGTGGACTCGGATGGCGTGATTCGCTTCATCAATAAAGTTTTTGAGGTTCACGGTTCAGCGGTGAGTGTGGTGGGGACGCCGGTGACCGATTTTCTTCGGTCGGAATCAGTGCAAAAACTTGAAGAGGCGATGCGTGCTGCCAAGGAAGAAAACGCGGTACCTGTCGTTGATTTGCAGATGAGAGATCCAGCTGTATGGCTTCAAACTCAAGTATTGCCAAGATGGAATGGAGAGCACTTTGAAGGCTATTTGTTGGTATCCGCGGATGTGACGGATTTGAAGTATGCGCAGGAAGAGTTGCGGACTTCGAACCAGAACCTCGAGCGCTTGGTGTTGGAGCGCGAAGCGCTGTTGGTGGCGGAATCTACTCAGCGTCAGCTGCTTGAGGAACGCTTAGTGGAGTCTCAACGTCTTCAAAGTCTGGGTGCTTTGGCCAGAGGTGTGGCACACGAATACAACAATCTACTCACAGTGATTCTAGGAAACTCTGGTTTAGCGCAGATGTTGTTGCCGGAGGATTCTGCTGCCCGTGAAGCAATCAAACATTTGGAAACAGCCACGTTGCATGCTGCCGAGTTGACCAACCAGTTGTTGACGTATTCCGGTAATGCCCGCGTAAAGATAGAAAGCATCGACCTTTCTGTGGCGATGGCTGAGTTGGCGACATTGGTTGAAACCACCCTCAAAGGAGGAAAAAGTCTACGGCTGAAGTGCGATACGGAGGTTCCGGTTGTACTGGGTGACTTGGGTCAGCTTCAGCAGATATTGATGCATTTGGTACGCCAAGCAGCTGAGCATTGTGGAGATGAACCCGGGGAGATTTCTGTGGAGACAGGGGAGGCGATACTGTCGAATCAAGAGATCCAGTCTTTCTATTTGACCGATGGTGTTGCAGAGGGCTCGTTTGCTTATTTGCGGGTTCGGGACAACGGAACGCCTCTCACTACCCTTCAACGGCGCCATTTCTTTGAGCCTTTTAGTCCACACATGCTTGCCAATGAGGGCCTCGGGATGGCCGCCGTGCTCGGTATCGTTCGGAGCTACGGAGGTACAGCGCATGTCACGAGTGGTTTCGAAGGAACGGAGGTCTCTCTCTATTTTCCGGTGGGAACAGGCCGTGTGGATGTGGAAGAAAAAGAGGCTCGCTCTCATTTGACTGTGCTGCTTGTGGAACAAGAACAGGCAGTTTTAGGTACGATGGAGTCTCTATTACAGCACCTTGGATATTCGGTGGCATCTGTTTTTGACGGTCAGTCCGCTGTAGAGTGGGTGAATGAGAATCAGGATTCTCTTGGGGCGGTGATGTTGGACACCCAGGTTTCTACAATGAGCGCATTGGAGTGTCATGATGCAATCCGCACAGCGTGCCCGTCCGTACCGATTCTTCTGATGTCGAACTATTCTGAAGAACATGTGCATCGTCAGTTTGCTGGTCGGGTCTACGCTGGAATCCTCCAGAAACCCTTTCGACTGCCGGATTTGGCGAGTCTTGTGACCGATATTGTGGGGTCTGGATGACTTGGGAACGCCGGAGGCTTGGTCAGACCGATTTGATGGTGAGTCCGCTCGGAATAGGCGCCAGTTATGGCGTGGGTTCGGCAGCAATTGAAGCTGCGTACCATGAGCATGGTGTGAATCTATTTTACTGGGGCTCGGTTCGTCGCAAAGGAATGAAGGATGCTATCCGGAATCTCCATGCACAACGCGACGACCTTGTGGTGGTGCTTCAGACCTACGACCGAACAGGCTTTATGATGAAGACCTTTCACAAGAAGGGTCTGCGTGAGTTGGGAATTGAGCGTGCCGATTTGCTCTTATTGGGTTGGCACAACAGCGCCCCTCCTCGCCGAATCTTGGAGCAGGCACTTGCTCTTCAGGAAGAGGGTTTGGTGCGCTACCTGGCAATTTCGGGTCACTACCGGCCATATTTTGGAGAGCTGATACAGCAAGCGGAGTCGCCCTTTGATGTGATCATGACACGCTACAATGCTGCCCATCCTGGAGCAGAAGTCGATATTTTCCCCTTTGCCCCCGAAAAGCGCAGTGGGCTTATGGCGTACACGGCGACCTGTTGGGGGCGTTTGTTGGATCCGAATCGTATGCCTGAGGGGGAAAAACCTCTCACTGCGTCAGAATGCTATCGCTTTGCGTTGTCCTCGGCGTACATCGATACGTGCATGACTGGTCCCAAGGATTCCGAACAGCTTACCGAAGCACTGAAGGCCCTCGATGGGGGAGCGCTATCTCCAGAGGAAATGGAGCGCGTCCGCCGCATCGGGGCCTTCGTTTCAAGCTAAGTTCAAAGACTTATTTCATGTCTTCTTTGAGCTCTTCTTGGTCTTCTTTGAGCTCTTTCTTACTGTCTCTAAGGTCATCACGGGACAGTTTTTGCAGTTCTCTGAGCAGTTGAGATTTCTTTTCGTGCAGTGGTTTTCGGGCCTGGCCACTGTCGAATTTCGGCTGAATTCGTTTCAGTTCAGCGGAGATTTCACGTAGACGTGCACGGTCTCGACGTGCATCGGCAAGATCGCGACGATCATCGGCAAGATCCCGTGCGTCGTCTTTTCGCTCACCATTACCGGGTTTGTCGGTTTTGGCCTCGATTTGAGAGTCTTTTACTTCGGATCTCGATTCTTGGACTTCAGCATTGGACTCTTTAAGTTCACGGGCAATCCATCGCATCAGGCGCTGATCGGCTTGCTTTTTGACGCCAGGCTTCTGGTTTTTCCAGCCGCGATGCCAGGTTTCCACGATGTTGTTGATTTGCCTTAGATCCGTCTTGTCATCAGCGATTTCGGCTTTGTCATCAGCGATTTCGCGACGATCTTCACGACGTTCCGCTGCGTTTTCATCGGGCACAGTGGGGGCTTCGACGAGTGGGGTGGGTGGTTTGGGAGGTGGCGCAGCCGGTGCTGGTGGCGCTGGTTTTGCGCAACCTACCGCAGCGATCAAGCTCAGTGAAACCAGGGAAAAAATCGATTTTGTTGTGTACATTGTTGGAATGTCTCCATGATTGGAACGGGAAGAAAGGCTACAGAAGGAGTGCCCCAAGGGTCAAGGTGGGGTGTGAAGTTTGGGTAGAAGGGCCTTGTATAGGCTTTGTGCAATTCGCTCGTGGCCGAGAGGTGTCGGGTGCACTTCATCAAAGAAGAGGGCGCGTGGGTCGCCTTTGCGGAACGAGGTGGTGCTGTCAACGAGTGGAGCATCGAGTTCTTTTGCGACGTCTCGCATGGCTTTTCTGTACGCGTCACGAAAATCGCCGACCTTGCCGTCTAAAAGTAGATCCCGGTAGGAAGGAAGAACCAAAAACGCCACGCTTCCTCCGCTGGCACGGACTTCTTTTGCCATTTTTCTCAGATTTCTTTTGTAATCGGCCAAAGGAACGCGGTGGGTGGGGGCAAGCTTGTTTGGCCCTTTATGCATGTGTTGATCACCGGGAGGCGGTCCGCCGGGCCCCGGCTCGAAGCGGAATTCGATGTTTTCTGGAGAGGACTTCTGCCATTTATGTCGTCTAAGTTTGGCTTGTAGCCAAACGTAAAAGGCAGAATGGGAGAGGAGTGATCGGCCTTTACCATTGCCGAACTTTGCGGCATCAGGGTTGGTTGTACCTTGCGCATCACTCCACAACGTCGCGATGACCACCCAGTCCGCTTGGTAGTCCAAGAGCCTTGCGCGAAGGATCTGTAGTGCTTGCCAAGAGCTGTATCCAGGGCATCCCGCATTGAGGACTTGGACAGCACCGATTTGAGCTTGAAGGTTGTGTTGGAGGCGCCCAGCAAAGCTCTCTCTGTCACTGACGCGCACACCGTACACGGTGGAGTCACCAAGAAGAAGGATTCGGCGTGTCCCGTTCGGCTTCTCCAAGGCGACATCTGGTCCTCGAAGTCCGCGATCGTTGACGGTGGTTGGGGTCGGTACACCAAAATCGCGATGAGTTCCGGGACGGGTCCGCCATCCGGCGATTTCATCGCCCATTAGACTTTGTTGATTGGCTGCAATCTGTCCGTGAGCAAGATCCCGGCTGGAATCGGGGGGCATAATGCCGGGTCCGAAAATGCGGGCCCCGAACTCCAGCATGCTGAGCACGAGGAGTAGGGGAACACACGCAAATAGGATTCGTTTTTTCACAGCCTCTATTCGGCCTTGGGCTCGGATTCGGCTGGGGCCTCGTCGGACCCTCCGGTCTCGCTGGCGGCTTTTTGTTCGTTCCACAACTCAAGGATCACAGCCGGCGGATCAAAAACACTGTCGTCGAGTTCAGGATTGGTTTCGATGGTGAGAATCTCACTTTCCATGGAGACGGGTCCGGTTTGAACCTTGGTGAATTTGGGGGCGGTCACTCCACCAATATTGGTCCATTCGCTGTAATGCATGCGAATTGTCATGGGCCCCATTGGACTCTCAACTTCCGCTTCCATGCCGAGGTCGTAGCCTGTTTCGGCATCAAAGTAGCGGGTGCTCTCTTTTCCAAAAGTCGTGGTCGAATTCAGTTTGTAGGCAGATTTGCCATTGAATTCGGTCAATTCGACGACTTCGAGTGATGTGTACCACTTTTTGTAGTCCAAGTCGGCGGTCAAGTCAGCGTCCATGATCAGTTCCTGGAGTTCTTTTCCTTCCAGAAGCCGGGGGCCCATCATGTTGTCATTGCTCCAGCCGATCTCGCCGTTGTAGCCCATTTTTCCTTTGCCGATACCAGGAATGTCCTGTTCGATCACAAAGATGTTTGGTGTTTTCCAGTGAGAGACCATGGTGCCCACGATACCGGCTTGGGGCACGGCCATTTTGGTGGTCAGGGTCACGTAGTTCAGATTCTCGTATTCGGCTTTTGCATTCGTGACCTCGAGGGCTTTATCCAAGATGGATTCAGCTGTCGGGAGTACTGTGCTTTCAGCTTCTGTCGCTGTTTCTGTTGATGTGTTGGGGTCGACTTTTTGACCGCCACAGCCGCTCAGTAGCAACAAGGAAAAGAAAAGACGTTTCATGGTTTTTGGGTCCTTTGGGATTCATTCAATAGAAAATCGATGCCTGTCTGCAGTACGGGATCTGTCCCTGACAGGAGTGTTTTATGAGTAATGGAAACTTCGATATCGGGTGTGACTCCAGCGCCTTCGATGCGCTCACCGCTTGTTCGGGTGAGATTCCAAATGACGAATTGCATCCGGTCTCCATTGGGTAGGCTTTCAATCATCGAGGCGAGGGCCTTTCCGGAGCTCGGGCTGCCGACGATGGTCGCCTCCTTGAGATCTTGCATCCCTCCCGCGAAGATTTCCGAAGTGGAAGCGGATAGTCCGTCGATTAAAATCACCACAGGCCCATTCCAGCGCTGGGATTTGGGTCTTGGAAACACGCGCAGATTGAGCGTCATTGTTCGGTCTTGCATGATTCCGAGACTGTGCCCTTTGCTGCTGATGAGGTGGCTGGCCACACCGATCGACAAAGCAGCTACTCCTCCGGGGTTTTCACGCAAATCAATGATGAGGCCTTTGTCGGCTCCAGATGATTTGAAGTTCTGAACGGATTCGGTGAAGCGTTCAACGACGGGTGGGGCCCACTCGGAGAAACGGATGTAGCCGATTTTTCCTTCTGAGATGGTCTTGGTCTCAAAGGTATTGAGGAAGCTCGGCATCATTCCCATGTTGTTGCGCGTGCCTTGGCGTTTCTTGGGAAGAAGCTTGAGTGTGTTTTCTTGGCCTTTTTCGTCCCGAAAGCTCAAGGTGAGGCCGTCTTTGTTTTCTGGTTTGATCCAACCATTCGCGAGCCGAGTCCCGTAGAACTCGGCTTCTTTGGGGTCCTGAATATTTTCGAATAAACTCTTCAGTGACTCTGCAACGCTTTGGGTTCCGATGGCGGTGAGTTGCCAACCGATTCGGACGCCTTGTGTATATGCGTTCGAGTCCAGATCAACCTCACGGATGTAGACGTCATTCTCAACGATTTTTAGCTTGATACCCAGGGTTCCATCGTAGTTGCTGGGCGTTTCAGAGGTTTCCGACTCGAGTGTTGCTACTTCTTCTTCTACTTCTTCTACTTCTTCCGTTTCGCTTCGGAGTACTTCATTCTCGTTTGAGGAAGGTGACGCTTCAGAGTCTTGAGTAGGTGTGGGTGGTTCGTAAATCTCTTTCGCGAGAATGCCAAAATGGGACTCGCCGAGTAAAGCCAGCATTTCCTCTAAAACAACGCGCAGCTCTTGATTGGTCTTCGCATCTACGGCGCGTGGGCGGTACTCGTCTCTGACCTGATTCCAGTCGAGCCCATTCATCTTGGCGTCGTAGTAGGACTCACCTATTCGTGTCCATGCATAGTCAAAGGTCTGAACTTGAACGCTGTCGGGTTTTGGGCTTGGCGTTGGCGTGTGGACGCACCCGATTGAGCTCGCAGATAAAAGACAAAAAAGAGAGGAGATGAAAAGTGTTTTTGGCGACAAAATTTTGTGGTGTTGAATAGGAAGTGAGGGGTTGACGTCAGGAAGGGTATTCCTGCGCCCCCGGCAAGTCCAGCTAAGATACTGTAGTGATGGAGACCCACATGACCCGCATATTTACCACCAGCATCCCTTGCTTTTTGATCGCCCCTCTTCTTTGGGCAGCCTCCGGAAATGCCCATGCGGGTGAGGGGTGGAAAAATCGACCCTACGTGAATCTTGGTGGTGGGTCGGGTTTGACGAAAATCCTTGCCGGCGATTCTGAGGAGTGGGGTCTTACTTTAGGCTCCGAAGCAGGGTTTCGGTATCGACAGAAAGACGGAAAGCTCATGGGCCGCACCCGCGTAGCAGGTCGTCGAATTCGATCTTTTGACGGGGGTGGGAGTGAGTTGCGTCTCGGGAGCTTCTTAGGGGTTCGTCGTTTTCTATTGGGTGTGGAAGTGGGCGCTGATGTCTTCCGTAATCAATATGCTGGCGACGGATTGACGTTGACTCAGTCCTACGGTGTGGATCTGCCGCTTTCCATCAAAGTCGGTCCGAAGCTCTTACAAGGTGTGGCCACAGTAGCTCCTGCATGGGTTTCTGATTCAGAGCGCGCGGTGGACTGGTCCCAGGTGTCTCATTTTGGTCTTGGTAATGAGTTTGAGTGGTCCATGGGCTTTGAGGTCAACCTTCCCATTGTGGGGATTTCGGTGCGGTATAGCGAGCGCACAGTCGCCTCAGGGGAAATTCAAAGCGTACAATTTGGCCTTGAGCTTTAGGCGCCTTTTTGCAAGGACCACCCATCGTCACTGGGGACATAGATGGTGGAGTCGTCTTGTTCTGGAGTCTGGTCTTGAGACTCAATGACAAACACGGGCACACGACACTGTGTGCTTAGGATCTCGAGATCGTTTTGTTCGTCTGCATTCGACGGCCGATGCAGCCCACCGGGTTTTTCCAAAAGAACAACAGTAAGTTCTCGCCGCAGGGAATTGACGGTCTCAATCATTTCACTCAGGTGAGGTGGCTCCCCTTTGAATTGAAGCAAACCTGGGAGTTGAGACAGTGCCGTGCCGTGAATTGTCTGATTCTCCGGCGCACTGAGTAGTAGGATTTGGCCTTTATGGGCGTGGTTTTTTGCGAGGGCTTGAGTCATCGCAGGCACTGATTGCAGATCGCAAACAGATACTTTTTGTATTCGCGCAGGTGTTTCCAGAAGAGCGGCGGGGAGTCGGTCTTTATTGGGGATAGGTGGTGCTTTTGCTCGCAGGTGGTCCGGATTGTTCCGATTGCGGGCAAGAATGAAGCCTGCGCCAATGGCAAGTAAAAAGCACCCCACAAAAACCACCCAATATACGAGATCTTGCGCGGCATCTTTTGAGTTCTGAATCTCGGTCTGAGGAGGTACAGCCATTTCTTGCTCGGGCAGACCTGGCCCATGGTTTTGCGTGTGGTTTGCGGCTTGATGGAAGTCGTCTGGGCTGCTTGTATCAACAGCGAATCCGGATGCTGTTCGTTCGATACGGATCGCCGGATCTTTTCCGATACTTTTGAGATCGAAGTCCTTCGACCAGGCGAGATCTCCATTCTCGTAGATTTGGACGGTTGTGGCGCCGAGTGGGCAAACAGGGAGAATACTTGTGTATTCGAAGTCACCTTCTTTGGTGTCAGGCGCAATCCCGTTGTCCAACAGATCAATACGCTCGTTTTTCGGTCCACATCCGGATGCGGCATACGTTGTTGGGACTTCGTCTTTTCGATGCAGAAGTGTGAGTACGACGGGCTGAAGCGCTTGATCGAGCTCTTCGATTGGTGGTGGCGGCTGGGCCTCGGATTTCGGACTCTTTTTCGGGAGTGCGACCTCTCCTTCTTCGTAGGCATCGAGCCAGTCTTGCAGTTCCTCGTGTTGAGGATTGTCCCCAGGAGACTCTTGTGCCTCGGCTTTTTCGGGCGCCACAGGATTGGGTTCGGCCAGGCTTTTTGAAGCAAGCGATGTGCCGAGCAACAGACAAATCCAGATGGACGTTTGTGCTGAGAATATATGAGATCGATTTCGCATAAAATCAGGGCCTGCTTGGTCTTTTGTTATATCAAGCCGTTGATGGCTTTTGTGCTGATAGTGATGCCAATGATGGTCACAAACACTGCGCTTGCTACTGGAAGCCATTCAATCCATTTGTTTTCTTGGCTACGATTGCGGAGTTTGTCGCCCATCAACACAACCGTGCAGGCCACGGCGACAAGCGCGAGGCCAAGGCCAAGCGAAAAAGCTAAAACCAGCACCAAGCCGAATACAACTTGATGTAGCGAGATCGCGGTAAGCAATACGACGAGGGCTGTAGGGCAGGGGACAATGCCTCCAGATATCCCCAAAGACCAGAGAGAGGCGCTCGTGATGTCACCGTTGTGGTCGTGGTGGTGATGATCAGCATCATGCCTGTGTGCATGAGCGTGTGACCACCTCCGCCACAACAGCGTGAATCCAACGCCTAAAACCAGTAGACCACTCGCCAGTTCGATCCAGGGATAGACCACTTCTGTGGCGAGTTGGTCAGTCAGCATGAGGGCGACTACTCCCAACAAAATCACAGAGAAGGTGTGTGCAAAAGTGACGATTGTGCCGAGTAGAATAGCGTGGCGTATCGTCCCTCGATTTCCGACAAGGTAGCCGGCAACCAGGGTTTTTCCATGTCCAGGGGAGAGCGCGTGAGCTGCGCCAAAAAAGATTGCCATGGCCAAAGCGAGTAGCACAACAGAAGGACTGAGGTCCCCTTGGAGGGCATCCAATAAAGGCGATTGCTTTCCAGGTGGATTGTGCGCTTCTTGATTGCCACCGCCAACTAAAACTGGAACGCCTGCGCCCTGTTTTGAGTTGAGGCTGAGTTCAAGCAGGAATTCCCGGCTGTTTTCGTCCCGATTCCATGTGCTTTTTGATTTGGGTATCCATGCGCCGTCCACCTGCTCAAAGAAGCTGGATTCTTCAATGGTGAGTTGTGGGCTCTTCCAGAGTTGTATTGCAAAGATTGAACGTTCATCGATGTAGTTGGAATTCTGGATGTGGAGCCGTTCGAGATCGTCGGGCAATGCGCTTTTGAGCTGCAGTAAATAGCCTGTGTGGTTGGGTCCGCGAAGGATGGATTGCTCAGGGCTGAGCAGCCTTTCCAGGGTTAGCAATTGGCCGTTTGCGCGGATCTTCAGACCATAAAAGATATCGTTGAGGATGTCTTCTGAGGCTTCTCCAAGAGATTTGTGGAGATGTCTTGTGGGAATACGCAACTGGTAGTCCAGTTGGATTTCTTGGGGAGTGAGTGTGACTTTCATCGCGTGCGCGTAGGGCGATGTTCCCGCGTGAGAATGGGCCCTTGGGGAATGTGTGCCCATGACAACAATGAGGCAGATCCAGAAGAATAGCTTGCGCATACGCTAGGCCATAACATCTCGTTGAAAAGGAAAAGGCTTCCGATCGGCTTTGGATCGCGCTACCTTGATCGGTACGAGGATATGCCCAAATGCGAACATTACTCTGGAGCGCGACAGCAATCTTTGCCCTGTCGGGGTGCGACGCCACGTTGGTGGAAGTGGCCTACGATCAGGACCAGGATGGATTGCTTTCCGATGAAGAAGAAGCAATAGGAACGGATCCGGATGAGGCCGATTCTGATCAAGATGGCCATCTCGATGGCGATGAAATCTTTGGTGGAACGGATCCTTTGGATGCCAATGACCATCCGTACAAAGGAGGCTGGGACGTCACACGGTGTGATAGTGACCCGCAAGCTTCAGGGGATGGTTTGGGGCAGATCACTGCGGATTTTGCAGCGCCAGACCAATTTGGAGAAGACGTCTCCTTGTACGACTTTTGTAGTCAGACCATTCTGTTGGTCACGGGTACTTTTTGGTGAGGCGGCTGTGTGGCGGAAGCCCAGGCCCTGGAAGGGCTCTATCAGACCTACAAAGATCAAGGCTTCATGACGATTTCTGCATGGAGTGAAAACAGCGACCGTGTGCTGCCAACAACCGGTGAGTTGAAAGGATGGGCGGATCAATTCGGCATTACCTCACCTGTGGTTTCCGATGAAGGTTCAGCAATCTATTGGCGATATGGACAAGGCAGTTTGCCTACGGCTGTGTTGTTGGGGCCGGGTGCAGAAGTACTCAAAATCGGCCATATCACAGCCGCCGATATTGAAGCAGCATTGCAGTAATCGAATGAATTTTGGATACACCCTGTTCTAGAGGCAGAAGTGCGTTTTCTTTTTACCGCCCTCATTGGGTTCTTTCTTTCGCTTTCTCCTGCATGGGCACAGCAATCTGTCACCGTGCTTTCAACGGGACCCCTGCTTGCAGATGGTCAGACTGAGTCCACGATTCAGTTGTTGGTTCCGGGGGTTACCAGTCGGTCGCGTGTGAAAGTGAAATCACGCGGTGGAAGTGTGGTTTCCCAGCATGTGGATGATCAGGGCATCATTACTTTGGGTCTGCTTCCCAAAGCGGTGGCAGCGCAATCCCAAATGAACCTGTCTCTTCAGGTTCGCGGTGCATTCAAGCTCAATAAACAGGTTCCTTTGTTGCTCCGTCCCGCCCCAGTGGGACCGCTGACGCTGCAGGTAGAGCCACAGCAATTGCGGCCGGGTCAGACGGAGGCGACGGTGTCTGTGCGTGTGCCGGAACGTGGTCATCTATCACAGGATGCCCGCAAAATCGCTTTGTCTGCGTCTACTGGAAAGGTCAGTGGTCTTCGATATGTAGGCAACGGGGTGTGGACTGCGACCTATTCAGCACCCAAGAATCTGCGTAAGCCAGTGGCCGCTTTGATAACGGCAGTGGATTTGACGGCACCCGAGCGTGTTGCAGGAAAAGTACAGCTCCCTATCCGCGTCAATCGGAGTCAGACCTTCACCGGTCCTCCCGGTGGGCGGGTGGTTGTGATGGATGGCAACAAAGAGTACGGCCCATCGCTTGTTTCCCCTGCGGGGACTGTGGCGTTTGACATGGATTTGCTACCGGGTGCCACCACCGTTGAGGTCTCGACCTCAGCCCGGGGACAGCAGACTCAAAAAAGAAAAGAAGTCATACAGGTGGAGTCTGATCCACAGATTGTTTTTGTGGCTCTGCCAGATGGATTGAAAGTACCACTGGGCCGACATTTACGGATCTTGATGGCCTATGGTGGAGAACTCTCCCAAGATCCTTCTGCGCAAATCCGCGTCACAGGACCAGGGCATCCCGCCCTTAAGCCTCTGGGTGGGGGTTGGTTTGAAGTACAACTGAACACACCACGAGAACCTGGTGCGTTCGAGTTGTCGGCACATCTTGGAGAACATCGCATTCGTTTGAAGGCTGAAGCTGTGACGGGAGTTCCGACCCTGTCGGCTTCCACCAACCCTCCGAATCTGACCGACAAGAAGAGCCTGACCATGACAGTTCTTGCTCGAGATGAGCAGGGTGTCGCTCTTCCGGGGCAGAAAATCGGTGTACACGTCATGGGTGGAAAGCTCAGTGGGCGTGTGCGAGATGCGCGAGATGGAAGCTATACACAACGCGTCATAGCGACGAACTCACAACCGGTGACGCTTGTACCCTATGCAACGGTTGCAGGCGCGAGTCTTCCGCCAGCACGGCTGCGATTTTGGTCGGGTCTGCCAACGACGCAAGTTTCCAATGTGGGCAGTACGCCAGTATTTGTCGTGCTTGAAGATGCGATGGGTTTGCCAGTACGCAACGTAGAGGTGTTGCTCCAAGGGCCGACTGGTGCTGAAATTGCTTCACGAATCAATACCGGATCCTCAGGCATTGCTTTTGCAGAGTTTCGAAGCGGCAGTCTGAATGTGGGGCCGGCGATGATTCGCGCTCAGGCCCAGAATCTGTATTCGGATCAGGCGATTTGGGTTCTGCCTGCACAAGGCGTACTTCAAAAACCGGTCCGATTGGGTTCACCGTGGGAGCGAGCGAGTATTGACCGCTGGCGTGCGGGATTGCCGGTGACTGTTGTTCGTGAACGAGTGGCGGTGGCAGTTGCTGCTCCTCCTGTCCAGAATCCAGAAGCTGTGAATCCCCCTTCCGGGGTGACGAGTCCACCAAGTCCTCCGCCTTTGAGCGGTATGTCCGATCCTTTTGCGCCCCCGATGGTGGAAACGGGTAGTGCGTACATTGATCAAACCGAGGTGCCTTTTCTTCAGGCAAGAGTGGGCTTCAGCACGACAGGGATTTCTTTCCAGCAGACGCACGAATCGAACGACAACAGCGTGATCCCATCCTCTGCAAGCTATGCACGGGGCTTGGCAAAGGGTGTGTTGGGTATCAAGGCCCGTGCACTGGCCCGTGTGTGGGATGACAAGCTGCATGTGGAGTTGGATGCACGTTGGGGCCAGTATTCGCTTAAAACCGGTCTGTGTGAGGCTGATGATGGGGGTGACTGCACTACGGAATCCCATGGGCTCAAAGGTCTGCTTGCTGGAGCAAAGTATCGACACCCTGTAGAAGGAGTCGTGCCGTTTTTTGTGGAAGGCGGTCTTTGGTTGTATCAGACCGATATTGTGTCCTTTGAGTACAATGAATCTCGTACTGGAGCGCTTCAAAAAGGACACTCCATGACCGGTGCTCGTTTAGGGGCTGGTCTGAGTACACAAGCTGGACCGATTTCGGTGGACTTCATGCTTGCAGAGACATTTGCTCCAGCGCCGGTGGATACGAGTTTGGGGCTTGGCGTGGACATGCCACTGGAGTTCCTGGACTTTAATGGGCGTCCGATTTCGGTCCGTCTGGATTGGGCAATGGAGTTCCGTCATGCAAATCTTGAGCTCAATGGTATTGAGGTCATGTTGCGAGATAAGCTCCAAGTTCTAAGTCTTTCTGCGGGTTTGGATCTATAGCGCAGCCCTTCTCCTGCTAAAGTGATCCCGAAAGATCTACTGGTGCTTAGATCTGTGTTCGGGACGGGTAATGAACTTAAACGAAGGCCTTCTTAGGGTCGGAGATTTTGTCGAGGAGCAGGGGCTTTTTGCTCGCTATCGCGCAGAGATCGGCGCGGAAAACGTGTCCTTGTGGGTCAGTTACGACCCGTTGAGTGAAACACATCTCGCCGGTATTCAGACTCAGCTGAGATTCCTTGCGCAAATCGACCATGTCCATCTTCCTACAGTGTGGGATTTCTTTTGCTTGGAAGACGACCAACAGTGGACCGCGAACAAGAAACATCGGGCAGGTAGTTTCTGCTTTGTTTTAGACGATTTGGGCATTCAGGGATGCCGACAAGAGACGAATGCTTCGGCGAAGATTTCAGCTGTGGTGTCCGCGCTTGCTGAGTTGCATACGCATGGTTTTGCCCACGGCGCTCTCGAGATGGGCATTTTGTGGGAGAAAGATGAACGGATCGTCTTGGGTGGTTTTCCTTCCTTCTCAGGGAATGGTGTTCCCAGGGGAATCGGAGCGATCCAAGCAGATCTTGTTGCATTGGCGGACATCGCATCAGAATGGTTGCCCGAATCTTTGAACTCTCATCAAAAGCTTTGGTTGAATCAATTGCGAACGCGAGGCGCCTTCGCTTCTGGCGGTGATGCGGATCGACGGGCTCGTGCATGGCTGCCTCCGGATGAGGGCAGTGGTATGTCGTTGGCACCAATTCGCTCCAAGCCAGCGGGTCAGTACCTGCATGCACTCCGTCCAATCGACCTTGTGGGTCGCCAGGCGGAACTAGCGATGCTGGAGAATGCACTTGGGGGTGCAGAGCGCGAAGAGGCTTTGTATACCGTGGTTCTGCATGGTGCCCCAGGTAGCGGTCGCAGTCATCTCTGTGAGCATTTTTGTCATCAGATGCATCGCGAAGGAAAGGCTCTTTTCTTTCGAGCTAACCATGGCCCTTTTCCCACGCCGATGGATGGTATTTCAGGGATGCTGGCCGAGTTCTTTCACGTGGATATGCGGGATTTGGAGGGAACGCGGCACCGTATCGAAGAAGGACTTACGAGCCTCAATGTCTCCGTAGCAGATCATGTGTCTTGTATTGAGTCTTTTGTTCGAGAACACATAGATGGCAAGCCGCTTACTCTTCGGAAAAGAAGCACTCGTTTTGCCTTGCTTCAAGCTTTTTTGGAGGCGTTGACGACTCATCAACCAGTGATTCTGTGGGTGGATGATGCGCAGTGGGGCTCTGATATTCTCAACTTCTGTGAGTTTCTACGTGAACGGGACACGGGTTTACCATTGCTCATCCTTCTCAGTGTGCGGGAGGGGTGGCCAAGTGAGGTGGTGCGTGGTGCGGCGGGTCTCACGGTGCCGCGCCAGGGTCCGCGTACATTGTGGATGCCGATTGAACCGCTGAGTACGCCAGAGTCCCTTGCACTTTCTACGGAAAGTTTGGCGCTTGAAGAGGATTTGGCGGCATTGGTAGCAGGTGGGAGTAGAGGTTTGCCGTTGATAGCAAGCCAGTCTGCAATTCTCTGGCAAGCACAGGGCCTTCTGACTACCGGTCAGCATTCGCTGGAGTTGATAGGTACAAAGCTCCCGCTACTGAAGACGGGAACACGCCAGGTTTGGGCGCAACGTTTGGCGGAGTCCTTTGGGGAGGATCAGGACGATTTGATTCGACTGGAGTTGGCGGCCGCCTTTGGTGCACGGGTGGATGTAGATCTTTGGCGCTCGGCTTGTGATTTGTTGTCGATTGGGCTTCCCGATGATTTTTCAGACCGATTGATCAGGGCAGGTTTGGTGAAAGAAACGCAGGGGGGATTGTCCTTTTTTCATGAGTCATTCAAGAGCTTTTTGGATCATTCAGCAGAACGCGAAGGTCGACGAATCGAGCAGCACAAAGCTTGTGCAAAAGCCTTGATGTCTTCGGGCCGACAGGCGACAGCACAGCATTGGGAACGGATTGGGCGGCATCTTCTTGCGGGAGGGCAGGGGGAGGCCTCGCTGCCTGCTCTTCGGCGTGCTGCGCATCTACATGGAGAACAGGCCAATCATGAGTCTGCTTTGGGTCTCTTGGTGATTCGCGACAAGGTGATGCGCGACTTGGCGATTGATGAAAGAGATGAGCGATGGGGGTTTGGCCGGGTCATTCGAGCAGATATGTTGCGAGGTGCAGGTCGTCTCGATGAAGCCGCAAGAATTGTGGACCAAGCGGTTGAAGATTCCCAAGCAAATCGTTGGAAAGGGGTCATGCCTTTGGCGTTGCGCTCCCTAGCGCTTGTGGCTTTAGAGATGGAAGACATTTCTTCTGCGAGCACTTTATTGAGAAGAGCTCGAGAACTCTTTGATGCTGATGGTGATCAAAAAGCGGTGGCCTCCTGTGCAAAGTGGCAAGGCCGGGTTTTGTTGCGACGTGGGAATCAGGCCTTGGCTGAGCGCTTGTTTTTGGATGCTGCAAATCGCTTTGAACAAGCCCAAGATCCTTTAGAGCAAGCGGCTTGTTTGTTTTGGGCGGGTGTGGTTCTTCGGCAACAGGGAAAAGTTGATGAGGCCATGGGAGTGCTCGAAGAGGCTGAGTTGCTGTATGCGAAACACGGTGATTGGATTGGCGAGGCGGATGCGAAACAGGCACGGGGATTGGTGCTTTTGTATCGTGGCGACCTCGATGCCTCTGAGGCTTTGCAGCGTACAGCTTTTGAGCTGCATAGTCGCCTCCAGCACGATGTTGGTGCAGCAGATTGTCTAAATGGACTAGCAGAAATAGCTCGGTTGCGTGGTGACTTGGAAGTTGCAGAGCGCAATTATCGAAATGCTGCAGCGATCTTGTCTTCAGCGCGAGCAAGTCGAGCGGTGTTGCCCCAAGTCAACCTTGCTTTGATCTTGATTCAACGGGGTGAAATGGATGGCGCTCGGAAATTGCTGGAGGCAATTTCCCCCTCCATTGAGCGGCAGGGGAAGCGTGCCTTGTTGGGAGCAGTGCATGCCCTGTTTCTCGTTGTGAGCGCTGATGATTCGGAGTCTTTGAGTTGGGCGCGGCATTACCGCAAAGCCACATCTTTACTTCAAGAAACCGGAGCTGTGGACCCGGATATTGCTTGGGCAGCCCAATATGCAGCGGAGCGCGCGGTAGAGCGTGGATATGTTGACCGGGCTGCACAAGCCTATGCATTGGCACATGACCAATGGGCTCGGCTTCAGCGGGATGAGGAGGCAGCTTTCGTGACACAAGCCCTCCTCGCATTGGATGACTCAAGCTAGTCGCGTGTGTCGTCTAAGACGTATCCGACACTACGAACGGAGTGAATGAGATTGTCCTTGGGGAGCTTTTGTCGAATGCGTTTCATGTAAACGGCGACACGATTGCTCTGAGGGTCGTGTTGTAGACCCCAGACCGTAGACAGAATGCGCGTGGTGGAGATGACTTTTTTGTAGTTCTCTGCCAAGAGCCACAGAATTTCAAATTCCGTATCAGTGACACTGATTTCCGTCGTGTTGAAACAGGCGCGTTGTTTCCTTTTGTCGAGGTGAATACCAGCGACATAAAGGGTTTCTGAGGCATGGAATTGCTGATGCATCTGATGCGCTTGTTCGAACACTTCTTCCCATGTGTAATCGATCCATACGACTCGGAGGATGCCATAGCTTTGGGGCGATTCGGGGGCGTGCCTGGGGTCACATCGCAACATCGTTGGCAGTAGAGAAAGCAGGTTTGGTCGTGTGGAGAGCCAATTCAGGAGAGAGGTTGTTGGTTCTTGAAGCAGAAGTGCACAGTCGAACTCTTCGGTCTGGAGTTTTTGTTCGAGCATTTTTGTGCTGTGTACGGGTTCTATGGTGATCCCGCGCTCAGTGGCAGCTGCATGTAGCGCACTAGAAAAACAGGACTGTTCTCCAAGAACGAGAATCCTCATTATTGCCTACTCCCATTGCCTATCAGGCTACACTTTCTCTGATTATCGAGAAAGTAAATTCAACTGGGGTGGCTTGTTGGTTTGGTCACCTAATTTGGTGCTTCCAGTACATATCCGACCCCGCGCACAGTACGAATAAATTCATCTCCGATTTTTTTTCTCAGCCGCAAAATATAGACATGCACCCGATCAATGGATTCTGGTTCGTCTAATCCCCAGACCTGAGCGAGAATCTGACTTGCGCTGATGACGCGGTTTTGCTGGGTGGCGAGTACAAGAAGTAGGGAGAACTCCTTGGCGGTGAGATTAATATTCTCGCCGGATTTTTGGACTTGATGGCCGGAAGGATCGATGTAGAGATCGCCGACGACAATGCCATTGGTGGAGGCAGACCGGTACACCAAGCGATTCAGTCGGAGCATTAATTCTTCGAATGTAAATGGTTTCCCTAAGTAATCGTCTGCGCCGTCGCGAAGTCCCTCCAGTCGATCTGACGGTTCATTCATTCCGGTGAGGACGATGACGAGTACCTTGGAGTCTTGTTCACGAAGCTCGCGTAGCAGTTGAAGACCATCACCATCCGGAAGGTTTCGATCCACGATCATTGCGTCGAAAACACCATCTTCCAGCGCGAGCCCCGCTTCCGATAAGGTGCGGACGAGCATAGGGGCGTGGCCTTCTTGTTTAAGGCCTCGCTCTAAGAACTGTCCTAGTAATGGAGAATCCTCCACCACCAATACGCGCATCGTTGGTCTCCTAAACTCGACCAAATATGTGGCGTTTCCGCGGTTTTGGCGAGGTTTCTAAGTGTCTTTCATTTTACTGTAAGTTTCTGTTCAGGTCGCGGATCAATGATCAAGAGGTGCAGTGCTCTCCCCAGGGTGTTTCTGTACTTTTGCTTTATGCGCATTTTCCTGCTGGCCCTCTCGCTCCTTCTTCTCGTGGCTTGTGGGGGAGATGAGGGGGCCGGCTTCACGGCCTCGATTTCCTCACCACAACCAGGATCGAGTTTGACAGAGAAGCAAATCACTTCTTTCGAGGGAGTGGTTAGCGACGGGATCAATCCTTTAGGTGCGATCGAAACTTCTTGGTGGTCGGGGCAAAGACTGCTTTGCAAGTGGAAAAAGCTCGAAGAGGGTGGACTTAGTCTTTGTGAGGCCAAGCTGAGGGTTGGTGAGGGTGATCTCACGTTGATGGCTCGGGATCCGGGCCTTGCGGGTCTGCCCGATCGTGTGGTCTCGGACACGGTGACTGTTTTAGTTTTACCGGAGGCCCAGGCACCCAAATGCAAAATTCAAGACCCAAGTGGGGATTGGGGAATGCAGTTGGGTGAGAGTTTGGCAGTGAAGGCCAAAGTGACCGCGAAAGATCAAGACCTATCCGGTCAAAGTGTCCAGTGGAGTAGTGACCAGGATGGCGATTTGGGTCAGAGCACGATTGGGGCTGGAGGCTCGGTTGATTTTCAGGTGAGTGGGCTGAGCGAGGGGCGGCATCTCGTCACCATGGTCTTTGATGTCGCGGAGCTTGGATCCTGTAGTGCGGAGGTGAAACTCGGTGTGGGTCCCGCACCGGTCGTGAGTATTACTTCTCCTTCAGCACCAGTGGAAATTTTAGAAGGTGAGACTTTTGCTGCAGTCGCGACCGTAGCGCATACAGAGTCGGTGAGCTTGACGTGGCGTTCGAGTTTGGATGGTGATTTGAAGACCCGTACGATTCGGGCTGGAGGCGAGTCAAAGCTCTCGCTGAAAACGCTTTCAGCAGGTCAGCATCTGATTGAGGCAGTTGCTATGGACTCACTCGGTATTCCCGGATTGGACGGGATTACCGTGACTGTCGAGGGGATCCCCACGGCTCCAGTGATCGAGATTGGTCCTGATCCTGCTTTTACGGAAGATGAGATTGCGTTGCACATTCTCAAAGACAGTTCGGATCCTGAAGGCGCAGGGAATCTCCAGTATGTCACCGAATGGTATCGAGACGGTACGCTCGTATTGAAAGACACCAAGCTTGTCGGTGCAGACTTGACCGATGTGGGTGAGGTCTGGGAAGTACGTGTGTGGGCTGTAGCAGATGATCGTGCGGGACATGTTGCATCGGCATCTTTACAGATTGGGGGCTTTTTTGGCTGGGGTTCCCAGACCAATGCTTTCAGTGTCAGTGACAGTATTGTTCGGGGGGAACAGCAAGATGATCGTTTGGGTACAGGCCTTGCGGCAGGTTGTGATCTCGATGGTGATGGTCTAGACGAATTGTTGGTCGGAGCTCCCTACAATGATGAAGGTGGTAGCAGTGCCGGCAGGACCTATGTGATTCGGGGCTCACAGCTTTCTTCCGATTCACAGGTGGATACCTACTTCATTACCGAGAGTCTGATTGGTGAGGGGCCTGCCGACTACAGCGGGTCTTCTCTAGATTGTGGTGGAGATGTGGATGGCGACGGGGTTCCTGATATTCTCGTTTCGTCTCCGGGGTACGAACACAGCACCGGTCAAAGCTATCTCGTCTTAGGGAAGAGCTTCAAAGGTGACATGGACTTGATGTCAGCTGATCACATGCTCATCGGAGAGAATGTGGGGGATCTCTCAGGATCGCGAGTGTCCTTTGGTGGGGATGTTGACGGAGATGGTCTCGATGATGTGCTGGTGGGTGCATGGGCCAATGACGATCAGGGTACATTTAGTGGGAAGGCCTATTGGGTCAGTTCCTCGAGTTTCTCTGCTGGCGGTTCCATGAATTTGGGGGACGCCGACATGAGCTGGGTTGGGGCTGAGGCTGGACACCGAAATGGACATGCAGTGAACGTCGTAGGTGATGTCGACGGAGATGGTCTCGTTGACATCGGAATGGGCGCATACGGATACGACTCGGGTGGGTCGGATAGCTATATGGGCGCTGTGTATGTTGTGTTGTCCTCGAGTGTACAGTCAGGAGTGAACTCGACGGTCGACAAGGCTGACCATGCCCTGTTTGGTGAGGGGGCGAAACACTATGCAGGATACGACATCGCGCCCCACGGCGATGTGGATGGGGATGGTTTAGATGACTTTTTGGTCAGCGCGATAGGCTACACATCGGCGTCTGGAGGCGGTGGTGGAGCGGTGTATCTTGTGTTGGCATC
>Ga0163179_10000602_pt1 | contig 25707 bp, 48 predicted proteins | sample AtlANTMetagenome_FD_109643 | JGI IMG/M metagenome (GOLD analysis project Ga0163179, IMG submission 109643) | Marine eukaryotic phytoplankton communities from the Atlantic Ocean - Atlantic ANT 2 Metagenome | ecosystem: Environmental > Aquatic > Marine > Oceanic | place: North Atlantic Ocean...
AACAATCTTTCAAGATTGGAATAGGAGAAAAAATGTTCCTTACTACAATGACCCATCTAATAGAGAGACTATATATCTCCGTAATCAGATTCGTTGGAATTTATTGCCAGCCGCTTTAAAAGTAAACCCTGGCATACACAAAACAATTAAAAAGAAAGTAATTGATGATTATAATAAAGCAAAGGAATCATGCAAATTACATAACAATATTTAGCTATCCCGCGCCGTTTTACAATGTTCGATACTATAAGTTCTGGCCAAGCCTCTATCGTCCCTCAACAGCCTGGAACAAAGCTCTTAGGATACAGTCTGGTAGGTTTATCTGAGTCAGACCTAAATATTGCTATGTTGTCTTGACATTACTACTCTGAAATAATATACTCCCGCAAATTCGCTTACAAAATCAACAAAAGCGATGAGGAGTTTAAAATGGAAATGTTAAAATTAACAGGAAGTGTTGCTGTAAAAGTATTTGCTATAGGACTATTTGCTGCAGGAATAATTGTTGGTACAACCATGTTTTTTCAAAAAGAAGATATTAAGACTGCAGGACCTGTAATACAAGAAAAAATAAACGATTATATAGATAATAAAGAAATTACTTTACAAAAAGAAATGATCAATACAGTGTACTTACCTTTAACTGAAGAAAATTACACAGATGTAATAGACGCAGGAAGTGTAAAATAAAGGCTCACGCCTTTAATTTCGATGGTGCATGAATCTCCTTAATCATTAGATCCAATCCTCCGCGATCTTTTGATTGAGAAGAGCCTATGGAATTTAACCTCCTTTCTTCCATAGGCGCATCACTGGTGCGGACTACCATGACTATCCCAAAGTCGAAAGGTTCGGGTTTTTGATGAACTTACATTATTCATAATCAGAAAGCAGTGCGGTAGGGCACGTAATAATGTGGATCCGCGCAACACAGCGGCATAAAGTGAGATAAAAAACCATTATCAAGGCTTTATATTTATATACAAAATCGCGTTGCCTGACGGGAGGGCAGGTTGTATATAAACCCTCCCATTTTTTATTTAAAAAAGGATGCTTACAGCAATTTATATACGAAGCAAAAGTAACCGAGAGTTATATCTCGGAGCATCCTGTTTCACAAGGATACTAACAGCAATTTATTATTTCTTACCACAATAAAGAATATAGCTTAATTGGTAAAGCGTTCAGCAATTTAGCTGAAAGATATGGGTTCGAATCCCATTGAAATGTATCCTGTATTATTGTCATTAAAATTGTGCCTAGGTAACAGTTTTAATGGCTGAAATTAAACGAGCTAATTACTCTAGTAGATTTCGAGATAAAAAACCTAAAATCGTTTTACTCGATGGTTTGGGTGGAAGCCCCATCTTTACTCCAAAAAATTTACAATTTTTACAAAAGAGGTGAAAAATGAAAAGTATGTAGCTCCATGTCGGAGCGCAAAACAGGAGTTAAAGAAAAAATGGATTATAAAGAAATCCTAATCGAATACTTGAGAGATCAATCCTGGAATTCTGCTAGCCTTGAAATGCTTGTAGAAGACTGGGAAGGCCCAATGGCACCTTTAATCATTGCAGCCACCCAAGGTCGAAAAGAATTGATGATGATGTTCGACCCATACCTATCAAAAGAAGATTGTGAGATTGCTGCAGATCTAATCTGTCCAGTACAAAACAATCGGTAATTCAAACTATAAGCGCACATTTATTGTGCGCTTATTTTATTATAAAGCTGGAAAATCATGAGTTTGGCAATTTTAATGAATGATGGAATAACAGTGAGAACACCTTGGGGTAAGTTAAACATTCGTTCAAAAGAATTTAACTTTAATCCAAGATTTAATGTTAACAATCCTCCAATATCAGAAGACTACCATTTTGTTCATGAGACAATCGATGTGCTTATGAAATATTCTGAATGGGATAAAAAATGGCATATAGCATCTATAACTGATAAAGATGACTGCTCAAATAAAATAAACCTTTCAACTGAAACTCTTAAAGAAATTCATGCTCAAGGAAAATTTAGAATCAACTTAGCAATAGATCATTATTTTATTAATAAATCTTAAGGGCTTTACAGCCCAAGTTTTGGTGCTAAATAGGGTTTAGCTACAATCAAATTAAATGCACCCTGGAGGTTAAAAATGGACACTTTACTTAAAGCAATGGAACAAACTTTGCTTAAAGACCAAAAGTTTACCCAAAATATGGGTATAACTTATGAAACAACCAAATCCAATAGTGTTGATTTGTTTTTTCAAATTAATGCTATGCGAAACCAAGAAGAAGAAAAAATTGTAGATTTGTTTAGCAAGTGTTTTTCTAATGATGAAAATTCACTTGATGCAATGAAAATTCTTTTTTGGAGTCGTGACATAAGAGAAGGCCAAGGAGAAAGGCGAACTTTTCGAATCTTGCTAAAATATCTAGCAAGCAACAGCAAAGGTCTCCAGGCTTTAAAGCACAATATTCATAACATTCCGTATTACGGAAGATGGGATGATTTGTTTGTGCTCTTCGACACCCCTGCTGAAAGCGAAACTCTCGATTTAATTCAAAAAGAGCTAAATCGTGGAAATGCTCTATGCGCAAAGTGGATGCCTAGAGAAAAATCTAAGCATAAACTTATTGCAAGAAAAATTCGCAAAAAGATGGGGCTCTCGCCAAAGAGATACCGTAAGCTACTTGCTGAGTATACATCAGTAGTTGAGAGTAACATGTGTAAGAACAATTGGAATTCAATTGAATATTCAAAAGTTCCTTCAAATGCTATGAATAACTACAGGAAAGCTTTTAAAAAGCGTTCTCCTAGTAAATGGGAAATGTATCTTTCAGATATAGAAAAAGGTGTAGAAAAAGTTAATTCTTCAACTCTATATCCTTACAACATCGTAAAGCCATTTATGGAATACCATGAGTGGAACGATGCTGAAAAACCAGATTGGAGACTTCCAGAGCAACAATGGCTTTCTTTACCTAATTACCTAGAAGGTAATAAAGAAAAGATAATGCCAGTAGTAGATGTTTCAGGAAGTATGTATTCTGCAAAGAATCCTTCTCCAATTGAAGTAGCAATTTCTCTCGGTATTTATATAGCTGAAAAGAATAAAGGTCCTTTTAAGGATTGCTTTATTACTTTTAGTGAATCTCCTCAACTAAGCAAACTTAAGGGAGCAACTCTTTTCGAAAAAGTGCAAAACTTAAAATCTGCCGATTGGGGTATGAATACCGACTTAAGTAAAGTCTTTAATCTTATCCTAGATTCAGCTACAAGGTATAACTTACCAGCAGAATCTTTGCCAAGTGTTATTTTAATTCTATCTGATATGGAATTTGACACTGCATGCAAGCCATCTCTTACTGCTTTTCAATCAGCAAAAGCTAGTTTCGAAGAAGCTGGATATGAACTTCCAAAAATTGTTTTTTGGAATTTAGATGCTAAAACAGAAAACTTCCCAGTAAAGTACCATGAAAATGGAACTGCACTTATTTCAGGATTTTCTCCAAGCATCTTAAAAACTTTGCTTAACGGTTCTCAAATGACTCCGCATAGTGTAATGAAAGAAACTATCGATTTAAATCGGTATGATCGTATTACACTCTGAAGTGTCTAAAACCATTTAAGGGGAGAGTAGTAAATCTGCTCTCCCCTTTTATTTTAAAAAGGAAAAAATGTTAAAAAAATATTTTGATAATTCTGATATATTTTTCATGAAGATTGTGATAGCATTAGCTATTATAACTTTTGGCATTGTTGCCACATTATAGGAGAAAAAATGTCAGTTTCAACAATAATTGAACACTTACAGCAAGCAAACAACTTGCAAGATACAAAAGCAGTAACAAAATTTAAAAAAGCTTTAGTTGGTATTAAGCAGTATAGAAGTATGAGTCAAATCTCTTTATATAGAGATATCAATGAAAACAATAATCATCTTTTAACAAGACATTATGTAATTAAAATGCCTGCAGTAAGAAGAATGATTACGATGCTTTCATCATATGCTACTTTTCCTAAAAAATGGGAAAAAGAATTGCTTACCTCTTTTATTGAAGAAGATGAAGATGGAAACAAAGTAGATGCATTCCCTATGGTAGACTTTGGAATAGAAGAAACAGGTACTCATGTTAAGCTTTGGATAGGCTTTCCAGCACCTGAACTTCCACATATATACAGCAATAGAAAATTAAACAAAACAGGAGATGCACTTTCCAGATTTATGGGAGGCGTTAAATGTTTTACATATCTTTATAACAAAGAAAACAAAACAGTAGAAAAAGATGATGACTCTTGGTTATTGATGCCTCATCCTAATAAGGCAATATGGCAAGATAAAATGTGGAAGACAATGGAATCAAGATTTTCTGCTGAAACTATTAAAGTCTTAAAGAATGCATACTTTTTCAACATTAAAATTGGAAAAAAGATAAGAGATACTGAAATAACTGTACTAGCTACGCCAATTGAAACTTTTCAATCTAGCTTAGATTTTTCTATTCAATCTATTCAAGATTATTTGAAAAATGAAAAAATTACAGATCTTATAGACTGCTTTACTTTCAATGAAAGCTCACTTAAGAAAAAGAAAGAAAAAGCAATCAAATTCTCTCATCAATTTTCATTAGGTAACGATAAGAGACCAGAAAATGTAAGTATTTGATATGAGCTCAACAGTAAAGATAGCATCGATAATATCATTAACTTGTTTAGATGCTATCTTTACTGTTATCTGGATAGAAATTGGTATAGCTTACGAAGCAAATCCAATTATGGATTTTCTGATTGAAAAGTCTTACAAATCTTTTTTCTTAGTGAAAATGTTGATAACTACGTTAAGTTTATACGTAATAAGTAAATACAAAAACAAAAATATAACTAATACAATTTATAATTGTATTTTATTATTATACACAATAATAATTGCCTACCATTCGGTAGGTTTTCTTTCGTCTTGAGGAATAAAATGACAAAATTAAAAAATGCTATATGGGATCAAAATACCCATGGAAAATATCTGGTCTGTCCTCATTGTGGAGAATCAGATCAGAACAATGAAAAAAAGCTTTTTACTCATGTAAAAATGTTTGAACATGAAACCTTAATTAAAGGTTTAGATGAAAAAGGCAATATACTTATTATGCCTTATGAAAATGGACAAACTGCAGCAGGAATAACATATATAAAATGTTTTGCTTGTGGAAGTAAATTTTCTCATGAAGAAACAAAAGTACTTATAGATCAAGAAGAATTTGACAAAGCTTATGGTCAATATGAACATACTTATAGCAATGATGAAATAGATGCATATTGTTACGATTACTTGCAAGAGTATGAGCAGCATTTAGAAGATAAAGAATATAATCTTTACCTTAAAAATAAGAGCTAAATTATGCCCGAGTGGCGGAACTGGTAGACGCATCGGACTTAAAATCCGCTGGCTTTAAGCCGTGGGGGTTCGACTCCCCCCTTGGGCACCAGAAGGTTAACTATGTTAAAAAAATTAAAACCAATATTTATTGAAAATAGCAGAATACCAGAAATGCTATCACGTATAGCACCAATCGATATATGGGCTATCAACTTTGGGCCTTTTGTTTGGTGCAAAGGATATCTTTCTGAAACTACTAAAAAGCATGAAACAGTACATTATCAACAACAAATAGAACTTCTATTTGTTGGACATTGGATACTTTATGGGTTGTTTTATTTAATTGGATTAATTAAATACAAAAATGGAAAAAGAGCATATTATGAAAGTCCATTCGAAAGAGAAGCTTATGAAAACGAAATCGAAGAAAACTATCTTTCAGACAGGCCTAGATATAACTGGATAAATTATATATGAAACAACAACACACAACTAATCCTTCGCATCTAAATGGTTGGTCTAAAGAACAAATACAAAAAGCTAAAGATCTTTTAGGAACAACTTCAACAGATATTATTATATTTAATACCTGGAAATTTGCTAGAGAAGAATTAGCTTACTTTATAGCAAAAAAGCAGTAACATGAGTTGGGGATATAAGCCATACAATAACGATGACGATGATACTTTAGAAACTTATAGTTTTAAAGGTTTCGATGACAAAGACTTTCCAGAAAATTTTCAAGTTATAGGTAGACATTGGCCTTATATTAAATTCAAACATAAAGTTACAAAAGAAATGAAATGGGTCTCACTATTCGCTATAAAAGATGATGGCATTGCTAATGCCTTTTATGATGCGAAATTTAAATTCAATCCAGAGGATGATAATGAAAGAAAAAAATAAAAATAAATTATATTCCTTAATAGAACTGGTTATTGAACAAACTTTAGATGAATCTGAATCTATTTGTTTAGACAGTTCTATGGACAAGGAACATCTAAAGATTAAACTAGAAAATCAAGTTAAATCTGCACTTAACCAATTCGAAATTAATGAAAAATAAAGAACCATCAAACATTGGTTCACATTTTATTGTTTTGCTTTATGGAATTTCTATCAATATACTATTTTATATACTAACTTTGATATACGTATTTTTAGTTCCTTCAAAATACAAGCAAAAGATATTAGAAAATGATTAATAAAGAATACTATATATATGATACTTTAGCTGCAAAAGCTTCAATTTCAGAAGAAGACCAAACAGTAAAGTGGACCTTATATCCTCCTTTTGACTTACTTTTATTAGCTATGGATAACGAAATAAAAGTAATAAATTTCTCAGAAGAAAACTATGGTATAAATACCGTTGGGGATTTAAAAATAAAGGTTTACGGAAATGACACTTTTAAACACAAGTGAATTAGAAATGCTAGGTAACATATTCCTAGCATTAAGTATAATAGCTGGAGCTATTACATTTGTAATAGTAAATGCAAACTATCTTCCTGAAAAGAAAGAAAATAAGAAAGGAAAGCTAAATGATTAATGCAACAATGCTTTGCTTAGCTATTCTTGCTGGAAATCAAGAAGGGTTAACTCATCTGAGTCCTAAAAAATTAGACTTTGCTTGTGGTAATGCTCAAAACTTAGTTCAAATGTCAGAGAATTACGGAATTAAGCCGACTACACTTGCTGCTTTAGTTTATATAGAATCAGGATGGAATCACAAAGCAATTTCTCATGCAAATGCATGTGGGCTAACTCAAGTATTACCAAAATATGTAAAATGGTCTTGTAAAGAATTGATGAACCCTGTAGTCTCTTTTGAAGCAGGTGCGTTTTCATTATCTAAATGGTTGAAACATGTAGATAAGAAAAAATTAACAAAAAACCAAAAAAAAGATAAAGAAAAAATAGCATTAGCTTGTTATAATGCTGGATATATATGCAATAAAAGCAAATATGCTAGAAGATATTCTGATAAAGTAAGAAAAATAAGTATCTTCTATGAATATTTTCTTAAGATTCAAACAGGAGATACAAAATGTCAGAATGGCAACAAGGAACAATAAAGATACCTAAAAAAGATTGGTCTAATATAAAATCTCTTTTATTAAAAAAATACAATTTATTAATTGAAAGAGACCACAAGATTGCATCTTCTCTTTATTCAATACTAAAAGAAGAAGCAAGAAATAAAAGAAACTTTAAATATCGTGAGAAAGCAGTATTAAAGCTATCTCAATTAAACCTGTCGCCAGACTCTATAAACAGAATAGAGAATTCATTATTTCTTACTGAACCTTTAATTGCAAAGAAACTTTTTAAACCTAAAAAGAAGCACTTTACAGGTGCTACTAATAAAACCTTAAATCTAAACTTAACAACTTTTAGCATTTCTTTTGATAATACAAATAGACAATTATCATGGATAATTCCAGAAGCAAATTATGCTGTAATGCTTACTTATGAACATGTTTTAGCAAAAGAATTGTTTTCAATTTTATCTAAAATAAATTGGACTAAAAAAACAGGTGGAGTGATTGTTGGCAAGGATAGTTTTAAAATAGACAACTATGTTATCCATAGATTTGGACCTTTAGGAGAAAAAATAAATCCTATAAATTCCAAAAATTTGCTAATATTATAATTATGAAGTATATTTTAATTGCAGCTATTATAATAAATATATTTTTATATAGCTTTGCATTAGTAATGGATTTTGATACGCTAGCTTTACTAGCTGTACTTAGTACGTGTTCATGCACATTAGGTTTGTCTTTGGATATAAATAAAAATGAGTAAAATTAAAGAAATAACAGATAAGATTAAATATCTTATAGATTACGATATCAACCCATCTCTAGCTATGCATAATGGTTCATGCACTTTGCATAAAGTAGAAACACAAGAAGACTATTTAATAGTAAAGCTTTCCTTTGAAGGTTCTTGTAATGGTTGTCCTGCTTCTAGTGGAGAAACTAGAGCGGGAATAGAGTTCTTCTTAAGAGAAGAATTATCTTCAAACAATTTAATTGTAATTAATATAAATGAGCAAAAAAATAACATTAACTAAAGAAGCTGTTTCTTTTATAAAAGAAAAGCAAGAAAAATTAGGTAAACTAGATTCTTACTTCTCACTAACTTTAAAAGGAGGAGGATGCTCTGGTTATACTATAGAAGTAGATTTTGTAGATGAAGTAGATACTACAGATAAGATTTTTCATCAAGATGATGTAAAAATAGCAATAAACAAAAAATCTTACTTCTTTTTAATAGGCACAACAATATCTTACAAAGATACTCTAACTTCATCAGGACTTGAATTTGAAATACCTTCAGCTACAAGAAAATGTGGTTGTGGAGAATCAATATCATTTTAAAATTTTATGATACAAATATATACAGATGGTGCTTGGAGAAAAAAAGATAATGCATCTGCTGCATCTGCTGTTATAGTTTGGGAAAATGGTAAAATTGATGTATTTCACAGATATCTAGGAAATACTACAAACAATTGCGCAGAATTGCATGCAATAACTCTAGGCTTAAATAATCTTTTAAAAATCAGAGGAACAGAATATCCTGTAAAAGTCTACTCTGATTCAACTTATGCTGTTGGAATCTTAAGTAAAGATTGGAAACCAAAAGCAAACATACACTTAGTAACTAAAATAAAAGCTATTATATCTCAATTTCGTGATATTGAACTCAAATGGGTAAAAGGTCATTCGAAAAATAAATATAATAGGCTTGCAGATCTATTAGCAAATATATGTATAGATCAATACCTAAATATAGATAAAAAATACCTGTAATTCTTGCAGGCTTATGCCTGCTTTTTGGGTGGCTCTATTTGTGGAGTCAAAACCTAAAGTTAAAGGAAAAAAATGAATACATTTACTGGTATTGGAAATCTTGGAGCAGACCCAGAGTTGCGGACTACTCCTTCTGGGCGATCTGTTACTAACTTCAACCTCGCTATTGATCGACGTTTTTATACGGGACAAGGCGAAGAGCGACGACTTGTTCGGGAGACCGATTGGGTTCCTGTTGTCGTTTGGAACGGACTTGCAGATACCTGCAGTCAGTACCTCCAGAAGGGAAGTAAGATCTGCGTAGAAGGCTCTGTGCGACCTCGACAGTACACTGATCGCAATGGCGTTCAGCACAACACTTTCGAGATTGTTGCAAAGAGTGTGCACTTCTTGGACCGCATCAAGTCCACTGAGGAGGGAACTGAAGGAGAGTACACTGATATGTCTTCTTCAGAACAGGAAGCTGTAGCTCAGTAAAGCTATATACAGCAACTAGTTCAAAAAGTAAAGCGGTGTGAGTACGAAAGTACTCATGCCGCTTTTTTTATACTTGTTAGAAAGACTAAAAATTGGTTATCCTAAATATAGGTTTTGTTAATAGCTATAGTAAGGAGTACCAAAATGGAGAATTCAGAAAACAAAGTTATAGAAAAAGAAGAAAAAGTTAAACCATTCCTTAATCTATTATTAGATAAGGTAATAAGCAGGAAGCTATCAGTACTTATCGTAGCAACTTATTTATTATTTCATGATAAACTAAGTGATAACTTTTGGACTTATATTGCTGTCACCTATATGGGTGTACAAGGTGCTATAGATATTTTAAAAGCTAAAGCTTCAGCAAGAAGATAAAAGAGGTCAAAATGAATACTACAGAAATGATTATATCAACATATGATATAGAAAAAATTTTTCCTAACATAAGCAAAAACTTTGATTATGGACTTTATATCACAATCGAAGAAATCTTGAAACAAGACGAATGCTGTCTTCTTTTTTTACCAGAAAAAATAAAAATTTTATCCAGAAGAAATAAAATATCTTATAAAATTGATGAATTTTTAGCTTACGCAAAAAGAAAAAATCAAATTTAATTCAAATGGAGAAAGAGATAAACATGATAAAATCTCTTTTAAGCATTTGATGGATACTCTTAAATCACAAATATATTGGCTTTGTGAGGAACTGAGAAGATTAGAATCTTTCGGTTTGCAAAATAGTCAAAAATATAAAGAAGTAAGAGAAGAGTTAGATAAAAAAATAGAAACTCTTAAAAAAGCAGAAGACTTTTTAAAAAAAGATTAAGCTTTAATATCAATAGGAAAGCATTTTCTACTTTCTTTTGGTAGCTGCTTTAAGTAAGCTTTTCTTTCATGCTTACTTATTGCTGTTATAGGTCTGCTATTAATAATATCAGAAGGCCTGTAAATATCGTTTTTTTCATTTTCTATTTTAAGATTTATCTTTACTTCTTTCTCTTTTTCTAATCCAAGCAAATAACCAGCTATAAACCCTCCAAGGATTAAAATCAAAGACAAAGATATAGCAATAAAATAACTCATAATTAACCTTTAAGTATAGACACATCACAATAATACAATATTATTATGGAGAATTACATGTTCCCTCTACACTAAACGCCTAGAAAACCATCCTATAATAAATAGTGCTAAAAGCCTACCAGGTAAACAAAGGCATTTTGCTCTAGGTATTATAGGAAAACAAACCTTTCTAGGCTGGAACAATAGAAAAACTCACCCTCAACTAGTAAGAACTAAAGAGAATGGTCATACAATTTACGGTTATCATGCTGAAACACATGTATTATACAAAATACCAAAAAATAAACGTAAGCATGCTAAAATATTAGTATGTCGAATAAGAAAAGGTGAAGGACCTATATTTACAATGAGCAAACCTTGCTTACATTGTACAGAAACCTTATTATCAGAAGGTGTCTTAACAAAAAATATATGGTTTACCAATATATTGGGAGAATGGGAATGCCTGAAAAAATATTACTAAAATCTGGAACTACAGTATACATTTCTTCTCTAGGCTATTATAATTATAATTATAAAGAGGAAGAATCTTTTGTATTAGAGACTGATGAATTTGTTACAAAGCCCGAATTCTCAATAAAAATAGCAAGACAAAAAAATTATAAACCATTTATTGCAAATGAAAAATTAATACAAAAGTATAAACTTAAATCAAAAATTATATGGACAAAGGAATAATTATGTTCGACATAAAAAGTGAAAAAATTAAAGCAGCTTATTTTAAAAGCTTAAGAAAAATTAAAGCTTTACAAAAACAAATACAAACACAAGATTCTAAAATAGAACAAGAAATAGTAAATATAAAGAAAGCTAAGCTAGAACTTGAAAAAACTAAACAAGAAAACGAAACTCTAGAAAAAGAAATTGTAAAACTCCAGAAAGCTTTAGATACTAAACCCAAGACTACAAGAAAGAGAGCTAGTTCAAAAAGATCCGTTGCTAAAAAAGTAACTACCAAAGATACAAGCGAAAATACGGAGATTGTAAATGACAGTAAACCAAACTTTAATTAACTTGCTGGCTATAATAGGACTTTTTTCTTCAGCAAGCTTTATGCTATATTTAGCGAAAAGCTGTATTCATTATATGAAGTATAAAGAATTTCCAAAAACTATTGAACAAGAAAAAATGGATATATTGATGGAAGAAAAAGAAAGACTATCTAAAATCCTTGAAAAAGTTCAGCAAGAAAACGATGAAATGACTCGCGCAGTCTTACAAAGGATAACATAATGCCAAAATATAATATAAATGTTAGAGGAGTAACTGTTACTCAAGATGAGTTTGAAGAGACATACCATAATATTGATGCACCTTCATCAGAAGATGCAGAAACTACAGCTTTAAATTTAGCTTATAAAGACGGAGCATTAAACGTTTCAATAGTTAATCTAGAAGAAACTAATTCTGGCGAAAATATTAGCTCTAGTTTTTATAGACCAACTAGTATGATTGTAATCGGTCCATTCTTTGGATATGATAATGATTATGAATATACTAATTATACCAATTTCGTAGATGAACCTACAGAATTTCAACAAAATCAATCTGATACTAACGAATATTCTCCATATGTAACAAGCACTTTATCTGACGATGATAACAATTATACACCATACAAGAAGGATTGACTTGTTTAAAATAAATAAAGCCTATATTAAAAAGGCCATATATAATGGAGTAAAAAATGGATCTAGTACCAGTTGTTATAATTTCTAAACAACAAGGAATACCAATTCCAAGTAACGAGTTCACCTTTTCCTTATCAAAGGAAGAGTTTGAAACTTTTCGTACAGCAGAAATAGATATTAGGGGAGCACCCCTTAAAGACGCATTTTTAATTAGCATCTCTAATGAAGATCAATTGGCTTTAAATTTATTGTTAAACGCAGAAGAGAAATTAAACTCAACTGCTTTGATTGGTGTATTTGCTCAAATAGGTGAAGTAATTGAAGAACCATTTGAAGTAAAAATTACTTGTCGCGTTTTAGCAAGAGCTAAAATAGATAAATTTGTAAAAGAACAAGGTGTAATAAAAGCGCCATTATTAATAGTTCGTGAAAAACTTCTTCCAGGCGAAGAAGACTTGCTGACAGATTTGCGAGTACTGGTAAATCACTTAATTTCAAATGAAACTTCTTTATCGCCAGAGATTAAACAGCGTATTCAAAATACAAAAGATATAATTAAAGTTAGCAATATCTTAGCAAACGAACTGTCTATAACTATAGACGAAAAATATGACTATCTACAATACAAAGATAATCTAGATCGCTTTACTTTAGTACTGAGACATTTAATCAAAGTTTTGGAAAAAGGAAAAAGTAGAGCAAATCCTGACGCTTTCCTGCCTTCTCTTCCTCCTAGCTTTACAGCTCTATTCCAACAACAACTGGAACAGCAACAAGCAGATCAAGAAGAATATGATTTTAGTAACCTACCTCCTAAAGTCAAAGAAAAGCTTGAAAAAGAAGAAAAAAGACTAAAAAGCATACCCCCTCAATCTATGGAACACCAAGCAGTAGCGGACTATATAGATTGGGTAACAAGTTTGCCTTGGGGAACAACATCTTATAAAAGCCCAGAATTAAATAAATTTTTAGATATATTAGACGAATCTCATTATGGGCTAGAAGAAGTAAAAGAACATATTCTTGAATATATGACTATTGAAAGCCTAACAGGATCTTCTAAAGGAAGTGTGATGTGCTTTCTCGGACCACCAGGAACTGGGAAAACTAGTATTGCTAAGCAAATTGCAAAAGCAACTAACAGAGAAGTAGTCAAAATAGCATTAGGAGGAATGAGTGATGAAGCTGAAATAAGAGGCCATAGACGTACATATGTTGCAGCTAAACCAGGTAGAATTATAACAGGTTTAACTGAAGCAAAAACAATGGACCCCCTATTCCTCTTGGATGAAATAGATAAGATTGGCGAATACAGAGGTGACCCGATTTCAGCTTTGCTAGAGCTTTTAGATCCAGAACAAAATGATGAATTTATAGATAGGTTTATTGAATGCCCTGTCGATATGTCTAAAGCAATGTTCGTTTGCACAGCAAACTATAAAGAAGGTATCCCTGATCCGCTTAGAGACAGATTAGAAACAATTAAATTTAGAGAATATACTTACGAAGAAAAAACTGAAATTGCAAAAAGATTTCTTGTGCCAAAAGCTTTGAAAGAATACGGCTTGCAAGATATGGATATACAAATCGATTTTGATTGTATAAAGGAAATAACAAAAGAAAAAGGTGTACGAGAAATCGAAAGACGTATTAGAAAACTTCTAAGACAAGCAGCTGTAAAGATTGTTGTTAAATCTCAACAAAATGTTTTGATAACAAAAGATGACTATCTTAAAACTTTTGAAAATGAAAAATCTGAAAAATTAGGCTTTTCATAAGAAGGAAAAATGATATATAAAATCACTCAAAATTCAAGAGTGATCCCTCATTTTGACAACATAATTAAGATACATCAAAGTAATAAATTTCTAAAAAAATTAGATATAGTTGATCCTTGCTATGCAGGGGGGTACCCAATGTCGCTATTATTTGCGCCTCGCTTAAAAGGGAACCCCCTGCAAATACAGCATAATTTTTATTCAGATTACGATTTATACTTTGAAAATAAAGAAAAATTAAATTTCGCTATTCAAAAACTTGATAATGATTTAATAGAATCGGATATTCAAGATATAATCGATACTGACAATGCAAGAACTTACATCTATAAGTGTAAAGATATTTTCACAAATGAAAATTTAACTTTGCAAATTGTAAAAAAGATAACCAATAACATCTCTGATATATTAGAAACTTTTGACTTTCTTAATTGTGCTATTGGATATAATCCAAATCAAAAAGCATTTTATACGCATAAAGACGTTTTTCTTAAGCATTCCGTTAGAGAATTAGAAATTCTAAAACCTTGGATGCTTGAAAACGTAACAGAAGAAACAATGCAAAATGTTATTATTCAAGTTGCTCGTTTCAAAAAATATTGCATGAGATGGGAATATACTTTAAGCAATAAATCTTTTGACAAATTGATAGAAGTTTATTATAAATATCCTAATTTAAAAACCAGTAGAGGTATAACTTATCGCACAACTGGTGGTGCTTATGCTGGTATGGATTTTATAGCAACTCAAAACCAAAATATTTGGTCTGCTATTTTACCTATATTAAACATACATCCAAAATGGGGCTCATTCAAAGACCCTCATAAAATTTTAAAAGTAAATGATAAAGAAATGTACAATAAAGATCTTAGAACAAAGTGGCATGATAAAGAAAATATTTTAATTAATGACACAACACCCTTTTAAGGAAAATAAAATGAAAAAGACAATGAACCTACCTACATACTTGTATGCACTTTTTAACGATGGACACCGAATGACAGGACCATCATATGGCAAGATTTTTTCTGACCGTGATAGTGCTCGAAGCTGGAAGTCAAAGGCTAATTCAAGCTCTAAGATTGAAGGCCAAGTTTATATTCAGCGAGTACCAGTTTCTAACGAATGGGAAACTTTTCGTTAAGAAACCAAATGTTCTGGATTGGGGCTGCAAGTATTTGATTAACTTGCAGTCCTACTCCAGGCACTGCTTTTACAGCTACTGTAATTGCTATTAATTCACCTTTATCGTTAAAAACTCCGCCTCCGCTAAAACCTGGAGCAGCAAAGCCACCTAAAAGAACTATAGGTTTTTTATCTTTTGGCTTTAACAACCAAGACACATGGCCCTTGCTTAACCAAGGGTGTCCACCCCAAGGAACTCCTATCAACCACACATCTTCGCCTAGAGAAGGCAATGATGTATTAATTTTAGCAGGCACAATATCGTCAGGGATAAAAGGCAATTGATATAAGGCCCAATCCTGTCCAGGATAGCCTTCATTTGGCTCTACAATGAAGAGGCTAGGTATTCTTAAGCATTTGCCACTTAAGATCGTACAAACTTCTAGCTCATGAGGAAATAAACTTATTGCAACATGTTCTGCAGTTAGTAAAGCTAAACCAGTTCTCGGATGATTAATTACTACACCAGTACCAATCGGACGAGAATGTCCATCTTCAAAAATTTTTCTTATTTCTAAAGTACTTTTTAATACTTTAAGAACCGTTTTTTCTTGATGCCTCTTTTTAAAAGAAACTTCTACTGGAAAAAAATTCTCTATAGAATAATTTTCATTCTGCTGTATATTTAGCTTTTCATCAAAACTTCCAGTTAGTAAACCAGCTGTTAAAGTTAAACACAAAGCAGATACTGCTAAAACAAAATATTTAATCATAAAAGCTCCCTAGAAACAATTGCTATACTTATAATAAGATTATAAAAACTATTCTGTCAATTTTAAAAGGATATCAAATGAAATTAATATGTACAGACAGGGATAATTGTGGCTTCTATGAAAAACTAATAAATTTAGAAGACGACACTTATGAACCAGACACATGTCCTATATGCGGTTCTATTGCAATAACTATAAGCAATAACTATACACCTATTTTTTATCAAACTGATGAGGAAATAGAGACTCTTATCGCTGGAATATATAATTTGTATTCCAATATAGAAAACCAAAAAGAAGATCCTTAATTCGGCGTTACCGCCGTATTTTGGCGGTATCCCAAAAAGGATTTAAAATGACTGAAACACAAATTACCATTAACGATAATAATCAAAATCAAAACACAAATTCTTTAAATAAAGCTTCATACTTAGTATACAACACTATGAGCTCTTTTAGTGAAAGTGACAGAAGTTGGCTTACATCTAATTTTGCAGTAGGTATAAATCTATACAAACGTTATCAAGACTTACTTTCTGTTGAAAGCCATTCACAAGAATGGCAAGCGTTATCAACAATTAATAATAATATTGCTTTAATACAACTAACTGAAGAAAGATCAGAGTGGGCAAGCAATACTGCACGAAGAAGTTATAGTCGAAGAAATAATTATATCTACGACGAAAACAATGCACTGATAGTTAAAAATGGTTTGTTGCCAAAACAAATCAAAACAATTAAAAAGGTAGAAATAGGAGAAGGAGATTCAAAAAAAGAAATTGAAATTTACTCAGAATATATACCTGAAGTATTAGATTTCTTTCCAGAACCTATTGACCTAACTAATGTCACTCTAAATGATACATTAAATCTTATACCCACTATACAATCAAGAGAATCAGAATATGCAAGAACAAGAAGATTTTCAAATTGGCTAGAGCTTAATATAGGGTGTGACAATATTAGCTCTTTTTCTTGCTTAGGCAACTCTCTTAGTCGTGAAACTTTTCTACAAGAAGCTGGTAATGCAAAAAGGAAAGTTTTAAAAATCAACGGATTATATAGGGGCGGCAACGGTATACCTGAATTAGAAACAGTTGAAATGCGACCTCAACGAATTCAAAAAGGTGCGACTGTCTTTCCATATCTCACAAAAGTTTTAGTTCTTAATCAAGAAACTAAAAGCGCAGAATACAAGATATTCTTTTGTCTTGGAATTTTCGATGATTTGAATAAGGTAATAAAATATAAGCGATCTAGAGATTTTATTCCAAAACTTATAAAAAAGCTTACCAAGTATAACGGAATGGAAATCTTCGACAATACAGCGTACAAGAATTTTATAAAACAAAAGTATGGAGAACACATTCCTTACTGGAATGGAATATCAACTATATGGGAAGAATTGCCTGAAGATTCTACACCCAAAGAAGTTAGTTTCGAAAACCCTATAAATCAAGCACATTTTTCTTATATAACTTATAACTCAGATTTAGCTTCTTCTAAAGAAGCTGCAAAATTCAAAAGAATTGAAAATGCTTGGTCTGAATTAAAATCTAAAAGAGAAAACCTTCAAACTCAAATAAATAGTTGTAGCCGAGGCAAAGAAAGGCAATCGAGAAGACTCGAAGATGCTAGACGCAGATTAAAAGAAATTCAAACTGATTTTGAAATCACAGAAAAAGATTTAAAAGATTATACTACATCTCTAGAAGGTTATAAAGAAGCCTGGAAACAGATAGATAAAGATTATCAAACTGAAGCCAATGCTTACAAAAATTTTGTAGAAAAGAAAATAAATAATCTAAAAGAAAATTCAGAAATATCAAAATCTGCTTTTCTTGATAACTTAAATAAATCAGGAGTTATCATAGACGATATCCTTTATAGGGTAGGCGAAGACGTTATCTCTTTGAAGCAAAATCCACAACTTGCACTTGAAAAAAATGCAAATCTAGAACAAGTAAACTTTCATACTACAAAGCCTGTTGTAATTAGAGTAGACCCAGCAAGGTATGACGATGAAACCAAAGTAAAGAAAATCGTTGGTGGACCTTATGGAGTAACAGTAACATCTAGAGGCGCTTTAAGTATAAAACTTATATCTTCTAAAGCATGCTTTGGTTATCAAAAATCAACCTCTTCTGAAGGTTATGTTACAGCTTGGGTCCATCCTCACACTCCTCAACTAACCTTAAACTGTAGAAGCACATGGAGTGCCTTCACAGATACATTGGTTAACAATAGTGTAAATGGCTGTCTAGGTGAAGCATCACCAGCTATATATAACGCTTTTAAAAGTAATGATCCAAAAAGCGTGATATATGCAGCAATGACATGGATTACATGTGCAAATTCATCAGATCAATGGGGAAAAAATTGGAAACACTTTCCACCCCTAAGCGCTGTTTGCTTAGAAGGCAAAAATATATCTTTAGACGAAGAGAACCTAGTAACAGATATTGAAAATCTTGTTACAAGTGAAGAAGGAATGGATCACTTAGCTGAGATAGCCTCTAACTTAATAGAAAGTTTAAATCAATCGCCTGAAATAGCAGCCACAGAAAATCAAGCAGACTTTACAGAAACTAATAATCTTACAATAAATCCACCTGCAGACCCAACTGAATTAGCTTTAGCCGAACTAAGAGCTACTGAAGCTTACACTGCAATGCTTCAGACAAACTATCAGCAAAATCAAGAAGACTATACAGATCAAGATGATTACGGCAACTACACGGAAGAAGAGCATCATCTCAGAAATGCTGGACGAAGAGACTATGTGCCTATTTCAGCATTAAGGGAATTGAGACAACTCAATCAAACGCCATTAGGACAGGAAGAACCAGAAGCCTTATTAATATCTAACTTTCCAGAAAATGATTTGCAAGATATAGAAGGGCATTTTGCTGAACAAAATTTTCTAAATCTAGAAAATGAATTTTATTTTCATGAAATCGAACAGCAAGAAAATGTTCATGATGGAATAGAAGATCCAAGCAACTGGTTGACAAATCATCAACGCATAATCAATGCAATGCCTTCAAGAGAATTCTTTCAAGGGTCAACAATCCATATAGATGAAGAACAAAATTTCTTCTGGTTATCAGATTACTTAATAGCAAATAATGAAACTATTATCGAAACAGATACAAACCAATTAGATATATCTCCTAATTTTTGGATTACAACATAAAATTTAATTAATACCTTAGTGCGGGGCTTATGCCCCGCGCTTTGGTAGGAGAAAAAAATGCAATGTATCGGAAACCTTCGGGTTCTAAATAAACAACCATACATTTTAATATCTCATGAAGATATTTCAGCTATACAACATATAGTTAATATCGCGCCACAAGAAGCGCAATGGTTCCATAGAGTAGAAAAAATCGACTATGATGGAGCTATTATCTACAGAGTCTATGAAATGTATATTCCTGAACAATACTGTTCAGGAGCAGAAGTCGAATCAGATCCCATGATGATGGTTAATCTTTATAAAGATTTAAAAGAAAAGCATGGACAAGAAGAGACCAACAACATTTTAAACAATATGACTGGATGGTCACACTCTCATCACAACATGGGGGTTAACCCAAGTGGACAAGATCAAAAGCAATTCAAAGAACAATGTGAAAACGCTTTAAAAAGCAATATTTCATCACCTCAAATAATGTTTATCTTTAATAAGAAAGATAATTATTACTGTAGGGTTTGGGATCCTGAGCTAAATCTAGAGTTCGAAAATGTAGATATCATTATTGGTAACTATGATTTTGAATGGATAGACAAAGAAGCAAAAGCAAAGTTTAAGAAGAAAGCTGTAGTCAAAACCACTTCAAAATACAGAAGCAATAAAGCTAACAAAGCTGTTTTAGATTGGCATGACATGCATAATTGGCAACCGACTTCGAGAGCTTCCAATAGTGGGAGCTCTAAAAAAAAAGAAAAAAGTGAAAGCTACTCGTACAAAGCAAGAATACAATCCAATAAAAAAAATAAATCAAGCTTACCGCAAGTAATCGAAAAGCTAGAATTGGATAACGATAAACTTAAAAAGCAATTCCTTCTTTTGGAAAAGAATTCTACTTCTATGAATGCAACAGAACATATTGTAGAATATACAAAGTCATTGCTAAGTGAAGTAGAGCTTGCATACCTTTCAATTCTTTTAACTGGATCTCAAAATGACATTTGGTATCTTGAAGATTATCAAATCTCAAATGTAGACGATCCTTTGAAATCAGTTGTAGAATTACATGATACTTTAATAGACGGTCTTTTAGATTATGATATCTATAAGCAAGCTATTACTCATGCAATTCTTATTGGAGAAGCTAAGAATTCAGAAACAGCTGAACAAGTAATCGATATGTGGCTAACTGTCTATGAAGAAAGCTTTCACTTTGACCATGGTTATACCGATTCTGCAGAAGACTGGTTTAGAAGCCAATACGCTGCAGAAGAGGAACGCAATCTTCAACACATAAGAAGCATTATTGAAGGAGAATGAATGAAATCAGTAAGTTTTTTACGTCATTCAGGCTGGTTCGGACCAGAAGACGCTGCAACACTTAATATCATAGGAGTTGGAGCAACAGGAAGCTTTATAGGGCTTTACGCAGCTAGAATGGGGTTCCATAAATTTCGAATTTGGGATGGAGATATAGTTGAAGACCATAATCTTCCAAATCAAATTTATAATTTAGACGATATTGGAACTTCAAAAGTAGATGCTTTTGAAAAAGTTCTAAAAACTTTTAACCCCTCTATAAAAGTTGAAAAGTATAATAGATATTTTGAATCTGAAAAAGACAAAGCTCTTCTAGAAGATGGGCCGCTAGTATTAACTGTTGATACTATGTCAGCCAGAAAAAATATTTTTGATTCTTTTAAACTTAATTGGCAAGTAGATAAAGTCTTTGAAACTAGACTAGGTTTTGATTATGCAGAAATTAACATAATTGATAACTTGTCAACAAAATCTCTTGATAATTGGTACAGATCACTAGTTAATGATAGTGATGTACCAGATGGACCTTGTAATCTACGAATATGTACTACACTAGTATCAATGGTAGCAGCTTATACAGTGCATCAAATTTGCAATATGCTCTCTGCCGAAAGGCATAAAAAGCAATGGGAGTATAAAGAAAAATCGATGCTAAACCTTAAACCAACGTTGGAAACATTTTATATATAAGGATAAAAAATGCCTAATACTACTACTAACAATACTCGCTACATTACTGTAGTTACCGTTCCTGGTCCAGGAGCAGCTTCAGTAGAAGTTTCTTCTACTGCTACTGTCGCAGATCTTGTTCAGATGCAAAACGCATTTGATCGAACTGCTATCGTTGACGGAGAAGCAATCCCTCGCGAACAGTGGGGAGACGTCGCTCTTGGTGATGCACAGGAAGTATTCTTGACAGGTACTGTCAAGGGTAACATGTAATAATGTTAGAACCCAGATCTCTATGGTCTGGGTTCTAATTTTTATTTAAAGGAAGACTCAATGACTAAAATAATCCAAATTATTGGGCTTCCCTGCGCTGGAAAAACTACGTTAATAAAACAATATTTGAGCAAACATCCAGATATCAAACATATAGATATTGCAAGCTTTACTGGAAAAGCCAGACAAAAAGAATACAAGAAAAAAATAATTAATACAAGCGGAAATATAATAGCAGAGAGTGCATGTGGGGTTTCCTTGAAGAATAGTGAAGTGATAGAATTAAAAACAGATATGAATATTATATATGAAAGAACTAGGAAAAGAGACAAAAAACTAGATGAAGATTATTTGTCTCTTTTGAAAACAGAAATGGTACCCTCCAGATACACAGTAACAAAAGATGTATTTGAAGAATTACTAAATAAACTATTTAACAAGGTAAATAAATGAACGAGAATGTAATGTACGGACCAACAGAATTATCTGTAACCGACGAAGAAATAGACAAAATCTATCAAGAAGGATTTTTGGATATAAATGAAAATTTCCCACCAAACCATTATTTAATTTTAAGATCAATAACAAACAAGCAGAAAACAGCAATTACAAAAGTAAATAAAAGATCAGAAACCGAGAGATTGGTTTTTGATAAAAATTTTAGCTTATCAGGTTTAAAACCTAGAGATGCTGGACAATACGCTTTTGCTCACAGCTTATTAGATCCTAAAATAAAAATTAGCACTGCCATAGGCGGTGCAGGCACAGGGAAGACAAGTGTTGCTCTAGGGTATGCTCTAGATGCACACTTTTCTCAAAAAAATAAAATATACTTAACAAAACCAACTGCACTGGTAAGCAATTTTAACAATGCTTTTGGACCAGTGCCTGGCGATGTTCAAGATAAATATGCTCCCTATATTCAATCTTTTTCAATAGTTTTGGAAAATTTACTTGGAGAAAAAAGTAAATCTTATATACAAATGCTATTTAAAAACAAAGCAATACAGTATATTCCTATTGAATATAGTCGAGGATGCACATTTAAAGATTGCACTTTTATAGTAGATGAAGTACAAAATTTAACTTGGCATGAACTAAAAACTATAGTATCAAGAATGGGAGAAAACACAAAGTTGATTTTAACTGGTGATCCTCATCAAATAGACCGTCCTTTTTCTTTGCAAGAGTCAGGATTATATACTATGATAAGTTCAGAAGCCTATAAAAAATCAGACTTTACTGCAATCAATTATTTAACAGCTCAATACAGAGGCCCTATGGCTACTCTAGTGTTAGATATTGACAAAGAGCAAGGATCTTTTAGTGCAAACACTATCAAACAGACAGAAACAAAAAGTTAAAACTAATATTTTATCTCTTTTAGATAACTCATCACTAAAAGATCAGATAGAAATATTAGGAAATATTTTTATAGATATAGGTTTACAAAAAATCAATATAGATAATAATGTAAATATAAATACAAAGAATATTTATGAAATTGTACTTAATGATGTGGAAAAAAATGGTGATACATTGGAAAACAGTCTCACAAGGCAAGGATTAATTATCTTGTCATGGTTAAATAAGGAATAACATGAGTACAACACAAAATAAAACATACCCTGGAACTTATTCTATATATAAGAAGTCAGCTGCTGCACAATTTACTTTGATGCCACCCAAAACAGATGAAAATGGAAGAATTTCAAAAAATGGTGCAGTCTTACTAGAAGTCGCTACAGGAAGTGACAAAAAATATGATTGGTCAGAAAAGATAAGCTTAGCAATCGGAATGCAAGATCTATGTCTTTGGTTTTCTGATCCAGATAATCCGCCTAAATTGCATCATCAGGCTCCAAACTCCAACTACTTAAAGCAGTTAGAAGTTTTGCCTGGTGAAGGAAAATATGCTGGAACATTTATGCTTAAAGTAGGTGAAAAAAATAATGAAACCAACAAATATAAAAACGTAAATGTCCCACTAACTGGCGGAGAATATACTGTCCTGCTAAGACTTTTAATGTCTGCAGCACCAAAGATGATTAATTGGGTATAAAATGGAATGGAAAGTTTTTAATAAAGACAATACATCCTCAACTTTACTTGATAGAAAAGCTTTAATAGATTTATTAACAGCTAAAGTAATGGAAGACGATAAAGAAGATTTTGTCGCATTAGCCACAACTGTTTCTAGCATATTGCAAGGAAGAAATACTTTAGGTCAATTTACTATTGATCAATTAATTACTACTTGCATTCATTTAGGTTACTACTACAGAGTCTTTTTAGAAAAGAATAACGTTGAAAAAATAGGAGAAACTAATGAGTTGGCTAACACAGGTGGTGATGAGTCCACCAGTCAAGACAGCAGCAGCTAGTGCTTTAGGACTTTTTATTGAAACTGTAGCAACTTCTATAGCTCTTTCGATTATAGAAGAAAAAAGAAAACAACAAAATTTAAAAAATAACAATGAGGAAAACAATAATGTTCAGCTATACAGCAAAAGTAAACGTTCTGAAAAATCCGATTGGGAAAATTGTAGGCTTCGCCTCGTTGATCCTTGACGAAGTTATGGAAGTTCAAGGCTTTCGTATCATTGAAGGATCAAAAGGTCTTTTTGTCTCGCCCCCTCAACACAAGGGAAAGACGAAAGATGAGTCTGGTAATGAAGTAGACGCGTGGTTTGACGACGTAAGATTCTTGGGAGAAAACTCTGAAGAAGTAAGTAAAGAGATTAAGCAGTCAATACTCGACACTTTTTTACAGCAAAAGGGATCAGCTTCTAGAGCCACTGCTGCGCAAGCACAATCTGCAGTAAATGAAACCAATACTGCAGACAAAAAGGGTAATAGAGCACCTCTTTGGTAAACACTAAATATGAATCCCCCCAGCAAAACTGGGGGGCTTTATAAAAGGAATCAATATGAGCCATACAAAAAAATTTATTCAAGAAGTTAGTCATAAAGAAGGCCATAATGGTGATATAAACGAAGAAGTTCTTAAAAAAGCAGCAGAAATTATATTAGACAAAATTAAAACAGCAGAAATTTTAAATAAAGTTAATCACGAAGCTTTGCTATCTGATACTCCTGAAAAGGAGTGAAAAATGACAGAACCAGATAGTTTTGAAAAAGACGAAATACTAGAAGTTTCTCCTGATACAGTTATATCGGTTGTAAAAGAAGGAGCATCTATATATTCAGAAGTTACTGCATCCTTCGTTCAAGAATTTATATTCTATGATAAAACACTATACGAATGGGCAACTGAATTGATGCTTGAAATACCTCCAGCTAAAGATTTAGATGAAATTGGATTTCGAGAATTACTCATTAAAGTAGCAAGAAATATTCAAATAGCTAGCAACTACCATTCAGTAGCATCATCAATGTGCGATGCAGTTGCTGGCGGAAATTCTATTAAAAAATCTGACGTAGTGGCTGCTATTGTAGCCAATTATGCTAAACAAGGTGCAAAAAGACCTGCAGCATCAGTAATAGAAAAGATGGCAGATAGTTATATGTCTTCAACAATCTCAGCAAGAGTAGCTGCTAGAATAGTCAAAAACTTTTGGAAACAACGCCTTGAGACTCTTGGAGACGTTAGAAAAATATTAGAACAAATAGGCATGAGCTTACATGTCGAAATGAAATGGACCAGCCAATAAAAGGAGAACCAATGATAGATGGAATACTTTTAGGAGTTCTGACTTGGTTGTCTATGCTTGTTTCATTTGTACACTTTCCCAAATGGTTGAAAAACTTCTTACTCAGCCACTTTATGTTAACAGATATAATATGTATTATATTAACGTTTTTAGCTTTGTCTAGTATTAGCCAAAGCATAATGGCAGTAGTAGGTAGTGTTACTTGCGGATTGCTTGTTAACTTAACCCTTATGGGAACAAAAAAACCAGTATCAAATGAATTGCAAAAGGCAGATCGATGAACAAAAAAACAGCCATATCTTTAATATGGGCTATTTCAGAAACCGTAGAAATCGATGATTGGTGTATAGAAGATATAGCAAATCTTTTAGAAATATCAACAGACGATGTAACTGATTTAATAAATAATGCAAGAGAAGAATTTAATGAAATCGAATATACCTCTGAAGAATTATACGAAGAAGAAGAATATTAGTAAATAACAGGGGGCTTTGCCCCCTGTTATACTTCAATG
>Ga0163179_10000603_pt1 | contig 25687 bp, 24 predicted proteins | sample AtlANTMetagenome_FD_109643 | JGI IMG/M metagenome (GOLD analysis project Ga0163179, IMG submission 109643) | Marine eukaryotic phytoplankton communities from the Atlantic Ocean - Atlantic ANT 2 Metagenome | ecosystem: Environmental > Aquatic > Marine > Oceanic | place: North Atlantic Ocean...
CATGAGCGCCTTCCCCAGCGCGAACCAACTCGCCGCCGTCGCCGGTCTCGCCCCCGTACCCCGCGATTCCGGTCGCATCAGCGGCAACCTCCGACGACCCCGACGCTACGACAGACGACTGCTCCGGGCCCTGTACCTCTCGGCGATGATCAGTATCACCAACTGTCCCGCATCGCGTATCTACTACGACCGTAACGCCGAGAAGGTAAACGCCACACCCAAGCAGTCCTCGCCTTGGCACGGCGCCGCGTCAACGTCCTGCGGGCCATGCTGCGCGATCACACTCCCTACCAACCTGTTCCCCTCCCTTCGGCTGCTTGACAACCTGATTGAGAATCCCCTTGCTGTGAAAATGACCGGGCCTCGTGCCCCGCCAATTTTTTCGCCTTCTGGCAAAGGAGAATCGCGTCGGCATGAGGGGGCCGGAGTGCCACCCCTGGGCCGAGAAAATTTTGACGGGAGCGTGCGAGTGGCGAAAATTTCTCGGAGCCATCGGTCGGCGCTTGCGCCGCCAGGGGTTGCGCGCAGGTCACCGCCGACGAGAATCGGAAGGCCAGAAGGAGAATCTCAATAGGTTCGTCAAGCACGGCCGCAGGCCGTTCGACGGACAGAGCCGAAGGCTACGCGGGCCGGAGTGGCTCGGTTAGGTGTGTGCATCGAAGAGCGCATCGCTGCGGCCGAGGCTGCAGGACGTCCGCTTTCCCTCTGGTAGCAATGCCGCCAGACGATACTGACAAGCACGTTCAACGTGAGCTTATTTCATTGCAGTGCAGCATCTTTCATCAACTACTGGTAGCCCTGCATGTCAAAACTGGTCGTATTACGCCGTGCTCCAAAGCTGGGCGCAGCCGCCGTCAGGATTTCCTGACGACAGCATAGGTTGACATAAAAACCGAGTTATCGGCGCGAACGATGATGGATTTCATCTGATGCAACAACTCATCGCCGTGCACGTAGTCAGCCCTTGACGCGCCGCTCGCCAGCAGCCGAGCGAGCACCCCGGCCGTGGCCGACTTGCCGGGCAGGTCGATGACGGTAAGGACCGCTCGTCGGGGTTACTCCTGCAACGCACCCTCGATCTTTCGGCGACGAGACGACACTCGCACACAATGGAAGCGCGTCGACATGCAGGCCATAGAGCGGCCGGGGGCTGATACCCGAGAGCCTGTTATGTCAGCGCAGACCGGATAGTGGTCGTGCGCATAACGGATCGGCGCGCACTCAATCGCCTCTAACTTGGTAATTAACCGTTTGTGCCGTACAACACATTGGGCAATGCGGAAGCCTCGCCCTCGTGCGGCTGACGGGCCGCGTTCACCCAGCGCGGCAACCGCTTCCAAGGAGGAACCATGACCACCGCACTACCGACGGCTGCGCCGGTGTCCGACTACGACCCTTATGACGACGCCAACCTGCTTGACCCCTGGGAGGGTTACCGCCAGCTCCGCGATGCCGGTCCGATCGTGTGGCTGGAGAAGTACCAGATGTACGCAGCCACCCGATACTCGACCGTGCGTCAAGTACTGATCGACTGGGAAACGTGGTCTTCGGCGTACGGCGTGATGATGAACGACGAGATGAATCAGGTACTCCGCGGGAACACCCTGTGCAGCGACGGCCCCGACCACGACGCACTGCGCCGAGTAGTCATCCGTCCGCTCCGTCCGACCTCGTTGAAGGAACTGACCGACGACATCACGCAGGAGGCAGTAAAGATCACCGATCGGCTTGTCAGCAAGGGCCGCTTCGACGCCGTCACCGAACTTGCTCACCACCTTCCACTCTCCGTGGTCTCCAATATGGTCGGCCTCCCTGAGGAGGGGCGCGAGCACATGCTCGTGTGGGCTTCGGAGATGTTCAACTGCTTCGGGCCTCGCAACGAGCGGGCTGTTTCCGCCTTCCCAGTGTTGGAGGAGATGGTGAAATATGCTGCCACACAGGCGGTCCGTGGTAAGCTTAAGCCCGGCAGCTGGGCCGAGGCGCTGCACGATGCGGCGGACCGGGGCGAGGTGCCGCACGAGGCGGTGCCAGTGATGATGATCGATTACATGGGGCCCAGCTTGGACACGACCATTTTCGCGATCGCCAGCGCCGTCGATCTTTTCGCCCGCCACCCCGACCAGTGGGACCTCATACGAGCCGATCCGTCCCTTATCCCCGGCGCGGTCAATGAGGTTCTTCGGCTCGAATCACCGATCCAGGATTTCTCTCGCTACTCCGTGCAGGACTACGAGATCGAGGGCATCACTATCCCGGCCGGCTCTCGTGCGATCGCGTTCTACGGATCAGGCAACCGTGACGAGCGGGAGTTCACAAACCCGGATACCTTCGACATTCGGCGCAACCCGCGCAACCACCTCGGCTTCGGAGCTGGGCCACACCAATGTGTGGGCATGAACCTGGCACGACTGGAAATGACCGCGCTCTTCACCGAACTCGCCAGGCGGGTCGAACGGATCGAAATTCTGGACTCTCAGCGGAGCCTACACAACATCCTGCGAGGCTTCAGCAAGCTAGAGGTCGTGGTCTCATGAGCGCGGCTGTATCGACCCAGACAAAAGATTCTTTGTGGAGGGATCACCCGAGATCCCTCTCGGTGGGGACATGTCTTTCGGTGCCGCCGGTCAGCCCTGTTGGGTCGAGGGAACCGTGACCGACACCGACGGAAACCACGTCGCGGGGGCCCTGATCGAGGTGTGGGAGGCCGACGAGTCCGGGTTGTACGACGTACAGTATGCCGACGAGCGAACCGCCGCGCGTGCCCACTTCCGCACCGACGACAACGGTGCTTACCGCTTCTGGGCTGTCACTCCCACTCCCTATCCTATCCCCCACGACGGGCCTGTCGGCCAGATGCTCGAAGCGGTAGGACGGTCCCCGATGCGCGCTTCGCACCTGCACTTCCTGGTGCGGGCGACAGGCTACCGTGAGCTGGTCACCCACATCTTCGTCGCGGGCGATGAGCTTCTCGACACCGACAGCGTCTTCGGGGTCAAGGAATCCCTCATCAAAGAGTTCCGTGAACAGGCCGCTGGAACGCCGACTCCCGACGTCCGCGCTGTCGAGGGGAGCTGGTCGCGTACGAAATTTGATATTGTGCTGTCGTTGAGCCGCTAGTTAGCGCGCACGAACTCCAAAGCCTCGTCGAGGGTCAAGTATACCACCCGCACTTCCGAACAAAGTCCTTCGAACCCAATACGGTTCAGTTAGAGGTTTCGCTGTGCATGATACTGCCGGGTATGTAGGCTGCGGATGATGTTGATGGTGTGAGCGTTTGACTGCCCACTTGAGGACTTTGCGTTTGACCACCCGCGGTTTGGACCGCGGTCGGCGAACCGGGTTGAGGCGCCGCAGGAGTTTGTCGATGGCCCGCCGCCACAACACTGAGACAGCATCACGGTCGCGAGGGGGAAAAGCGCTGTGCGACAGCGCTCTGCGGGTAATACGTAACGCCGCGACAAAGGACATCCTGTCCGGATCGTGGCCACCGGCGAGCGCAGCATCGACCATCAGGATGCGGATCGCGTAATGACAACACAGATGCCCCCAGATTTCCTGCAGGACCAGATCCGGCGATTGCGAGCGCAGTACCGCCCGCGCCCCACGCTGGTGGGTTTTCAACTCGTCGAAGGTGTTCTCGATCTCCCACCGCTGCGCGTAGGCGAAGGCGAGATCCCCCGCCGCGGCCTGCTCGGGGTCGAGGATCGTGGTCAACAGACGGTACGACTCAGGGTTGTCCCGGCCGTCGTCGAGTCCGGAATGGAGATCGGTGACAACGCGCTGATCGGCGTCGCCACTGTCCCGCCCGCCGCCGGCGTCCCCGACGACACCTCCTGGCTCGGGTCCCCCGCCATCTACCTGCCCAATCGACAAGACAGCGGCGACTACGACGACGAACTCACCTACGCACCCCCGCGCGAGGTGGTACGTGATCGCTACGTAATCGAATTCTTCCGGGCCACCTTGCCTCCGACAGTTCTCGGGGTGAGCTTCTACCTGTACCTGCTGGTGTTGTCCTCGTTGGCGTTCGGGCGCGCACTCGCTGTTCCGGCGCTCGTCGCGCCCCTTGTCGCGATGGCCTCGAGCCTCGCGGTGATCGGATTCTGCGCAGCGGTCAAACGCAACACGGTCGGCCGCTACCGCCCCCGTGTGGAACCGCTGTGGAGTAAATTCGTCCGCCGCTCCGAGTTCGCGACCGGACTCTATGAAAGCGCCGCCGTACCGATCGGTGTCGGCATGCTCGTCGGAACCCCTTTCCTGCCGATGGTGTTGCGGTGGTTCGGTGCCACGATCGGAAAGCGCGTGTGGTTCGGAACCACCTACCTCACCGAATTCGACCTCGTCCGTATCGGAGACGACGCCACGATTGGCACGGAGTCGTCTCTGCAAACGCATCTCTTCGAGGATCGCGTCATGAAAATGTCCACAGTCACGATCGGCGCCGGTGCCAGCATCGGGACACGATCGATCATCCTCTACGACACCATCGTCGGGGACGACGCCTCGCTCAGTCCCTTGTCGCTGGTGATGAAAGGCGAGGAGCTTCCGCCGAACACGCGGTGGCGCGGCATTCCCGCCGAGGCCGTTCTCGCCGAAACCATTCGCGCTTCCGGCGTCGATCACTCGGTCGTCCACCAATCGGTTTCCCGCGACAGTGATCCTGCCCTCGACCTCATCGCTCCCGAAGGAGTACCCGCATGAAATGGGTATCGCTGGCACGTAACAACTCCCGCCGAAAAACGACCCACAGTACCCGTCCGCATCCCCGAGCTCTGGTCTACCGAGGCCCGGCGTCGCTGCCGGGGTGCTCGGAAGCCGTCGCGGACCTGTTGTCGTCGAGCATCTGGAACTTCGACGTCCACTTCGTCGGCCCCGACGAGGAGTTACACCTAGACGAGTCGGCGCTTCATTCGGCCGCGCTCTACGCCCAACCCGGGGGCGGTGATCTCGACGGCGCATTCGCTCACCTGCGTCGGCACGTTCCAGCGATTCAACACTTCGTCCGCTCCGGCGGCCGGTACCTCGGCTTCTGCCTCGGAGGATACCTCGCCGGCCGCAGCCCGGGGTTCGAGCTGCTTCCCGGCGACGCCGACCAATACGTCGCGACGCGCAGTGCCGAAGTGCACACGACCAGAAGTACTGTCCTCGAGGTCGATTGGAACGGACAGGTCGCAGAGATGTACTTCCAGGACGGCCCCTACTTCTTACTCGATCGCCACTACCGCCGCTACTACGACTGCGAAGCGAGCATTCTCGCTCGCTATCGCAACGGAAGCATCGCGGCGCTGAAAATCGACTACGGTCAAGGCCGCGTCGCCGTCGTCGGCCCACATCCCGAAGCGGACGAAAGCTGGTATCGAGGAGACGGTTTGGATGCCCCCGAGCACCTTTCCACCGACCTCGGGCACCGCCTGATCAACGCGGTGATGATCCGATGACCGCCGATGACCTGGTCGCAGCCGCCCCCACCACCCCGATCAACACGATCCGCGCCGCCGTCTCTGCCCCACGACTTCTCGGCATCGACGCTGCCCGCGGAATCGCGCTGTTCGGAATGATGGCCGTGCATTCGCTCGTCGCTGTCGGTGAGGACGGATCACCGACGCTGTCCTACAGCATCGCGGCAGGACGATCATCGGCATTGTTCGCGGTCCTGGCCGGAGTGGGAATCGCCTTCACCACAGGACGAGCCCGCGTCCGGCGCGGACACCGGGGCGCTACCGCGGCGGCGCTAGCAGCGCGCGCCGGCGCAGTCGGCACCATCGGACTACTCCTGGGCTACGCCGACGCCGAATATGCGGTCGTAATCCTCCCGTACTACGCGATCCTTTTCCTCCTCGCGATCCCACTCGTCTTCCTCCCCACCCGGATCCTTGCCGCGCTCGGAGTGCTGATCGCGGCCGCGGTACCGGCGGGCATCGAACTCGTCGGCCCCTCACTGCCCTCGCCGAGCTTGGACAATCCCACCCTCAGCGGACTCATCGACAACCCGGGAGGCTGGACGATCGAACTACTGCTCAACGGAGAATTCCCAGCACTACCCTGGGCCGCATACATCTGCGCCGGCATCGTCATCGGCCGTCTGCGCCTGACATCAGCGAACGTCGCCGCAGCCCTGTTGGTCGCCGGTTCCGCAATGGCAGTCGGCGCCCGCATCCTCTCCGAGATCCTGATCTTTCACCTCGGCGGCCTCGAACACCTCATCACCGGCAGCGGCCTACCCCGCGAAGACATTCTCGACCTCATCTCCTACGGCGCCGACGGCTCGGTAGCCGGTTCGTCCTGGTGGTGGCTCGCCGCCGACGGCCCCCACTCCAGCACACCCCTCGATCTGCTCGGGACGATCGGCTCCTCCACCGCCGCGATCGGGGCGATGCTGTTCCTCGGCCACCTGACAGGCACGACACTGGAAAAGATGACCAACCTCGTCATGATCCCCCTGGCTTCGGCCGGCTCGATGACACTGACCCTGTACGTGCTGCACATCTGGTTCATCAACTCCCCCTACGACACCTACCAGCCGTGGACCGGATACATCCTGCAGGTGTGCGCCGCGCTCGCCCTAGGAATGTTCGTCAAACTCACCACAGGACGAGGACCCTTGGAAGCATTCGTCACACTGCTCGCCAATCGCAGCCGAAGAGCAGTCACTGAAAGGGCATCTTCGACCGCCCCGGCGCACCGCGGTTGACCGTCTCGATCAGATCGAGACCGAGATCGAACCGGATCCCGTCCGGGTTGACTAGACCCTGTGTGTACCACGACTGATCAGCCTCAGGGTGGGGACCGACGACACCGACACGGCCGCTACCGAAATCGGTGACCACCGCTGCAATCTTCCCGTTGCGGTAGCGGCCTAGAACCTCAGTACGGGCGCCGTCACGAAGGACGAAAATGGGACCGTCCTGAAAGAACATCGAGCGGTTCGCACCACGCCAGGTCACATCGATCACCGTATTGCCGGTGGTGTCGATCTCCGACCCACGAGAAGAGATGTACCGCGCGGAATCCCCGGGAAGAAATCCGAAACCCGGTGTCGCCCCGGCCAAGTAACCACCCAGACAGAAACCGATATACCGACCACCCGCCTGCACCCACTCGTGAATCAAGTGCGCGTGCTGCTCCATGTGCTCCCACGCCGACGCCAGTGTCCCTCCGCCGGGTTGCGCATAGATCGCCGCACCGGCCAACGACGCCCCCGTCAACGGAACATCCTCGTCCGGACCGCAAAAACAACGTCGAACGGCTCCGCCGCCAACGCAAGCAAACGCGCCACAGCCTCAGGACAACCCGGCGACGACGCCGGCCCCCGATACACCAACACTCGTCTCGACAGCGCCCGCGCACTGCCACCAATAGAACAAACTGCAGCCACAGCGAGGAAGGCGCGGATCCATTGAACACCCGCCATCGAATCGACACAACAATCCTGTCAGCTCACCATATTGTCAGAGGAGTCGCGGAGGCATAGAAATTCATACCGATACAATCACGACATGACGACACGTGACGAAGCTATCGCGCCCACTGTCGACCACATCTCCAGCTGGTTCGCTGCACTCGGTAGCAGCGCCCGTCGAATTCTCTTCGCCGGCCCGCGCGCAGAAATCCCGGCCGAACTCGCCGACGAAATACTTACCAAAGGACGCAAGCTCGCTGGGCCGTGGTTCTCCACGGCAGCCGAGATCGACGGCTTTCACCTTCCTAACGACGTCGCGGACTACGTGGACGAGCTACTCGCAGAACTACAGAGTTGGTGGATCGGGTTGTCCAACGAACAAAGACTACGGTGGGCCGACATCGAAACGAGCACTGTACCCGACGATCTCCGAACGGTATACCCAGGCTTGTTCCAATTCGTCGTCGGCGACGAAGGCCTCTACGCCGACACACAAGTCGTCGACTTCATCGCCATTGCTGCTGCGTGATCTACTGACCCGCTCAGTTCCCGGAATTAGCTCCGGTTTCGAGACGGAAAAAACATGAATCGGCGACCTCTCCTACGAGATACATCCCTTCAAAACGGCGGGGCCGATCATTCACCCAGAGAACACCGACCCCGCCAACAACTAGTCAACCACACAAGGTCGCCCACTCGTGGGGACTGTCAGATAAACGGTTGATCCGGTCTTGGTTCGACACGCCGAGCTGAGCTTGGCGGGAAGGATCGATCATGACCGAAACACTGGATCCCATGGAGGACGAGGTGGATCAGAAACAGCTGGCCGAGCAACTTTTGGCCCAAGCCAAGGAGCAGGGAGTGGAGTTGATGGGCCCGAACGGGTTGCTCAATCAGCTCACCAAGAACGTCCTCGAAACCGCGTTGGATGCGGAGATGACCGAGCACCTCGGCTACGAACGGCACGATGCTGCCGGCCGCGGTAGCGGCAATTCCCGCAACGGGACTCGGTCGAAGACGGTGCTCACCGAGATCGAGCCGGTCGAGATCGGTGTCCCGCGGGACGTCGATTCCTCGTTCATGCCGCAGATTGTCAAGAAGCGGCAACGCCGTTTGACGGGGATCGACGAGATCGTGTTATCGCTGACTGCAAAGGGTTTGACGACCGGCGAGGTGTCCGCGCACTTTCAAGACATTTATGGCGCGACGGTCTCGAAGGACACCATCTCCCGCATCACCGACAAGGTCGTCGCAGAGATGACCGAATGGCAGAACCGGCCCCTCGATCGTGTGTATCCGGTGATGTTCATCGATGCGGTGCACGTCAAAGTCCGCGACGGTTAGGTCACCAACCGGCCGATGCATGTCGCGATCGGCGTCACCGTGAACGGTGAACGCGACATCCTCGGAATCTGGGCCGACGACGGAGGCGAAGGTGCGAAGTTCTGGCTGTCGGTGCTCACCGAAATCAAGAACCGTGGGGTCGCCGACGTGTGCATCGTGGTGTGCGACGGCCTGAAAGGTTTGCCCGATGCAATCAACACCGTCTGGGAACTCACGGTAGTGCAAACCTGCATCATTCATCTGATACGCAACAGCTTTCGGTTCGCGGCACGGCAGTACTGGGACAAGATGGCGCGTGATCTCAAACCTGTCTACACCGCTCCGTCGGAAGCTGCGGCGAAGGAACGGTTCACCGAATTCTGCGGGATCTGGGGTGAGCGATACCCAGCGATCGTGCGGATGTGGGAAAACGCCTGGACCGAGTTCGTTCCGTTCTTGGACTACGCCGTCGAGATCCGACGAGTGATCTGCTCGACCAATGCGATCGAGTCCGTCAACGCTCGCTACCGGCGGGCTGTGCGGGCTCGTGGGCACTTCCCCACGGAGCAGGCGGCGCTCAAGTGCCTGTATCTGGCGACTCGGGCTCTGGACCCGACCGGGAAAGGTAAGGCACGATGGGCAACGAGGTGGAAGCCGGCGCTGAACGCGTTCGCAATCACCTTCGAAGGACGCATCACCCTCAACGGTAATTAACCGATACCGAGGTCGGATCCACCATTAATCGGACACTCCCCACTCGTGCCGCGGCCAGCGCCATCGAGACGAACAGTATGAATCCAGTTGCTGCGTTGCGACCCGTCCGAATAGCATTCCTTGTCGAGAAGACCTGGGGATTACCGTGTTTGATCGCGTCATCAAAGTAGAATAATCTGGCGGCGGAGCGTTAGTCGGCGAATTATTTCCATCGACACGACCTTACCTGAGTCCCGAAAAGTCCGATCCTGCGCGGCGAGCCAGCGGGTGAGCGCGGAACAACCCGCATACATCTTGAGCAATCCGGGCGGGTTGGTACTTTCGATGACCGGAGTCAGGTTCCCGCTCACTGTCATGAAACTCGGAGGGTCTGCTGCACGGATAGGTGACATCTGATCTGGCTTGCCCGGGAGGGCCAGCCTGGAAGGATGGCATCGTGCCCAAGCCCTACCCAGCCGAGTTCCGTGACGACGTGGTGCGTGTTGCTCGAAGTCGCGAGCACGGAGTGACGATCGAGCAGATCGCGAAAGACTTCGGTGTCCACCCCATGACGCTCACGAAGTGGTTGCGCCGCGCGGACATCGACGAGAGAGTCAAGCCCGACCCGTCCCGGACCGACGCAGCTGAGAACCGTGAACTGCGCAAGCGCAACCGGCTCCTGGAGCAGGAGAACGAGGTGCTGCGTCGGGCGGCGGCGTATCTCTCGCAGGCGAACCTGCCGGGAAAAGGTTCTACCCGCTCGTGACTGAGCTCGCCGCTGCAGGGATACCTGTGACGGTGACGTGCGGGGTATTGAAGCTCTCACGCCAGCCTTACTACCGGTGGCTCGCCGACCCCATCACGTCGAGTGAGGTCGTTGAAGCGTATCGCGCGAACGCCCTGTTCGACGCGCACCGCGATGACCCAGAATTCGGGCACCGCCTCCTGGCCGACGAGGCCCGTGGTGCCGGCGAGGCGATGGCGGATCGGACGGCGTGGCGCATCACGTCGACCAACGGCCGGTTCAGCGTGTTCGGGAAACCACAGCGCGGCAAGAGTCGCAGACCCGGGCCGCCTGTTCACGACGATCTTTGTGCCGTGGTCGACGAGGACGACAGGACCCGTCACGTGTTCAATGCTGATGCCCGAACCGGCTGTGGCTCACCGACATCACAGAACACAAGACCGCAGAAGGCCGGCTTTACTGCTGCGCGATCAAAGACGTCCACTCGAACCGCATCGTGGGGTATTCGATCGACGCTCGAATGAAGTCGCGGCTGGCCGTGCAGGCACTCGAGAACGCCGTCGCGAGGCGCGGTGACGTGGCTGGCTGCATCGTCCACAGCGATAGGGGATCTCAATTTCGGAGCAGGAAGTTCCTGCGCGCTCTCGACCGTCATCGCATGGTCGGATCGATGGGCCGGATCGGTTCCAGTGGGGACAACGCAGCGATGGAGAGCTTCTTCTCCCTGTTGCAGAAGAACGTTCTGAATCGGCGTTCCTGGACCACCCGCGAGCAACTGCGGATCGCGATGGTCACCTGGATCGAGCGGACCTATCACCGCCGACGCAGGCAAACCCGCCTCGGCCGCTTGACCCCGGTCGAATTCGAGATCACTATGGCCAAGAACCTCGCCCTCGCGGCGTGACCACCAACTGTCACCTATCCGTGCAGCAGACCCCCTCCGCGGTATTGCGTTGGGTTTCCGCAACCTTGACCACTACATCGTGCGGTCGCTGATCCACTCCGGCCAGCTCCGGGAACGCATCAACGCACTCTAGAACCGGAACAGCCAGTTTGACGTCCGCATCCACTGCTCCACGGGGAACTCTCGCGAGTAGCCCAGCCGCCGAGAGTCTGGACCGCGGCGTGCGTGACGAACATGGCCGTCTCCGACGCCGTCAGCTTCGCCATCGCTGCGAGCCCTGTGGTGTCGTGTCCGGCGTCGAGCGAGCGCGCCGCATGCAGGACCAGCAGGCGGGCTCCCTCGATGCGGTTCGCCATGTCCGCCAGGCGGAACGCGACGGCTTGGTGCTCGATGATCGGCTTGCCGAACTGTGTGCGCTCGCGGGCGTAGTTCAGCGCGAATTCGTACGCGGCGCGGGCCGAGCCGACGGCCGCCGCGCCCAGCACGATGCGGGAGATGTCGAAGGTCTTCATGAGGCCGTAGAAGCCCTGGCCTTCCTCGCCGAGGCGGTCCTCTTCTGGCACGAAGACGTCGTCGAAGAACAGCTCGCGGCACACGATCGCGCGCTGGCCCATCTTCTTCATCGGCTCACCCCAGGTCAGCCCGGGCGTGTCGCTCTTGACCAGGAATGCCGTGACGCCTTTGGAGCGCTCGTTGCGGTCGGTCTTGGCGAAGACGACGTACTGGTTGGCGGCGCCGGCGTTGGAGATCCAGACCTTCTGGCCCTTGATCTTGTAGCCGCCGTCGACCTTGGTGGCGTAGGTGACCATCGAGGCGGCGTCCGAGCCGGAGCCGGGCTCCGTGGTGGCCAGCGCGGTGAGAAGCGGTGCGTCGCCGGTGAGCGGGCGCAGCCACTTCTCCTTCTGCGCGTCGGTGCCGAGCGCCATGATCGGGTCGGAGAAGAAGCCGTTGGAGCACACGAAGTTGCCGATGCCGGGGTCGCCGAAGCACAGCTCTTCCTGGACCAGGCACTGTGTGAAGACGTCGGTGAAGCCGCCGCCGCCGAACTCCTCCGGGATCATGTAGTCGGTGATGCCGACCTTTGCTGCCTTCATGAAGATGTCGACCGGCGTGACCACGTCGGCCTCGTCGACTTCCCGGCCGCGGGGGCGGATCTCCTTCTCGGCGAAGTCCCGGCAGAGCTTGACGATTTCGCGCTGCTCGGTGGTGAGGGTCCAGGGCTCGAACACGGAGGATGTACTCGCCGTCGCCGAGCCTCCCGTGCATCTGTGTGAAGGCAGCGCGGGCCTGCGCCAGGTCCGCCAGTCCGACGGCGATGCCCCCGACCTCGCTCTTATGCTCGAGCCAGGCGGCCTTGAGGACGAACGGTGCAGCCAGCCGGGCCCCGACACTGTCGATGTCCTCGGCGACCAGCACGCGGCCGCTGCCGGGGAACTGGACTCCGGCGCGGCGCAGGAAGCCTTGCGCCGCCGGGTATCCCGGGCCGATGGGCGTGGTGTCGACCGCCTCCACCGTCAGCTCACGTCCCGCCTGCCGCAGCGCGGTGACCGAAGACACTGCGCCGACGGCGGCCTCGATGCTGGCGTAGGCGGGGATCCCGTGCTCCCACATCGCCTCGATAGCCGGTCCCTCCGCCACCATCGAGTGCACCAGCAGCGGCTTGCCGGTCGCGCGCGCGGAGCCCGCCATCCGCTCTACCAGCCCGATCTCGCGGTCCGCCAGTGACGGGGTGTCGACGCCGTAGCTGCCGAAATAGCCGGTCAACAGCACCGAGTTCACCTCGTCGGCGGCCAGCATCCGCTCCACCACGGTGGCGTACGTGTCCAGGTCCTTCTCCCCTGCCCCCGCCAGATCGACGGGGTTGCTCACCGCAGCGCCGTCGGGCAGCATCTGCGCCAGCACATCAGCAAGCGGACCGGAGAACGCCGCGACCTCCAGGCCCGCGCGGCCGAGGCGAGGTCGGCAGCGATGCCGGTCTGCCCGCCGCTGTCGCCGACCACCGCGACGCGGCCGCCGGCCGGCAGGTCCGCTGACATCACCAGCCGCGCAACCTGGACGATCTCGGTGGGGGTCTGCACCCGCACCGCGCCGGCGGCCCGCACAGCCGCGTCGACCACATCCAGGGCCGAGGTCATCGAGCCTGTGTGCGAGCGCGCCAGGTCGGGTGCTCGCCGCGCTTGCCCCGACGGTCAGCAGGATCGTGTACTTGCCAAATGAGACGCTGCCGAGGTGCACGCGAGAAACTCGGCGTGGAAGGTATCGCCATCCTGGGGCACCTGAAGGACGGACCGAGAATCGCCAGAGCGTTAGAGCGTCCGGTTCCTCCGAAGGGGATGCTGCTGTCCGTACGGCTGGTGCCCGCCAGATAGGGATCAAGGTGACGTGTGAGTGCTTCAGCCAACATCGACGGGACGGCGTTGCCGATCTGCCGGGCGATCTCGATCTTACTGCCGCACCACCCGAACGAATCGGGAAAGCTTTGCAGGCGGGCTGCTTCGAAGTGCATGATCGGCAGGTCCACGCTGCGACTGGGCTTGTCGCAATCCCTTTGAGGGTGGAGGTATTGGCCCTTCTCCGGCTTGTAGACTACCGAGGCACGTGCACCCTTCGTCGTCAACGGCAATTTTCGGGGAAACCGCATGACGGTGGGAACTTTCCCAGCAAGGTAAACGTAGATTAAAGAACAAGGCTTCTTCCGCATCGACAGAGAGACCAATGGACAGTCACAGACCCAGGCCGGACACACCCCACTACGTCACCGCACGTGATGGCGAGGTGTCCGGCTCATGATGATCGCCCTGACACTCCTGCTGGGCGTCCTGGTCGTTCTGCTGATCACCGCAGTCACCGGCTACTTCGTTGCCCAGGAGTTCGCCTACATGGCCGTGGACCGATCCCGGCTCAATTCTCTCGCCCAAACGGGCGATTCGGGTGCAACGCGGGCTCTTGCGGTGACCCGCCGCACCTCGTTCATGCTCTCCGGAGCTCAACTGGGCATCACCATCACCGGTCTGCTGGTCGGTTACGTTGCCGAACCTCTCATCGGTCAGTCGCTGGGAACGATCTTCGGCGGCATCGGCATCCCCACCGCCATGGGGATGGGCATCGGTGCCGTGCTGGCGCTGCTGTTCTCGACCCTGGTCCAGATGCTCTTCGGTGAGCTGTTCCCGAAAAACCTCGCCATCGCACGTCCCGAACCTGTGGCCCGGTGGCTGGCCCGCTCGACCACCCTCTACCTGAAACTCTTCGGCTGGCTGATCTGGATCTTCGACCAAGCATCGAACCTGCTGCTCCGCGCACTCAAGATCGAGCCGGTACACGACGTCGAGCACTCCGTCTCTGCCCGCGACCTCGAGCACATCGTCGCCGAGTCCCGCGAAACCGGGACTCTGCCGCCCGAATTGTCGACGATGCTCGATCGCATTCTCGATTTCCCCACGCGCCCAGTGGAGCATGCGATGATCCCTCGCACCCATGTCGACACCGTCCACGCCGACGACTCCCTCGACCACATCCTCACCCTCATGGGGCGAGGGCACTCCAGATATCCCGTCGTGGGGGAAGATTCCGAGGACATAGTCGGTGTCATCCACCTCCAAGATGTTCTCGACCTGACGCCGACCACTGATCTGACCGCGCGCACACTCACCCGCCCCGCCCTGATCCTCCCGACCACACTTCCCTTGCCGAAAGCCCTGGCCGAACTCACCGACAGCAGAAACCAACTTGCCTGCGTCATAGACGAATACGGCGGCTTCGCCGGTGTCATCACCCTCGAAGACATCGCCGAAGAACTCGTCGGCGAAATCACCGACGAACACGACCCTGACCTCCCACTCGAACTCCCCGGCGAAGACGGATCCTGGACCGTCAACGGTGGCGTGCACCTCGACGAGGTCGAACGCACCATCGGACACGACCTCCCGGGTGGTGACTACGAGACGATCGCCGGCTTCACCATCGCCCATCACGGCGAGCTCCCACCCGAGGGAGCCCGGATCCGCGTCGAACTGCCACCTGATCCTGCCGACCTGATTTCCGACGACGAACAACCTCGATATTCACTGGTCATCGATGTCCTGTCCGTCGAGCGGCACGTCCCCGCCTCACTACGACTACGCCTCGACCCAACCGCAGTGGCCGGGACTGAAACCGCGGAGGAGAACCGATGAGCAACCCCTGGATCGTCATCGCCGTCACCGTCGCTCTCATAGCCCTGAGTGCCTTCTTCGTCGCCGTCGAATTCGCCCTCATCTCCGCCAAACGGCACCGCCTCGAAGATGCCGCCCCCAACAGCCGCTCCGCCCGAGCCGCTCTACGCAGCGCCTCCGAACTGACCGTGCTCCTCGCCGGCTCCCAACTCGGCATCACCGTATGTACCCTCGCGCTCGGTGCAATCACCAAACCCGCTGTCCATCACTGGCTTACCCCTGCCTTCTCGAGTTGGGGCATGCCGCTCTGGATCGCGGACGTCGCCGGTTTCGTTCTCGCATTGATCATCGTGACTTTCCTGCATCTGGTCGTCGGCGAAATGGCACCGAAATCCTGGGCGATCGCCCACCCCGAGAAATCAGCCACACTGCTCGCCATCCCGATGCGCGGATTCATGTGGCTCACCCGACCTCTACTGCAATGGCTCAACTCGATGGCCAACTGGCTGTTGGTCAAGGTCGGTGTGCAACCGGTCGATCACGTCGGTAGCGGACAGGACCCTGCCGCTCTGCGGCACCTGGTCGAGCACTCCACCAACGTCGGTGCCCTCGACGCCGGTTACTCCGCGCAACTTTCCGGCGCCCTCGACATGCAGACCTTGACCGTCCGCGATCTGCTACGAAGCGACAAGGAACCGACCTCCGTCACCACATCCGCGACAATGGGCCAGGTTCGAGCAGTCTCGAAACAGTCAGGACACCTACGAATCCTCGTTCGCGACAACGGGATCCCACTCGGAATTCTGCATGTCCGCGACACCCTGCTCCAGCCCGACCACACCCCCGCCGAATCCATCATGCGGCCGGCCTTCACCCTCGCATCCGATACGCCCGTCCACGTGGCACTCGCCTCGATGCGGGAAAGCCGCAACCACCTGGCTGTGGTCACCGACGAAGGGACAACCACCGGAATCATCACCCTCGCCGACGTCCTCTCCCGACTGTTTCCGAGACCCGAAGCAGCAATCTGACGCCGCATTACGAGGGAGTGTCTGATTGGCGGTGGATCCGATCCTGGCGTCGGTTAGCTACCGTTCGAGGTGATGGCGAACGTATTAAACGGCACGTATGCGTGGAGACGATCCTCGCGAAGCGGTGTACTGCGGACTGGTCCTGACCGCACGCATGGTCGGTCTTTGCGCGCCGGGCGGACCTGTCGCCTGTACAGGATCGCCGACGAAACCCGTTGACGTTCACCTGTTTCCGGTTCTATACGCTTGTCGTTGACCCGAAGAGCTTTCACGTTGACCGCACCGGCGGCAGTCAGGACGTCGCGTTCTGTGTGGTATCCGTTGCGGACCACCTGGCGGCGACCGTTCTCGTCGAGGTGGTCAGCGAACTGGTCGATGTAGGCGGCAACCTCCGCTTGCAGTGCTGCGGCAAGCATCTGGCGTGCTCCGTCGCGGACGATCTCGTCGAGCAGCGACCGCCCGCTGTCGTCGTTGGACTGGTCGTTCTCGTGTACTACCGTGAGCACGGGCGTACCTTCCCGCCAGCGTTGGCGCGCTGGTCTTGATCAGAATTTTCGATACCTTGCAGATCATCATCCGGGAAGGTACGTCCTCCCGGGATCCACAAGTTCTGATCATTTCTCTCTTCTTGCCGGTTTGACCAAGTGGCTCAATTAATTTCACGTCCACTTGCAGTTGGTGGCCGGGGCGTTGTTTCTCGTAGCGCTTCCACCGGGTCTGCGTGCGTTTGTAGCGTTGCGAGGCCGGTAGCCGGTTGAGCCCGAGCTTGTGCAGGATGCGCCAGACACCTGACGGGCTGATGGTGACGTCGTGATAGCGGGCGAGGTACATCGAGATCCTCTGCGGCCCGAAATGGTATTGCTGTCGGAGCCAGAGGATCTTCTCTGTTCCCCTCCGGATCGGTTTTCGTCGGCTGATGATGCGGTACGCACGACCGATCGTTCAGACCCTCGACTCCTTCCTCGTTGAACCGTCGCCGCCACACGTAATAGCACTGCCGGCTAATGCCGTAGTAGCGGCACGTGGCGGCGACACTGCCACTGACTTCCTCGACGTGACGCAGCACGGCGAGAGTGTGTTTTGCCCGACGTTCGAGCTCTCGTGGTGACATGGGAATCTTCCTCTCATCGGAAGACTCAACTGTCAACAACCTCCATCAGTTTTAGATTCCAGCACCCTCTCCATCTTGTGTCTCATCGGATCATTGATCTGCCGCGAGGATTTCGGACACTGGAGATGATTCAATTTCAGGCCGCGTTGACATGCTGCCGGTAACTGTAGTGGACGTCGTTCGGGGCCTGATAGTTAAGTGCCGAATGCCTCCGCCGAGGATTGTAGAAGCCCTCGATGTATCGGATGATGTCCTGTCGTGCTTGAGATTTCGTGGCGTAGACAGTGCGGTAGACACATTCGTTCTTCAGTGCGGCGAAGAAACTTTCGGCCATACTGTTGTCCCAGCACTGACCTGTCCGTCCCATCGAGGACCTCATACCCATTCCGGCTACCAGACGCCGGTAGATCCGCGAGGTGTAGACGCTGCCCCGATCGGAGTGAAAGACCGGTTCCGGTTCGATCAGGCTGGTCGCAGCTGCATTGGTCAATACCGCCGCAACGAGCTCTGTGCGCATATGGTCGGCAATCGACCAGCCCACCACCTTCCGGGAGAAGCAGTCGATCACCGTCGCCAGATACACAAATCCTTGCCACGTGTGGATATAGGTGATGTCGCCGACGAACTTCATTCCTGGCCGATCCGCAGTGAAATCCCGCTTGACCAGGTCCGGTACCTTTCCGTCATCACCGGATTCGGTGGTCGTCCGAAACGGTCTCGGCTGGCACGGAACCATCTCGCGTTCGCGCATGATCGAACGGACCAGTTCCGGGGAACACTCGATGCCGCCGGCGCGTAGATCAGCATGAATACGCCGATACCCGTAGGTACCGTGCGCTGCATCGAAGAACAGCCGGATTCGCTGCGCCAATACATCTCGACGTTTCGAGGTCGCCGACTGCGGGCGGCTGCGCCAGTGATAGAAACCCGAAGTGGACACCTCGAGCCAGCGGCACCGATCAACGATAGATGTGGCCGGGGAGTCGCCCGCGTCATAGGAATCGATGAACTCGTACTTCGCCACTACCGTGGTTCCCGCGCGAAGTACGAGGCTGCTTTTTTCAAAAACGCTACCTCGGAACGAAGTTCACGAACTTCTCGTTCGAGTTGGTTCAAGCGCGCTCGTTCGGTCAAGGTGAGTTCACTGTCCGTGCCGCCGCCGTGGGTATCGCGATACTTGGCGAGCCATCGCCGCAGGCTGTCGTCGCCGATCCCGTAGGCCTTGGCGACTTCGCTGACCGGCTTGGACGACTCGATCACCTCGCGGCACAGTTCGTCTTTGAACTCTGCCGAGAACGATCTCCGTGGTCTGCTCATGCTGGTCGAACTCATTTCAGTAGATCCCTATTCTAAGCGGGTCCACTGTCCGAAATCCCTGGGCCGATCACCTCGCCCGGATCAATTTCAGGCACCCTCGATCGTGAAGAGCGGGTTTGGCTCTTCACGATCGAGAGTGAGTCGGTCGACTTCCTACACCCTCGAACACGGACCACGCCAAGGGTGCAGAGCCTGATTGTCGGCCGAGGAATGCGAAATCCATGTTAAGCGGTAAGAATTACTTTCAGTGCCTGCGTTTCTGCCGCCCTTGAGAACACATCGTATGCCTCGGATATCTCATTCAGGTCGAATCGATGACTTATGAAGGCATCCGGGTTCAATCGACCGCTCGTAACCAATGACAGTAGGGTGCCCAAAGAATTGGTGTTCACGAGCCCCATAGTGAGAACGATATTCGAGATCCATAGGTCCTGAAGGGCCAATTCCACTGGTTTTCCATGGACGCCGACGTTCGCCACGTGCCCTGCCGGGCGAACGATATCGAGACACATCTGAAAGGTCGCAGGTACGCCTACTGCCTCAATGGCGACATCAACGCCCAGTCCGTCCGTCAGTCCCAGGACCTGGTCCTTCCAGTCCGAATCAGATGCCACGACGCCGTCCGTCGCGCCGAGCCTCTTGGCCTGTTCTACTCGATTCCCATCCAGATCGATGGCGATGATCCGACTTGGTCCGTACAGGGTCGCGGTAGCGACAGCGGCCAGACCAACTGGGCCTGTACCGACCACGGCGACGACGTCTCCTGCCTTGACGCCGCCGTACTGAACCCCCATCTCATGTCCGGTACACAGGATGTCCGACAACATCGTCCCCTGTTCGGGCGTGACAGTCTTAGGCAGCCGATACACTGAGTTCTCGGCATACGGGACTCGAACCAATTCGGCCTGTGTTCCGTCGATGAGGTGACCGAAAATCCACCCGATACCCGAGGCACCTTCATCACCTAGGCAGTGTGAGTAGACACCATGCTTGCAATATTGACACTTCCCGCATGACGAAACGCCAGAGATGATGACCTGATCCCCCACGCTTAGAGTCGTAACCGCGTCACCGATCGCGGTAATCGTCCCTACGCCTTCATGACCGAGGATTCTTCCCGGCGCTACCGCCGGAACGTCGCCCTTCAGGATGTGCAGATCCGTGCCACATATCGTCGTAGCATTCATTCGCACGATGATGTCGGTCGGCTTCTCGATTTGCGGATCGGCAACATCTTCCCACTTCATTTCACCAATTCCGTGGTATACCAAAGCTTTCACAGGTTTCTTCCTCTCAGAATACAAGTGCGATCACAGATGCAGGATGGGCTTTATACGCCTCGTTAGTTTTTACCACCGATGCTAAGCCATGAACTCAAACGGAACCGAAAGTGTGTCACATTAGGACATGATGCATGTCGTCGTTGTCAGCGTTTCGGATCGTGCTGTGACGCCGGGCGCAAGCGAATGGACGAAATGGCATCGGGCCGGGAGCATCACTGAGGTCCGTCCCACAGCGGACCTGAGCCTCCGGCCACCACGGTTTCGTAGAACCAACCATGCAGTGCCGCCGTGTCGAAATGAGCAGTACAGTCTCCAGCGACGACATTGCAGAACTCATCGGGTTACCGCCGTCTTGCGACTGGCCGGTACATTGATGGCGAGTAGGTCGCCAAGGTGCTTATCAATCTGCTTGATGTAGGTCGGAGAGATACCGAAGAGACCGAGGTGACCCGAGACATCGTTGATCACTCGGAACTCGCTGTTCGCGATCAATTGCTGCTCAGATTCACAGTCCCGCGGCGGGAACAGCTGATCTTCGTCGATCGGCATGACAAAAGTCTTTGCCGTGATGCGCCCGAGCGCGGCTGCGAGGTCGCCATTAGTGTGCCGGGCGACGTCGCCGCGCTGCCATGCCCAGGACTGCGTAAGCAGGTCGTTGGGATCCATCGCATTGAAGTACGGTTCCAGGAACCCTTGCAGGAAAGCCTCTTTGGAGTCGAACTCAAGGGATCGCCACGCTTCTTGCTTCCAGAATTCGGTGGAGAACCCGACGATTGCCCAGATATGCGCCTGCCGTGTCAGTCCATCTACGACGTTCGCACTAGATGAGTACTCGCCATGGTTGAAGCCCGGATCGGACTGGATCTGTTCGCGCATCGCCTGCGCAATGAGGAAGTCACCGGGGGTATTTTGGGCCGTGCCCGCGATCGACGCAGCCCGAAGTACCCTATCCGGGAATCGAACTGCCCACTCGTAGGTCTGTTGGGCACCCATCGAGCCGCCCACCACTAGCGCCAGTTGGTTGATGCCGTAGTGTTCACGCAGTAATCGCTCCTGTGCCACGACGTTGTCGCCGATACACACATCTGGGAACTTTGACATCGCGATGCCGGCGTTGATGCCATCCGCGTTGTGAGGCGAGGTCGATAGGCCGCTGCCGATCTGGTTGACGCAGACGATGAAATACTTATCCGGATTCAATGCGTGGTGGGGACCGATGTAGACGTCCCTCCAAATCTGGTGGGTGCCCGAGTACCACGTCGGTATCAGGATCACATTGTCCTTCGACTCGTTGAGCGTACCGAAGGTGGCAACGGCGAGTCGGCAGTCGGGGATGACGCCTCCCTCTTCGAGGCAGAGCTCACCGACGCTGATGATCTCGTAGTTGCCGTGGAACTCATGGCTATAGAAGGGATTCTTGATCATGTTGCAGGGCTCCGGATTTCATCGATAAAAAGAGATGTCAGGATGGGGGTCACTGAAGCTGGAAGTGCGGATAACCTGCGGCGGCTTCCTCGGTGCATCGACGCCGATACTCGCCGACCCCGCCGATGTAGGACAGCACCCGCCCGGTGGGCTTGCCAGGTACGTTCGCACCGTTATACCAGGAGTTGGTCTTGGAGACGAGGGTGGCGTTGGCGACCTCGTCGTGGTGATCGATCCACTGCTGCTCTCCTTCCTTGGTCGGTTCAACGACGGAAGCTCCCTCAATGCGCATGTGCTCGATGAGCCCGGTGATCCACTCCGTCTGTTGCTGGAGGCAGGTGGTCATGTTGCACAGCGCCGCCGACGGGGCCAGCGGAATTCCGGTGGCCAACAAGTTAGGGAAGCCTTCGACCATTAGCCCCATAGAACTGCGGATATCTTTGCCCCATTCCTCCGACAGTGACTTGCCACCGCGGCCGCGGATGTCGATACGTGTCAATGCTCCGGTACCGGCGTCGAAGCCGGTGGCCATCACGATGACATCAAACTCATAGACAGTTCCGTCCTCTAGTTCAATGCCCTCAGGGACGATCCGTTTGATCGGGTTGTTCCGCACGCCGACGGCCTGGACGTTGTCGCGGTGGAATGTCTCGTAGTAACCGTTCTCCAGCGGGACTCGGTGGGTACCGAAGCCATAGTCGCCCTTCTGGGGCACCAACAGGGCGACGAGCTCAGGGTCCTTGAGTCGCGCAACGATCTTCTTTCGTATGAACTCGGAAACCTTGTCGCTGACTTCCTGCTCGAAGAACATCTCCCCGAACGAGGCCAGCCAGAGTTTGAGTGAGCCGTCGGCGTAGATGTCTTCCAGTCTGGCTAGCCGCTCCTCCGGGGAACAGGCATGCCACTCCACCTCCCACTCGTATTCGAATCCGGCGAAGGTGTGCGGAATAACCTCGCGCAGTTCCTCAAAACGTCCGTGGTACCAGGCCTGCTCCGTCGGCCCGTAATCGGGATTCTTCATCGGCAACGTGTACTGGGGGGTCCGGACAAACGCCGTGAGCTGCTCGACTATCGGCGCGACGGTCTGGATCACCTGAATACCGGTCGCCCCGGTACCGATCACGGCTACCTTTTTACCCTCCAGATCAGCGCCCTCGGCAGGCCACCGCGAGGTGTGAAAGATCTGTCCGCGGAAATCGGCTTGACCCCCAAAGGCATTCGTCAGCGGCGCTGAAAGCATTCCCGCGCATGTGACGACAAACTGGGTGTCGATGACCTCGCCGGTGTCAGTCGTGACTGTCCAACGTGAGGTGTCCTCGTCGAAGACTGCGCTTTCGATGCGCGTGCGGAAGGTGAAATTCTCTCGGACGTCTAGCTTCTCGGTCACGTAATGCAGCCATCGCTCGATCTCCGGCTGACCCGGGAACTTCTGGCTCCAACGCCAACCCTTATAGAGATCTTCATCGAAGATGTACTGGTAGATATAACCTTCCGAGTCGAATCGGGCGCCCGGATACCGATTCCAGTACCAGGTTCCACCCACGTCGTCGGCAGCATCGTAACCGTGGACGTTCAACCCCAGCTTGCGGAGTTGATAGACTTGGTACAGGCCTGCCACGCCGGCGCCAATTACGAGCGCGTCTAGCGTTTGAGTGACATCGTCGGTGGTTGTGGTTGTGGGCATGATGCAACCTTTCTTCAAGCGATGATGCGGCGAGATGTCGCCGCCGCAGATCGAGTAGATGTTAATGCTGCAGTCGCCATCGACTGCGCAGATGTGAGCAGGTACTTGGTTCGGAGCACAACAATCGCGTTGATCAACATGGCACGTTCCCAATCTTTCAGGTGCAGTTTGCTTGCGGTTTTCTTCGGCACCTAAATCCCGGTGCTATTCGCGATGACGTCAACGCGGTCTCAGGAACGCATGTGGGTAGGCTCTCACCTATCGCACTTCGTTGGTAACGTCGTGCACTTGAGTCAGCCCGTTCGGCCGACGGATGTAGCCACAGTGGCGCGCTCCCGACCGAGAAAAATGTCCCGATCTCTTTGTTTTCAATCCGCGGCACCAGCAGCGTGGAATACCAGTCCGCCTGCAGCCACGGCGATGATGGCGGCTTCACCTCTCGTTGGTACCGGCGGATGGTGTTTCCACTCGTGATGGATAGGAGTTTGGGACTGCACCCACTTCTCCGCGAACTGGAACTTCGATGTGATCAGTGTCATGACGGATAGTATCGACCCGCCCACACGCTCATTGGATGTCCCAAGTTGGCACATTCGGAGCTGCTGTAGGTTTCGTTGACTCCTCATCTCTGGGCATCGAACTGATATTCGATGGAGATATTGTCAAATCTTGTGGATGAGGGAGTTTCAAGCAACCTCCGATCCGGTACTCGCAGACTCGTCCGCCCCGATGTTGGCGGTGGGGCGTTCGAGAAGTTTGCCTTTGTGGAACACAGCGCCGGCGCGCACGAGCGCGACCAGATGTGGCGCGTTGACCGCCCACCAACGGGCTTGTGCGGCGCCGATCAGCTTGTAGGCCATGGCAAGTCCGGCCGCACGGGTCCCGGACCCCTTGGTTACCTTGGTTCTCAATCGCACTGTGTGTCAACGGTCATGAAGTTATCGCCGTAGGCGGCCAGTAGATCTCCCCACCCGCTTCTCTGGTTCGGGTTAGCTGAAGGGCTGCACCCCCTTGCCTGTCGTAGCTTCAGTGAGGCGGAAGGAGTCGCCGTCGGTGACGACGACGTGCGCGTGGTGCAGGAGCCGGTCAACAGTTGCCGTGGCCAGCGTCTTGGGCATGATCTCGTCGAAGCCGGAGGGGTGCAGGTTGCTCGAGACGGCGATCGCTCGGCGTTCGTAGGCGACGTCGACGAGGCGGTAGAACCCTTCGGCGGCGTCTTCGGAGACTCGGAGCAGGCCGATGTCGTCGACGATGATCAGGCCGGAGCGGATGATCCGGGCCAACGCTCGGGAGATGGAGTCGTCGGCGCGGTGCCGGCGGACCAGCGCGCCGAGGTCTTCGATGGTGAACCACGAGACGGCGAGGCCGGCTTCGACTGCGGCCTGCCCGAGCGCTTCGGTGAAATGGGACTTGCCGGTGCCGGAAGGTCCGCAGACGCAAAAGCATTCACCTCTTCCGACCCATCCGAGGGTGCGGAGGGCGTCTTGGGTGGCCCGCGGAATAGAGGACTTGGTTTCGTCCCAGTCACCGAAAGTCTTGCCGGTGGGGAACCCTGCTCGTTTGCGGCGAGTGTGTAGGTTCGCCCGGTCCCGCCCGGCGGCTTCCTCCGCGAGAAGAACCCGAACGACTTCGGCAGGGTCCCAGCGCTGGGCTTTCGCGGTCGGGATGATGTCGGTGAGCGATCGACGGATGTGCGGCACTTTCAGGCGTTTGGTCAGGTCGATCGCCTCGGCCAACGGGTCGCCGTTGGCGCCGGTCACGGTGCGCAAAGGGGTGCTCATCAGGCGTTATCACTTTCATCGTCAGTTGGGGTAGGGATCGCCGGCGCTGATCTCTGGCCGAAGGTGGACCAGGCGGCGGTGCCGGGTTGCAGGGTGTGATTCTCGCTGCGCCGCACCGGCTCTGCGTGTTCGTGGGCGGCTTGGTAGTCGAGGATCGAGATCAGATCGCAGTCCGAGAAGCGGGCGGTCATCGCCGCCGTTCCCAGCGCCCGGTCGACTGCGTCCGGGGAGTGCAGCTTCGAAAGGTCCACGGCCTCGGCCATCTTCGCTCGGATCCGGCGGACTCCGGCCGCGGCGGCCTCGACCAGCCATGCGTTTGCGCCCGGCCCCAGGCTCAGAAATGCCAGTTCGGCGGCGGTGCGGGGCTTCGGAACCCTACGATACGCCACGGCTACGCCGCAGGCATTCACCGTGACCTCCGGCGGCAGCGACCTAAACCGCAACCGGAGTTCCCAACACCGAAACGCGAGTGGTGTTGGTACGCATCGCAGACCAGCCCGAATCCACCGGGTTAGAGCTGGCGAGAGCCTTGAGAGGCGTTAGAACACTGGTTTCTCTCGTACACCTTCTCCTCATGCTTGCCGGACCCAGACCATCCGGTAGTGCTGGCCTGTCCCGTCGTTGTCGGGGCTGCTTGCCGTCCTCACCGGCGTCTCCCGATTCTTCACTGCCCCCAGCTTCGCTATGCTGCTGCGACAGCACAACGGCGCAGGTCTTTCACCTCCGCTCGGTTACACAGCGCCTCGTGGCGCACCAGATCGCCTTCCGTAAGACTGTAGGTGTGCCCCGGGAGGGTTGGGTGTGGCTGAGATCGCCTTGCGTTTCGGACGCTTATTGGGA
>Ga0163179_10000604_pt1 | contig 25652 bp, 8 predicted proteins | sample AtlANTMetagenome_FD_109643 | JGI IMG/M metagenome (GOLD analysis project Ga0163179, IMG submission 109643) | Marine eukaryotic phytoplankton communities from the Atlantic Ocean - Atlantic ANT 2 Metagenome | ecosystem: Environmental > Aquatic > Marine > Oceanic | place: North Atlantic Ocean...
CACGGGTCGATCAAGTTCTTGAGTTCGATGTCGACCCCACAAATCAAATTGCTCGAAGGGCAATCCCAACGGATCCATCCGTTGATGGCAGCCCCAGCAATCTTCCTGCCGTACAACTTCCATTTTTTCACGGAGGGTCAATGTGGGATCCTCGGGAAACCTTGCGTCGACTTCGATCGGCGTGTCGGGAATCACTCCTCCCAGAAGCTTTGTCTGGATCCAGCGGCCTCGTTGAATCGCATGGTTTCTAGTGTTGTCCGAGAAGGCAATCAGCCAAGCCGGGTGGCAAAGTACGCCGGCACGTTCTTGCGGCAGGACGCGCCACTCGGGATCCTTGCCGATATCTTCCTTCGCGAGGTTGTAACATTCGTGGTAGAAGAGATGCCCATTCGTTTCGTCTTGAAACCACTTCGGCGCAAAATTTGTGTTGAAGGCACCTCTCACATTGTATTCTCTCGATGTGAGCAACTGCTTCAAAACGTCTCGATCTTCCTGGATGATACGAGCAACAAATTTTTCCACATCCTCAATCATCCAACCAGGTCGGTAGCGGCGATGATGTCTATCTTTGAAAACGTAAGCCGAATTCCCATACTCAAAATACTCATCCATAAACCGCATCATTCGTTGGCGGGCGGCATCGGTTAGCAGGTACGGCCGAATCAGTTTCTTTAACTCAGACTTGTCTTTTCCTTCATAAGCTTCCAAAGCTTGCACCAGTTCGGGAGTCGGACCGGTACGATTGAGCGCGAATCCGACTGCGTAAGCATATTCCAACGGTGTCAAAATGACTCGGCCACTAGAAACAGAAGACTCATCACCGATCTCGAACCGAAACAACGACTCGGGTCGCAGGTAGGTGGCGGCGATCATCGTCTGATTCGCTCGCTTGATTGGGGCAACGGCTGCCACCTTCTGCTGAAGATCGAACAGTGACTGTTTTTCCGCGTCGTTCGCATTTCGGCTGTAGAGCTTCTGAAAATGCTCGTCGAGAATCTTATTCCACTGCGCATCTCCGGCTGCCAGGCTTTGGTACTCTCGCAAACTTCCCGAGGAGAGTTGTGCCTCGGCCAGTTCTTCGGCAAGGCCGATCAGTAACTCCGTCTCGGTCAAACCAAAGTCATGGATCTGGGCATAATCCTTTGCGGTGTGAGCTGGCCCTTTGTACGGAAACGCCGGATGCTTCAACCCTTTCTGAGGAACAGGAAAGGTCGCAACGGGAACAAACTTGATAACATCTCGCCCCACGATACGGTTAACTCGTGCCGAAAACGATTCCGGACTATATCTCCAGATTCGAGCTGTTGTCGCCGACGATGGATCGTTCAGATCGGCTTCGAAGAGACTGTCATGGTCAACGTAATTTCCGTAGCCAGGATGTAACCTCTTATCGACGACAACCACTCCACTTCCCTGAATGAGTCTTTCCAGTGACCCCAGCATCTTAGCGCGTTCAGCAACCGTTGGTTGGTCTGCATCCACCGGGGGCATCTGCCCCAGATTGATTTGATCGTAAACGGAGAGCAACTGTTGTGTGTCTACCTTGGCAGGAGCCTGCGAAAAGGGCTGCAGATCAATCTCCCCATTCTGCTCTTGTTCATTGTGACAATCGACACAAAACGTCTGCACAAAGAACTGTGGGGAATCGGTCGACGTATCGGGTTCTTGAGCCGTTGCGCATACTGAAAACAGGATGACGCTGATTCCGATTAGCGTATTGAAGGTCAGTTTCATCATCGACGGCCGTCCCATGAGGCAACAACCTGTTTCCCAGCCAAAGGTTGCTGTTCGCTATCTTACCGGATTTCGATAGTGAATAGAAATGCTAATGACTGAAACAACCGACGAACGACTCAACAAGATGATCGTTAGTCGACTCGCATCTGAACGCCATTAAATTGCAACGACAAGCCGTCATCTAATCTGTACGATCGCCATGATGTGACGAAATCGATACAGCTTATTCAGATTCTCTTCTTCGTCGATTCGGATCGGTCAGTCGGATCGGAATCGAGGGAGAGGGCAAACAACTTGGATGACGACGACGGTTCTGAGACGCGTTCGTTCGACTGACCTGTTTCTCGGAACAGACTGTCGTTTAAGGCAACATCGTCAAATGCATATGCATGGGGATCACTCGATTGTTGCTGAAGTTGGCGAACGGCTTCGTCCTTCAGTTGTTCGTCGTTCAGAGTTGAGGCAGATTGACCATTGCGATTTGCCACGGCAGCGGCAAGTTGATCGATCACATTCTCAAATCGATCAGCGTTCGTGGGTCGCCCAGAATCAGGAATCGCCGTCGAAGACTGCCCCACCGTCGCGGCAATAAATCCGGCTGGCTGCTCATACGCGCCGTCCTGGAATGCCTTCACGAGGTCGGATGAGTCGAAGTCACGGTCACCGTTCCAATCGCCACTCGCCCAAGTCGAATTGGCCGTAATTCCGTCTTCATACTCGCCCGCTTGGAAAACGGTTACCAGATCTGCGGAGTCGAATTGTCGATCGAGATTGGCATCACCGTAGGGGACCTGCAAGATATTTCGAATGAGATGATCGTAGTCTTGATTGTCGATGTCCCCATTTCCGTCGACGTTAAAGGCGAGATCCGTTGAACCAGCCAGGATCGCGGTCAACAACATCGTGATGTCGCTATCATCCACCACATCATCCAAGTTGAAGTCACCGGGTTTTGAGGGCATCGGTACCGGTGAATACAGGATGCTCAGTTTTGGACGTTGGCTGACGGTTGAATGCTCGCGGGAATGGAGATCGACGCCGTCGGTGGACTGTCCCGGATTGGATATCACGATTCCAAAATTCGTATCCGCTGGATTGCTCAGCCACGACTGCACCATTTCGAGACCGGCAGCATTCAATTCGATATCGGCCATCCCGGTTGCACCGCTGAGTGTGCCGACCTGGGGTCCGCGATCGGACGATCCTCGTGCGCCGCCTACCTGCCATGGTTGATTGGCAGAGGCGTCATTCCAAGTAACCTGTGATTCACTCCAGTCTTTCCTCACACGATTGATCGAGTATTCATCGCCTGGATTGGTAACGTTGAGTGAAATCGACGCGCCGACCACGATTGCATTCTCAGGTATGCTCAGGTCGTCCCATCGCATGAGAATCGCCAGTTCCGATCCTCGGTCCTCACCATCGACTTCCAATTCGGTATCCGTTAAACCGTTATTGCTATCCGGGTCGGCTTCGCGTATTTCGGCATCCCGTGCCCCACGGTAACCGTCGGCACCACTCTGAAAATCAGCGGACTTAACACTGAAGTCGACAAACTCAACGGTGGTTGCACCTTCAATCCCGTCACCATTCACGGCGGCGACTCGATATTGGTTGGGTTGGTCTGACGCAAACTCCAATTCACCCGTGAATCGCGTCACGACCGAAGTTCCGATGACCTGTCCATCGCGATAGATGCGGTAAAGGTCGATACCACTCTGTGCATCGCTCGCTGCGGTCCATGCTAATGAGACGGTGTCTTCGTCTTCGATACGACCGACCAATTCACTGGGGCGCGTTGGCGGAGTTGTATCCTGGTAGGCGTTATCGCGTCCCGGCGTTCCAGTGCGGGTCGAGACACCCCAGTTCGCAACGTCGTTTCCGTAGGCGGCCCCTGAAATACGACTCAACGAAGATCCTCCGCCGTCGGGTTCGATCGGCCAGGGATTGCGATCGTTGTACTTCACCGCGTCGATAATCGCGTAAACATCGGATGGCATATTCTCGACAGGCTTTTCTAAAAAGATCTTCTCACCATCGTTATCGAGACTGCCATGAGGTGTCGGCGAGTACATCCAGATCGGCACGGACGCATCCACATTATTACGGAGACGGAACGCAGCCTCCTCGATTGCCGGGTTTCCATTCTCGGAACGCTGGATCAGCAATGCGAATCCGTCAGCTGGAATCGCCGCATCGGCAGGCATGTCGATGTCGATAGCGCTACGCATGCGCCATGAACGTCCCTGTGCATCGCCGAGCGTTACGGATACGTCGGACGTGTTCCATAACTCGATGAATTCCACACTCCCTTCTTCGGGATGGTACATGATCTCGTTGATCACAATCGGTCCCACGATCGGTTGACTGTTGGCTGCACCGGGAGTTTCGGTTTGCAGACGAACAAAATCGGTAGCACCTGTCGATTTGGTGTATCGACCCAGAGCGGTTCCGGCCTCTGCGGCGGTGTACCGCTGGTCCTCTCGATAACCCAACAGCTGTCCGTTCGAGTTACCACCGGTCAAGTAGATTCGTCCACCGCTGCTCCCCAGAGCAAAGGGCGTCTGCGCGGACGGATGACCAAACTGCGTCGCCTCATTGACGATCAAATAACCGTTGCCCGGGATAACGGTTCCCGCATCGAATTGATACTTTTGCAAATCATCCGACGAGTCACTCAGATACCAGTAGCTCACGTCGATCGACGCGGGCGTCAAGTTCTGCAATTCAATCCAGCCCGTTCCATCACTCGTCGCCAGCAGTTCATTGATGGCCAAGGAGTCGGGATCGACGGCCGCATCAGCACTGCCTGGCGATCCGCCTACCAGATTACTTGGGCGCCAAGCCGTTGACTGACTTAAGTCAGCATTATCGTCGCCGGGTGTGCGAACGGTTAACGAGTATCCGCCACCATCGGTGTGATCAAACCAGTTGTCACTGTAGCCGAATTCGAACAACTGTTCGCCCAACGCCGAGATCGCTTGCACGCTCTCACCACCGTTACTTAACGACGCGTCGTATTGTCCCGCAATCGTGATGGAGTCGAGGATGCCGTTGTAACGCGTCGAGAATGCCTCAAGATTACGAACAAGAACAACGCGCTCGTCAGGCCCGATCTGATTGGCCGCAACATTTGCAAAATCGAATTGGATGCCATCGACCAGCCGGATTCCATCGAGTTGGGCAATGGTGTTTCCAACATTGACAAGTTCCACGAATTCAAAGTCGTCATTGTCAAAGTCGGGATTAATCGCGAGTTCGGCTTGGCTTGGGTCGGCTGGATTAAAGTGGACTTCCGAGACGCGCACACCGGATTGATCGAATGCGAAAAATGCCTCTGTCAAAGCACTCCACTCATTACCGTTTTGAATACGAGCTTTCAGCGTTCCTGGGCTGGAGAGTTGAAATGCTCCAGTAAACCTTGTGGCGTTGGTCGTGTTCACCGCTCCACCCGGCAGGCGAGGATCGCTACCGTCCGTCGTGAACCAGACAGTCCCCTGACCAGCATTAGGATTCGTGAATCCGAGTTGTGCCCCGGCAGGAACGGCTCCGCCATGCTGCCGCACCCCGTCGACCTCAAATTCCGGCGCGTCGGTGTTTGGATAGAGATCGTAGGAACGCAACTGGCCCATCACAATCCCGGTTCGTTGAGGGAAGAAAACTCTCAACATATTGTCGAGTTCACTTTGCCACTCAGCATTCCGAGTGTAAGGACGACTCCGATGCTGGTCTCCCCACCGCGCTGACTCAGGGACAATTGCTCGCGACACGACGTTTGAAACCTCAACAAACCTTGAGGCGGGTACATTGCGTTCCGGATGCAACGGATCCCATCTAGGATTCTCCGAATCAACGTAGAACAAACCACCATTGAAGAAATGACGGTGCACGCGATCAGCGAAGGCAAGTTGGAATTCGTCGTAACGCCTCAGGAAACCATAAGGTTCCGCAGCACCATTGCTCGCATTGTTGGTGTCTCGAACTACATTCTCTCGGAGATGGGTGCGATCGCTGAGATCCATCGAGATCTCGCTATCCCAGGCGAAGAACTGAAATCCTTCGCTTTCCGAACCACGACGCCGCGCAGCGTACCAGTTGTTGTTCGGCCAATCATCGTTGCCGCTGTAGAAACTAAGCAACATATAGTCGATGTAGTTCACGACATCCAAATAGTTCTCACGAGATGGATCGTTGTTACCATCGGAATCGTTGCCCTGCAGTTTCTGATACGCTGCCCACTTCGCAGAGGCACTCGAGGCGTTATCGACGGCCCGAACCAGCGATCGCATGGTGCTCCAGGAAGCACTCCGGCCGTCAGCGACGCCACGATGATTCATGACATCCCATTCTGTTTTGTCACCGCCAGAATGCTGCGCGTTAAAGGAGGCGTCGGGGCGCTCGGTGGGGTCATAGAGTCCCCAATAGACTCCGTTAATATAGAGATGCACGCTGGTACTACGCGATGCAGTGTGTCCCATCGCAGCCTGCGTCTTACGATGCCAAGCATCGCGGGAAAAGAGCGGGTCACCGCCGGCGCCACTCCAACCCCAACCGTCATTGAAATGCGATCGCAATACGACGGTATCAAAACGATCCACACCTTCACCGAACCAGGGATAATCAAGCTTGGTGGTGCCATACTGTTCCTTGAACAGCAAACGCAGATTATTCTTGCGAGCCATGCCTCGCGAGGCACCCCCGTGAACTCGGATGCCGGCGTCAACTTGAAAACCCTCTGAGCCATCAGGGTAAATCAACTCGGCCGAAACCTCGCGTTCCCAAGCCAGCCCACGACTACCAGAGTTCGCATAAATGCCGCGGGAGCCGAACATATCATCGCTGTCCAACACCAGCGATAAAGTCGGTATCGACTTCAGATCTTCTGCGATCGAAGCGGCATAAACACCGTTGTAATCATCATTAGGGCCCACCACATCCGGATCCAAACCATAGTCGGATCCACGGCCTCCCCAATTGGACGGGAATCCTGCACTGATCGTCGACTGCCGTGTCTGTTGCACGATGTCACTGAGGAAGAGATACGTCTGAGTGTCAACGTTACTCGATCTCAATCCTTGCTTGAATGCCAAAGCACGAAGTGTTGTCGTACTGCCAATATTGATCGGCGCCACATATTTGGAACCGTTGCGAATATTCCCATTCGCGTCGACTTCGGGAGGCGTTCCGTCAAGCGTATAGATGATCGTCGCGCCGTTTGTCGCAGTCGAGATCTCAACGTCGAAGGCCGTCTCATAGAACCCACGACCAGCACTGAACTTGGTATCGGCAACCGTGTTAAATCCGTCACCCACACTAGCCCGACCCGGAGTCGCATCCTCAAAGAATTGGGCGGTACGTTCGCCAGCGGCCAGCAATTCCGGCTGAAGTAGCAGATCAGTGTCGTTCGCCGACGCGTTCAACAAATGCACGGCCAGCACATGATCGCCAGCAACAAGTTGACTCAACGCATCAGTAACATCAATCTCCTCGAACAGCATAGCGTCCAGAAGCCCGCGTTCTGCCGTCGCTGTGGAATCGAACGACAAGTTGGGAGGTGCGTTGCGAGAAACCAAAGGCACACCATCGAGATACGCTTGAAAGCCGTCGTCATAGCGGACTCGAAGGGTCAGTTCGTCAAAGCTCCTCAAATCGGCTGTATTAAATTCGAACCGCGTCCAGAGTGAAGCGTTATTGCCAAGCATTGAGGCGCCAACATCGGTCTGGATCAGATCTTCCAGCAACAGATTTCCACTTCCAAAACCCACGCCGGCAATCGCTGGAACAAGTCCGCCAAACAATGCGGCGGAATCAGAATTCTGGGATCCTATCGATGAAGTATCTCCACGGACAAAATTCTGGTTCGTATCGTGGTCCGTGGATCCCACTCGGGACAGTGATGCTGACGAACTCCCTCCGGTGCCCACGGTAACGTGATAGGCGTAAGTTCGGTCGCTCAACGAACCGTGGCTGAATCCTGAAATCGTCTGACCAGCCGCGGTTGGTGTGGTCGGACTGTTGTCATGATTGGTCACAGTCGCTGTTCGGCTGAAGCGCACTTTCGCATCGCCATCGTGCCAGGCACCCGCGTACACCTCGGTCGCGCGGTCCAAGGTAAATTGCTGCGCTCCGGGCAGATAGGCCACATCATGGATCGTATCACCTGATCTTGGGGTCGTTGCGGGGCTGACCCAGATCGTCTCGTAGCTCGTGCCACCGGTAAGAACAGCGAGGAAGGCGCGTAACTGGCCTCTTCCATTGGAATTGGACGCAAACGCGATGTTCTGAACGTCGTAGGTTCCAGCCTGCAATCTCTGAACCGACTCAGGTTCAACGTTGAGGCGAGTACCCGTGGAGTCCACGCCCGATGCTTCCTCCATATTTGCTCCGGGACCCACCTCAATCGGCTCTGTCGCGAAACCATCTTTCTTTCCTACCGCCGCACCGTCACCTTGCCAATGATCTGCCAGCAGCAGGTTCGTATGGGGTCCAACATCGACACGCATGGTCGCAATCTGAGCTGCCGAATATCCCCAGATCACCGCGTCCTGCACCTCACCGGAATCGTCCAGGATGATTGCCCAACCGGGGCCTTCCAATTGCCAGGGAATGGGAGCACCCCAGTACTCATCACCCGCTTCATCCGTGCGATACAGAATCTCGCCTGCCCCAACGAAATCGGCTAAGTTCCAAACGGTGGTTGCTGCCGAACTTGGACCCGCCGCTGCATCATTAACCGCTACGGTCCAGCCTTGGGTACGAATCGCTGCGGAGGAAACGTTTTGAATCTCGATCGATCGGCTATCTTCACCAGTATTGATTTCCGTAATCAGCAGCCCGGCGCCAGCGACAGTTTGCTCTTTGATGAACTGCTGATCGTTAAAATCAACGCCGGTCCATGAGGTGGGATGATCGTTCGCAGTGGGTACTCGATACGACAACGGTCCCGCCGACTCGATCAGCGTCTCGGATACGCCCTCAATGCTTATGCCATAACTAATGTCCGAGCTCTGCTCAGGGTAATCCAAGAAGGTCGAGTCATAGGTAACGCCATCCGGTTCGACCAAGAGCAGGTCGCCGCCTCCACCGTCAAGTCGGAAGTTGGTGTGGTAATTTCCCTTGCTATCGATGTAATCATCAACGTCCTGGCCCGAGGCAAAGACCACGACGTATTCACCACCATCCAAGTCAATGTTCGGCAACGGCCAGCGTTCCAAATCGTCGCGGTCATCCGTTAGATGCCAACCGCCAAGGCTTAAAGATGTTGATGTGGGATTGTGGATTTCGATCCAGTCGGAGTAAACGCCATCGCCATCGGCAAGCGTCGAGTCATTGATGGCGACGAATTCAGAGATGAGCGGACCGGCGGCAAGAACCTTACGAGGTTCAAGCAACTCCGAACACGGCAACCTTTTGCGCCGGCGACGTGATGGGTGTGAGTCCTTGGATCGAGCGACGCGAGCTGCGTCATTATTTCTTCTGCGAGAAAAGGTGGAGTACATCACGCGAATGCCGATCCCTGTCAAAAAGTCTGTCGATCAAATGCGAGCGGAAAACATCAGAATGAGGAATCTGCGTCGTCGCGATAAGAAAAACTATCGTCGCCTGGCAATCCAACATCATCAGGCAGCATTTTACCACGAAAAACCGTCGAAGTATTGATTTCAGGACAGCTATCCTGCCACCGTTCTCGACTCGATCCATCTGACGACAGGCTTTCCTCGATCGGACGTTGGCTCCGTCCCACCTACGCAACCCAAATCCACAGCTGTTTTCAACGTTTATGTTTGATTCTCGAAACCTTTCAAGACAAATCCGATCCTATTCTCCTGGTTTGAGGGTCCCTGTCTCGTGTGGGTTTCGTCACTGATCAAAACCATCGATTCGATAATTTCGCATACACCCACGGATTGACTCAGCTTGCATCTTGGACACGAGCTGCCCGTCATCCACCAATCGTCTACGAAAACGAATCACAAGTTCAGCGACGACATCCCATTCCCAAGATTCATACGGAACGATATCCGTATGGAACGGCGCTCTCCATTTTGGGATACTTGGTCTGTTCTCGAGAGCGGCATTCGATTCGTTACGATTGGACGTTTGGACCCCAATTAATTCGATAGGATGAGATGAGCAAATCAGACTCCAGCCCAATTCAAGACGCGCCAAAGTCATTTGTGAGACGATTGGGATTCATTGGACCGTCGTTGATCATCACCGCCACACTTGTTGGCTCGGGAGAGCTACTAGCAACGACCACCTTCGGCGCAAAAGCTGGCTTTGTTTCACTGTGGTTGATCATTGGCGCTTGCCTCATCAAGGTCGCGCTGCAGGAGGCATTAGGGCGTTATACGATTTCGTCAGGGGAAACAACTCTTAAAGCGCTCAGCCGTTTGCCTGGTCCGCCGAGTTGGGCAATTTGGTTTTGGCTGATCGTCATCTTCGTAACTTCGATTCAACTGGGTGGCGTTTCGAGAGTTGTGGGCGAGGCGATCAAGTTGCTATTGCAACAATCCGGTCACACTGAATTCATTTGGGGACCGATTGTTTGCGGCGTGTGCTTGTTGATCCTGCTAGTTGGCCGCTACAAGACCATTGAACGAACTTCGACCATTTTAGTCAGCCTGTTTTCCATTGCGACTCTGATTTGCGCGGCCGCCATTCAATGGACTCCCAATGCGATCCGTCTGAGTGAATTGGCGAGCGGTTTTCGATTTGAGTTACCGGCTGAAGGAAGCACGATGGCTTTGGGCATCGTTGCAATTGTCGGACTCAGCTCCTCTGAGCTGGTTTACTACGGCTATTGGTGCCTGGAAAAAGGGTATGCACGTTGGACTGGTCCAAACGACGGTTCAGAAGCATGGCAGCAGCGAGCAAACGGCTGGATTCGCGTCATGCACATCGATTGTGTTGTCGGTTTTTTGATCTACACAACAACCACGATCGCCTTTTATCTGCTGGGCGCGGCCGTGCTGCATCGTGCTGGAGTTGATCCGGGAGAAGGCATTACGGTACTCGAACCGCTTTCGGAAATGTATACGCAAACAATCGGCCCTTGGGCCTTCTATGTTTTTCTCGGATCGGCTTTGCTTGTGCTTTTTTCGACGCTATTTGTGTCAATCGCATCTTATGCACGATTGGTTCCTGACGCCTTGCGGATCATCGCAAACCGCAAATCGACCAAATCTGAAAAGGAACGATCGACACTTTATGGGATCATTCTTTTTTCAATTCTGTTTGCGGTGATGAGCCAGATTCAATACAACCCGGTGTTTCTCGTGGTTGTCGGAACCTCAGGCATTGCCTTGCTATTGCCCGTGATCGCCCTAGCAGCCGTCTACCTTAGGTACAAGCGACTCGATCCCAAGATAGCTCCGGGGCGAATCTTGGATATATGGTTGTGGGTCAGCTCCGTTCTGACTGTGGTGATCACGTGTCACGCTTTATGGACGACTATTGTCGGAGTGATAAAGCAAGCGACCGAATGAAATATTCATTGGCTTGAATAGAGGGCAGTGGCGATTGCGATTCTTGAACTTCAGAAGATCGCTAACGGGTTGACTGGCGATCCCGTTCCACCTTCCACACTTAAGGGAGCCACCATCAATTGGAACTCCCACCGCTTACGTTTTCGACACTCTTTTGCTGCAGCGCGAAAATCAAGACAGTCCAGGATACAGCTTCCCATCTGCACCATGACGCCCAGGTGCACTGGCAAAACATACTTTTCGGTACCGGACGGCATCACATCTAACGCAAGGTCACTGCCGACAAGTGCGACATCACGTTCATGAAGCCACTTCAAGCAAGAAGCATGCAACCCGGCTGAATCTTGCATGATCTCCCACGGCCCTTCATTTTCGCGTCGAGTCCATCGACCGGTGTTAATCAAGATCGCGTCGCCTTTCCCTACCTTGATACCAGCCGTTTTTTCCCACAGCTCGAGATGCGCTGGATAAATTGCCTGCTCGCCTTTCAGGTAACGAACCCCAAATAACGTCGGCATATCCATCAAAACGGCGCGCGTCACCACACCATTCCGTAACACTTGAATCGAACCCTTTCCTTTACCGGTGGCGACGTCGGCTGCAGAAAAACCGTTATAGAGCTTTCCCTTCCAAAAGATATGATTCAGTGCATCAATGTGAGTGTGGGCGAAGCCATGATATTTGATTCCGTAAAAATCACCTGCGCCCCCAACTTCGTTGTTCACTGCATTCACGTAGATCTTATGTTCGAAGGGATCAGAGCTGTCAAACGGCTCTTTGATCAAGTCATGGGCTAGCGAAACAACGACGCCATCCTCAACAAGCCTGGCTGCCTCTTTACGTTTGGCGGGAGTAATCAGGTTCAAGGTCCCCAGCTCATCATCCTTTCCCCACCGTCCCCAATTCGAAACCTCCTCAAGCATCTGTTCAATCTGAGCGTCGGTAAGCGGTCTGAGCTTTGTGTCCGGTATCTCATTTTGACCTCTGGCTATCTTCATTGAGCCGGTCAAAACGAGTATCGTTAGGAGACATGTTTGAATGATTTTGTTCCCGAACATAATTGAGCGTTGCCTTCGGTTGGAGTTTGAGGTTCACACGCAATTCGACCAAATCTAAATCCCCTTGAAGCGCTCATTCAAAAGCAAACGAGGACGCAAATCAATACTCAATCCGCACGAAAAGGTTGTATTCGATGTTTGAAACGATTCAACGATTTAAAAACTCGATTAATAATGGCGTTCTCCAACTCGGATGCGGTATCACCCTGACTGACTCCGTTGTCACAGAAGCACTTGGATCGAGCGTCGATTTTTACTGGATTGACCTGGAACATACTCACATCGACTTGAATTCACTCAAGGGGCACCTGATCGCGGCGCGAGCTACGAATACTCCGGCATTAGTTCGCGTCCGAGGTTCAAGCATCGAACACATCAAGCCCATTCTCGACATTGGTGCCGACGGTATTATTGTGCCACAGGTTCGATCCACCGACGAAGTTCAACATGTGGTTGATGAATGTCGCTATTCGCCGCTAGGGCGTCGTGGTTTTGGCCCGCGCGCTCCCTCGAATTATGGTCGTAGGGGAGGAGCCGAATATCTTCAAGCCGCGAATGAATCCCTTTTCGTATCCGTTCAGATCGAAAACCAAAGTGCACTCGATCAGGTCGAATCCATTGCCGCGATTCCCGGACTCGATTCGCTCATCCTGGGCCCCTACGACCTGTCGATGAGCATGGGATATGCGGGCGATGTGCATCATGAAAATGTGGTGCGTGCAATGCAACGAGTTTCGTCAACTGCACGAGAGGCAGGAAAGCTCATCGGCATGGGCGGAGTCGATGAACAGCTTGCCAAGGTTGCTCAATCCATTGGCATACAATGGTATCAATGCGGCGACGATTTTTCACATATGATCAAAGAGTTTGATCGAATGAGCGACAGTATTCGATCGCATCAAGATTGAAGTTAAAACGAGAAAAGTTATGCCTCACATTCCTTCAGATACCGCTCAAGATTTTGCGGAGCGACTCTTTGTGGCCAATGGTGTCTCCAGCGACGATGCTTCGGTTGTTGCCAAACACCTTGTCGAATCCAATTTAGCCGGTCACGATTCTCACGGCGTCATGCGCATACCTCAGTATCTGGGGGCCATTGAAACAAAACAGTTAGAAATCAACAGCCAACCGAAGGTGCTGTCGCAATTCGCGTCGGGAGCCACCATCGACGGACAAAGGTGCTTTGGGCAGGTCGCGTGTGTCACAGGGATGTCGCTGGCTGTTCAATTGGCAAAAGAAACTGGCATCGCTGCAGTGACCATGAAGAATTCGTACCACACCGGTCGCATCGGAGCCTACGCAGAACAGGCTGCCGAATCCGGGATGTTCGGCATCGTGATGTGCAATGCTGGTGGAGGTGGACAATCCGTTGCTCCCTTTGGTGGCCGCCGTCGGCGCCTGGCAACGAATCCCATTTCGATGGCAGCTCCCCATCAACAAGGCTTCCCTGTCTTGTTAGACATGGCAACGAGTGTCGCTCCGGAGGGCAAGGTTCGTCTACGTAAACTACAAGGAGACGAAGTGCCAGCTGGATGGATCATGGATGCCGAGGGTAAACCTTCGACCGATCCCAACGATTTCTATGCAGATCCTCCCGGCGCTATTTTTCCATTAGGCGGTGAAGTTGGGCACAAAGGCTTCGGATTAGCCGTGATGATTGAAATCCTGGCCGGTGCATTATCGGGTGGGGGAGTCTGTACCGAGGACGAAGTACTGCCTCAGGACAATGTGCTGATGATTGCAATCGATGTCGATCGATACGCGGGGCTTGGTCCTTTTCAACATCACGTCACGGAGTTGGTGCAGTACATCCAAAGTACCCCAGCCGCCCCAGGGTTCGACCAGGTGTTAGCTCCAGGCGAGATGGAATTTCAAGCTCGACAAAAACGAGCGACCGTGGGGATCGAACTTGATGACGAAACGTGGCAAGAACTCTCCCGCTTAGCAGATCGGGCCGGAGTTGATTTCTTGACAGCTTAGCGATTCTGTTAGTTCTTCTATCCCCAGATGAATGTCATCACGACTTGATGACTGTCTGCCGTTGCAGGAAAGCCGAATCACATTTGCATCCGGCAAGATCTCGCTACATCGGACGGAGATGAATAATTTCTCTCGCTTCTTCAATCGTAGCAATGGGACGTCCGACGAGTTTTGCCATCTGGACAACGCGATCCACGAGATCCGCGTTCGACTGTGCATAGCTCCCATCCGGATGACGGCCGCAGTCCTCATATCCGACTCGAATGTGTCCATTCTGCAAAACGCCTCGATTGATCTGCGCCCAATAGCTCTTGGGATCTCTCGACATACAAGACATTGACCAATTCAAGTTATCCGGCTTGTGATAAATCTGGTTAAACAATGCCAGATCGGTCATAGGCTGACAACTCTGACCTGGCCAACCGAAGAAGAAAGTACACCACAGGGGATCGTCCAACAGCCCTGGTTCCTCTTCCATTTGGTCGTCGTCAGTCCAATAGATTCCATCGCGAATAATGCGAATGGCATCGAAGGCACCTGTATCAAAACATTCCAATTCAGGCTTGACGCCGTGTTGCTTTGACCACTGAAAATATTGTCGCAATTCATTGATGGGATGCACCGAGTAGCAGCAGATCGGCTTCACTTCCTTGGGATAAGGATCAAAGTATTCATCATGCGAGTTCATATTTAAGGCACTCATGTCGGGCTTGATCAATTCCCAAAGCTTGAGTTTTTGCTCAGGTCGCATGCTGGCCAATCCCTGTTGGATTCCAACCTTGGGATGTTTAGCGCGAATCTGTTCAACGATGGCAGTGGTCTTTTCCAAGTCTGGAACCTGAAGCTGTCGACCATCGGGTTGCACAACCGGGTCACGCGAATAGATCCCATGAATATGGTCCATGACTGCCCCCGCATCGTTGGCGTCGTTGTATTCCTTGGCAATCGCCTCCACCGTCGTAAGCTCATCCGACCGGGGATTCAGGGGATCTTGAAGCGATGGGTCACAAGTGATCGTGATAACCAATGGCGTCCAGTTCATAGTTTTTACCTAGTCCTGAGGCAAAATGCTCGAAATCAACGAATGCGGATTTTATAATACCGCAAGCCTTAACACACCTATCGAACAGATTTTTCGCACTTACGAGCGACGGTGTGTAGAGCGCCCACCATGATACCAAGATCAAACTTCGTTTGTTTGGTGTGCTGCCATGAATCCAAGAACTCGTCGCGGTCAAGGACGCAAATCGAAGTTAGAACGACTGGAAGCCAGGTTAACACTTGATTCCACGGTCGTCATCAACGAGATAATGTATCACCCTACCGATGCGAACGAAGCGTTGGAGTGGGTTGAACTCTATAATCAGCTATCGACCGACATGGACCTGACTGGTTGGCGGCTTGCGGACGGTATTGATTTTGAATTCGCGGACAATACGGTCCTCGAAGCTGGACAATATCTCGTCGTTGCAAAGTCACCCGAGGCTCTCCAAAATGCGACCGGTTTCGATCAGGCAATAGGACCGTTTGCACGGCGGCTCAATAATGCGGGCGACCGTATACGCCTGCTCAACAACAGCGATCGCATTATGAGCGAGGTGGATTTCGACGATCGCGGGCCATGGCCCATTGGAGCAGATGGTTCCGGTGCGTCCCTGGCCAAGATTGACCCTTACAGATCGAGCGAAGCGGCGGACAATTGGTCGTTTAGCAGTAACCTTCAGGGGACACCCGGAAGTAAAAATGATGTTGTCGAATCAACGTTAGTTTTGAATGAGATCTCAGCGGCTGGTAATCCCGTCGAAATCGAACTCTGGAATCGAAACCCTTCCACGGTCAATCTCTCGGATTTTTCCATCCAAATCGGCGCGGCCAACCGAGTCGAATTACCGGCCATCCAACTTAGCTCTTTGGAATCGGTTTCGTTAACCTCCAATGAACTGGGCAACCCTCCGTGGGACGTTGATACGGAAGTTTTCCTATTCGCGTCGGATGGAAACATTTTGTATGACGCGATCGACGTTCAGAAAACGGCTCGTGCCAGGTTTCCCGATGGCAGTGAAAATTGGCTTTACCCAACGGGAACCTCTTTTGGATCGCCAAACACCGTTGAATTGCACGATGAAATTGTGATCAACGAAATCATGTTTCATCACAGCGACGTGCCAAAGACTCCCGCGGTCATTAACAGCATTCGTCTACTGGGAAACGAATCAGTGTGGTCCTACAGTGATTCCAATACCTACCCGGGAGATCCATGGACAACTCCCGACTTTGACGATGGCGAGTGGAAAACAGGGACCGGCCTTTTTGCGGATGATTCTGCCCAGGTCCAAAATGCGGATGTTCCGTTGGAAGCTGGAGCTTCAGCCTATTACTTTCGCACCCGTTTTCCATTTGAAGGAGATCCTGCGGCAGTCGCGATTGAATTACAGCTCGCGGTCAATGATGGAGCCGTCGTCTACTTGAATGGCATGGAAGCTGGACGATTCAATATGCCGGAGGGTGAAGTCCATCACGAAACTCTCGCTTTCGTTAGTATCACGGATCCCTTGAAATCCTCTTCTTTTTCGATCAATTCCGAACACCTTATCCAAGGCCAAAACACGCTTGCTGTAGAAGTTCATCAGGCGGCAGAGACGATTGCCTATTATCGATTTGAAGACGACGGTCCGGGCGGCGGAGATCTAATCGACGAATTAACGCTGAAGGACCACGGCGATCTGTTTGGGAACGCAGGATTCAGTTCCGACGTGCCCTCCGAAACGATACCGAATACCGGACAGCCCAACACGCAAAGCTATCACGCGCAAGCGGGTGGTCCGGGAATTGGGTATGCCTTGTTCAATCAAGATGGTTCGGGGGCTCCATTTGTCTTCAATGATGCAGGAGGTCCAGCAACACTCGAATGGTTCATGAAGGTACCTCACGAGGAGCAACATCATTCTATTTTTTGGACGGACATGGCTGGAGGCGGGACGGGCTTCAACCTCTTCTATAACTCCAGCTTCACCCAACAGCCCAACACAAATCGCCTCATTGCTGGCGGACTCGAACGTGATGTTAAAATCATCGGAACGTATATCAACGACCAGCCTCTGGAACTCGACACGTGGCACCACATTGCGATTGTACGAAGCGATCTGGGCAACGACCAACTCAAGTGGAAATGGTTTATTGACGGTGAAGAGTCGGAGTCACACGAGCAAATCACAACCGGAGGACCATGGCCAAACACGATTGAATGGAGTCTGACAGGGCGACCAGGCGAGGCCTTCAACGTATTGATTGATGAAGTGCGAATGTCGAAAGCCGCTCTTCAACCGAATCAATTCCTGAACGCAATCGGGGGCGAAGCGACCGTTGCAGGAGATACTGTTTTCAGCGCAGAGCTTCATTCGCATGAAACGCTTTCACCGGAAACACCTCGCCACGAATCCAATGAGGAATGGATTGAGTTATTTAATCGAAGCGATCAATCGGTCAACCTTGGTGGTTGGAGCCTTGCCGACGGTATCGACTTCAAATTCTCTGAGACGACCTGGCTCGAACCCCAGGAATATGCGGTCGTTGCAAGGGATGCCGAGATTCTTCTATCGAGATTTACGGACATCCGTGTTTTGGGCGAATACTCGGGTCGACTTGCAGATTCCACCGACCGTATCCAATTGCTCGACGGCCGTGGCAATCCAGCCGACGAAGTGACCTACTTTGATGCAAAACCTTGGCCCACTTACGCCGATGGCCGGCACGCAAGTCTTGAATTAATCGATCCCGATACAGATAACAGGCGCCCCGAGTCGTGGACTGCGAGCGACGAATCGAACCGTTCTCAATGGCATACCTATTCTTATCGTGGTGTGGCGGGTCCAGGTGATTCAGACACCCGCGACTACCACGAACTGGTCATTGGCATGTTGGATCGCGGTGAATTGTTAATCGATGATATTCGCGTCGTCGAAGAACCGGATTCGACAAACCGGCAACTGATTCAAAACAGCAGCTTCGACGACGGGTCATCCGAAAAGTGGCGCATTATTGGAAACCATTCCGGTACTGTTGTGGTTGATCCCGATGATCTCTCGAATCACGCCCTTCATTTGGTTGCATCCGGACGAACAGACGACATCCACAATCATGTCGAAACGACATTACGGCATGAAGATTCATGGGTCGAAGTCACTCCTGGCACGGAGTATGAGATTTCATTTCGAGCAAAATGGATCGGCGGCGGCAATCTACTGAATACCCGTCTCTACTTCAATGAAGTCCAACAAACACATGAACTGATCGTGCCCAAGCAGCACGGGACACCAGGCCAACAAAACTCAACCTATCAGGTTAATGCCGGACCCACGTTTGCAGATTTATCGCATTCTCCAGTAGTCCCCGATGAAAACGAACCGGTGACGGTTTCGATCACCGTCAACGATCCGGATACCACAGCGGAAGTTCGGTTGTATTACAACACGGGCGACGAGTGGCAGTCGGTAGAAATGATTACGACCGAAGACAATCGATTTGCTGGTGAGATCCCCGGACATAAGGCCAAAACCAAAATCCAGTTTTATGTGGCGGCGACGGACAGTCTCGGCGCCACTGCATTTTACCCACAGGCAGGGGAATCCTCGCGTGCCATGATCGCCGTACAGGACGGTCGAGCCCGTTTGGACGAATTGAATAATCTCCGCATCATCATGGATTTCGACGATGCACGTTCCACGTTGACCTGGACTCGGTTAATGAGCAATCAGCGGTTAGGGGCAACCGTCGTCTTTAACGAATCAGAAGTCTACTATGATGTTGGCGTCCGGCTGAGCGGCGCATCTTCGAGTCGCCAGGGAGATCACAACGGATACAGTATTCAATTCAATTCCGACCGCCTATTTCTCGGCGTACATGACATTGTCACGGTCGATCGAAACAACCTCAATGAGATCTTTGTTCGCCATCTGATTAATCGAGCCGGCGATGTACCGGGCATGTATAACGACGCCATCTACTTTGTAGGGCCTTTATCGAGTCGCCGCGGTTACGCTCAACTTCGAATGGCTCGATACGATGACGTCTATTTATCTTCGCATTTCGAAGACGGTAACGAAGGCTTCTTGTTCGAAAAGGAATTAACCTATCGGCAAAATCTGTCACGGAGGGTGAATCGGGAGAGTTTGAAACAGCCGCAGGGTTACTCGCACCCCATCGAACTCAACCCAGACATTCAAGACTTTGGAGACAACAAGGAGGCCTACCGTTGGCATTGGTTGCCGAAAAACCACCGAAGCCAGGATCAGTTTTCGCAAGTGATTGCTTTGAACCAGGCCTTCAGCCTGACGGGCACTCAGCTGGAACAGGCATCTGCGGAGATCATCGATGTCGACCAATGGATGCGAACATTAGCGACCATGCGTTTGTTCGGAAACCGCGATTTTTATTCACAGCCTTCCGGAGCTCATGGCCATTGGAAGCACAACTTCTTCATTTACGTGCGACCGGGTGACAACAAAGTCCTGATTATGCCCTGGGACATCGACGAAAATTTCCAGATCCCAACCTCGAGCACCTTGTATGGCGTCGGTAATGTCGCCAACGTGATTCGATTACCCAATAATTTGCATCACTACTTGGGGCATATGCACGATGTGATCTCACAATCGTTTAATCGCGACTACCTTCTGCAATGGGGACCGCGTTTTACAAATATTCTGCCCACTGCCAATTTTTCGATGCCAACCGACTACATCAGTAGCCGCATTGAATTCGTCGCATCCCAGTTCCCAGACCAAGTTGAATTTCAGGTCGAAAACCCAACTCAAACCACCATTGAAGCAGAGTCGATTCAAATTGACGGCACCGGATGGATCAATGTTCGAGACATCCATGTTCGTGGTCAGAGCGACCCACTTGTCGTTCGCTGGACTTCGCCCACGGAGTGGTCAGCCACGGTACCACTACAACCTGGCAAAAACGAACTGAACTTTGAGGCATTTGATTTTCGCGGAAATCTGATTCCGTCCAACGTTCCAAACCAACTGACGATCACGAGTATAGCGCCCCATCGAAAGCAGCTCGATTTCCTGCGCATCACAGAGCTCAACTACCATCCCTCAAATCCGACTCCCGCCGAAACTGAAGCGGGGTTTGACCGAGACGACGACTTTGAATTCATTGAAATTACAAATATCGGCGAACAACCGCTAAGCCTGGTCGGAGCCAGCTTCTCAGCAGGGATTGAATTTGATTTTTCGTCGGCAAACATCGACTTGTTGCAATCCGGTGAATCGGTCGTGGTGGTGGAGGACATCGAAGCCTTTCAATTTCGGTATGGGGCTAATCTACCGATTGCTGGGCAATGGACCGGAGGACTGGACGGCAACGGTGAACTTTTGATTTTGGAAGACCGATTCGGTTCCCACATTCACGAATTCGCCTTCGATGATTCAACGCCGTGGCCCGATACGGCCGATGGAGACGGCGCAACTCTTGAGATCATCAGTCCTAACGGCGACTATACTGCTGCAACAAACTGGCGAACGACTCTTCCAAATGGTGTTCCCGCCATTTATCCGAATCTTTCCTTGGGTGATCTGAATCAAGACGGGGAATTGAATGCGGCCGATATCGATACACTTAGCGTGGCGATTCGGAATTCAGAATTCCATGCCAATCTGGATCTCGACCGAGATGGATTGGTCAATGACAACGACCGTGGCTATCTGGTGCAAAAGATTTTCGCCACCAGCTATGGCGATTCGGACCTAGATGGAGTCTTCAATTCGCGCGATCTTGTGCTGGTATTTCAAGCTGGAGAATACGAAGACACCGTTCCTGCTAATTCCTCTTGGAGCGAAGGAGATTGGGATGGCAACGGTGACTTTGGTTCCGCCGATCTGGTGCTGGCCTTCCAGTCCGGCAAGTACTCGATTGAAGCGGCGGAACCGCCCATTTTCTTCATCCGCGAATCAGAAAACTCAGACGATGACGCCGCTGAGCACGCAATCATCGACCCAAGCTGCGATTGTTGGCCTCTGCAGGCTCGCGCGGTAGACTTAGCGTTTCTAAGCCCGACGAAGAATCTTTTTCAGTTTTGACTGTTTGGCGCACGAGAGGAAATCTGACGTGTCTATTGTCGAATTCTTCTTGCGAGTTTCACTGGTGATATTCGCCTCGGCGACAATCACCTGTGGATTGGTATACGGCCAAAAAGATACGTCGACATCTACAAAGCACAAACTCTTCGAAAGGGTTGTACGACCCGTCTTTCATGAAAAACGGGTAAACGACAACGCGATCCCCTCCGGCTACATCAATATCCCTAAGCCTGCCGACGAAAAATTTGAGTCGGTCGGTTTCCCGGAAGAACAAAAATCGTTTTGGTCGGATCAGACGCTGGCCCAGGTGACACCACCCCAGGTCAACAACGTCGACTTTGAACGAGACGTATTGCCGATCTTGTCAACGCATTGCTTTGACTGCCATGAAGGGAGCAATCCTGTATCGGGAATTCGCTTGGACTATCGTGATAAGCTCTTGGGGAAGACCGACGGCATCGCATTCGTTCAGCCGGGCAAGAGCAACGAGAGCCCCTTGATGAAGCTGGTCACTGCTACGGGTGAAGAACGCATGCCACCCGAGGACGAAGGTGAACCGTTATCCGCGGAGCAAATTGACATCTTGCGTGCCTGGATTGATCAGGGCGTGGCATGGGACCATCAGCAATACCCTGATCCATTCGCAATTCGAACAGAGCACTGGGCCTATCAGCCGATACCTTTACCCAGCGCACCTCAAGTTACGAACAAAAGTTGGATCAGGAATCCGATCGATGCTTTCGTGCTGGAAAAGCTCGAAGCCAAAGGGATCAATCCATCACAAACCGCTGCCCATACGGTATTGATTCGAAGGCTTTCCTTGAATCTGATTGGCTTACCTCCAACCGAAGAAGAAGCGAAACGTTTTGCAGAGGATCCATCGGCAAACGCGTACGAGCAATTGGTCGATCGCTTACTTGCATCACCGGATTATGGAGTGCGTTGGGGCCGTCATTGGTTGGACGTTGCTCGGTTTGCTGAATCTCAAGGTTACGTTGAAAATCACGAGTGGCCTCATATCTGGAGATATCGAGATTGGGTGATATCCAGTTTCAACGCGGATCTTCCCTACGATGAATTTGTCACCATGCAGATTGCAGGTGACGAACTGACACCGTATCGGGATGAAAACGTCGTCGCGACGGGGTTTCTGGCGACCGCGCGTTTGGCTGGCGAGGAACTTAGTTGCGTGCGCCAAGAAAATGACATGTATGTGGACATGGTCAACGCAACCTCTTCGGCTTTTCTCGGTTTGACCATGGCGTGTGCACAATGTCACGATCACAAGTTCGATCCGATCTCCCAACGCGATTACTATCAATTACAGGCATTCTTCATCGATGGCTATCCCGGCAATCTCGTGTTGAATTCGTCTTCCAGCGTGTCTGAGGAATATCGAGAAACGGCCGAGGAACTTCGAGAACATACGCTGTCCATTCGAAACCGAATATTGAACAAAGCGTACGACGAGGAAGAGCAAACATCGGTACGCAAGATCATGACGATAGCAACCGGAATGCGGTCGCCCGTACAGGAGGCAACCTATCGCGTAACGCGCGCCAGCCTGAACATTCGTCTAGCCGGATGCAACGGATATCGAATCCTTGATTCGGAAAAGAAACAAACGGAAAAACTCACGGCGCAATTGGAAAAGGAAAAGGCCAAAGTTGCGCAGACGTGGGGATTCTATTCACCGGTGACAAGTCCTCATTCAGTCACCGTCTTGCCGATGGCGTCTAACTTCCCACTGGTGCATGATCCAGTAAACCTCTCTGAACGGAAGGCCTATTTGCTCCGACGCGGCGACCCCTACAACACCGCCTTTGAAGTAAAGCCGGATTGGCCTGAGATACTTCAACTTCATACCCATTCGAGCTCCGATACCGCAGAGCATACTCGCATCGATTTAGCCCGCTGGCTTACCTCATCGGATCATCCCTTAACCGCTCGAGTCTGGGTTAATCGTATCTGGCATTACCATTTTGGCCGTGGCTTAGTGACGACACCGGGTAATTTTGGAGTCCGTGGATCAAAACCGACACACCAACATCTGCTGGACTTCCTGGCCCATGAATTAATCCAAAGCGGATGGAGCACAAAGCACATTCAGCGTTTGATTCTTCTATCCAATACTTATCGCCAATCCTCTGAACGATCTGAGGACGCAATGCGCATCGATCCACAGAACCAATTCTATTGGCGATGGCCATCGAGGCGTATGGAGTCTGAAGCAATCCGTGATTCTGCCTTATTCGTAAGCGAACTTTTGGACCGACAAATGGGAGGCCCCAGTATTCCCATTGGTGAGGAATCTCGCAGGCGAAGTGCATTTCATTTTCAAAAACGAGATCAGCCAAATCAATTGCAAGCTTTGTTTGACGGTCCAACGGCAATGTCGGCAAGTTGCAGTGATCGGCACGTTTCGACCACTTCGCTACAGTCCTTGTTATTGATGAACGGTCCGAAGGCCGCTGAATATGCGGAAGCGCTCGCAGATCAATTGCGGTCTCGACATCCCGAAAACGTTGCAAGTCAGATTGAAGGCGCGTTTCGCATTGCCTTAGGCCGACCACCTTCTCCGCAGGAAGAAGACGACGCAAAAGGTTACCTGGAGCTCGACGAGCAACCAGCGCGTGACCATGATTCGCTGCCCGAAGATGGCGATCCGGTTAAGCATTGGTCAAACATCCACAAGAATTTGGATTCTGATATTGATGATGCTACTCAGATGATTCGACACCGCCAGCCCGTTTACCGCACGGGTGAGAACGGAATCAACGGTCGTCCTGTCGTTCATTTCGCAGGCGGCCCACTCAACCAGGCCGATCACCTACTCGAAATTGAAGAACGAGAGTCCATCGACCTGGATTCCAGCTACACGATTTTGTCAGTCGTGCGATTCGCGGATCAGGGGGTAGGCAACCAAATCATACTCATGAAGGCGCGCAACGGTGGCATGGACATCGGCACCTATTCTTTAATGCGCTATACGTACGGCGATATGCCAGGACACGTCGCAATCGATCAAAATATTGATGGACAATGGGGTCGTCGCATCGTGACGAGCAAACCGATTCCAGAAAACCGACCCGTGCTCATTGCCGCTCGGTGGGATGGCAATGAAATCACGTTGAGTGTTCATGACGAAGGTGGGGAAATCTGTTCCGACCAGGCAGAACTCAAGGGAACGATTGATACCACGGGTACCGGAAAACTCGGGATCGGCGGATACCAGGATGCATTTAGTCCAAGTGGAGAACGGTTGAAGGGCGATCTTGCAGAGATTCTGGTTTATCGCAAACCGATTGATTCAATTCATCTCGATTCGGTAACAAGTTACCTGAAAAACAAATGGCTCACGCAAAAGCAATCGGAAGATCAAGAACTTCTTTCTTTTCGTGATTCATTGTGTTTGCATCTGGATGCTGAGGTCGGTATTGTACCCGACACGGTTCGTCCGCTTTCGCCTTTGGCGAGGCTTTGTCAGGTGCTCTTAAATCTAAACGAATTCGTTTACATTCCATAGAAGGACCAACCGATGGCCATCATGCCGCTTTGCAATCGAACAGATCGTTGGCGTTATTCACGTCGCGAAATGCTCTCGCGCATCGGCCTGGGGTTCGGCGGGGTCGCCCTGTCCGGTCTGCTGTCCGATGAGGTGAAGGCCAATGCTTCTCTGGCAACGGTTGGACCGAGAACTCACCATTCCGAAACCAAGAGTGTCATCTTCCTGTTCATGGGAGGCGGCCCGAGCCACGTTGACACCTTCGATCCAAAACCGTTGCTAAACCAGCTCGACGGCAAGCCGACACCCGAATCGATTGCAAAGACATTCAAACGAACAGCAACCATGGGAAATGGTACTCGGGAGCTCATGGGATCACCCTATCGCTTCCGTCGATACGGCGAATGCGGGCAGCCGGTTTCTGAGCTTTTCCCTGCAACAGCCAGACACGTTGATGACCTTTGCATCATTCGCAGCATGCAACACGACACGGTCATTCACATGCCTGGTGAATACATCATGACCACGGGTACCATCGTTGGTGACCGTCCCTCTTTGGGATCCTGGGTGCACTATGGGCTGGGAAGTGAGACTCAAGACTTACCCGGTTTTATTGTGTTCGGAGGCGCGCCGACACCGACGATCTCTTCCGGTTTTCTACCGGCTCGACACCAGGCAACCAAAGTCAGCCGGACCGGCATTCCATTTCTTGATTTGCCCAATGGCGTGTCGATGAAGCAACGGCGTCAACAGCTCGATCTGCTCAAGAAATGGAATCAGAATCATCGCAATGAAG
>Ga0163179_10000605_pt1 | contig 25620 bp, 27 predicted proteins | sample AtlANTMetagenome_FD_109643 | JGI IMG/M metagenome (GOLD analysis project Ga0163179, IMG submission 109643) | Marine eukaryotic phytoplankton communities from the Atlantic Ocean - Atlantic ANT 2 Metagenome | ecosystem: Environmental > Aquatic > Marine > Oceanic | place: North Atlantic Ocean...
CCGATATTGGCGCCGATATTGCCGTTCATCGGATACATCGGCCCCTGACAGCCCGAGCACCAGAAGAGCTGGTCGATAGGGAGCTTGGCGGTCGCGGCGATGCAGTCGGCCGAGCAAGCGGCCTGCGCGATCGGCGAGGTGAACAGCGCGGCTTCGGGATTGAGCAGCGTCGTGAGCTCATCGTCCTGCCACAGCGGGTCGATCTCACTCATGTAGGCGACGTCGAAGGAACTGGCCTCGAGACACAGGAAATCGGTGACGATTTCGAGCCAGTAGAGCAGCGGATAGATGTAGTAGTGAACGTGGTATTTGGCAGTGTTCTGCGACTTCCCGCCGATCTGGGAGGAATCATTCGCATAGCCGTTACCGATGGCAAAGCCGGGATCGAGCTTGATGCCGCCGAGGTTCGGAAAGCACCACGGCTTTGTCGACACATCGATCAGGCGAACCGGCTCCCAAAAGCCCATCGCGAGACCAATACGCGGCACCGGCGTTCCGCAGGCGCAAATTGGAAGATCGGGGTTCTTGGTATCCGCACGCGAAGACGGCCAGATCTTGAGCGAGCCGAGCGAGAGCGGGAACATGCAGCCCCAGCACACATCGGTAACCGGGTTGACAAAACTGCCCGAACACCGGCCTGGACCCGTGGGGAGCCCTTGCGCGGCGGCGGGAACCGCCAGCGCGAAGGCGGCAAGCGCCGCGATCGAGGCGAACAGCCTACGCAGCATCGTCGCTGTCCCGGAACAACCAGGCATCGTCGGCTGCGTTCTTCTCCTGGACCCAGAGCCATCCCTGAATGCCGACATAGGTGCCAACCGCCACGACCAGCGCGAGAGCCAGAGAGCCCACCAGCGCCCGCAGCGGGCCGAAGAACAGGATCATCATGGCGAGGATCGCGCAGCCGGCGATCACGCGGAAGCGCGCGGCACGCCGCTCGCGCGTCTCGGGTGCAGCGAGCGGGGCCGGGATAAGATCGCGCCACCCGCTCACGAGGCACCGCCGCGACGAGTGATCGCCTGTTCGGTGACCAGCAGGACCTCGCCCTTCTGCTCGACGAGCGCTGGGGTATGGCGGATACCAAAGTGCCCGGTCAGCTTGCCGTCCTGGTCGAAGTAGAAGCGCCGCTGGTGCGTCTTCATCAGCTCGAAGGGCGAACCATCGACGAAGATGATCTTCGCTTTCTGATCGCTGCCAAGGCGCATTGCCCAGGCGACTTCCGCGGGATCGTCACCGTCGACGAAGACGAGCTTCTTCGACAGCCCGGAAGCGGCGAGAGGGTTGACCCGCTGTCCTGCCACGGCGATCAGATTGCCCTTGTGGTCGCGAATGTCGTTGTCGACGACGATGGCGGGATCGAATTCCCAGCTGCGCGTCTCGAGCGCAGGGCCGATGCCGGCGACGGGAACAGGCCGGTTGACCCGCTGCTTCACCCGGTCGGCGAAGCGCTGGTTCATCTCGTCGAGCTTACCGGTGGCCTTGGCCTCGTCGAGCCGCGCCTTGATGACGGAGAGCAGATCGGGCTCGATGACAGGCCAGGTCTGACCCATCTGTCCATGATCGATCGCGCGGCCAGGATCGACAGCGGGCACGCCCGACGCACTGACGAGAACCGGGAGGGCAGCAAGGAGAGCGAGGCGCCTCACAGGATCGCCTGCCCGGTGCCGACAAGCCGGTCGCGGCATACGAAACCGATATGTGCGTAGCGGCTGTCGAAGCCGTCCTTGTGATGGGTGGCAGCGAAGACGCAGCCCTCGGGAACGACGCCGAGCGGCCCTTCGGTGAGCGGATCACCCCGCTTTGTAAGCGGCTTGGTCGCGGCGATCCGCGTCCCGTTGACGAAGACGTCGCGACCCTCGCGGGTAACCACATCGCCCGGAAGACCGTAGGCGACCTTGGCGAAAGGCTCAGGCTGGGCGCCGAAGTACTTCTCGGTGACCGGATCATGGCCCGGATGGAAGATCACATAGTCGCCCCGGGCTGGGAAGCGCCCAGTCTCGACGAGGAACGCCCAGCTGGGAAGCGAATCCGTCGCGTTGACCATGAAGGCGTGGGTCTCGCTCCACTTCTGCAGCGAGGTGACGGCCGTGCCGATCGCGAACATCGCGGCAATGGTAAGCAGTTTGCCCTTCGTGGAGAGCCGCCGGGTCTTAGCGCTGGACACCGCCTTGGCCTCCCCCGTTTGAGGCCATGAAGGCCTGCATCTCGTTCTGGACACGGACAGCCTGCGACTGCTGCGCGGAAAGGGCAGCCTGCGCCGGCTGCGGGCGGGGAACCTTTGCGTAGACGGCCGCCTTCACGCTCTCGGTCACGTCGGGGACATCGCCGCCGATGATCGCCTCGTGAACGACGACGATCTTCCCATCCTTCGACAGCCCGTCGACGGTCTGGTCGAGGGCAGCCATGAACACCGCCGTTTCCTTGGCAGCGGTCTGCTCGTCCGAGGCGGAGCGTGCCTGCGCCTGCAGATAGTCTCCGATGATGCCCTGCAGCTGCAGCTGCACCAGATCCTGTCGTCCGTCGTCACCCGCGACGAGATTCTTCGTGACCCACGCACCCCAGATGAACATCGCGATTGCGGCGACCAGGATGATGAGCTCGCGCGGCGAGAGACCGGCGAAGCCTTTGGCGTGCCGCTGCGCAGCGGCCCTCGCCTTGGGTGCGCTCGCCACGGCGGCCTGGTCGGCGTTTTCGAACAGATCCGTCATGCGTCATCTCCGGTAAGGCGGAAAGCTGCGCGCAAGGACGAGCGGCGGAAGACGCCGATCAGCGCGAAGGCGATCCCAAGGGTCGAAAAGAGGATGGTTTGAAACTGCGCCTGCCGCGCGATGTCGGCAGCGACGTAGCGGGAGGCGAGATTGTTAAGCTGGAGCATCGTCCCGTCGATCGAGAAGCTGCCGAGAACGAAGAAGAACAGCGTCACGACACCCAGCGTCGCCATCAGCGTCGTCGCGCTCCAGCCTGCAACCCGGAGACCGATCGCGAGCGTGTCCTGTCCGCGCACGATCAGGCGCGACGCGGAGGAATCTAAAGCCAGCGCGCTCATTCCGCCGCCTCCAGGAGCTCGAACTCCTCGGGGAAGGCGACCGCCTCGATCGCGTCCTGCATCGCGAAACCGCGATGGACGTAGCTCTCGATATCGGCGAAGACGCCAGGGCTCGAGGAATAGAGCGTGGCCGAAAATCGATCGAGGACGAGGCGCCCGATGCTCTCGGTGTCGGGGCCGCGGATGAAAATGTCCGAATAGTCGACGCCATTGCGCTTCAGGCTGCGCAGAAGCGCCTCGGTCATGTTGTCCATCTCGAACCGGTCCGAATTGCGGAAGTCCGAGATCGTCTCGCCCTTCTGCTGGAGGATCAGGAACCAGTCCGAGTTCTCGAGTGCGGCGCGCGACCCTTCCGACTTGTAGTAGTCGTGGATCGATTGCGTGGCGGTGATGAGCGAGCCGCCGTACTTGCGGCAGGTGCGAGAGTAGGTCTCGACGAAGTCGGCCATCGCCCCGCCCTTCAGCATCTGCCAGGCCTCGTCGATGATGAGCGGCTTGGGAATCGAGCGGTCCATCCGACGCATGACCTGGGAAGCGATGAACATGATCGAGGTCAGGACGACGCCGCGCAGTTCCTCGCGGGTGGCGAGGTCGGAAAGCTCAAAGACGGTCAGGTCGGCCGAGAGGTCGAGATTGGCATCGCCGAGGAAGAAACGACCGAAGGTGCCGCGCGCTGCGAACGGCAGCAGCGAGGTCGCCAGATCGAAGGCGAACGGATGCTCGGCCTGCTTGAGCGCGTCGATGATGTGGTCGACAGTGCCGTCGCGGCCGTGCTCGTTCCACACCGCGTTCACCGCCTGGTCGATGAGGCCGCGCTCGGTATCGTTCAGGCGGGTCTCGTTGCGCGCCATCTGTGAAATGATCGACTTCAGCATCGCCAGGCAGTCGACCAGATAGTCGTCGTCGCCACCGGCGAGGTCCTCGTCGATCATCCGGAACGGGTTGATCGAGATGCCCGAAGAGAGCTTGAACTCGGTGAAGGTGCCGCCGAGCGCCTTCGCCATGTGCTCGAAGCTGCGACCGTCGTCGATGACGATGGTCTTCGCGCCGACGCCGGCAAAGCTCGCGGTCAGATCCTGAAGAAGCACCGACTTGCCCGAGCCCGACTTGCCGGCGATCGCGACGTTATGGTTGCCCGCGCCGTTCTGGAACGGCGACCAGAACTGTGGCTGACCGCGCCGCCCGATGAACAGCAGGTGCGGGATGTTCCCGCCGACGAACTCGCCCTGGATGGGCGCGATCGCCGCGACGTTGGCCGAACGCATGGTGCGCAGCCGCTTCATCCGCTTGTAGTCGCCATCAAGGCCGTCGGCGAGCATCAGCGGGAAATGCGCCATGAAAGCGGGAAGCTGAATGTGGGTCTCGTCGATCAGATCCCACCCGCTCGCCTTGTAGAGCGCCTTCAGCGTCCGTTCGCACGGTTCGCCGCGGCCCTTGGGGGCGATGATCGAGACCGCGTAGTAGCAGGAGACGAGTTTCTCGCCCTGCTTGACCCGGTCCTGAACGAACTGCCATTCGGCAGCCTCGGTGCGAAGCTTGGGGACCAGCTTGACACCCTTGCCTTCGGCCAGCGAGCTGGTGCGCGCGAACTTGTAGCCTGCCTTGCTTTCCGAGGTCTCCTGGCCAGGGATGATGCCGCAGACGGTTTGAAGCACAGGGCACGGCAGGTTGAGCTTGGCGTTGAAGATATCGCCGATGATCTTCTGCGTGTCCCACGGGGCCCAGCGATCGGGGAAGTTGCGCACCGCCATCGTGCGGATGTCGAAACGCTCCGGCACGAAATCCTTCATCTCGGGAACGCCTTCGACGCTCGAGCCGGTCGGCCGCAGCGACTGTGCATGAACGATGATCCGGTCCTTCTCGACATGCGTCACGAGATCGCGCCGGACGCATTGCTCGTTGATCGGATCGAAGCGGTTATAACCCGGGACCTCGTCGCCAGCGCCGGTCGAGGGCGCGAGGAACTCGTCGAACAGGCGGATGAGATCGGTCGGCTCGAAATCGCGCACCGGCACGTCGATCGACTCGAGCGCTGACACGATGCCGTCGCGCATCGTGACGAGATCGTCGGTCGAGAGGCCCGAGCCCTGCGAAATCCCCACAGCCATCACGACGCGGAAATTGCGCACGAAGAACGGACCGTCGCTTGCCAGCGTCGACCAGGCACCGTTGCGTAGCTTGTCGATGCGGTGGCGCGCGAGCGTCTGAAAGACGCCCGATGCCTTGTAGCGCGGAAGCGCCCAGTCCTGAAGCTTCTCGGCGACGCGCGGGCTCGAATAGTTCGTCACGCTGAACTTGGTGCCGGGCAGCAGGATATCCGAGAACAGCGACCCGATGACGTCGTTCACGCGGTCGTTGGCACCCACCAGCGGCGCAAGCTCGAGGATGAAGCCCTTCGAGCGGACCTGGTGGAAGATACGCTTGTCTTCATCGAAGGAGCGGTAGCCGAGAAAATGCGAGAGCATCGGCACTGCGGGGGGCCGCGAACGCTGCTCGGGCTTGCGACTGTCCCCAACGACGAGGTCGACGATATTGCTGAAGGCCTGCCACATTGCGGGTTACTCCTCGACGGTGCCCGGGAAGCTCGCAGCCTGTCGGCGCGCCTTCGGCTGCTGGGCTGCAAGGCGCTCCGACACCTGCGACTGGATCTGCGCGATCGGATTGGGCGCCTGCGCCGAGGCGACCTTCGCCTGCCCCTCGGTGGAGCCGGAAGGAGTGGCATCCATCACGCCCGGCGCGATCGCGAGAAACGGCGGAGCGCTCTCGGCCGCGGCAAGCAAGCCCTGAGAGCGCCCACGCGAAGGTCCGCGCAGCGCCATCGCGTCCATCGCGTCCCCACGCCCAGGCAAGAGAGCGGCGGTCCTGACGACGCGTCGTTCAAACGACGCCCCGGTTGCGTCGGTGTAACCGGGAAAAACCACGGCGAGTTCGTAGGTCGGCGCGGAGGTGGCGACCGGCGCGGCTGCGACCTGCAGCCCCTGGACCGGTACGCCGATACCGTCGTCCATCCGGTAGGGACCGGCGGGATTGAGGAGATCGGTCGAGCTGGTCTCCTCGATGCGCGCCAACGCGCTGTCGTCGATCACACTCGAGGGCGCACAGACACCGTCGGGCGCTGAACAGCGGAAACTTCCGGAGACATTGGTGCCGAGCGTGGTGCAACCACCGAGCGCCGTGCCGAGCAGGGCGAGCGAGATCAGGGCCTTCTGGTTCATGATGCGCTCCCTTCGAGCCAGCTTTCGAGGAATTCGCGCGGACGGTAGCCGTGGACCACGGCCCCATCCTCGCGCACGATGACCGGGGTGCCGCTGAAGCCGTGCTTGCGCGCGAACGCCTCGTTGGCATCGAGACCGCTGGTATCGCACTTGGCACCGCTCGTGATCGCGCCGCCATCGTAGGCCTGGTCGACCGCGCGGCGCTTGTCGGGCGCGCAGATGACCGCTTCGGAGATCGGCCGCGTGCCGAGCACCGAGATCGGACGCTCGACGACCTTGACGTTGAGCGTCGCCAGCGTCTCGTGGAGCCGCTTGCAGTAGCCGCAGCGGAAGTCGCTGAAGACCGTGAGCGTCTTCGCGCCGCGTCCCATGACGACCGCCCCGCTCTTCGGCAAGGCGGCGAGCGCGGCGGGATCTACCTGGCCGTCGTTACCGGAAGGGTTGCCCGGCGCCGGGGCACGGGCCTGCTGCGAAGCGTCGTCGCCTTCGCTCTGCGCTCCCCCTCCCCCGACCAGCATGTCGGGGTTCATCTCGAGCAGGCGCGCCGCAGTCAGATCCTGCTTGGTCTCCATGTCGTAGACACGGCCGATGATGAGGTAGCGCGCGCCATGATCGATGTAGAACAGGTTCTGCCTCGCCTGGACCTCGCACACGCCTTCGATCTTCTCGCAATCGATCGCGGTGATCTCGGTCTTGGGCAGGCGCTCGCTAAGAGCGGCCTTGACCAGTTCGGGATCGCTCGTGCCGGCTGCCTGTGCGACTGCGGCGATAGCGGCCGCTGAGCTGATGAGGAGGCCCGCACCGAGCGCGACCTGCCAGGATTTCCACTTGAGTTCCATGTCCAACCTCAGTTCCTGATGAAGGTGCCGTCGAGGAACACGACCTCGACCTGCGCACCGGTGGGCATCTCGACGACCGGCTGATACTGCTCGGCGCGTTCGATGAGATATTCGGAGACCGTCTTGCCGGCCTGTTCGGCGCCGCCCCCGAGAGCCCGAAGGCCCACTTCGCCGGCGTCGGGGTTTTCACGGCCCCCAGAGATGATCGGCGCCTGGAACGAACCGTTCAGCGCACTGCCGGCGCTGCTCACGAGACCGGCGAGGAATGCCTGCGTGGTGAGCGAGCCTTCGCGGCTGACCACCCTCCCCCGCACACCGACCTTCCCGCCGAAGGCGATGAAACCCTTGACCTCGGAGACCGCGAACCGGCCACCAGGCTGCGCGCAGGTCATGCGCTGCAGCTTGACGTAAACCTTCTCGCTCGAGAGATCACCGTAGGCCGCGCCGTTGACCATGCAGCCCTGAACGCGAGTGGCCAGCAGCTTGCCGTCGCCATAGACAGAGCGCGCCGGACCGGTGATGCGCAGCAGCACCGGAAGCGGGTCGCTCTGGCTACGGGTGTTGGTGGTCGCATCGACGCCGACAACCACGGTCGCCTTGGCGATCGAGTTCGGCGGGAGATAGTTGGGCGAGTCGGTGTACACCGCGGGCGAGGTCGACGGATCGATCCGCGAAGCGGTGCCCTGAGCTGTCGTGAACGACACCATCTTGACGTCGTTGCTCCGCCGCATTGGCTGTGCCGCCGCCGCGGCAGCGCCCTGAGCGGTCCCGGGGGCAGAGGACACGCCCAAAGCCTGCGCGGCGGCGACCGGCCCGGGGGCAGTCGGGCGAGCATTCCCGCGCGACGCCTGCTGGCGCAACTGCTGGTTCTCGCGTTCGAAGGCCTCGAGCACGCGCTGGCCGTCTCGGGCCATGGCGGCGTTCTCGCTGCGGAGGGTCTCGATCTCGCTCTGGAGCTGCTGGACCTGCCCGCCCTGGGCTTCCAGCCCCTTGAGGCGCTGGTCCTGCGTGTTGATCTGGCCCTCGTACATCGCGACCCATTCCTGGTCGACGCGCTGGCGGTTCATGAGGGCATCGGTCGAGACCACCGTCTCGGTCCCGCTTCCGGTCGCCTGCTCGATATCCTCGTCGGTGTCGAGGACGTACATCGCGCCGCAGATCGCGATCGCGCCGCCGAGCCCGAACATGAGCATCTTCTGGCGCTTCTGGGTCTGGGAGTTCTCGGCGATCGTGCCACTGGCATCGAGCGCGTCGTGCTCGTCCATCTCGGCAGCATCGAGATCCTTGGGTTTGCGCTTGAGGAAATCCATGATGCTTACCTTCCTGCAGGGACGACGACGTAGGCGGCGGTGGCCTGGCCCTTTGCGAGGTCGCGATTGGAGATGCTGACGGCGATTGCGCCGTCACCGGCGATGAGTTCTTCCTGCAGCGAAATCGGCGCATCGCCGGTGTTCTCGATCCGGAGGACCTTTCCGGTCATCGTCGGGCTGCGATATTCGCTGAGCAACTGGACCTTGATGGCACCCACGTTGACCGGAGCGCGGGCCGCATCGCTGATCTCGAAACCGCTGACGGAACGCTGCTCGAACATCGCCCTGACCAGGCCGACCGCGCGATCGTCGAGCGAGGCGTTGGCCTGCAGCGTCTCGGGGCGGGCCTGCGGCCGCTCGACATCGGCGTTAGCGACGAACACTTGCACCGCCGCCTCGACCGCCACCTGGCAGTCGAACTTGTAGACGAAGCCTTTCTGCGTCGTGCCGAAGAACGAGATGTTCGGCTTCGCGTAGCCTTGCGGGACCGAGATGTAGATGTCGCCGCGGGTCGGCTCGTGGACGATCGAGAAGTCCTCGCTCTCGATGCCGCTCTGGACCCGTGAAACCGAAACGAACTGGTCGTCCTTCAGCGAAATGCGCGTCAGGTCGGACTTCGAGGCCTGGCACCGGACTTCCCCGTTATCCGCGACGAGGATCGTCTCGTCGGCGAGAGCCGGGCTGGCTGTCAGGACAAGCCCGCCGGCGATAAGGGCCGCACCAGTCAGGCGCGAGAGGTGACACAGTCGCGAAGCCAGTACCGCCCCCGATGCGAACATGAGCGCGGAAACGAGCGGGTTCATTCGCCGTCCTCCTTCTTGACGACGACGCCGAAGCCCTTGAGGCGGAGCGAAACGCCGGTGTACTTCCAGTTGAACTGGAAGATCTTGTGTTCGCGGCGGACGTCGCGCGAACCGACGATGGTGTGGAGCACCCCGCCGACCTGGCTGGTCAGGGCGTCGGGGTCGGTGCGGATCCAGTCGATCGTGACGAACTGGGTGACCTGCGAACCTTCCTGCTCGCCGACGATCTTCATGAGGTCGGCCTTGAGCGCACCGCGTGCCTCGGGCGCAGCGATCTTCACAATTGAGTCGAGCCAGTATTGCATGGTCTCGGGCGACCGGTTGAGAGCGAGCTGCGCGGTGTCGCGGGTGACGGCCTCGAGATACTCCGGGGTGACCCCGGAAGAGCTCAGTGCCATTTCGCTGGGCAGGATAGGCTGCAGGATGACCTCGCGATCGCGCGTCGAGGCAGCGGTGAACATGACGACCACCAGGATGCCAAGCACGATGCAGATCAACGCCAGCAGATTGCGTTGTTTGAGGGTCCGCTGCGACGCCTCGTGAGCAAGAGAGATTTCCATGTCAGCCCGCCATCACTCGAAGATGAGAAGGCGGAGCGACTTTCAGACCGAAGAATTCACCCGGCAGATGCCAATAGGCAAAATGCAGGACCCAATACATAGAACGCCCGGCTTTCAGTTTGCGATAACCGAACCACGAAGCAATTGCTCCAAGGAGTCCAAGAACTACATGCTGCGCGAGAATTCCCCAGGCGAATGGGATCACCATCACTAGGAATTCATCAAGCGTCCAGAACCCGATCAGCTCGGGGTCGTCGAGATGCTTTGGGATAGAATACTGGTCCAAAAGTCGCCTCCGCCCAATTGGGTGGCGCCTCGAAACTGCAGTGCAGCCCTGGGGTCGCCACCCTTCGGATCAGTCCGATCTTGCGATCAGATCGTACCGGTGACCGTCGAGGTGACGATCGGCACACCGGTGCCGGCACCCACGCCGACGCCGACGGGGATTGCGACCTGGCCGAGCGAGAAACGGCCGGAAGCCAGCGCCACGATGCCGCCGGCGAGCGACAGCACGGTGATGATCTTACCGCCCGAGCCTTCGAGAAAGTCGGTGAATGCGGTGAGCGCGGTATCGAACGTGGTGTCGGTACCGGCCATGGCGGCGTCGATCCCGAGCACGCTCATTCCGGCCACGGCAGCCACCGCGACGGCGAGGCTGCTGCCTGCCTGCTTCAGATTGAGAGCTTTCATGATGTTTCCCTTCTGGTTTCACGAATGACGCTATGCGCCACGACCAAAGGGGAACCTGCGGGAACCTTTTCTCAACCTATGGATTCGATGATGTTGGCGATTCTCGCCCGAATCGCCGAAATTTCTCGTCAGTGGGTTCCAATTCAAGCCACCCTGGGTTCGAAATCAGGACGGGGCGGGCTCGGTTTCAGGACGGGCTGGGATCAAGTTCAAGCCATCCCGGCCTGTCAGCAGGACACCCTGGCTTATTTTCAACACCACCACCTTGCGCTAATCGATTCCGAAGAAAATCTCTGAATTTCGGAAGGTGACACGGCGCCATAGCGACGGAAGCTCATCGGGGAAGATATCCATGAGCACCGATCAAACCGTCGTTCACGAATTGCTTGTCAGCGAGGAAGCCTTTGCGATCATCGCCGAGGCGATCCGCGTATTATCCATAAAAACATTGAAGTTTCAGAAGCTGCGAGACGTGGTCACGCACTGCCTCGAACGACTTCCGACGTTCACCGACGAGGCGGCCTCGCTCTACGAGGAACACCTCCCCTTCGACGGTCGCGTGCGGATCTATCTCAGACTGGATCAGGCCTCGAATCTCAAATTCGAGGCCCTGAGAACGGCTCTTTGCGAGCGCATCGGAGATCATTGCGGCGTCCGGGAAGCCGTAATATTCTGTGCATACGCGGTCTCACGACCGCAACTTTTCTCTTGCCAATAAGCCTGACCCTAATCCACAGTATGCATATGCATAGGGCGGGACGTATGGAGGGATCATGGAACCGGGGTCGCACGCTGCCGCAAGATTGACATGCGAGCAGGGACAGCAGGAGTTCGCTGTCTTGATAAAGGATCAAATGAGCCGCCAGGGCGTCAGTATACGCCAACTCTACGCTGAGGGTCTGATCCGGCAAAACCATCGAATTCGCTTCTACGAACGGATCGCGAACGGCAGCCTTTCCCAAGCGGAATTCAACCAGGTCACAGAGCGTCTCGGGATCGACCCGGTCCGCGCGGCACTCACCGTCCACTGTTTCGCCAGCGGCCACGCATATGATGATCCGTGCTGCGAGACTTCGGCCGAGGTCGCGAAAGCGATAGCGGTCCAGCTGCCCGAAGAGATTGCCGCGTGCGAAGGCGAATTCGAACCGATACGGGACGCATTGTGCCGCGGAATAGGTAAACGCACATCGAATGCGATCGCTCGATACCACGCTGCCGTCGCACAACGCGACGATGCCGCATTGCTAGACCGCGCATTTGGTTAAGGTTCGCTTGACGGACAATGAATTGAAGCCCAAGCCCTGTGACTAGTCACAAGCGAATCAGCCAGACCGAGGGTGGGCAAGAATGCTAAGCCAGGACCGAAAGGCGGCGTCGCGTAAACGCCGCCGCGACGAGGGTTTCAAACCCATCGAAGTCTGGCTCCCCGAGCACATGATCGAGAAAATCGACCAGATGAAGGACATGTCCTTCAGCTCGCGGGAAGCTGTTATCATGGCGCTGCTCCAGGACACAGTCGGATTAAAGCGCCCAGTGCAGACTGGAGATCAGCCAGCACTGCTTTGAAACAAAAAAGGGCTCCGCGCCAACGGAGCCCTTTTTGCACATCCTGTCGCTGGAGTGGCAATGTCTGCACTCTCCCTAGCGATAGACCGGAAAGCTGGCAAGCGCTTTTGCGCGCGATGAGACGCGCGAACAGCTTGCCGGATTTGAGAGGCGCCGACGGCGCGTAACGTAGGGAGGTAAGCGACGCAGAAATGAAAAACCCGGGCAGTGCCCGGGCCTTTCGAAGGAAGCTGTAGTTTGCCGTGCCAGCGCATGGCGAGAGACAACGGCACCCTATCCGCTCCCTGACAACTTGCAAGCATTTTTCGCGATTCTCGCGAGGCTGACTTGCGTCTGCGCCGCACCTCGAAACTGAGGGAGCGAATGGATGAGTATTGCCAGTTCACAAGGCGTCGACACGGCACGGCGAGGCTTGTCGCCGATCGGAGATCTTCTCGGGGCCCTGCCCAGCTTTGAAGGAGGGCAGCTCGACGCAATCGAGCATTTGCCGGGTGAATGCGATCGCGCGCGCTACAACGCCAGGATCACCATCATGATGGAACAGTTCCCAGACTGCGGTCGAAAGCCCGTGGGACGGAAGCGGCGACGCGCACTACTCGACATCCTCGAGACATTCGCACGCCAGGCTCCAATAAGTGTGAATGTGCCGCCGATCGTATGGAAGTACCTTCACGTCGCGAGCGCCAAGATTTGCGCGCGCGACGCGGACTGGGACAGCAAGAAGGGACCGCTTATAGCGGCCTCGAATGACCATCTGAGGCTCGTTCTCGGGTGGAACGCCGCCCGTACCAACCTCGCTCGCCTCGCGGAGTACGGTTTTGCCGTGCCCTACTGCCTAGCCGCGAACGGAAAACGCTATCTCGGCGCCGGCGATGATGGAAGGCTCGATGATGCGTCAGGGTGGTCCCTCGGACCCCTTCTCCTCCTCGAGGACTATCTAGTCGAGCTCGCCGGAACGGAAGAGCAGCTGAGGCGGCAGCATGTGGAGCTTCCGCGAAGGATCCGGCGGGCGACTGCAGCAGCCTATCGGATCGTGCGCGCCTTCGAGCACGAAACCTGGGCAGAAACCGCCCGCAAGAAGCTCGCTGCGATCGCCGAGGGGCGGCGCCTGTACGGCCGGCGCCGGGTCTCGGTCGACGCAATCAGGAGGCTCGAAAGGCTTGCAGACGCATCGGAGCGGTTGATCGAACGCTTAGTCCGCTTGGTTTCCTGTGAACATCGGCAGCTACTGACAGAAGCGAGCGACACCAGAGTGCAGCTCGAACAACACCACCAATACAGTCCTGATTCAGCTCTTGTATCAGTAGATGGCTTGGCAGAGAGACGTAGCGGAGATGTGGTCTCTCCAACTTCCGAGCCTGCGCTTGAGGAAAAGGGGTCAGGGAAGAACCACAGCTTCCAAAGCCCAAGGATCGAGGATGATGAAGATCCTTTCGGCATCGAGCGATCGGGCTTCTCCTGGTCCGAGGCCCCTGCCCTCTTCCCCTTCATCGATGGTCTGATCGAGTTCCCAGAGCGGCCGGGGCTCGACCAGCTGCACGCCCTCGCCCGTATGAGCCAGATCGGACATGCGACAGCGGCGCGGGCAAGCGGAAGGATCGGAACCGAGGCGGCAATACTTTGCGTGCTCATCACGGCTCACCATTTGCACGCCGGAGAGATCAGGAAGACACCGGACGCCTATATGGCCGCGCTAGTGAAGCGGGCAGCGATCGGCGAGCTGAACATCGGGCACACCTTGTTCGGTCGACGCGAGGCGATTTACGGACGCAGGGAAACGAAATCTTCTGTCAGGGTTAATACTATGCCAAGATCGCGCCATTAGGCAGGAGACCATGAAACCCGAAGCCCTCATCGCCTGGACGTCGCTCTACATTGCTGTCGGCATCATGGCGCTCATTTGCGCAGTGCTGGCAGTGATGGTCACCGCTGACGACTGGCGGACCAAGCGCTGGCGCCCTGCCCTTTCAACCAAGCTCGACAAGACACTTTTGATCCCGAAGATCTGGCTACGCTGGCAGGTCAACTACCTGAAGGGAGCGCCGGTGATATTGGCGATCGCGCTGTACTACGCCTGGAGCGTTGGCTTCTCAGTATTCTGGGATCTGTGACGCAGGCGAGAACGAGGCGAGCTGCACGCGCCGGAACGGGTTCGCGGCGAGCCGGACGGGCCGAGCAGCAGGAACGGGAGACCCATCGAGCGTCGCCATGATGGTGCGGACGTAGGCCCGCGTCTCGCTGAAAGGCGGTATTCCGTCGTGCTTCTGGACGTTCCCCGGTCCCGCATTGTACGCGGCGAGCGCCAAATCCCATGACCCGAAGCGATCGAGCTGCTCTTTGAGGTAGCGCGCCCCACCCCGCAGGTTCTCACGGACATCCCATGGATTGGAGACGCCGAGGTACCGAGCCGTCCCAGGCATAAGCTGCGCCATCCCCATCGCCCCTGCCCCGCTTCGCGCATACGGCTGATATCGGCTTTCCTGCGATATGAGCGCATCGAAGAGTGCCACCGGAACACCGGCCTCGCACGCGGCCGTCAGGACATCGCTGAAATACAATCGGCGACGTGCTTGGGCTTCCCCGCTGATCCCGAAACGGGGAAAATATCCGCTGGTCAAGCAGTCCGGATCGGCAAACGCTGGCGTAGTGTACACCGACCGCGCAACGAAGGGAGAGCGCCCTCCCCTCATCCAGGACGGGACGTAAGGACGCTCCGGCACCTCCTCGAGCGTTGGATCTTCAGACGCCATAGCATCGAACTCCGCCTGAAGGCCCCACGTGTCCGCGGCCGCAGGCTGTTCGACTGGCTCAGGCTTCGCGACCGAACCCGGAACGAGAACTGAAAATGGTGACTCGCGATCCGAGGAAAACGCATCGAGCCTGGCTTGCTGGGCGCTCACTTGGGAGGCGACAAGCGCCAGAGCGGCAACGGCAATATTTTTCATAACCACACCTTTCAGCGTGGTTCGGTTATCGCTCTAACTTCCTATGGCCATGCGTATACGAACGCAAGAGGATAGCGAGTCGAAAGCTCAACGGCGCGGTTGATCGTCCCAGTTGTCCATCAATCGTTCGAGGACTTCCGCGTAAGTCTTGCCGCCAAGATCGTTACAGAGCTCGCGGAAGCGATTAAGAACCACCAGCGGCCCGCTGATGAAGATCTTGTCGTTCACGATGCTCCCACGTTTCAGAGCCACCCGCTGAACAGGTTCTTCGGCCAAACCGCGCCGGCGAGCGATACGGTCGGCGATGGCCTGGTCGGTTTCCGGGTCCCCTCGCCTCTCGTGAGCCGTCGGCGCAAAATCGCTCAGGTCGAGTTCGCGGCCACCGTCATTGTCATCGGTCGGTTCGATCTTGAGCTTTGCAAACCCGCTCATGCGACCGCTCCTTCCGCCGCCTTATCGGTCGCGGCCTGCAACCGCTCACGTTCTTCACGAAGGGCCTCGATGACTTCCACCGCTATCTGCTTGGCATTGTCTGTCGCCTTCTCGAGGTTCGAAACCTTCTCGGGGTCGAGATCATAGATGCTGCATTTGCGGCGACCCATGAGCCGATATGCCTGACGATCATGGAGATGAGCGGTCATCAAGGGCAGGCCCCCTTCCCTGATATCCTCCATGATCTCCTTCTCCGATGTCGTTCGGATGGCCGGATTGGTGCGGTTGAATACGATCCTGTATGGGATCCGGCGGTTGCTGTCCTTTTCGCACTCGGCAATCACGGCCACGGTGTCGGCGCCCGGATCGGCATCGAATTCACTCGGTGCAAGGGGAACCAGCGCCAGATCGCAGGCCATGATTACGCGGCTCATCAGGCGGCTCTCACGCCCCTGGATGTCGACGAGCACGAACTGCGCCTTCGAAGCTTCCTCGTCGATTACCCGCCGGATGGAATTTTCGTCGACGTCGGTCCGGACTGTAAACTTCAGCCGCTCGCACTCCTTTGCCCACTTGCCGATGGTTCGCTGTGGATCGGCATCGATCACACTCACAGACGCCCCGGATTCCGCGAGCGCGCTGGCTAATACGATGATGAGGGTGGATTTGCCCGATCCCCCCTTCGAGTTCGCTGCGGTTATGATCGCCATTACATATGCTCCACCTATTTGATGCCTAGCCTATAGCTATCAGGCACCTTGCGCAAGGCTATTGAATTGGCACGACATAGCTATTTCGAGCCTATCGAATAGCTATTTCATTGGCGTTGGATATGCTGCGAATATGCGCTAGATATGCGCCGTGGCTTTTCTCTGCTGGAAGGAAGGCAAAATGGGAGGGGAGGGGGAGGGCAGAAGCCGGAAGGACGTCGAATGCTGACCGCGTTGAAGCCCGAACAAGCAACTCTGGACATCGTTGCCGGCCTACAGGGTCGATGGCATGGGTCCTACGCCATGTGTATATGTCCAGCCCACGCTGACGGGCGCGCATCGTTGTCTATCAGGCAAGGGCAGCAGGGCATTCTGGTCCATTGCTTCGCGGGCTGCAGGAATGAGGACGTTCTCCGCGCCATCGCTCGAACACGGCCGATTCCGAACTCCCCGGCGCCGGCGTTTCACAACCATCCTGGGGCTGCGAACGCCGCTCGCTTGTGGGACAAGGCCAGCGCGATCGAGAGTACCTTGGCTGAAGAGTATTTGCGACACCGCAAAATTGACGGGAATGCGCCAGGGCTGCGCTATCTGCATGCATGTCCATTCGGCCGAAAGCCCAACACGGTGTTTCGACCAGCCATACTTGTGCCAGTCCGAACGGGAATGAAGCTCGTCGCGATTCAGCGCATTGCGCTTGGGCCAAAGGGCAGGAGCCATAAGGGCAAGTACATGCTTGGTCGGCCGGGAGAGGGGGCATGGTCGCCAGACTTCAGGGGCTCCGTCTTGGCTCTCGCCGAAAGCATGGAGGATGCCGCCGCCTACGCCAAGCTCAAGGGTATACCGTGTTGGAGTTCACTTGGTGCGGAACGCCTGCCATTGGTCCGGATCCCCGACCGGGTTTCGACGCTCATCATCGCCGAGGACAACAACAGGGCAGGGCGGCTTGGCGCGCTGGCGGCGATCGAGGCACTCACGACCGACAACCGAACGGTGACAAGAGACCCGCCACCGCGGGGCTTCACCGACTGGGCCGAATTCAACGAGCACCGGGGAGGCTGAACCGCCTGAAAAAGGGGAGGGGGCGGACTGGTTGCGGATCAGCATCAGGAGCAGACCGTGACCGACCTTTTCGAGCAATCCGACGATCGCCTGCGCGCAGCGATCACCGACGTCGCGCAAGACATCGCGTGCGGCACTCTCACCAAGAAATATCTCTTCGGGGCGATGGAAACCCTGCACGGATGCTCCTCGGCGCAAGGCATCTGGACGCAGCGCGACGCTTACGACCTGCTCGAAGCAGCGCTCACGCAGCATCTTCGGGACGCTGAGAAGCCGACACTTGCGACGATCGCTTCGCTGTCGCGTCTCGTCGAGACCCTCCCCACACACACCGTGAGAAGCGAGGACCAGATCAGGTTCCAGCAGTTCTCGACGCCTGCAGACCTCGCAGCGCTGGTCGCGATCGCCGCGCAAGCGCGCCAGTCCGACGTCCTTCTCGAGCCGAGTGCCGGACACGGATCACTAGTGAGCATGTTGCCACCGGTCGCGGCGCTTCACCTCAACGAGCTCGATCCCAAGCGCCGGGCCAAGCTCGCGCTGCTTTTCCCCAAAGCGCAGATAACGGGCTTCGACGGCGCGATGCTGACGTCGCTCGCCGACCATGCCCTGCGCCCCACGCTGATCGTCATGAATCCGCCCTTCTCGCGATCGCAGGGCAGGGGGGCCGACGAGCTGGCGGCCGTCCGGCATTTGCGCGCAGCGATTGCCAAGCTCGCTCCCGGAGGACGCGTGGTCGCCATCATGCCCGACTGGTTCATGACCAGCGCCAAGATGCTCCGGATCTACGAAGACACATTCGCGAATTGCACGGTGCACACCTCCTGCAGACTCGCACGATGCTATCACAAGCAGGGCACCAGCGTTGCCGTTCGCCTGTTCGTCGTCGACAAGGTGCCGGGCAATATCAAACCCTCCATCCTGGCGCGTGATACGGTCGAAGCCCTCGCGGCCGAGTTCCGCATCGTCAAACGGGCAGAAATCGCACCAACGCCGTCGAAGGCCGGTCCCATCGCGCAGCGGCCCAAGGCGACCAGCCTCTTTCGCGCCATGCGCAAGACGCCGCGGACTGCGCCACAGTTTGAGCGCAAGGTCGTCTCGCGCGAGATCACTCCGGTCGATTACACAACGCTCGCTACGCCGCGCGCACTCGGAACACAGGCTGGCGTCTACGTGCCCTACCGACCGAGCCGTATCGACATCGCCGGCTCGCGCGAGCATCCCACACCGCTCGTCGAGAGCGTCGCGATGGGATCGATCCCGGCGCCGGTCCCCGATTACACGCCGCGGCTTCACGAGCGGATTGTCACCGAGGCCCAGCTTTCGGAAGCCCAGCTTGAAACCGTCATCTACGCCGGCAGCGCCTGGACCCAATACCTTCCGGGCAAATTCAAGCCCAACGAGGAAGGCGTGGGGCTGTCGCTCGCCGAGGATGGCCGCACCTACCGCAAGGGTTATTTTCTTGGCGACGGCACCGGAGCGGGGAAGGGCAGGCAGATAGCCGCCTGCATCCTCGACAACTGGCTCGCCGGACGCCGGCAGGCAATCTGGGTGTCGAAGAACGAAAGCCTGCTAGAAGACGCGCGCCGCGACTGGTCGGCGATCGGGGGATTGCCTGCCGATATCCAACCGCTTTCGAGCTGGAAGATCGACGAGGACCTCCCGTTTCGCGAAGGCATCGTGTTCGTCACCTATCCGACGCTGCGTAGCCAGCGCCAGGACGCAACGCGGCTCAAGCAGCTGCTCGACTGGGCAGGGCCCGATTACGAGGGCGTGATCGCCTTCGACGAGAGCCATGAGATGGGCGGCGTGGCCGGCGGGGAGGGCGCCCGCGGCGCCAAGGCGGGCTCGCTGCAGGGCATCGCCGGAGTGCTCCTGCAGAACCATCTTCCCGATGCGCGCGTGCTCTACGCCTCCGCCACCGGTGCCTCGGACGTCAACAACCTCGCCTATGCCGTCCGGCTCGGCCTGTGGGGCCCGGGAACCGCCTTCTCGAGCCGCGAGGACTTCATCAGCCAGATCCGCTCAGGCGGCATCGCGGCGATGGAACTGGTCTCGCGCGACTTGAAGGCGCTCGGACTCTACCAGGCCCGCGCGCTCAGCTTCGCGGGTGTCGAATACGAGGTGCTGAAGCACGACCTGACGGACGACCAGATCCGTATCTACGACACCTATGCCGACGCGTGGGCGATCATCCACCAGAACATGGAAGAGGCGCTCGCGCTGACCAACGTGGTCGACGAGCTCGAAGGCGACACGCTCAACAGCGGCGCCAAGGCAGCTGCGCGCTCGAGGTTCGAAGGTGCCAAGCAGCGGTTCTTCAACCAGGTTCTGCTCTCGATGAAGCTACCGACGCTGATCGCCGCCATCAACGACCATATTGACGACGACAAGGCGGTTGTCGTGCAGCTCGTCTCGACTGCCGAAAGCATCCTCGATCGACGCCTCGACAGCCTTTCGCCCGAGGAGCGCGCCGAGCTCGACCTGGACCTCAGCCCGCGCGAATATGTGTAATGTTGAGCTCAACATTAGATCGCTTCTTTGCAGTCGCAGTTTATGTCGAGCGTGGCGGCAGGAGGCGCAGGTTTCCTTCGGTCTTCCATGATTTCACTCCAGATAATATGAGGGTCAGGGGGAATGTTGGGAGACGGGCTAGGCCCGCCTTCGAACGTCGGTAAGCATGGTAATCAGGGCATCGGATGGTGGCTTGAAGCGCCCGGGCTTGATGGCGGGGGCACCGTGAGCCGCGAGGATTTGCAGCTTCTCCTCGGGATCGGCCCGCAGGTAGATCTCGGTGCTCTGGATGCTGGCGTGGCCGAGCCACAATGCGACCTTGCGAATGTCCCCGGTCGCCGCGAGCGTGTGCATCGCACAGGAATGCCGCAGCACGTGCGGCGTAACCCGCTTGCCAAGGATCGACGGCTGCTTCGTTGCCGCGGTCTTGACGTGCTCGGCCAAACGGAACGCAAATCCGTCGCGGGTCATGGGCTGCCCGTTGGCATTGAGGAATATCTCGGCAGCTTGCGCGTCGGGCCGTATCGCAAGCCACGCGCGCAATACGAACTGGGTCTCTTTCCAGAGCGGCAGGACCCGTTCACGCCGACCCTTGCCCATGATGTGCACGGTGGACAGGGAGCGGTCCGGGAAATCGCGCAGCTGCAGCGTTACGAGTTCCGACACTCTCAGCCCGCCGGCATAGGCCAGATGCAGCATCGCGCGATCGCGGGTGCCAAGGCGTGTCCGGGGATCCGGGGCATCGAGCAAAGCCTTGATCTCGGCCCGGTCGAGGTAGTCGATCAGCGCCTTGTCGGTCTTCTTGGTCGGGATCGATCTGACGCGGAGGGCCAGATCCAGGCAGGCCGGAATCCGATACTCGATGTACCGGAAGAAGGACCGGATCGCAGCGAGCCTGCCATTACGGGTCCGCACGCAGCTGCCGCGGCCGGTCTCGACATGGTCCAGGAAGGCCATGATCATGTCGGTGCCGAAATCTTCGATCTCAAGATCGGTCGGTCGGCGCTTCAGCCGATCGGCAGCGAACTGGACGAGGAGGACGAAACAGTTGGCATAGGTCTTCACCGTGTGCGGACTGACAGCGCGTTCGCGTGGCAGATGTTCACGCAGGTATGCCGAGAGATGCGGAGCGAGCGCCGTCATGCCGCCTCTCCCCGGTAAAGTTGCTCGCTGGCGGCAGCGATGTCGCGCAGCAGCACCGGAGTGGCTTCGAGATACCAATACGTGTTGGCGACCGACGCGTGCCCAAGATAGACGCTGAGTCCGGCCATGTGGTGTGCGATCGCCTCCCTGTCGGGTGGGCAGGACTCAAGGGAACGTACGGCGAAAGTGTGCCGCAAGTCGTGTAGCCGCATCCCGGCCGTTCCAGTTGGTCCACGATATCCAAGCTGTCGGGCCAGCCTGACGAACACGATGTGTGCGCGCACTTTATGGGGGGCTCTTCCCCGGATGGTCACGAACAGGTCATTGCCCGTGGCGCCGAGCCTTGCCCGGGTGGCGAGATATGCTTCGAGTGCTTGGCGCGTCGATGACTGCAACGCTACAAGCCGCTGTTTACCGAACTTGCCGTTGCGGACGATCAGGCCATCCTCGACCAGATCGCTGCATTGCAGCGCAAGGGCCTCGGAAATCCGGAGACCTGTCGCCGCGAGCAGACCAAACAGGTAATGGTACGTGTATGGGCTGATCGTGCCTTGGGGTGGAACGCCCAAAGCTGCAGTCATGATCGCCTGCACCTGGTCCGGTTCAATGATAGTCGGCGTCGGGCGTGGCCGCTTGCCCCGGCCGAAGACGCCGGCAGGCGGAACTTCGTGGCCTGAATCTTCGGCTTGAGCGAAAAGACTGAAGTTACGTGCGGTGTCGAACCTCCGGCGGGCCACATATTGTGAGCTCGACGTGTGGCACCAGTCGTAGATGCGCTGAACCTGAGTGTGCCGATCGCCAAAACCCTCGGCGTATGCAGCGTACTGGCGGAGCATCCGGTCCTGTTCGGAATACTTGCGACCCAGGCTGCGATGCAGCGTGACGTATCTGGAAATGTGCATGTTCAGCATGGCAGGTCTCCTGGCCACGGCTGCGCGATCTTCATGAGCATCGGCAGATCGACCTTGGCGTAGATGGCAGTGGTCTCGGGCGAGCTGTGACGCAGGATGGTCCCAACGGACTCCAGGCCTGCGCCCGCGCGCAGCAAGTTGGTGGCAAGCGAATGCCGGAATATGTGCGACCCGGTCGGCACCCCTTCGATCCCACCGCGCTCGTGTGTGCGTGCGACGATGCCCGCTATCTCAGCGGACGAGCGGAATGGCCGAAACGGTGCTTGTGCACGCAGGAACAGATGCTCTTCGGCGGCCTTCGGGCGGGCTGCCGCAAGATATGCCAGGATCGCGTCGCCAACATCCTGCGGCAATGGCAGGCGGTCCGGTCGACGCGTCTTGCCCTTGACCCGGATGTACCCGCCCCGCCAATCGATATCGTCGAGCCGCATGTCCCGGACATCGCCCGCTCGCAGTCCGAGCCTGGCGAGCAGGAGAATGATGGCTTTGTCCCGGACCTCCACGGGACGACCTGACGGACAGGCTGCGATGATCTTCTCGATCGTCGCCGGGTCAACGTGGCGGGGCAGCGTCGAGAGGCGGTAGCGCTGCACTGATGGAATCGCGTGCAACAATGCCGGACGGCAATCACCCTGCACGATCAGGAACCGAATGTAGCTCCTCATTATCGTGACGAGCAGCGATGCCGAACCCGGCGTCTCCTTGCTTCGTCGTTGGAACGCGCGCCTGAGAGCGGCTGCATCCCATTGTGAAGGCTCGCCGAGCATGGGCATGAGCCGCGTGATATCAGTCCGGTAACGCCGGATCGTCTCGTCGGTCGCGCCGCGATGTTGCGCGAGCCATGTAAGATATGCCGCCATGTGCGGGTTATCGTCCACCACCGGTTCAACCGATGGGATGACGCCCCGACCCCGCAGAAACTCGACGAAGTGCCGAGCGCAACGCCGCCGCCGCTTGGTGCCCGTGGCGACCAGCTTGCCCCGCTTGCGCCAGACCGGGCAACGGCAATCATGCACGGCGTACTGGTCGATGATCGTGTCGTCGATATCGGCCCACCGTCGTCGCGCAATGCGAAGCCAGGCCACGACATGCTCGGCCTCAGATCGATAGGACTGCGCCGGTCCCTCGGCGAGTTGCAGGTGATCGATCGCATCGGAATAGTCGGCGAGGTGCCGTGGTAGATCGTCGATCCCTTCGTCGACTTCGACGTATCCTTGATCTTCCAGGAAGCGGACGAAGCGTCTGACCCGCGCTGCAATGTCCGCCTTATATACTGGCTGCTGCGCCGAATACCGGTGGCACCGGCACCGATGCTTCTCGAACCGCCGAACAGCCCGATCGTCGATCATGCGGACCGCGATCCCATGCAGTTCCAGCCAATGCAGGAAATGGCGGGCAGCAGCGCCAAACAGAACCGCACAGGCTGACCTCTCGTCGAGCGACAAAGAGGAGAGGAATGCGGTGAGTAGGGTGCCGTGACTGGGCGGGTCTTCGACCCGGAGCGGGGCCGCTCGAAACGGCAATGATGATCGTGTTCGCATGTAGCTTCCTTCGACTTGTTGAGGTCGAAGGAACTGTAATTATCTGGAGTGAAATCATGGAAAACCGAAGGAAAGCTGCGCCTCCCGCCGCCACGCTCGACATAAACTGCGACTGCAAAGAAAACGTGATCGACTATCTCGAACGCGCCTTCCCGACGCAGCAGATGCAGGTCTTCGTCGACGACACCGGCGAGGAACGCTCGATGCCGATGTTCGACGACGAGGGCCGCCCGGTCCACAACGCGCTCGCGATCGAGAAGAAGCAGCGCCTGATCGAGCATCTCTGCGCCTTGCCGCCGATCAAGCCCGCCCTTGACGGCATCATCGAGCATTACGGCACCGAGCGCGTGGCGGAGGTGACCGGACGGACCAAGCGTCTCATCACGCAGGGCGACGGCAGCCAGAAGCTGGAAACACGCTCTGCGCGGACCAACCAGTCCGAAACCGACCACTTCATGGACGGTCGCAAGACCATTCTCGTCTTCAGCGACGCAGGCGGCACCGGCCGATCCTACCACGCCAGCCTCGACGCCGAGAACCAGCGCCAGCGCGTTCACTTCCTGCTCGAACCCGGGTGGCGGGCAGATCGCGCGATCCAAGGGCTGGGCCGCACGCACCGGACCCATCAGGCCGCGACGCCGCTGTTCCGCCCCGTGACCACCAACTGCAAGGGCGAGCTGCGCTTTACCAGCACGATCGCGCGGCGCCTCGACAGCCTGGGCGCGCTGACCCGCGGCCAGCGCCAGACCGGCGGACAGAACCTGTTCGATCCGGCCGACAATCTCGAAAGCGAATACGCCAAGGCGGCGCTCGTGACGTGGTTCGGACTGCTCGCCGAGGGCAAGCTTACCAGCGCCACCCTGCTCGACTTCCAGAAGCGGAGCGGGCTCAAGATCGCGTCGACCGACGGCATCCTCGAAGAGGACCTGCCGCCGATCCAGCGCTGGCTCAATCGCATCCTCGCGCTGCCGATCGCAATGCAGAACGCGATCTTCGAGGAGTTCCTCGCGCTCGTCGAGGCCAGGGTGTCGGCCGCGCGCGACGCCGGAACGCTCGATCTCGGAGTGGAGACGATCCAGGTGGAATCGGCCAGCGTCGCCGAGGATATCGTCCTCCGCACTGACGAGCGCACCGGTGCCACTTCGCACCTCCTGAGGCTCGATCTTACCACCCGCCATCAACCGACCTCGCTCGAGCGGGTGCTCGAACGCCGGGAATGGTCGGACGGCTGCATCCTTATGCGAAACACGAAGAGCGACAAGGCGGCGCTTTGCGAACCGTCCAGGCACTTCATGACCGAGAAGGGCGAGCTCATCCAGCGGGTGATCCTGCACCGCCCGCTGCGCCGCGAGTACCACCAACTGCGCGATCTCGACGAGAGCGCATGGACGCCTTGCGCCGAAGCCGACTTCGCACGGCTTTGGAACGCCGAAGCCGAGGACAGTGCCTCACGTCTTCACACCGAGACGGTCCACCTCGCGACCGGCTTGCTGCTGCCGATCTGGTCGAACCTTCCGCGCGACTACCTCGAGGTCAACCGGATCGTCGATCTCGAAGGGCGCAGCTGGCTCGGCCGTATTGTTTACGACACCGATGTCGCCGATGTGCTGAAGGCCTTCGGAGCCAACTCGACGGCAGTGGTGACCGAGGACGCCGTGGTCAAGGCGCTGCGCGAAAACAGCAGCGTCACGATCGAACAGCCTTTCAGTGCGGTGCTGAAGCGCTCGCGCGTCGCTGGCGAACTGCGCATCGAAATCGCAGGAGCACCCGCAGAACAGGTGGAATGGCTGAAGAGCATCGGGTGCTTCACCGAGATCATCGCCTACCGCACCAGGCTGTTCATCCCGAAGGACAACCCCGAACCCGTCGTCAAGGCGCTCCTGACGCCGCTCTGACGACTCGAGACAGCGGCAAGGGGAGGGGGAGGGGATGGGGTGGCCGGTAATTGGCCGGTCGGTCATCAGGAGTCAGACCAATGCAACTTATCCCGTTGAGCAAGCTCGACCAGAGCGAAGACAACGTCTGCAAGCGCCCCAATCCCGAATTCGAGGAGCGCCTGTCCTTCGACATCGAGGCGCGCGGCGTGCTGCAGAACCTCATCGTCGCCAAAGCCAAGAAGCGCGGACGCTTCGAGGTCATCGGCGGCGGCAAGCGGATGCGCGCCATGCAACGCATCGTCGAGCGCGGCGCGATGGACGCCGATTTCGAGGTTCCGTGCCTCGTCATCGACCGCCGCGAACACAACGCCAGCGAAGTCTCGCTCGCCGAGAACTTCCAGCGCCTGCAGATGACGCCGGCCGAGGAATGCCAGGCTTTCCAGCACTTCATCAAGGAAGACG
>Ga0163179_10000606_pt1 | contig 25608 bp, 18 predicted proteins | sample AtlANTMetagenome_FD_109643 | JGI IMG/M metagenome (GOLD analysis project Ga0163179, IMG submission 109643) | Marine eukaryotic phytoplankton communities from the Atlantic Ocean - Atlantic ANT 2 Metagenome | ecosystem: Environmental > Aquatic > Marine > Oceanic | place: North Atlantic Ocean...
GAGGAGATCATTACGAACTTTCAGACGAGCGGCCAGGTGCGGAACCGCATCTGCACCCATGGCATAAATGGCTGATTGAGCACGATTCAGGGAAGGACCCTCTGTATAAAGCGTCATCCACGTTGATATTCGACGCCCTCCGTACCTGGGTTCAGCGTTGTATAAGAGAAAGGATACCCCCAGCAGGCAGATGAATACCGTTGAGAGTATCCAGCCTTTGAATATGGATTGTATCGATCTCCTGAAACCCTCAGACATCGCAAGTGCGTACGGCTTCATACAAACTTCCCAGCGGATGCCTTACGGGAATGAACTCCTGCGCAATGTATCCACTGAAACCTGTTTCGACAATGGCCTTACAAATGGCAGGGTAGTTGAGTTCCTGAGTCTCATCGATCTCGTTACGCCCGGGATTACCGCCAGTGTGATAATGTCCAATGTAGGAATGAAACTCGCGAATATTCCGGATCACATCACCTTCCATGATCTGCATATGATAGATATCATAAAGCAATTTAAACCTATCAGAGCCAATGCGTTTTGCCAATGCCACCCCCCATTCGGTGTGGTCACACTGATAATCCTTGTGGTTGACTTTGCTGTTCAACAATTCCATGCAGACGGTTACCTTGAATTTTTCAGCAGTCTTCATGACTTTCTCAAGTCCAATGGCACAGTTTTCAAGACCCTCATCATCGTCCAATCCATCACGATTGCCGGAAAAACAAATAATATTGGGGAATCCAGCCGCGGCAACTTGAGGAATCATGCGTTCGAAACCTTCGACCAGTTGGGCATGATGCTCAATTCTATTAAAACCTTTGGTAATACCTCCCGGACCGTTGGACATCGCGCAGGCGAGACCGTATTTTTTAATGATCGGAAACTGATCGGGTGTAAGCAGCTCTATGGAATGCATTCCAAACTCTGAAGCCGCTTCTGCAAGTTCCTCCAAACTCAATTTGGAATAACACCATTTACAAACGGAATGATTCACGTTGCCCTTAAGTTTGACGGGCTTGATGTTGGCAGCTTCCAGTTGCTCTGCAATCTTTGAGCTTGCAGCGACTGCCATGCCAGTTGCGGTCAGAGACTTCAATGCACCACGACGAGAGAGTTTTTGATTTATCATAAGCTTTTGTGTTGATCTACATGCTATTCGAACCGAATCAACGCACGCCGTCAAATCGAAACCTTGGCTCAGGAGGGCAGTTGCGAAGCCTCTGACCGCACTGTGCCTGTTGACATTTTTTTGTGCCGGTGACTCGCATGGGGGTAGTTCATCTTGGAAGCTTCATGCATCAGCAGCCTTTACGATAGACACAGCGCAGATCCGAGATGTCCTGATTTTCCTGAGAGGAAAAACCTGTAGTGATCGAACAACTCGACTCATGTTCAATGTCGAGATGAAAATTTGGAAATAGCGGAACCGCGAATTCTTCGAGAGAAAGAGTCAAAGTGCGCATCATTCCATTCTTTTTAAAATTTTCTCCTTTGACCCTCTATAGGCTAGCGGTTACCTTTTGCGCCAAATCATTGGAAATCCGAATGAAAAAACCAACATTGCTAATTATCTTTCTGATTGTTTTCGTGGACCTGGTGGGTTTTGGCATTGTTCTGCCATTACTACCCATTTATGCAGAACAATTTAAGGCTTCCGGATTCATGATCGGGTGCATCATTGCTTCCTACAACCTGATGCAGTTTTTCTTTGCACCGGTTTGGGGCAAGCTTTCGGATAGAATAGGACGCCGCCCCATCATTTTGTTGAGTACGGCCGGCTCGACGATTTCGTATGCCGTTTTTGGTTATGCAAGTCTTCAAACCGGAACCTATGGCTTGATCATATTACTCGTTTCGAGAATGTTGGCAGGCGTGTTCGGTGCAAACCTCTCTGTTGCATCTGCGTATGTTGCTGACATCACGCCACCTGAAAAACGATCTCGAGGTGTAGGGCTTGTCATCGGACTTGGCTTTGGTATGGGCTTTGTCTTCGGCCCGATCATTGGAGGATTGAGCGCAGCATTTCTGGGGATATCCGGTCCAGGCTGGGTCGCAGCAGGCATCTGCCTGATTAACTTTATCGCAGCCTGCTTCATACTTACGGAAAGTAAAAGCAAGGATGCCAAACCCGCAGTCAAACGTGCTCAATTTCAGCAGTGGATGCATACGTTGGGACAACCCAAGTTGAGATTGCTTGTCCTGCTTGTTTTCTTGGCTACACTTTGTTTTACATGTTTCGAAAGTACCTTGCCTCTGCTGATCAGCAGTTATTTTGGATATGAGCTTTCTGAGTGTTACTACTTTCTGGCCTATTCCGGATTTATTGCGGCAGGCGTGCAGGGAGGAGCTATCGGTAAACTGGTCAATCGGTTCGGAGAAAAACCGTTGATCTTTGCGAGTTTTTTCGGGCTGACTCTGAGCTTCTTCATGATTCCATTCAAACAGAATGTCCTTTGGATTCTGATTTCACTGACCGTGTATGCCGTTTTCTCGGGTATCAATCGTGCGCCTTTAACCGGTCTTATTTCGATGGTATCGCCAGACAATGAGCAGGGAACCAATCTAGGTGTCTCTCAAGGAGCATCTGCGATGGCGCGTATCATCGGGCCTCCAGTCGCACTGACTTTGTATGGTATGCATACCCCCCTTCCCTACTGGGTGTTTGGAGCTGTCGCCCTGGTGGCAGGTGTAATCGCTGGAATTTACCTGCCAAAAATTCTGGGACAAACAAAAGACGGCAAGGGTGGAGCCAACACGACGGCAGACACAACAACTGCTCCGTAAAATAATTCAAGCATGCCCTGTAGAAATACCATTCATCGTGTTTCTTCAAATTTGTTAATGGTATCGGTCTTTTGGACCGCATTGCTGTTTCAGTCTGTTATGGCTCTCCAGTCTGAGAGTGCCCATTGGCCTCAATTTAGGGGACCACATGGTCAGGGCCGAGCTCCAAGCAGTTCGCTTCCGATCCCCTTCGGACCTGATAGTTCCGTTATTTGGAAAAAGAATATCGCCCCGGGCCATTCCTCCCCCAGCATCTGGGGAGACCTGCTTTTGGTGACCACCTACGAATCCGATCAACTCACTACACAGGTATTGAATCGACATGATGGATCTCTACTCTGGAAAAAATCTATCCCGCCCACGAAGATCGAAAGAGGTCACCGCAACGGAACACCAGCCAATTCAACACCGACGACAGATGGCAGGTCTGTATTTGTATACTTTGGGTCTTATGGCTTGCTCTCCTACGATATGGAAGGGAATGAGCAATGGAGACTCCCTCTTCCTGTCCCGGTGACCCAACACGGCGCTTCATCTTCCCCAGTGCTGGCAGAAGGACGTCTCTTTTTACAGGTTGATCAGGATATCAGCTCCCACCTTCTCTGCGTAGATGCGGCATCCGGCAAACAAGTTTGGAAAACACCCAGGCCCGGTTTTCGGCGAGGGTTTTCCACCCCCATAGCATGGCCTTCAGAAAAACCCGAACTTGTCATCACTTCCGGGACCTTACGCGTGTGTGCCTACCATATCTCAGACGGGGAACTCGCATGGGAAGTTGGAGGTTTGCCAAATGAAACAGTCGCATCCCCCGCGTTTGATGATCAGCATCTATACGTCTCTGGGTGGACCATGGGGGCGGGTGTTTCAAGAATCCCCAATTTTGATGAACTTCTTGAAAACGATAAAAACAAGGATGCATCTATTGCGCGCTCTGAAGCCATAGGACCTGCGCGCATGCACTTCCCTTATATAGATGCAGACAAGGATGGAAAGATTGTTCGAAAGGAGTGGGAAACGATGTCGGATATCTTCAGCAAAAGTGAAAATGCACTTTTGGCTCTTAAACCTGGCCCATCACTCAAAAGCCCTCCAACCTTGTCATGGAAACAAACTCGCGGACTTCCCTACGTTCCTTCACCACTCGCTTATCAAGGCCATGTTTATCTCGTTAAAAATGGAGGAATGATCTCATGCATGAACACAACGACGGGTGAAGTTATCTATCGCGAAGAAAGACTTGGGGCCTTAGGCGACTATTACGCATCCCCAGTTGCAGCTGGAGAACAAATTCTCGTAGCGGCTCAATCAGGCGTTGTCAGCGTTATCGAAGCAGGTAATCCGGAACTCAATATCATGTTTCAAATTGATTTGGAAGAAACAATCATGGCGACACCTGCGATCGTTGAGAACAGGCTGTATATGAGAACGAGCCAAACGCTTTATTGCTTCGGGAAATGAGATTCAAATCCTTGGCTAGGATCTCCTCGAATGTCGGAGTTTCGGCTATGGCCATTCTGGTTTTCATTTCGGCCTGCTTATTCATTAGACTTCAGACATCCAAGCCAAAATCACTGGCAGCAGTAGCCAAGCCCGTGATTAAAATGGACCTTCAGGCACCAAAGCATCATGGATGGCTATCTGATCACGAAATCTTTTTCCTTCGAGAAAAAAACAAGGGGGTTTTCTGTGTATGAAAACGGATATAAACGATGGCCACGAATCGTTGATGGAATCCCTCTCTCCTAATCTCCAGGACCATGAAGAGCGGGGAAATCATTTTGCGAAAAAGTCATCGCCTTCAGGAAAACACCTCGCTCTTGTGATGGGTAATAAAACGGAGCAAGTGCAGTTTCTCCATGAATGGGAAAGTGAGTAGACCATTGTAATGAAAAAATGGGTTAATAACATATAGAATATGAACGGTTTGCCTGTGTGACACAATTCGCAAAGGTGGTTTATTTTGGTCAGTGAGATAGACGCGCAAAAGACGAACACGTATGGTTTGAGGCTCCGGCACCTGTGCATGATAATGGAAACTTAAAAACACTGAGGGATGTTTTCGATGGATTTCACACCGATGTCGGTTATTTTGAGGAAGTTGTTGTTCTACATTTTGCTGTCAATCTTTAAGCAGTAGCATGAGTTTCATGAATCTGTCTCGTTGCCAGGAAAATCAAGCTTGGCAAATCACAACGCCGGCCATCAACAAACCCGACTTATCAAAAACGATGACGTTAACCAGCATTCCATTGGGAAGACCACCGATAGCGGTATGAGAATAGATTTGGAAAGAGGAACAATCCGACGAGCAAGAGGGATTTGGTTTCGAAAGTGAACAACAAAAATAAAAAATCAACGCATGCATCCCTGCAGCCATGGAGTCACTGGAAAGACACTTCATGGTGGAAGGAAACGGTGCATTCATCAGGCCAACGGCCCTTTATTCGATGGACACCTGCGCCATCGTCAAGCTGGCCTTTCATGGCTGCCTGTTACAAAACTGCACATCCAAAGAGTCCATTAGTTGTCATTACTCCCGGCTTGAAACTCCAGGAATCCATGCATCAGGATCTGACAACCTGGTTGCAATGGTTCAGCAATCAAGAGGACCTCTCGTCATTCTCACAGCCTTATTTTTACCCGGCGTGGGAACATCTACCACATGAAGCCAAACTTCCCCATGCGGATGTGATCAGCGAGCGTTTGGAAACATTGATGGCTCTTTTACGATGGCAATCAGATCCTGAAAACCAAGCAGCGCCTGTCATTGTCACCACCATCCAGGCGTTGATGCAACGCACCTTCGAACCAGATGATCTTCAAGGACGTGTACGAACATTGAAGGTAGGAGATATAATCGACCCTCTGGATCTGGTCGAATGGTTGGAAGATCAAGCGTATGAGCCGGAAGCCAAGGTTACCCAGAAAGGCGAGATAGCTCTTAGGGGCGGCATTCTGGATGTGTTCCCTCTAAGCAGTCCCTGGCCGGTACGTCTTGAATTTTTTGGTGATGAACTGGAATCCATCCGCTATTTTCAACCCGAATCTCAACTAACTCGAGATCGTGTTGAAAAGATCGAACTCACCCCTGGTGGAGAGTTCGGCATCATCAAGCAACAAATCGAAAAGAATGAGAAAGCAGGCAACAGTATGCTTATTTCCTTTTCTAATATCCTGGATTATCTCCCTCGAGATGCGTGCATTCTGGATACAGAGCCATTGGCTCTTCAGGAGGCAGCAGAGCATTACATGGAGCAAATACCTGAGGATGACCCCTATTTCATGGATTGGCATGGATTGCTTAAGCGTTTAAATGATGGCGATTTTAAGCGTGCCGAATTAAAGGAAGCTGATGAGGGCGGCAGTTTCATTGAAGATTCCCCTGAACCTATGTCGATGGATCAGGGAATGGAGCTACATCCAGATCTAGAATCCATGGAACTATACCGTCCATTGGGAGATCGACGTCCAGAGGCTCATATAGCAGAAAAACAACGTCAGGATTTCCTCAACCAAATGCATCGTTGGTTGCGAAAAGGATATCAGGTTCTGGTGATTTGTAACAACGAAGGCGAGAGCCAGCGCTTTCGGGAAATCTGGAGTGAGTCGGGGTTCAACAGCGACTCTGCTCAGTCAAAAAACCTTCATCTGCTCACGGGTAGCCTTAGTCGAGGCTTTGTTGCTGACTCGCTTGGATGCGCGATTGTCACTGATGCTGAAATTTTTGGGCGCTACAAATTACAACGCCCTCGTCGCCTCAAGTCACCCCACGCGGCAGCAGCGAAATCTATACTGCAAATCGATTTTGCAGATCTCGAAGAGGGAGATTACGTTGTACACCTGCAGCATGGTATCGGGCGTTATGTGGGGCTGAGGCGTTTACCGCCAGTGGGCTCGCAATCCGAGGATGATGAAAAGGGCCCCGAATATCTGGTGATTGAGTATGCTGCCAAAGACTACGGAGACGAACCTCCCAAACTTTACGTCGCTGTCAGTGAGGCTCACCTCGTCAGCAAATATATTGGGGCCGGTAAAGGAAGACCTCAATTAAACACATTGGGGGGTCGGCGTTGGCAAAAAGCAAAGGCTCAGGCTGAAAAATCCATTCGGGATCTTGCGGGGGATTTACTTCAAATACAGGCAGCTCGCGCAAGCGAATCCGGACATTCATTTGGGGAAGACACACGATGGCAGAGAGAGTTCGAAAGTGCGTTTCTTTATGAGGAAACCGACGATCAAGTCCGCGCCATCGATGCCTCCAAAGAAGACATGGAGCGAGCCAAACCCATGGATCGATTGATCTGCGGCGATGTCGGCTTTGGAAAAACAGAGGTAGCCATTCGCACTGCATTTAAAGCCGTGATGGGCGGACGTCAGGTAGCCATCCTGGTTCCAACTACAGTACTTGCTCAACAGCATTACAATACGTTTGCTGATCGCATGGCAGATTACCCGGTGTGTGTGGAGTTGCTGTCCAGATTTCAAAAACCTAAGCAAAGTCGTCAAATTATTCAGGATCTGGCCACGGGGTCAATCGACATCATCATTGGCACTCACAAACTCATTCAAAAAGACGTTACTTTTAAGGATCTGGGGTTGGTGGTGATTGATGAAGAGCAGCGTTTCGGTGTCGCACAAAAGGAAAAATTCAAATTAATGCGCAAAATGGTGGATGTCCTGACCCTGAGTGCAACGCCGATTCCGCGCACACTGCATCTCGCATTAATGGGGGCTCGTGACATGAGTACGATTGAGACGCCCCCGCAGGATCGCTTACCCGTCGAGACAATAGTGATTCCTTTTGATGAGGATGCCATCAAGAATGCTCTGCGCAGAGAGCTGAATCGTCAGGGGCAGGTTTTTTTCCTTCACAATCGAGTGGGCACCATCAAGGTCATGGCTCAGAAAATTCAGACTCTGGTTCCGGATGCGCGCGTTGTAGTAGGACATGGGCAGATGGAGGCAAAGGAACTAGAAGGAGTGATGCGTACCTTCATCAATGGAGAAGCTGACGTATTGGTATCCACAACGATCATCGAAAGTGGCATCGATATCCCCAACGCCAACACCATCATCATTGATCGAGCAGATCGTTTTGGGCTCAGTGAACTGTACCAGTTACGCGGCCGAGTAGGACGGTACAAACATCAGGCCCATGCCTACTTGTTGCTTCCGCGCCACGCAGGTGTCCTGACGGATGCGCGCAAACGATTGAGCGCGATGAAGCAGTACTCCAAGTTAGGCAGCGGATTCAAAATTGCGATGCGTGACCTTGAAATCCGGGGAGCTGGCAATCTCCTGGGATCTCAGCAAAGCGGTCATATTACCGCCATTGGCTTCGATCTTTACTGTCAACTTCTCAAGCAAAGCATCTGCGCATTGCGCGGCGAAAAAATTCCTCCTCGTGTGGATGTAAAAGTCGACATGGATTTCCTTTTGACGAACCCGGGAGAAACCACCGAAGCACAAACCAAAGAAAGCAAGAAGTCATCAAGGCGCCGAGGGAAAGACAGTTTGGAAATTTCCATACCACGCGAAACGCCGGTTTACATAGAAACAACCGACGTCAGTGAAGCCCCCGCAGAGAAAGTCGTTGAAATCGTCAAGGAACCATCCTACCTGCCATTGGATTACGTGACAGAACCTCAGCAGCGTATTGAAATATATCGTAAGATAGCTGAGATCAACGATACCGAGTCCCTTCAATCGCTTAGAAACGAACTGCGCGACCGTTACGGGCCCTTGCCTGCTCCGGTGGAGCGTTTGATGCTGTTGAGCGATCTGAAATGGAAAGCCTTCCTCAAAGGTATCAGTGAAATCGCCACCCAGCGAGACAAACTCAAAATCATGCGCAATGGACAGTGGGTCATGATGAGCGGAAAATTTCCAAGACTCATGCGAAAATCCGCAACTGCCAAACTCAACGAAATCCACAAGTTCGTCGACATGTTCAAGTGATTTCAGCAGTGCTCAAAATCAGGCATCATTATTTCCAAAAGCTGATGAGAGTATTCGCCACAGTGCCTCTTGAACATATCAGGCGTTGACCCGCAAAACAGTCTCAATCCCTTTTACTGCGATGACTCATACGCAGCTGTGTAAAGCTTCGGCCAGACATAAGTTCGTATCAGTTCAGCATCAGGCTCGAATGGAGGTCACATGAACCGCGTTAGTGCACGACTTCGCCGCTTCACCCCAAGCCGCCTAGTCCTTGTTTTTCAGGATGGCTGTATCCCACCCTCGGATATCGCTGGGCTTTGCGTCGGTGATGGAAGGCTTAAAACTGAAGGTGCTTGGATTGTAGGGTCCGACAAATGAGACATCTGCATCGGCTTCAATCTCTTTCTCCATTCCCATACACCAGAGAGTCGCATTGACGATCATGCGCCGGACTCCCTCACTGAGGATGTCTTCGGAGGCGCCTTGAGTTGAACAGAACACGCGCCCTTCCTTGCCAGATTTCGATTGATAAGTTTTTACCCAGGCGGCGGGTTGTGGGGGTTTGTTCTTCAGAGGCTTGGCTCCAACTTCCATGGAAGAAAGCACCTGATTTCTGGCAAGGATAGTAGAGCCCGGCATCGGGACAGCAGAGTAGGCTCCCGCCATGGCATGCATGTCCTTCACTCCTCGCATCACAGGATGACTCGCCTGATCAGGAACCACATGCATCGAAGTTGCATACTTGTGATTACTACCGTAATGACCGGCACCCAATGCGGGGTTCCATGTCTCACCAAGAATCTGCCGACCGAATCCACCGACAAAATCACCGGATGTATTGTAGTTGTACTTGGCGTATTTACCCTTGATACCATTGAATGCATGTGTCGTGGTGCGAAGACCAAGCAAGGGACCTCCGCGATCAAGATAGCCTTCAAACTTTGCCATCCAAGCATCGTCTGGATGGAGAAACCGCATGAACAAGAACAACATGTCCGCATCGTCGATGGCATCAATCCCCGGTATGATTGATGAGCCAGGCTTGATAAATCCTTCAGACGTCTGACCAAAAAGCACCGTACATTTGAAACCGTAACGTTTGGCAAGGATACGGGCAATCGCCGGACAAGATTCTTCACCTCGATATTCATGATCAGAAGCAATGAATAATATATGTTTCCCCTTCCCTGGCCCTGAATCCCCTTCATAAACTACCCACGGTTCCGCTTGAAGGGAAAACGCTCCCTGCAGCAATATGGCAGAAATGGTGAGCATGGACATAAGCTTGCTATGGGTTTTGATTCTCATGTTTTTTTCTGTTGAACGACTTCTTGTCTTAAGATTGATTCTGGATTGAGCACAGTGTAAATGACTCTTCATGACAAATCAATCATGCAAGCGCAGTCCGTAAAAGCGCCGCAGATCATCACTTTTCGACGATAGATGTGGCCATAAGGAGTATGTGATGCAATGGAAAAGAACATCAAATCAATAGACTCCAGCAGAGATCAGGGCAGGAAGTCCCGTAACTTCCCTGTCCCTTGTCGTTTCCAGTGCCCTTTCGTCTTACCAATGGATAGCCTTTCCCCATCCCCTGCCGCAAGCATTTCTGCACACTGCCAAAGCCGGATCATGACGGCTTGATCCAGCGTCGAAGCTGCATGTTCGCATCCAATTTGAAAGCAAAATGCAAGAAGATGTCCACATCATCATGAGAACCTTGTATCAAAGCCTGGCGGGTTGAGGGTTCGATGATTCAAATGCATCTCCTCAGGCCCTTCTCACAGAAAAAACACCATCCAACCACTCCCCCTCTTCTGCTCGACAGATCTCACACGATAAGTAGGATCTGAACATTCCGAATCCCGACATCACAAAATAACCATGAATAAAAAACTTATGAACATTCATGAGCGCATTCGAAGTGAAGCCTTGCGGTTCCGATTTTCTGTCTGTGTCAGAATGGTCTCTCTGGTGTGTTGCCTGTCGATGAACACTGGACCTGCCCGAGCTGATGAAGCAGCGCCCGGTCCGATCGATTTCAATACTCATATTCTTCCCATCCTCTCTGATCGATGTTTTCCGTGTCACGGCCCTGACGACCGCGCACGCAAAGCCGACCTCAGGCTGGACCACAAGGATCATGCATTCGCAATACTGAAAGATTCCGATGGTCATGCCTTTGTCCCGAGTGATCCTGATCGAAGTATTGCGTGGCAACGTATGCAGTCTGAAGACTCTGACGAACGCATGCCGCCTCCTGAGTCTAATTTAAGTTTGTCCACAAAGGAAAAACAACAAATACTCCAATGGATCAACGAGGGCGCTTCATGGACAGAACATTGGGCCTTTGTTCCAGCCGTCAAATCCATCCTCCCATTCGAACAGGAAAACCCTTTGCAAGAAAATGGGCATATGATTCGTCATCCGATCGACGCATTCGTTTTGAGCGCAATGAAAGATCGCGATCTGGATCCCACACTCAGGGCTTCGAAAGAGTATCTGATCCGTCGCCTGAGTTTTGATTTGACCGGTTTGCCACCCAGCCCGGAAGAAATCGATACTTTTCTGGCTGATGACTCTCCCACAGCCTACGAACAATTGATCGATCGTTTTTTGTATTCGCAAGCACATGCGGAGCGTCTGGCCATGGAGTGGCTGGATGTAGCACGTTACGCCGATTCACAGGGGATGCATGGAGATCGAGAGCGCTATCATTGGCCATGGCGCGATTGGGTAATCAAGGCATTTCAGCAGAACATGCCCTATGACGCATTCATCACTTGGCAGTTGGCGGGCGATCTCCTTCCAAACGCCACGCGCGAACAAATCCTGGCTACAGCTTTCAATCGCAATCACCCAGTGTCAGCCGAGGGCGGCATCATTGATGAGGAATTTCGCATCAAATATGTACAGGATCGTATCAATACTGTTGGAACCGCTTTCATGGGGTTGACCCTTGAATGTGCCAGTTGTCATGACCACAAATTCGATCCGATTTCACAAAAAGATTATTATCAGTTGTCCGCTTTTTTCAATAATCAAAAGGAGCTGGGCATGGTAGCCGAAGGTGGCAGTTCTTCCGGCCCCGTGCTCCTTTTACCCGACCCTGAAAAAGAGCACGATCTACAACGGCTCGAGGAAGAGTTGGAGCAGGCATTCGAAGAGCTTGAGGAAGTGAGAATAGATTGGATCGTTGATGCCAAAACTATCCAACGACTAAAGAAGACTCCTGTTTCAGCACCAGTTCCAGAAGCCGTATTTCCTCTGGATACGATGCGTAAAGAAAAAATCCCTGTCAAAGGCGCCATACACCGGGTCGTTCGCAACACACCTATCGACAAAATGGTGGATAACAATCCAAAGTCCGTGGCATCTGGTGACCCCGAACAGGTAAATGGACGCGTCGGAAATGCCCTCCGTTTTGACGAGGAGTTTGATCTGGTCTTTCTACGTGAGGACGGAACGTTCGAAATAAACGAACCTTTCTCCGCCGGCGCCTGGATTCGTTCGGAAAAGGCCGGCAAAAACCAATCCATCATGGGCATTTCAGGTGAACTTGGTAATGCATGGAAGGGCTGGGATTTCTTTCTGGATGAGGAAAGCCGGCTCAACTTGAGATTGATCGGATTTTGGCCACAGAATTACCTGCAGATAACATCAGACATCTCGTTAGCCAGGGACGAATGGCATCATGTCATGTTCACATATGGCGGATTGGGTAACACGCGGGATACAGGGCTATTCGTCAATGGAAAGAAGATCCATCACACCGTTCCTTACGACAACCTTTATCGAAGTATTGTCCACGGCTGGGGAAAACAGGAAGGGTGGCCACAAAAACCGGTTATCGTTGGCAGAAGCGGCCGTTTTTACACGGGTGACAACGGCGTGTTCCTCGGCAGCATCGATCACATTACATTTTTCAAATCATGCCTCAGCGAACGGGAATCTGCTGCTTTGTTCTCAAGGATGACCCATCAGTCGCTGGACGAATCATCCCAACCTACATCCTATTTTACGGATCATTACCTGCGTCGCGAAGAGGCGACATCTCGTGATTTAAGAAATAAAATCCGGTCGTTGACAAAACGTAAATTAGCCTTGCTCAAGGATGTACCTGAGATGATGGTATTGGGAGAAATGGAAAAAGTCCGTAAGACTTTTGTATTGAATCGTGGCCAATACGACGCCCCGACTGAGGAGGTTTTTCCCGATGCACCAGGCAAGATTTTTGCTTTCGATGATGATCTGCCTCGAAACCGCCTGGGATTGGCTCAATGGTTAACCGACATAAAGAACCCCCTGACCGCGCGCGTCACGGTCAATCGCTATTGGCAAATGATCTTTGGAAGGGGCATTGTAGACACGCCGCAGGATTTCGGCTCACAAGGTGCTCCGCCATCGCATGCCAAACTCCTGGATTGGTTAGCCGTGTCTTTCATGGAATCTGGCTGGGATCTGCGCTGGTTGATTCGCACCATGGTGACTTCTGCCACATACCAACAATCCTCAGTCAGTGCGCAGCTGCACATGGAAAAGGATCCGACTAACACCTACCTCGCAAGAGGTCCATACCACCGTCTTTCAGCCGAAATGATTCGTGACAATGCGCTGAGCGCAAGCGGTCTCCTTACGCGTAAGGTCGGTGGACCAAGTGTCAAACCCTATCAACCTGCTGGATTGTGGGTAGAAAAAACGGGTCCCGGAAGCGCTTACAAACAGGATACAGGCTCCAGCCTTTATCGTCGAAGCATGTACACCTTCGTTCGAAGAACCACACCTCACCCTGCCATGATCGCCTTTGATGCGCCCAACCGTTCGGTATGCACGGTGAAACGCGAGCATACCAACACGCCGATCCAGGCATTGACCTTACTCAACGATCCAGAGTTCATGGAAGCTGCACGAGTGCTGGCACAGCGCATGCAACTAGAAGGAGGCAAAACCATCGATCATCAATTGAACTTGGGATTTCGACTTCTATGCGGGCGGTACCCGGACGTAACCGAACTCAACTTGCTGACCATACTTTTTGATCGTGCTTACACCAAATACGAAAACAATCCAGAGGCAACGAATGCCTTATTGGAGGTGGGAGCATACCCTCTGAATCCGAAGCTGGACCCGGTTCAGACGGCAGCGTTGACACAAGTTGCCTCGACGATCATGAATTTTGACGAAGCCTACATGAAACGTTGAAACAAGCGTAAGCGGTAACAATATTCAACACCTTCATCAGATGAAAAATAGCATGCACGACATCATCAACGAGTCCAACAGGCTGAACCGTCGCACCTTTCTCGGTCAATCGGCAGGTGGTCTGGGCGCCTTGGGTTTATCGACATTATTGCATCGAACCGGATCGGCTGCGACTGGAATCCCAAATAGCTTTACCGATCTACCCCATTTCGCTCCAAAGGCAAAACGCGTCATCTATCTATTCCAAAGCGGCGCTCCTTCACAGATCGAAACCTTCGATCACAAACCTTTACTCCATCAGAGACATGGACAGGAACTACCGGAATCAATACGTCAAGGTCAGCGCCTCACCGGCATGACGGCGGGTCAAAGTTCTTTTCCGATGGCGGGCTCCCAGTTCCCATTCTCCCGTCATGGTCAATCAGGCACCTGGTTCAGCAGCCTGCTACCATACACCGCGAAAGTAGCCGATGATATTTGCGTCATTAACTCCATGCATACCGAAGCGATCAATCACGATCCAGCAGCTACATTGATTCAGACTGGCTCTCAATTTCCTGGTCGCCCTGCGATTGGTTCATGGATTGATTACGGCTTGGGAAGCGACAACGAAAACCTGCCGGCCTTCATCGTTTTGATCACAAAGGAACGCTACGGACAGCCTCTCTACGCACGATTGTGGGGAAACGGATTCCTACCTTCACAACATCAAGGAGTACAATTCAGGTCAGGGAAAGATCCGGTGCTTTACCTCAACAATCCCCCCGGGGTGGATTTCAAGGACCGCAGAGATCAGCTGGACATTCTGCGCCAATTGCAGGAGCGGCAGTCCCAACGCTTCAATGACCCGGAAATTCAAACGCGCATTGCTCAATACGAAATGGCATTTCGCATGCAGACCTCCGTTCCAGAAATAACCGATACCTCAGCCGAGCCTGATCACATTTTCGATCTCTATGGTGAAGCATCCAGAGATTCAGGTACATTTGCAGCAAACTGCCTGTTGGCGCGAAGGATGGCGGAAAAAGGAGTTAAGTTCATTCAGCTCTACCATCGTGGATGGGATCAGCATGACGATTTGCCCTCAGGCATCAAACGCCAATGCAAAGATACCGATCAGGCATCAGCAGCCCTCATCACAGATCTCAAACAAAGAGGGATGCTGGACGAAACACTGGTGGTCTGGGGAGGAGAGTTCGGGCGTACCAACTATTCCCAAGGGGAACTGACGCAAACAAATTACGGACGAGATCATCATCCAAAGTGTTTTTCCATCTGGATGGCCGGAGGAGGCATTCAGGGAGGAAGGACATATGGCCGGACTGACGATTTCAGCTATAACATCGTTGAAAACTCGGTCCATATTCACGATTTTCAAGCTACGTTAATGCATCTGATGGGCATCAATCATGAACAGTTCACCTTCAAATTCCAAGGCCGGCGCTTCCGACTCACAGATGTTCATGGACATGTGTTGCATGACATCATGGTTTAATACGATCGAGAGCCCAGCGAAGACAACGGTTTTCCCCTGAGATCGCCTGGTCAAGGGTTGAATGAGGAAGGAAAGAATACGGGTATAAGCACATGACTCCATTGTGACAGGCAATAAGATTGATATGATAAATGGATCTCCGTTTAAAGATGTCCTTTACCCCAATATTTTTTGATAACAACCGAGGTATGATCACGAAGAATAAGCTGAGTTCTCCAAACGCCAGAATGCAACGAATCGCCTTTGTCATTGGCTTGGTCTTTGCCTGCATGGTGCAGGCGAAAAGCGCAACCCGTCCCAATATCATTTTCCTTTTCGCTGACGATCAGCGAGCGGACACGATTGGAGCACATGGAAACCCACACATTCAGACTCCAAATCTGGATCGGTTGGCAGAAAGTGGCTTCAGCTTTAGGCGCAATTATTGCGCGGGTTCGTTCAGCGGTGCTGTATGTGTCGCAAGTCGAGCCATGTTGATGACTGGGCGCCACTGGATGCGACTGCCTCGTAATAAACCTCAATCCAATTGGGGAAACGCCAAACCACTGCCGGCTTTGCTGAGTGAGAGAGGTGACTACCAATCCTTCATCATCGGCAAATGGCACAATGGCAAAAGCACATTGGACCAATCTTTTCACAACGGACAGTCCATCTACATGGGGGGAATGGCAGATCATGCTGATTTCCAGGTTCAGGATCTGTCCGAGGGCAAACTAAGCGCAAAACGGGATGCTGGCGGATTCTCCAGCACTGTGTTCGCAGATGAAGCCATACGGTATATTAAGGGTGCGGGAAAAGAACAACCTTTCTTCCTGTATGTTGCCTTCATGGCTCCCCATGATCCACGTAATCCGCCGGAAAAGTATCGTCAGAAGTATTACAAGAACCGACCTCCCCTCCCCGTGAATTTCCTGCCACAGCACCCATTTCAAAATGCTCCTCAAGCCACATCCGGTCGTGATGAAGGACTCGCACCCTGGCCACGCACGAAGGAAATGATCAGTGATCAACTTTGTGAATACTACGGTTTGATCACACACCTCGACGAACAAGTCGGCCGGGTCATCAAAGCACTTGAAAAAAGTATTCATTCAAAAAACACGATCGTCATTTATACTGCAGATCATGGGTTGGCAATGGGCAGTCACGGGCTACTGGGTAAACAAAATGTTTATGAACAAAGCATGAGCTGCCCACTGATTCTGAGTGGGCCCGGCATTCCTTCAAGCCAATCAAGCAATGCTTTCACCTACGTGCACGATCTCTATGCCACCATCTGTGATTTCGCGAGCGTGGAGCAGCCAGTTGAAAACGATTCCAAAAATCTACGCTCGATCATGCATCTTGAAATCCCTCAAGTGCACGATTCTGTTTTCCTACCTTTCCAGGACAACCAGCGTGCCGTCAGCGATGGAGAATGGAAACTGCATGTTTACCCTAAAATCAATCACTGTCTTCTTTTCAACCTTGCAGCGGATCCGCACGAAACCACTGATTTGCTCCATGATCCTGCTCACCAGTCACAAGTCATCAGAATGTCCAAAATGATGGAGACTCACCGCAAAAAACTCGGAGATCCTTACCCATTGAGTGTGGCGAATCCTGCATCAAAAAAGCCCAATTATGCGAACGATAAACGCACGCTTGACCGATGGCAACCGAAGTGGATTCGAGACAAATATTTCAGTGGCCGCAATGATCCAAACCACGGCATTCGGAAAACGAACTAAATCATGATGAAAATGCGGCAAAATTCACAAGTCGGCAAGCAATCTCATTACTGAGGATTTACATCGCAATTTTGCTATTGATCAACAGTGACTTGCAAATCTGGTTAAGCTGAACATTCGTGAGTGCTTAGAAATCAAGCTCAGAACCTTTCAAGAACCAAGATGAAAGCCATCGCCTGGAATCAAACACCATGAAAATACTGCTGTGATTGATAATGGCGGGGCGCTCACTTCGCATGAAGGACGAACCAACCAACCTCACAGTCACACATCTTTACCGAATGCTTTTCCTTTCAGCGTCGCAGGTCCATGGCATTTTCGATTGACTCAATGTAGCGCTGCAGATTAGGGGTGTTTTCAACGTTTTGGGCTTCGCGGAGCGAGATCAAAGCCTCTTTGAGTTTTCCTTGTTCCACCTGCAGGCGCCCGAGGGAAATATAGGCATCAACTTCAAATGAATCCAGTGCCGTGGCTCTTTCGAAGTAATAGGCAGATTCTTCATAGTCCTGTTTTTCGAGATAGTAGTCCCCAAGGAGCATCAGACTGTTGCCGTCCAAAGGGTTCTCTTCTACTGAGGCAGTCAAAATCGCATACGCTTTTTCGGGATCGCCAACCCTCATTTCCATCCTTGCCAATGCAGTGTTTACCTGGCTTTGTAACTCGGGATCAAGTTTCCCTTGGATGTCTGACTGGATGAGCTGAAAATAAGATTGAGCTCCCTCAAAGTGCCTTCTGCCCACTAGATAAATCAGTGGTCTGACCACTTGGGACATTGCAGTTGGTGGGTGCTTGCGATAGCCCAGAGTGTAGGTGTCCAATGCTAATTTGAAGAGATCCTCATTCAAATAAAGGTCCCCAAGCATCATTTGACTCTCCCAGGTAGATGTTCCCGCATCTGACAAAATTTGAAGATTGGCAATGGCTTTTGCCGTTTGCTCTGACTGGAGAAAAGCATTGGCCTGAGCCATCCAGAAGGTCGATTCATCTGGTTTCTCAATGATGAGTTCATCAAACAAGGCAATGGCTGACCCAAGCTGTTCCGTCCTGATCAGGCACATTGCCTGCCCTCTTTTAAAATCAAAGCTGTCCGGGTCAAACATACGAGCCATGCGATAAGCTGCCAATGCTGACTCATAATGAGCTTCATTCAGGTGGGCGTACGCAAGCAATCCATATGATTGAGCATCACCACCGCCCAGTTCGATGACCCTGATCAATGGACCGATGGATTGATCCATCATTCCACGCTGCACATAGGATAGAGCAAGTGTTCTCCATGATCGCCTCAGTGAAGGAAACTTTTTCAATGCGCGGAGCATGTAAATTTCGGTGTTGGGATAATCACTTGTCTGGTAATAGAGGTTACCAAGAATATTCAAAAAAGCGGGATTCGTTTCTGGGGTAAGGTCTTTCTCTATAAGTTCGATTGCTTTTTGTGGGTTCGTTCGGATAAGAGGCATGATGGCTTCCTGCAGAGGCCTATCTTTGACTGTTAATTTGGGTTCAATGGCTTCATTGACTCCATGACTGGCCAGAAACCGACGCCTGAAAGCCGGACTGTCAGGATCTGAATCCGTGAGAGTAAAAGCAGCGCCCGATGCTGGCAGTGTCGAGTGCACAGTTGCTATCAGAACTAAAATGTATAGGTATGTGGTGGAATGTATCATCTGGGAGCCTGCAATGTCATTGGAAAACTGCCGCGCACGGTGACTGGCCGACCGTTCACCTTGGTGATTGAAAAACGTGCTTGTGAAGCTGCTTTCCTTGCAGCTTCGCGCAATCGAGGGTGATCGAAGGAGATGGAAAGGATACGATTGACTGTCACCTTTCCGGTCTTGTCGATCAATATTTCCAGATTAATCCTGGCCTCCTTCAAACCTCTTCTGGCAAGTTCTCTGGGGAAATCAGCGCGAATCATCTTTCCGTTTAAAAGAGTTGGAACCTGCAGAAGCTCATCAAAATTGAATACTTTTTCGATATCTGCTAATGTGTCCATTCCATCAATGGTGGGAATGTTCGGGATCCCCATCGATAAGGCAACTCCCATACCGGGAGCGAGAGAAAGCTCGAGTTGACGAACGGGAACTTCCTCGAGAAGGCGTTCCATTTTCGGAATAACAGGTTGAAGATCAATGTCCATATCAATGACCTCTTCGGATGGGGGAATGAAGGGCGGTGGCGGTGGTGGCGCCATCAGCATTGTTCTGTATTCCACGCTTTCTTTTTCCGCATCATTCAAAGTTTGCGTCAACGGGATAACCAAAAACAATCCAGTTGCGATCAGAAGAGCTCCACCGGCAGCCAAGCCCCGGATGGAATTCTTTTTTGTTTGTGGAAACCCTTTGATCACTATTTTTTTGTGGCCAGATTTATTTGTTTAGCTCCTGCCAATGCGGCTTCGTCGTGAACGTTGGCGTATAAATCAATGGAAACCGTTCGATCGGCTTGAACGATGACAGGCATATCTTCCTGCTTGAGCAAGCGCTTGACAACCCCCCTGACCCCGCGGAGGCCAATTTCCTGACCTCCATGAAAGATTTGTCCCTCGGAAGTGATTGCAATCAATATGGAACGTTTCTCAAGTTGTTGCGCTGAAGCCACCTGAGGCTTCTGCACTTCAACACCGGACTCCTCGACAAAGACCGTGGTCACAATGAAGAAAATCAGGAGGATGAAGACAATGTCAATCAGCGGCGACACGTTGATATCGCTGGCACGGGATTGTTGATCAAAAACTAATTTCCGTTTTCTCATGATTTGTTCAGGCAGTTTGAACAGCCCCGCTTGAATTTGCTGGCAACTTCGATCCGATGGATGAGACCTTTCCCTTCGTTGAACCAATCGGACAGCCCAATCTGAGGAGCCGGCATGTATTAAAACGTTCCAGACGTGCAATAGATCGCCTGAGCCGGTTTCTCCGTTGAATAATGATTGAGAGAATAGCCATGGCCGGTATGGAAATGATCAGGCCAGTCTGAGTCGTAATAAGCGCCTCTGAGATACCTTGAACGACATTTTGAAATTTCTCACCTTGACCGACAATCATACCGTCGAAGGTCGAAAGCATACCCGTCACTGTTCCCAACAATCCCATCAGAGGACCAATGGTGATCATGATTCCTAGAAAATGAATGCGTCGGTTGATCGGTGGAAGGTATTCATTGGAAATCTCAATAAAATGCCTTTTGACGTCTTCGATATCTGAGTCCTGGTTCCACAGCATCTGACGCAGCGGTATGGAGCCTTCATCTAAAATCTCTGATATTTCATGATCTGAAAGCAAGTGAACTCCCGACTGCACCAGATAATGATGTTCCAGTTGCAACCAGAGAAAAAGAGCGCTGTAGTAAATGAAGAATGTCAGAATAAGGAGAGGTAGCATGAGCCAACCACCACTCACCCAAGTCCAGATCACTTCGACAAAAAAGTTGTTGGGGTTCAGTTCCACGGACTAGTCAGTTGAATTTTCTGCAGCCTTGAAGCCAACATCTCGGCGGGACAAGCCGTTCACAAAAGCAATTGAGAGTTTCTCCATCTGAGCCAGGATGCCAGCCACTCTCCGCGAAAGCAAGGCATGCGCAATTAAGGCGGGGATTGCCAAAATCAATCCCATCTCGGTTGTGATAAGTGCCTCCGAGATGCCGGAAATAAGCGGTTTGGGATCTCCCGCTCCGAATATTTCCATCAACTTAAACGTCTTGATTATTCCAGTTACCGTCCCCAGAAGCCCGAGCAAGGGCGCTGTGGCGGCAGTGACAGCTATCACATTGAGAAAGCGCTCTAATTTAGGCTGCGCCCCCAGGATGGATTCAAACATGACTTCTTCCACCAATTCGACAGATTCGGCCGCGTTCTTGACACCTTCAGTCAACATTTGAGCTGCCGGTCCAGATTGTGATGCGGCCAAACTGAGAGCTCCCTTTGAATCCTCAGCGCCTAGTTTTTCAATTATTTCGTGCACAACCATGGGTTGTGGCTGGCGGATCAAGGAAACCTGAATGGATTTATAGATGGCGACAAGCATTGAGAGAATGGCAAATCCAATGATCGGGATGACCCATACCCCTCCTTTTTTAAAATGCTCCTGCCAGGATTCCTTCGTCTCAGCAAAAGCAACCGCATCCCCCAAAGTCGGATCCACGGGAAGAAGGCCAATCCCTGTCTCTGAGAGATTTTGGATGGCCTTCACCTCGGAGGATCCGATGGAGCGCATCTTGGGTTTTAACGTACGGGTCTCTTCCACCCACCCAACAGTGTCTTTTGATTCCGATATGAAATAAAGAAGCGGCCCCACTTGAATGAAACTTCCCGCAAGCTGCTTTCCCTCTGGATCCAACGCTGAGCCGGGATATCTTTTACCTGCCAACAGGCCATCGATACGATCAAGGGAATCAGCTATTTGTTGCATTGAGGCTGAAAGCTTTTCAGTTTCAGTAGATTCAGTTTGCTCAAGTAAAAGATCCAATTGACGGAGGTCTTCTCCAAAAGTCGATATTTCTCCAGGAGAAAGCGCTGCCTTGAATGAGGATTCAAACTCATTGATCAAGTTATCGGCAATATAATCCAACTCCTTTTTCCCGGCCACCACTTGAGATTCGAGTTGCTCCAGACTGAGGCTTGATCGGTCGCGCAAGCGCTGCCGCTCTTTTAGAAGGCGTTCTTTGCCATCCGTTTCATACCGAAGATCCGCAAGTTTCTTCCCCATCGGGATTTGCTGATCTCGAATTTCCAAACGCAGTGTTTTAAGGCGCTCCGTGGCTTCCTCAAGTCGATTTTGCTGCCGCTCGGTAAGTTGTTCAATGGATTGGGCCCATCCGCATGTCATGAGGCAAAAACTGACAACACAAGAAATACGTTGCACCAGGTGAATCGTAGAAAATCGTTGTAATGCCGTCATCTTTGGACTTGTTTTATGGCGACTGGCAGTGAGAGAAACCCAGCTTCGACACCATTCCCTGATGCCAATGCGATCGCAAGCTGAATACTGGAAACAAGTTGCGGGCGGGACTCCCATTGCCAACCGTCTTCAGCCGGCATACCAACGCCCCCTTCAGCACTGTCTGATGTCATGAAGTATGAGGCACCGAGTCCGAAATGAATGGTGTAAATTTCACGTGTTTCTCCGTTCGACAGCTTCAAGAGCTCCTCACCTGTCGTCACCACTCTGTCAAATCTCTGGATTTCAGTGATCATTCCGATCACCGCCTGCATGCGAGCAGCTATACCGAGTGATGTCTTTTTGGAATCGTCAGGCAGACGCTCCATGATCATTTTCAATTTATCCGACAGCGGTTTTGGCAGACGAGGGAAAAGCGTTTTCAATCGAATCTCGAAAGACTCAAGAGAGGTTTTTATGATGCTGGATAATTCCGCATGCGTGTCCCTCTTTTCAACAAGCTCGATACGGCGTCTCTCGCTTTCATCGGCAGCAACGCTCAAGTCTTCCAGTTGTTCCTTTATCGTGGCGATTTCAGCTTTAGCCACAGCGGTCATGTCTTCCAGAAGACGCTTTTTTTCATCCCAGGCGAGGCGTTCACTGGAAATATTTTTTTCAAGTTCGACCCATTGTGCGACGGCAGCCCGTGCGTCAGCGAGACGGTCGTCGGCAAATGCGATGGATCCGACTGAGCCAAGGAGCGCGGTGATGACAAAAAGTTGCCATAATGTTGTTTGGAATATCATTTTGAACTACTTCATTAATAAGAATGAGTCTCAATTGCAAGCAGAGAGCCATGTATCCTGCTGATAAATACTCGACTGGTTTGTGGAATGCAAATACGCCAGTTGACCGAAAAAGGTCAACTGGCGCGATTGTTCGAGGAACTGAAGAGGAAATCCACTTCAGAAATTCATTTCTACGCCTCCGTTGAAAAACCTTGGTAATCCTGGACGGGGACCATGAGGATGCCTGGAAGCCACATATTCTTTATCGAAAAGATTGCGGATACCTCCAAAAATGGTCGTGTTCTCTCTGATCTGATAGCGAACCGAAAGGTCCGTTAACAAATAATTGTCAGTAGTCCCTACTCTGGCATCTGGCGTACCATCAGCTCGGACATTTCCGCTGCTGTTACTGGCACTTGTGTAGGTCTCTGGAACATAGGTAAGGCTTGCATAAGCGCCAAGTTTCCCAAATTCCAATCCAGCTTGAAGATTGAACTGATAATTTGGAATATATGGCACTTCTGCACCATCAACACCACCTTCAAACAAAGATTCTGCATCCGTATTTCTAGCATTCCCATCCAGAGTCGCATCAGTCAGTGTCACACTCAAGCGCACAGGTGTGCGGACCGACCAATCCGATGCCTGACCATGATCATATCCAAGAGCCAGCTCAAGCCCCATGGAGTCGATGTCGCCGACATTTTCAGTGGTCGCAGAACCGCCTCCGCCAATGTTGCCTCCGACGATCAAATCATTGAAGTCGGTCTTGAATGCAATGGCCTCTGCAGTCAAGCCCCGTTCAGAGTTGTTGTATCTTGTTCCCAACTCGTAGCTCCATGATGTTTCTTCTTCCAGGTTACTGCGAATGGATGATCTTGGACCCGGCATCGAAAATCCTCGGTGAACACCAAAAAAGGCATTCCAATCTTGATTGATTTCGTATCCGAAACTGATACCACCGGCAACTGCATCGATACTTCCATCTCCTGAGGCTGGGCTGCCTCCTCCATCACCGCGCCGTTGATCCTGTTCATAGTCTTGATCAACAGTTTCAAATCGAATACCGGGAGTTATCGACCAGCGATCCCATTTAATCTGATCCTGGGTATGAATCGCAAGCGCTCTTGACTGTTGAATTCGGTCACCCGCTGCCCCCTTGACTCCCGTCTGGGCCCCTGTAATAGCTCCGCTGGCATCCTGATCATATTGGACATCCCACTGAAAACGATCGATTTCATCGAAATGCAATCGAACACCTGTTTCCCATTCGTGCTCTGCATTACCTGTCACAAATTGCTTGGTTGCGCTGGTTTGTATACCGTAGAGCTGGTAATCGCGCGCATTATTTCTGAGGCGATACGTACCTGCAGCCTGACCTTTCAGGATAGCTAATCCTCCGCCGGCACTAGTATCCTGAAGAGCTTGGGAGAGCCCCATTTTGACGGGGGCTCTGAGGTCTTTGAGTTTGGCCCAGTTTCGGGTGAAGTTCTGAAGGTAGGCAGTGGTTGCAATGCGCAAGCTCGGGTCCGGCTCAACAATGTGACGAAGCGAAAATTGCTGCTGCTCTGTTTCAATACGATCAAACCTCGAGGCTGCGTAACGTCTGAACGGATCCGCACTGAAATCTTCTTCTGATAATCCGAGGTAAGTCTCATTCGCGTCCAGACCAGAGAATCCATATTTGAATTCTATCCTGTTGTAATTGGCCGTATCGGGTTCCCAGAAAATTTTCACCATGGGCTCAACCCGCTTGAAACCCGTGTCTTCCGTGTCGGAAAAATCAGGTGTCGCATCGATGGTCTTGAATCCGTCGCTGCCGTGATAGAACCCTTCCACCAGATAACCAATGCGGCCACCTTTGTTAAGCTCCTGAACATCACCATGCCAAAAATGCCCAATCACCTCGTTATAGGATCCATATGAAAATTTTAGAAATGTCTCCTGATCGACCGGTATGGGCGTGGATAGATAATTAATGACGCCACCCGTAATATGGGGGCCATACTTGATTTGACTACTTCCCTTCAAAATTTCCAAACCACTCATGCGTCCTACATTTGGAATATAATAAGCCGAAGGTGCTGAGTAAGGGGCAGGCGCACTGAGGATACCATCCTCCATGACGGTGACAGCTTTGCTTCGTTCAGTTGTGACACCCCGCACACTGATATTCGGAAAAAGCCCACTACCATCTTCTTCTCGCACATAAACGCCCGGTACTTGACGAAGAACTCGGTTTACATCGACGTAGTTTTGCTTTTTGAGATCATCCTTGCCGATAAATACCCCAGAAGCAGGAAGCACTTGCTGTGATGCATCAGAGCCGATCAGGGACACTTCAGGCAATAACAGTGGTTGATCCGTCTGTGCTTGCTCCATGTTCGAAGATTCCTGGGCTTTGAGTAATGAAGAAAAAAACAACCCCATGCAGATTGTAGTTAATAATCCTGAATGCATGCTGATGCCTAATGCATTATTTTTTTTGATAACCTCTCTTTGTGAGGTGAGATTTCGTTTCATTTTATATTTCCAGATATTGTGCTAGAGATTTCGCTGTTGCGATTGTGACGCATTCTCAATAAGAACGAAGTTCTGTCAATGTGTTGTTTTAATTAAGTCAAGCTACTGGGTGATTGATCTGAATGGTTTAAATTGTTGGCCCATATTTTTTAGGTCCATCAGCAAAGTGGGAAGATATTGTCACTGAAAGCGCTGTCATGAAAATTTCAGTAAAGGATGGTTGAAGCAAAGGTTACTACCACGGCGTCGTATATTCCTAAATCCTTA